>Ga0233423_10001866_pt1 | contig 10390 bp, 7 predicted proteins | sample Watercolumn_Mata_FD_180713 | JGI IMG/M metagenome (GOLD analysis project Ga0233423, IMG submission 180713) | Freshwater microbial communities from Lake Matano, South Sulawesi, Indonesia - Watercolumn_Matano_2014_112_MG | ecosystem: Environmental > Aquatic > Freshwater > Lake | place: Indonesia... | reverse complement strand
ATATCGGTAATACATTATCACAATTTGGCTGGCACTTTGAATATCAAGTCATTCCTGATGGTGGTGGACCGTCATTCGTAATTCAAATGGTTCCACTCGTGGCTGGAGTAGAATATGGGAAACTCATTCCAAGTGGGACACTTGCAATGGGTATTAGATTTCCGGAGGGATTTGAGTTCGGGATGGGTCCGAATCTTCTTGTAACAGATGACGGTCTCACTACGGCTCTTGTTCTGGCAGTCGGCAAAACAATCAACTATGGCGGTGTTAGTATTCCCTTGAATATAGTATTTGCAACGAATCCAACTGGGAACCGACTCTCGTTCATCTTTGGATATTCCATTGCAAAAATTAACAAGTAAAATCAATTATTAAATACTGGGCACCGCTGATAAAAATCGTAGAATCACAGCGGTATTTACTTCTATAGTATAGAAGGAATCGGACTAAACAAAGAATACTTTACTGATACGAAAAAAACTATTCTGACAAAATAAAATTAGAATAATGTGTATATTGAATCACACACAATAACTTACTGAGGCCAGCTAAGGGGCGTTTAATGAAATATTTATTCGTAAATGAAAAAGGACAAAACACCTTGTTAATTATAATATTTTTATAAAAGGATATTACAATGAAGATAAAACTAATATTACTGATGATTTTGTGTTGTTTTTGGATTTGTCTTTCACAAGCGCAACTTCTATTCGGTGTGAAGCCAGGATTAGTCGGAAATTCGGGTCAATTTGGTCTCAAAATTGGTGGATTAATGGCTTTTGGTGGTATAGAATTCATTCGTACCGCAATCACAACTGAAGAAACAGGTACACGCGTAGTTTATCATTATATGAATACGCCACCTTATAATTCGTACTATCAACTTGAATCATATTCAGATAAAAGAGAATCAACAACAAATATTTATGCTCCATTCGTAGGTGCAAAGATTCTTCTTGGTGGTAGAGAGACTGGAAAAACAGGTGCCTATATCACTGCAATTATCGGTAAGCCATTGATATCTGGAAAAGATGTCAGCAATGGAGTAGAATCTGAAAGCACAAAAAAATTCTATGAGAATCTTAGTGCTTGGATGTTTATGGCTGGATTTGGTGGTGAATATTTTTTGAGTGAAGATTTTAGCATCGGAGGTGAATTTGGTATCCGCGCATTCCTCTTTGGATATAATGAAGAAGAGAATGAAGTCGTACCTGTGTATGATTATCAGGCCGGAACAACAAGAAACTATAATACGACTCGGAAATATAATTTTGATCTTGGTTTAGGAATAACGTACTCTACATTAGTTTTAAATTATTATCTCTAGTATTGGCTGCTGTAGTCTAATAAGCCATCCTTTACGTTAATGGTGACGTAGTATGCCATAGTAAGGCATGTCGAAATCACCTTTTAATACTTTCGGTAAAAGTAAATCAGATCATCACCAACTTGTCGGATTTCTGATGAAAGTGTGTTATACTGAACTTAATGCAGAAGTTATAAATGAGCGGATAAGACATCTCAAGAATATTATGCAAAATTGTACACTATGCCCTCACGAGTGCCGCGTACAGAGATTCAAAGGCAAGTACGGTGTATGTCGTATTTCAAATAAGGTCTATATATCGAGCGCCGGACCGCATTACGGAGAAGAATTACCACTGGTGGGTACTTATGGATCCGGTACAATATTTTTCTCTTCATGTAACCTTAAATGTCAGTTCTGTCAAAATTATGAAATCAGTCAACTACGAAGTGGAAGGCCTGTAACTATATTTCAATTAGCAGAAATTATGCTAATGCTTCAACAATCGGGGTGCCATAATATAAATTTAGTGACACCAACACACGTAATTCCTTATATAGTGGAAGCAATTTCTCGAGCGCGGGAACTTGGTCTGCAAATTCCACTTGTGTACAATTGCGGAGGTTATGAATCATTTTCCACATTACAACTACTTGATGGTATAGTTGATATTTATATGCCTGATATTAAATACTCTGACAATGAAATTGCGCGACGGTATTCAGGTGCATTACAGTATTGGGATATCGTACGAATTGCTGTAAAGGAAATGTATAGACAAGTTGGAAATCTTACAGTTAATGGCCAGGGAATAGCAACACGTGGTTTATTAATCCGACATCTTGTTCTTCCAAACAGATTGGCTGGATCGGAAAAAGTTCTTGAATTTATAGCGAAGGAATTATCTGTCGACTCCTATGTAAACATTATGGATCAATATCATCCAGCGTATCATGCTAAGAATCATCAAATACTGAATAGACCAATTAAAAAAAATGAGTATAATGAGGTTATTAAGATGGCTGAGAGTATAGGTCTTCATCGCGGTTATGCTTCTTAAATATTAGAATGGATTTAACACAGCACATTTGACATAGAAGTTAAGATTTCATTACGTTCTAGATTATGTTACTTCGAATGCGTGTACAGATATAGTTCGATATTTAACAATTAATAAAAAATTCCGGAGAGTCGTAATGCAGAAAGACATCCCAGTTCTTACAGTTTGTGGTTCTACACTTGCCGAGTCATATGAAAAAGCACTCATCGCATTATATCAAAATGGTGTAAGGTTCAAAACTCAGTATGACAAGCCGGGCGATCCGCTGAGTATAGACTCGACTATGAATATCACTATCCTCGAACCATTCACTGATCCTATGATACATAGAGCATTTCCAGGAGGAATCGATGATCTGAAGGAATATGTCATGGAACTTATGGGATTGAAAGATCACTGGGTGAAGAATATAAATGATCCAGAAGATACACGCTGGGAATATACATACCATGGTAGACTTGCAAACTATGGTGCGTGGCAGGAACTTGTTGATGGAAAATCTAAACGCGCTGGTTCTTTCTGCATTGATCAGATTAACTTTGTAATCGATAAACTGTGCAAGCAGCCTTATACACGGCAGGCACAAATGATCACCTGGATGCCAAATCTGGATTTGGAATGTTTCGATCCACCATGCTTACAATCGTTATGGTATAGAATTATTGAAGATGACGATGGAATATGGTGGCTTAATTGCAATGTCCGATTTAGAAGCAATGACGCATGGGGCGCAAGTTTTATGAATATGTTTGGCTTCATTCAATTTAATAAGAACATCATAGCTGATGGGATTGCGGAAAAATCTAAAAATCGTGTTGAGCTTGGAAGAATGAATTGGCATGCCGATTCATACCATATCTATGGAAAAGACATTGCAAGTGCAAAACAATTATTATTCGACCGGATTGATAAAATCAGTTTTGAAGACAGAACGTTTAACTTCAATGATGATTTTATACGTGAGATGTACGATGGAGCCGAAGCGGCAATTTTAGAGAAGATCAAAGCTCATGATAGGAATACTCGATGAATATCATTCCAACAAGTGGATTAGACGTACTTGTATACCAAAGAGAATGACTTTTTGAAGTCGAGAACCATAGTAACTTGTTGATTATTAAAATGTTAGAGCATGTATTCAAGATTCAGCCCTTTTCATAATCAACTGTAATTTCACCAAGCCTCCCTTGCAATTTCAATGAAGAAAAAGTAATGTACTATTGGTAGGCGGATTCGATAGGATACGCCGAGGTAGCCGAATTCACACCACCGTACAATAATGCTCATCATGTAAATGCAAAAGCTAAATCGAAAAGAAAATTCTCTTTTGCAGTTTTGAAAGTAATTACTTCATATCAATCAGAAAGGAGCAACAGTATGGCAAAAGCACAACGTGTAAAATTCCTTAAAACAAATCTTAGCGATCAACCTGGTGTATTGCTCAAGGTTATGCAAGAGTTGAAGGACAAGAAAGTGTCACTCAAAAGTCTATGGGGCTTCAGCAAACAAGGTGCGGATGCTGAACTCTATGTGATAGCGAAAGACACAGATAAGATTAAAAATCTATGGACTACTGCTGGTAAAACTGTGGAGGAAGGGACTACATTTTTTTCGAAGGGAACCGATAAAACAGGAGCACTTCTAAAAGATCTTCAAGCATTAGCCGATGCAAATGTAAATATTCATGGAATTCATGCAATTGCAGTTGGCGGGAAGTATGGTTCGCTGTTACGAATTGGCGCCGCTGATGTCGAGAAAGCAGCACAAGCGTTGGGTGCAAAATAATCAGTTAAGTAATTCAAAAAAAGATAATAAAGAAAAGAAGGATGACATCTTTAATGTATCAATGTCATCTAATAGTCCTTGGTGTTTTCATTTTCGAATGTTGCTCTGTCTCGATTCTACAAGCACAATGGGCAAAACAAATATGTGAATCGAATGAAAAACTCACCGATGTTGTTATGCTCGATTCTGCTACGGCGATAGTTGTGGGATTAAAAGGATCAATTTTGAAAACTACGAATTCCGGAGAAACTTGGAGAAATACCGCTCCACAGCTTGATTGTAATCCAAATGCTGCAGATTGTTATTTGAGATGGAATGCTGCTTCTTTTTATGATTCTATTCAAGGTTGTGTTGTTGGTGGTTCAAAAGTACTACTCACAACAGATGGAGGTGAAAATTGGCGGTTTTGTACTCCCTGTGGTGCACAAGAGATACTTTCGGTGTTTTATCAAGATGTGAATACAATATTTGTCGGTGACGATTCAGGTTACTTATATATTTCAAATGATACTGGACTAACCTGGAATTATGAAAAATTATGCAATGTATCTATCAGGTCTATCTTTTTTAATCCAATTCCAGAACGTCATCCACCGATCTATGTATCGACAGATAATACTGTCTATTCTTTAGTAACTTCTGCTTTACACTTTTGGAAGGAAGAAATACTTCAAATAACTTCTTGGGGGGCTGCAACACGGGGTAGTAGTGCAAAAGATGGAAATCCCGCATTCATTGTTGGTTATGATGGGCAACTTATTGTTACACCGGTGATTCTCAAAAAAACGTTCCAGGACACTGAATGGGTACGAATTCCTACAGATGCATATGCATTTTCACAAAATGCTATTCGTGCATTGAATGACATTTCTGTCCCAATACCAAATACTGCATTTGCCTGTGGTGATTATGGTTCAATAATAAAAACAACAGATAGCGGAAAAACTTGGACACAGCGACCATCAACTACTATGCAAAATTTGTATGCGATTGATTTTTCTGATGAGTATCATGGATTCGCCGTAGGTGACTCAGGAACAATTCTTTATACATCTAGTGGAGGAGAGAAAGCAGTTATTGTTCAAAAAGATGAAATAGTTCCTGCAAAATATGAGTTGTCTCAAAACTATCCCAATCCCTTCAATCCAAACACAGTGATCAGTTACGAGTTACCAGTAAGCAGTTACCATTCGTTGAAGATTTATGACATTCTTGGTCGCGAAGTGGCGGTGTTGGTGAACGAGCACAAACCAGCAGGAAGATACTCTGTAACCTGGGATCCTTCGGCAAACTCAGAACAAGTGCTTTCGAGTGGAGTGTATTTCTATCAATTGCAAGTCCGTACTTTGGATCCCGCCGGAGGCGGGACAGGTAATTTTATACAGACAAGAAAACTTTTATTACTCAAGTAGTCACAGACTATTTTAAAAACGTCCATAAAATCGGGAGGACTTTTAAAAGGAGGATTATCATGAGATCCATCATACAATATTCTATTCTCAAGAAGGTCGGCATTTTAATTTTTGGATATTCATTTTCTGTCCAATTTATCCATGCCCAGTGGATCTCGCAAACAAGTAATTCTATAGATAATCTTTTAGATGTTGTAATGTTAGATACTATGCAAGCGATTGCCATTGGAGATAGAAATGCAATTCTTCGAACTAATGATGCTGGTGTTACTTGGACTAATCAAACAATCGCTATTAGTGCTATTTATTCTTGGAAGAATATTTCGTTTTTCGATTCACAAAATGGTGCAATTGTTGGTGATAATAGACTGATCACAACAACAGATGGAGGTCAACATTGGCAATTTAGAACACTACCTGAAAACGCACAAAATTATTTAAGTGTTTTACACACTGGACCTGCAAGCATGTTTGTTGGTTCAGATTCGGGATGGGTATATTGGTCTTCTGATACTGGACAAACCTGGACATCGGAAAAAGTTAGCGATTGGCCTATTTGTAAATTATTTGAATGGCGGGGACCCATAATACTTGATGCACCAAATTACTACGCTCTTACTCCCTATATGCTTTATTCAAAACCCATTTATCCTTCACAGCAATGGAATGAAATATCAATATCCCATTTTCGTGCTCTCGGTTCGGCGGCATTTGATGGTGAATTCAGTATTGGCAGTGGAACAGTATTTATTGTTGGTGTCTATGGTGATTTATGGTCTCAACCGGCTATAATCCGAAAATCAATAACGGATGACGCATGGTATAATCTTCCCACTGGAATTATGGGTGCTGGGCCGTTATTAGGTATTTCAGCTCCATCAGCAAATATAGTTTATGTTTGTGGTACTAATGGTAGAATATTCAAAACCTCGGATAGTGGTAATACTTGGAGGAGTCATACTTTGCCGACATTACGAAATATACGTGCAATCAATTTTTATGATGAAAAACATGGTTTTGCAGTGGGCGATTCCGGCACAATTCTAAACACATTGAATGGTGGTGAAGTTCCAGTAGACATCGTAGAGAATGAAAACAGATTGTCCTCATTTTTGTTGTTACAAAACTATCCAAATCCATTCAATCCGGAAACGAAAATAGATTATGAGATACAAGATAAGAGAATGGTGAAATTAGCAATATACGATCTTCTCGGGCGTGAAGTAACGGTGTTGGTGGATGAGATGAAACCAGCCGGGAGATACTCTGTAAAGTGGAATGGATTGAGATTTGGAAGTGGAGTGTATTTTTATTCGCTTAAAGCTGGAGAATATTCAAGTGTAAAGAAGTTATTATTGCTGAAATAGAAATCATCCTTTAACCGATATATATCTCCATCAACTTATTTGAATAATCGGATAGCCCTAATAGATAATTTATGGCTATGTCATACTGAAAAAGAATGAAATAGATAACCGTTCATTTTTCTGAAAATTTAAATTATGAAAAGAATAGTCCTATTGTTGGAGACATCACGTGAATTTGGAAGGCAGCTTATCATCGGCATTGCCCGTTATGCACGTCTCAATGGACCATGGACATTTTATAAAGAGCCTATAGATCTTAAGTCGTCAATTCCTCATCTGACAAGTTGGAAGCCGGATGGAATCATAATGCGTGATACACTGGTAACGAAAGAACTATTGAAATTGAAAATTCCAACAATTCTTGCGATCCATGATTCTTCATATCCGAAGGATTTACCCGTAATAAAAACAGATTCTGAATCGATTGCGAAAATAGCAAGCAAGCATTTTATCGAAAAGGGTTTTAAGAATATTGCCTTCTGTGGTTTTGAAAATTATGATTGGTCCGAAGGTCGAAAATCTTATTTTGAGCAATACAATCGCGAAGCTGGAATTAAAACAAATGTTTTTATTCCTCCAAAAAATATACAGAATAATAATTGGGAAAACGAACAGCGACACGTAAGAAAGTGGATTGAGAGTCTACCAAAACCAATTGGGATTTTTGCCTGCAATGACGATCGAGGACAGAGCATTCTTGAAATTTGTAAATTACTCAATCTCAAAGTACCAGAGGATGTTGCTGTTATTGGAGTTGATAATGATCCTATGATCTGTGAAATCGCAGATCCGCCTCTTACCAGCATCGCGTTAAATGTCGAGTCAGCAGGTTTTGAAGCAGCAAGACTTATAGATAAGTTGATGCGCAAAAAGAAAATTACAAGAAAACAAATACTTGTAGCTCCTAGTCATATTGTGCAAAGGCAATCGACGGATATACTTGCTGTTGACGATCCTGAAGTTGCACTGGCAATAAATTATATTAAAGACAATGCAAAGAATAAAATTCTTGTTAAAGATGTTGTAAGAACAACTTCATTGAGCAGACGAACACTTGAGAAACGATTTAAAAAAGTTATCCACAGAACTATATATAATGAAATTCAACAGGTTCGTGTTGAGTGGATATCAAAAATGCTTATTGAAACTTCACTACCCATCTCTCAGATAACATCCTTATTTGATTTCACAGACAGCGAAAATATATACCGATATTTTAAAAAAGAAAAGGGAATCAGCCTGCGTGAATTCAGAAAAATCCACAAGCCATATTAAAATCCCCCTTACGCTATTTGGATAATTAATAGTAAATAGTGGCTACTATTTGAGGCTAGTTGTACCTATAATTGATCAATAAAGGTCGAAATATTTAACGGCTTTTTTCCTCAGAAAGAATAATCGTGTCTGACTGGCCAGTTAGACGACGAGATATGAACCATTATAAAGAAATTAATTAAGTGTTGCTATATATAAGTGGAGCTTTTTCTAATACTGAATAACAAGAAAGATCAAATATATTCTTGATTACAAAAAAGAAAGGTAGTTAAAATGAAAAAACCGGCAAGGATCATTTTATCTATAATTATTCTCGGCACCATACTTGGAAATATTCTCTCTGCAGGAACAACGGGAAAAATTTCAGGCAAACTGATAGATAAAGCGACAAAGGAACCGCTAGTATCAGCAAGTATTATACTAATAGGCACATCTCTGGGTACCACAAGCGATGTTGAAGGCCATTATACAATATTAAATATCTCTCCCGGAGTATACTCGCTTAGTGTTTCTTTTGTCGGATACCGAAAAGTACAAATTGATAACGTTAGAGTAAATACTGATTTGACCACAACAATTGATCTGGAACTTGAGCCAGAGGCTGTTGAAATGGAATCAGTTTTGATTTCTGCAGAAAGACCTTTGGTTACCAAAGATATGACGTCTTCACGCGCAACTATTACCGCCGAACAGATTCAGAGCTTGCCGGTTGATAATGTTGCACAAGTCTTAAGATTGAATGCAGGAATTGTGATGAGTGCAGGACAAATTACAATACGCGGAGGTCGGACTGGTGAAGTCGCATATTGGGTAGATGGTATTTCATCAACAGACGTTTATAACGGTACGCAAGGTATAACTATTGAGAATGCTTCGGTTCAAGAACTTCAGGTAGTTAGCGGGACTTTCAACGCTGAATATGGACAGGCAATGTCTGGTATTGTAAATATCGTAACAAAAGATGGAGGAAGTAATTATTCGGGACAATTAAAGCTGTATAGCGGAACCTATTTAAGCGGAAACGATGTATTTGGCGTTTATAAAAAACTTGTTACTACAGAAAATCCTGTTGCTAACTCAAAGGGGATTAAAACAACTCAGATAGTAAGCAGTGAAAGAGAATATCCACTGAAAAAAATAAAACCACTTTATAGTGGGGAATTTACACTAAGTGGCCCTGTACCATTATTGGGAAACAGTCTTAAGTTCTTCCTAAATAGTCGTATTTATAAAGACGATGGATATTTCTATGGAGTAAATTGGTATACTCCGGAAGGGCTTGTCGGTGATTCTTCCCTCGTGCCAATGAATCCATATCAGAATCTCTCTTTTCAGGCTAAACTTACCTACACTATGTTAGAAGGCAATATACGGATGAGTTATCAGATCTTTGGGAATAAATGGACCAGAGACAGGACTTACTATCCGTTTTCGTCCAATGATTTTCAATCTGGCTTTAATTCTCATGATTATCTATACAATCCCTATGGATTACCGAAATCCTTTGGTGATGCATATACGCATCTCTTTTCTTTGAATCAAATTCTATCTTCGACAACTTACTATGAGCTTCGAATGAGCCGTTACGAGTCAAAGATGAAGCAATATGTTTATGAGAATCCCACACAAGCAGTCCATTGGTTGGTAAATGTGCCGGCCGATGCAACTAAAAATCCTCCGATTATAGCTGAGGTTTTCGATCCGGATGCACCAGGAGGAGCAGCAAAACTCCAGGATATAATTAGCAGACAAGGATCATATTCATACATTGTTGATCCAAATGGACCTTCCGGTTACCTACAGCCAAATTCTGATGGAGGTTATTCAGCGCCTGCTTCGTACAGCTTTATGAATTTAGGCATGGATCCGACACATACAGATCGCAGTACTGCATATTGGGCCGGGAAATTTGATGTTACAAGTCAGATAAATAAATCGCATGAAATAAAAATAGGTTCGGAAATAAGACTTCATGAGCTCACTCTTGACCGATTCCGGATAATAAGTGCGACAGATGCAAATGGTACTGTAATAACTCCTTTCGCGCCTGCTATTCCTGATCCGAGCAACATTTATAGAAGTCTTTATAATAGGCAACCGAAAGAGTTTTCTGCATATGTGCAGGATAAAATGGAGTATAACCAGATTATTGTTAACATCGGTTTGAGGTACGACTATTTTGATG
>Ga0233423_10001865_pt1 | contig 10391 bp, 9 predicted proteins | sample Watercolumn_Mata_FD_180713 | JGI IMG/M metagenome (GOLD analysis project Ga0233423, IMG submission 180713) | Freshwater microbial communities from Lake Matano, South Sulawesi, Indonesia - Watercolumn_Matano_2014_112_MG | ecosystem: Environmental > Aquatic > Freshwater > Lake | place: Indonesia... | reverse complement strand
GAAGAATTCCCGGTAAGCGGCGTCGAACACGTTCTCCACGGCCAGGCTGACGGACCACGCTTTCCCCCCCCTCCAACCCGCGGCCGCGTCGGCCGCGACAACGCGCCCCCGGATGTCCCGGCCGGAAACCGGCGAAGCCGAGCCGGCGAAGAGGGCGGACGGAAACACGGTCAACACGGCAAGGATGAAGAGTCGTTTGAGGATGGAACAGCGCATTATTAAATCCTACTATTTTACTAGGTTTTAAGTCAACGAAATTCGTCTAGGCCTCTCGCTCTGGGTGGGCGTCCGGCCTCATCGCCCTCTCCTGAACATTTCGTAGAGGATGGGGACGATGAACGGCCGGAAAGGATTAAAGTTCAAACGTCTTCCGTTCGAGGGTCGCTTTCCGGATCCGCGCCTCGACGGGTTGGACGCCGATCCCGGGACCGGTCGGGACCTTGATGACTCCGCCCGGCTCGAGGACGATCTCGGGGTCGATGAGGTCCTCTTTCCAGTAGCGGTTCGAGGCCGAAAGGTCGTTCGGGAATTTGAAGTTCGGGAGCGAGGCCAGGTGGAGGTTAGCCGCCCGGCCGAGGCCCGATTCGAGCATCCCCCCGCACCAGACCGGGACGCCCCTGGCCTGGCAGAAATCGTGGATTTTCCTCGCCTCAGTGGGCCCCCCGACCCGGCCGACCTTGATGTTGACGACCCGGCAGCTCTCCATCTCCAGGGCCTGGCGGGCGGTCGTTTCCGAGAGGATGCTTTCGTCGAGGCAGACCGGGGTCTTCAGGACCTTCTGCAGCTTGGCATGGTCCCAGAGGTCATAGGGGCGGAAAGGCTGCTCGACCATGACCAGGCCGAAGGCGTCGAGCTTCAGGAGATGGGGGATGTCGGCCGGCCCGTAGGCTCCATTGGCGTCGACTTGGAGGAGGATCTTGGGGTAGAGTCGACGAATGGCCGAACAGGCCTCGACATCCCAGCCCGGCTTGACCTTGATTTTGACCCGCTGATACCCTTCGGACAGATACGCCCCGACACGAGCGACGAGGTCGTCGAGCGTGTCTTCGATGCCGCAACTCACCCCGGCCGCGACCTCCGTTTTCGTTCCGCCCCACAGCCGGCTCAGGGGGACGCCTTCGGCCTTGGCCTTGAGGTCCCAGAGGGCCAGCTCGAGCCCGGCCTTGGCCATGGGGTGGCCGCGGAACATCCCGGCCGCCCGAGCAAACGCGGCCGGGTCGCCGGCTCCCCCCTTGAGGACCAGGGGGACGAGGAAATCCTCGAGGACATGCCAAGCCGTCCGGGTCGTCTCGGAGCTGTAGAGAGGGGCTTCCTCGGCCACGACCTCGCCGAAGCCGCACAACCCGCCGCCAAAGGCGCGGACGAGGATGAACGTCCGGTCGTAGGACCGGCCGAAGCTCGTCTCGAAAAAATGGACGTAAGGCAAACGGAGAATTTCGAGGTCGATCCGGTCGATCTTCATGAGGAGGCTCTCCCCTTTTTCAGGACGTAGAAGCTCGGGTCGCCGAAGATGAAATCGTCCAGGCGGTAGCCGCGGGCGAAGGACCGCTCCAAGGCCGACCGGACGGCCGACTGCCAAGCGGCGACCCGTCCCGTCCCTCGAGAGAGCGAGGCGACGCTCTTGGGGACCTCGACGAGGAGGCGGGGCTCGTCCGCGGACGGCCGCGGACGGCCCGGCTCGATATCGGGATAAACGCCGCCGGCTTTCCGTTCGACGGCCTTCGGCAGCTCCGCCGGGTCGAGAGGCGACGGTTCCCGCCGCGAGCGGGTCTCGACCCGGCTCGAACGGACCCGCCACTCGACGAGCAGCCGGTCCGTCGGAACGCCCTCGTCGAGGGTCAAAGCCGGCGTCCGGCCGTAAAAATTCCTCAGATAAATGCTCCCTTCCGCCCCTAAAACGTGGAGGTTGAGGTTGGCGTTGCGGGCCATCATCGGGTCATACGTCCAGGTGACGAGGCCGCAGCCCCGGCGAATGGCTTCCGTCCTCTGGGCCCACTTGAGCCTCTTGCCGAGACCCTGGCCTTGATACTCCGGCAAGACGGCCAGGTGGTGGGAATGCTGGCTCCGCCGTCCGTTGAAGACGGCCGGAAAGGAGTAGACATAGCCGGCCAGTTCCCGGCCGACAAACGCGCCGAGAAGGATCGCCCCCGTGTGGACGGCGACGCAGAACTGATGGACGGGAGTGACGTCAAGGTCGCCATGGCCCCAGACTCGACGCTGGACCTCGACGCAGGCCGCAAAATCCGCCGGGCGGACGAGAGGACGGACCCGGACCCTAGGCATACAAGTTCAGCCCTTTGCGGGAGGCGAGGGCTTCATACTGGTCGATGATCCGGCCGGCCATGGCCTCGGCCGAGAACTGGCGATGGACGACCTCGAACCCTTTATCTCCCAGGCGTCGGGCGAGAGCCCGGTCCTTGTGCAGACGCTCGATCCCATCGGCCAGCGATGCCGGGTCGCGGGGGAGGACGAGAAGCCCCGTCTCGCCGTCCTTGACCAGTTCCGGGATTCCGCCGACCATGGTCGCCACGACCGGCAGACGGCTGGCCATGGCGTCCATGATCGAGCTGCCCAGGCCTTCGAGATAGGAGGACAGGACGAAGAGGTCGAGCGAGGCCAGGATTCGGGGGACGTCCTCCCGGAAGCCCAGGAAATAGACGATGTCGTCGACCCCCAAGCCGCGGGCCTGCTCCTCGAGGGTCAGCTCGAGGGACCCCTTGCCGACGATGATGAACTTCATCTTGGGCGCCCGGCTCTTGAGGATCCGAGCGGCCTCGATGAGATAAGCGTGGCCCTTGTGGCTTTCGAGGTGGGCGACGATCCCGACGAGATAATCGTCCGGGGCGAAGCCGAACTCGCGGCGGAGAAAGCCGCGGTCGGGGTTTTCTTCGAAGGGCGAAAAATCGATCCCCGAGGGGACGACGGCGATCCTCTCGGGGGGGATCCCGCCCTGGAGGAGGACGTCGCGGACGCCCTCGGAGATGGCGATGATGAGGTCGATGTCCCGGGCGTACTTCCGGCGGGAGAAGGGGTTTTTCTTCAGCGGAAAATCGACCCGCCGGGAGATGACCCGGACCGGCACTTGGGCCCAGCGGGAGGCCCGTCCGCCGACGGCGACGGCGTGGGCGTCGTGGAAGTGGGCCAGGACGCACCCGTTCCGCTTCATCGCCCGGGAGATGCGGAGGGAGGCCCGGAGGTCGGCTTCGCCCTTGACCGTAACCGGAAGGAGGGGGAGGTTCTCGGCCGCCGCTTTCTCGTGGAGGGGAGAGCCGGGCTGGACGACGAAAGTCAGGGGGTAGCCGCGCTTCCGGACCTCCCGGGCTAGGAGGAGAGCTTGGCGCTGACCGCCCCGCCATTCCCGTCCCGTGTCAATCTGGAAAAGGCTCAATCCGCTCTCCTTTCTTCCAGATTTCGCGGAGCTTGGCGTAGCGGACGAAGATGCTGTAGCCGTTGAGAACGGACACGACCAGGCCGGCGAAGCCGTCGAGGAAGCCCCGCTTCAGGAGGTAGGACTTCAGGAACCGGCCGAATGGCTGGAGGAGGAGGTGATACCAGCGGCATTTTTTCTTGTCCGCGTAAAGTTTCTGGGCACCCAGGTCGGAAAAACGGTTGATCCGGGCCAGGTGGTCGGCGATGTTCCGGTAGGTGTAATGATGGATGTCCCCCTTGAGGTTCCGGACCTCGCCGTCGACGACGAGGGACTCGTGGACATAGGCCCCTTCCCAGTGAGCCCGCTCTTTCCGGAAGAGACGGACCTTCCGGTCCGGATACCAGCCCGAATGCTTGATCCAGCGGCCGAGGTAGAAGACGCGGCGGGGCATGGAGAAGGCGGCGCATTCGGGCTCGCCCTCGAGCATCGCCTTCAACTCCTCGCGGAGCTCGGGGGAGAGCCGTTCGTCGGCGTCGAGGGACAGGATCCAGGGATGGGAGGCCTGGTCGTTGCCGAAGTTTTTTTGGTCGGCGAAATTCGTCCAGGTCCGCTCGACCACTCTGTCGGTATATTTTCGGGCGAGCTTGACCGTCCGGTCCGTGCTCCGGCTGTCGACGACGACGATTTCGGAGGCGATCCCCTCCAGGCTGAGAAGGGCGGCCTCGATGTTCGCCTCTTCGTTGCGGGTGATGACGACAGCCGATACCTTCACGGCCAGAAATTAGCACAGGGGGATGAATATGGCAAGAATCCGCCGGAAAGGAAGGGCCGGTCAGGCGGAGTTGGTCGCCGGACGCCAGGGACGGGAATCGCCTCCCCGGCTCGGGGCGAAACCTCGGCCTTGTCCCTTCCCCTTGCGTCCCGGGTCCCGCGGCGGGGCCGAGAATTCCAGACTCATCCCCTGGGCGATGAGGTCGGCGCTGGCTTGCTTGATAGGAATCGGCCGGCCGATGTACCGCTCGATCGCCGCCAGCTTGTCACCGTAGATTTCGCAGGCCAGGGAGATGGCCTTCCCCGGCTGGCCCGCCCTCCCCGTCCGGCCGATGCGGTGGACGTAGTTCTCGATGTCGAGCGGCAGGTCGTAGTTGACGACCATCTCCAGACCCTCGATGTGGAGCCCGCGGGCGGCGATATCGGTCGCGATGAGGTAGGGGAACCGGCCGGCCATGAAGTCGTCCATGACTTTCATCCGCTGGACCTGGGGAAGGTCTCCGGTCAGGGCCCGGACGGGGAACCCGCTCCGGTCGAACTTCCGGGCCAGCCTCTCGGCGTAGTGCTTGGTGTTGGTGAAAATCAGGGCGTTCCGGGGCCGGGCCACGTGGAAGAGCCCCAGGAGGAGGTCGGCCTTGCTCTGGCTCGGGACGCGGTAGAGGACTTGGTCGATGGCCTCGACCGTGACCTGGTCCGGGGTGAGCTCGATGAACTCGGCCTCGTGCATGAAGTTGACCGCGATTTGGCGGGCGAGGCGGTTCAAGGTCGCGCTGAACAGCATGCTCTGCCGCGCCTTGGCGGGCGGCAGGGCGCGGAAGATCCGCCGCAGGTCGGGCATGAAGCCCATATCGAACAGCCGGTCGGCTTCGTCGATGACGAGGATGCGCACGTCCCGGAGTCGGAGAAGGCCCTTCTCCTCGAGGTCGAGGAGGCGGCCCGGCGTTCCGATGAGGATATCCGTCCCGCGCTTGAGGAGGGCGCGCTGCTCTTCGTAGCCCACCCCGCCATAGAAGCAGCCGATGGCGAACCCGAGGCCGCGGTTGAGAAGCTCGGCTTCGCCCTCGATCTGGATGGCCAGCTCCCGGGTCGGGGCGACGATCAAGGTCCGGCCGCTCCGGCGGGACGGGTCCCGGAGCAGGCGTTCGAATATGGTGATCAGAAAGGCGGCGGTTTTTCCCGTCCCGGTCTGGGACTGGACGGCCGCGTCGCGGCCGGGAAGGGTGACGGCCAGGGTCTTCGCCTGGACGTCGGTCGTCTCGGTGTATCCCCGCTCGGCGACCGAGGCCAGGAGCCGGGGGTCGAGGTTCAGTTCTTCGAAGCGCATGAAAAACGAGTCCTTATCGACAGAATTTCAACATGAGGGGGGATCGTCACGACTGTTGATCTGACAAATTCCGACCAGATGTTAAGGGGAGAGTATACCCGAAAAAGGGCCCCGGGGCAAGAGAAATTTTCGGTCAGTCCGTGTGGAAGACCTCCTCCATCCCGGCCCACCAGTCGCCCTCGGCCCGGCCAGGGAGCGGGGTCTGCATCGGCTTCATGATTTTCCACCACTCCTGGGTCCTGGGGTCGGCAGCCATCTTGGCCATGTCCGCGGCAAAATCCCGGCCGTGGTATTCGAAATAGGCGAAGAGAGTGCCCCGCCAGTGGAAAATCGAGTAGTTGCGGATGTGGCATCTCCGGATCGTCTTCAAGACGTCCGGCCAGACCCGGGCATGATAGGCCTTGTACTCCTCGAACTTTTCCGGCTTGACCCTGATGAGTTGGCCGTATCGACGCATGTCCGTGCCCTCCTCGCCGAATTCGTACGCCCCGGCGGAGAGAACATAGCCCCCCCGATAATCGATGTCAAGAAGAAACCGCCGGGATTGACAAAAGGCGGTCGTTCGACAAAACTGAGCCTCGAAATTCTCCCAGGAGGCCGCCGATGACCCGTCTCCGCGCCCGTCTCTTTTTTCTTTTTCTGGCCGCGGCCGCAGCCGCCTCGCCGGCTTTTTCGGCCGAAACGAAGAAGCCATTCACGGTCGAGGACTATTTCCTGACCAAGTCATTCCAGGTCGAGGACGTGACGGCCGACGGCCGCTGGCTGGCCGTCTCGATGTCCACCCCGGCCGACCGGCTTCCGCAGGACAACACCCGGTACGGAGACCCGACGTATTTCGGCCCTTCCCGGGCCGATCTCCTGGTCATCGAAACCGCGACCGGCCGGGCGATTCCCGTCTTTCAAGGCAAGAAGCAATTCCGCTCCCCGACCTGGTCGCCGAGCGGAAAAACCCTGGCCTTCCTGGAGGCCAGGGACGGCCGCTTCCAAATTCGAGTCTGGTTCGTCGATTCTGGAAAAAGCGAGGGACTCCTCCTCCCCAAGGGCCGGTTCGTCGCGGAGAACTCCCCGCTTCTTTGGGCCCCCGACGGAAAGACGATCTATTTCACCGTCCGGGCCCCGGATTGGGAGTCGAAATCGGCCGACCTTTTCAAGGCCGCGACCTCCGCCCCGATCATCGTCTTCAACACGAAAGATCCGTTTCTCCGATGGGATGAAATCCGGCGGCGGTCGAGGCTGGTCGTCCCGGCGGCCTGGGACCTCGCCGCCCGGAGAATGACCGAGCTCCTGCCCGAGACGCCGATTTTGTCCCTCCGTCTGACCAAGGACGGCACGGCGCTCCTCTACGAAAAGGACGTCACCGAGAAGACGAGCTATGACGTGATCGGGGGGACCAAGAACCGGCTCGAGGCGTTTCCTCTCCCCGGCGGCCCGGCCCGGGTCCTCCTCGAACCCTACGAACAGCGTGCCCTCGTCTGGTCCCGCGACCGTAAAACCTTGGCCTATACCGACAAGGGGGATGTGTTCGTCCTGGGGCTCGACGACAAGTCTCCCCGGCGGCTGACCGGCGAAAAGGACAGCGGCCCGCCCGCCAAGGACGAGGCCGAGAAGAAAACGGCCGAGGCGGCTAAGAAGAAGACGCCCACCTATGGGGTCGTTCGCTTCAGCCCGGACGGGTCGCTCCTCCTCTTGACGAGCGCCCGGGTCGAAGAGGAGCCGGCCAAGGACGAACCGACGTCCCGCCGGCCCCCCCCGCCCCGCCAGTACTGGCTCATCGACGTCCGGACGGGCGAAAAGCGGATGATCCACGAGCTCCCCGATGAGGAAGACCGCCGGCCCGAACTTCAGGTCGTCGACTGGAGCCCGGACGGGGGGTCGGTCTATTTCACGACGTCGGCCAATGACAAATACGACCGGGGGCTCATCCGGTTCGACCTGGCCGCCAAAACGTTCGCCGACCTCCGCCGGGGGGCGGCCCTCGCCGGCCGCTGGCGGATGTCCGAGGACGGGTCGGCGTTCGTCTTCGCCGAATCCGACGGAGACCATCCCGAAGACCTGTACGCGGCCGACGCAAGTTTTCAAAACGTCCGCCGGCTGACCGACCTCAACTCCTGGCTCTCCGCCAGAGCGGTCAGCCACACCGAGCTCGTCTCCTACCGGGACGCGGACGGGAAGAAGCTCCACGGCGTCCTCTTCTATCCGGCCAACTACGAGAAAGGGAAGGCTTATCCCCTCGTCACCGAGGTCTACGAGAACTACTTCGACAACGGGTTCAACGGGGCCCTCAACATCCTAACCTCGGCCGGCTACGCCGTCCTCCATCCCTCGGTCAACCTCGTCACCGGCTACCCCGGCGAGGCCTGGGCGAAAGGCGCCCTGGCGGCGGTGAACAAGGTCATCGAGATGGGTGTCGCCGACCCCGACCGGTTGGGCATCCAAGGGACGAGCTACGGAGGCTACGCGACCGTCCTCCTCCTGACCCAGACCGACCGCTTCAAGGCGGCCATCAATAACTCGGGCAAGGTCGATATGCTGAGCTTCTACACCCAGAGCCCTCGGCTCGGCGTCCGCAACACCCATGCCCCGGAGAAAAGCCAGGACCGGATCGGCGGCACGCTCTGGGAATTCCCCGAGCGGTACCTCGCCCATTCGGCCATCCTCAAGGCCGACCGGATCACGACTCCCCTCCTCTGCATCACCGGCGACCTGGACCCGAACGTCGAAGCCGTCCAGTCCCAGGAAATTTTCTACGCCCTCCGGCGGCTGGGAAAGACGTGCGTCTGGCTCCGCTACACGAACGGCGCCCACGGCGGGCCGAACACCCCCGAAGAGCGGGCCGACATGTACAAACGGATGGTCGACTGGTACGACACCTACCTGAAGGCGCCGAAGAAATAGCCTTCGGGCGGGAGCGTATTTCGGCCGGCGGTCCGGCGGGTTGACATTCCGCCGGAAATAGCAGAATATCCGGCGTTACGATTTTCGGAGGTGCCATCATGCTTCAGAGCAGAAAATTTTGGGCCGGCCTGGCGGCGGGACTGAGCTTCGTCCTTTTTGCCTGTTCGGCGGGTCAAGCCCAAGGGTTGAAATTCGGGTTCAAGTTCACGGGAGGAATGGGCTTCCAACTGGGCGGCGATGACACGGCCAATCTCCGGGGGCTCAAGGCCCTGGTCGACAATTATGTCGAGTCGACCGGCCTCGAGCTGAAGAGCAACGCCGTCCCGTTCATGAATCGCATCGCCTTCGAATTCGACGCCGACGTCATCCTCCAACTGACGCCCCAAATCGGGGTCAGCCTGGGGACGGGGTTCGTCCGGGCCGGGACCCTCTTCGGCTCGGGAAAAGTCGTCGTCCTCCACGACGCGGGGGAGGAATCGAGCCTCAACAGCGTCGTCGCCTCGGCCATGCCGATCAAGCTGGGCGTGGTCTACACCTTCAGCTCGATGTTCGCCGCCGAGGGAAAGCGCGGGTCCTATCTGTTCGGCGGAGTCGGCCTGTATTCGGCCAAGCACTTCGAGTCCGAGGACTATTCCTACCAGGCGTCCCGGTCGAACTTTTCCTCCACTTCCAAGGCCACCGGGGTCGGGTTCTACGGCGGGCTGGGAAGCGAGAACTGGGTCAACCCGAATTTCGCCTTCATCCTCGAGCTCTACGGCCGGTACGCCAAGCTCGGCGGGTTCGAGGGAGACTGGGAGAGGAGTGCCGGCGGATCCTCCACCTCGGGCTCGGGGAAGCTCTACTACTACGAATGGCAGGACGATGACAACAACTGGTATCCGGCGACGACCCTGTCCGCCCAGCCGCCCTCGGCCGGGGCGTCGGTCCGGAACGTCCGGGAGGCCCGAGTCGATTTCTCGGGACTGGGAATCCGATTCGGGATAAAAATCAGCCTCGGCGGCCGGAGCTGAGGACGCCTGGAAGGCTTATCTCTCGGTACCCGAGAGCAATCCGATCAGGTTTTCGGTCAGGGTCTGGGTGAGCTGGAGGCGGGTGGCCTCCTGAAAGATCGTCAGCGAGATAACCGGAAACATCCCGGACGACGCTTGGTCGACCCAGGCCATCTTCTGACGAAAGCCGTCGACATAGAAGCTGTATTCATACAGGTCGGCCGGGGACGTCCGGAGAGTGAACAACCCCCCCAGCTGGCCGCGGTCGACGATCGTCACCCGGCATTCGAGGGCCACGACCGCGCAGTCGACGTACGTCTGGGCGGTGGCGAAGGACTCTTCCTTCTGGGTCGTTTTATTGAAGAACGTCCGGACGGCGACCTTGCCGTCAAAGTTCAAGGCCAGGATGTCGATGATGAGGTCGGTGTCCGTTTTCTCCTTGATGCTCCGGTAGTCGGGGTTCCCGCTCCGCATGAGGTTCTCGAGGAGGGCCCGGTCGCGGACGGCGAACCCCTTCTGGACGAACGTCTTCTCGATGACGTTGATGTAGGAGTTGAACCGGTCCGCCTCGGTCACGTTCGACGGCGGGTTGGGGATGCGGATGACGATCTTCGGTCGGGGATTGGCCCGCAGGAGGGTTTTCAGCTCCGGAGACATCACGATTTCGTTCGTCGCCGAGACGTTCGGCTGGATGGTCCCGACCTGGAACGTGACGCACGACATCGCCGTGGCGGCGATGAGAACAAGTCCCGCCGTTTTGGCCCATCTCATGACCGATCCTCCTTCCCGAGCCGCGTATCCGGCCCCTCCCGGCGTCCCAAGGAGAACGTCCGGACCCGGACCGGAGCCATGCTATCCCGGGACGCGGCGGCTGTCAATCAGGTCGGAGATTTTTGTTGACTCGGCCCGTCGATGTCTCGACGATTTTGACTTGATAAACGGCCGCCCTACTTCGGGCTAGTCCCGGCGGATGAAGAGGAGATTGTCCTTCCGGCTCCGCCAGTGATACCCCAGGCTGAAAGGCAAGGCCTTGGCCGCCTCG
>Ga0233423_10001864_pt1 | contig 10394 bp, 8 predicted proteins | sample Watercolumn_Mata_FD_180713 | JGI IMG/M metagenome (GOLD analysis project Ga0233423, IMG submission 180713) | Freshwater microbial communities from Lake Matano, South Sulawesi, Indonesia - Watercolumn_Matano_2014_112_MG | ecosystem: Environmental > Aquatic > Freshwater > Lake | place: Indonesia... | reverse complement strand
GTCAGGAGGGGGACGAAATAGTCGACCGCCATCCGCCGCAGCTCGTAGCCGCTCCGGGAGGCCGCCTTGCGCTCGGGGTCGGGGGTCGAAACGACGAAATCGATCTTCCGCTCGGCGATGTGATCCCGGATGTTCGGGGCGCGGCGCTCGTGGATCTTGTAGAGGCGGACGTTCGGGACGCCGTTGGCCCTGAGGAAAACCGACGTTCCTTTGGTGGCGTAGAGGGTGAGGCCCATCCCCCGGAGGGTTCGGGCGGCGGCCAGGAACTTGTCCTTCTGGGCCCGGCCGCCGAGGCTCAAGAGGATTGAGCGGCGGGGGAGGGAATACCCGGCCGAGAGAAGCGATTTCAGGAAAGCCTCGTAGACGTCCTGGCCCAGGCAGGCGACTTCCCCGGTCGAGGCCATCTCGACTCCCAGGGTCGGGTCCGCTCCGTGAAGACGGGAGAAGGAGAATTGGGGGGCTTTGACCCCGACATAATTCAGGTCCAGGGTCGAGGGGACGGGGCGGGGCTTCCGGCCCATCATCGCCTCGACCGCCAGCTCGACGAAGTTCGTCCGGGTCACCTTGGAGACGAAGGGGAAAGAGCGGGAGGCCCGGAGGTTGCATTCGATGACCTTGATCTCGTTGTCCTTGGCCAGGAACTGGATGTTGAACGGGCCGGTGATCTCGAGGGCGGCGGCGACCCGGCGGCCCGTCTCCCGGACCTTGCGCATCGTCTCGAGGTAGGTTTTCTGCGGCGGGAGGACCATGGTCGCGTCGCCGGAATGGACGCCGGCGTTCTCGACGTGCTCGACGACGACCGAGGCGACGATCCGGCCGTCCCGGGCCACGGCGTCGAGCTCGATCTCCTTGGCGTTGAGGATGTACTTGGAGATGACGACCGGGTACTCGGGCGAAACGCGGGAGGCCTTCTTGAGGTAGTGGTCGAGGTCGCCCGGGTCGAAGACGACCGTCATGGCCGCCCCGCTGAGGACGTAGGACGGCCGGACGAGGACCGGGAAACCGACGCTCCGGGCGAAGGCCGCGGCCGCGGCGACGCTCTTCAGCTCCCGCCAGGCGGGCTGGTCGACTCCGATCTCGTCGAGGAGCTTGGAGAACTTGAAGCGGTTCTCGGCCCGGTCGATGGATTCCGGCGACGTCCCCAGGATCCGCATCCCCCCCTGGTGGCATTTCAGGGCGATGTTGTTCGGGATCTGGCCGCCCATGGAAAGGATGACCCCCCGGGGCCGCTCCCGCTTGTAGATGTCCAGGACGCGCTCGAAGCTCAGCTCTTCGAAGTAGAGCCGGTCGCAGATGTCGTAATCCGTCGAGACCGTCTCGGGGTTGTAATTGACCATGACCGTTTCGAAGCCCAGCTTTTTGAGGGCCCGGACGGCCGAGACGCAGCACCAGTCGAACTCGACCGACGACCCGATGCTGTACGAGCCCGAGCCGAGGACCATGACCTTCCGGTTCCGGCCCTCGAAGGCGATGTCGTCCTCGGTCCCGTGGTAGGTCGCGTAGAGATAGTTGGTCTTGGCCGGGTACTCGGCGGCCAGGGTGTCGATCTGCTTGACCGCCGGCCGGACCTTGAGCCGCTCCCGCTTGGCCCGGACCTCCAGCTCCTCGGCCCCGACGAGGATGGCGACCTGCTTGTCCGAGAAGCCCTTCTTTTTCGCTTCGGCCAGGAGGTCGCGGGGGAGGTCGGCCAGGCGGCGGGCCCGGAGCTTGGCCTCGAGCTCGACGATGTTCCGGACCTTGGTGATGAACCAGCGGTCGATTTTCGTCAGGTGGTGGATCCGGTCGACCGACCAGCCCTTCCTCAAGGCTTCGGCGACCCCGAACAGCCGCTCGTCGGTCGGCTGGCGGAGCTCCTTTTCGAGGTTGGTGAAGGAATAGCTGGGATTGCCGACGACCCCGTACATCCCGATCTGGAGCATCCGGGTCGCCTTCTGGAGGGCCTCCTCGAAGCTACGGCCGATGGCCATGACCTCGCCCACGGACTTCATCTCCGAGCCGATCTTCTTCGAAACGCGGCGGAACTTCTTGAGGTCCCAGCGGGGGATCTTGACGACGAGGTAATCGAGGGCCGGCTCGAAGCAGGCCGTCGTCCGCCGGGTGATCGAATTCTGGAGGTCGGGCAGGCGGTGGCCGAGGGCGAGTTTGGCGGCGACGAAGGCCAGGGGATAGCCGGTCGCCTTGGAGGCCAGGGCCGAGCTCCGGGAGAGGCGGGCGTTGACCTCGATGATCCGGTAGTCGCCGTTGCGGGGGTTGAGGGCGAACTGAATGTTGCACTCGCCGACGATCCCGAGGTGGCGGACGGCCCGGATCGAGATTTCGCGGAGGGTGTGGTATTCCTTGTTCGACAGCGTCTGGGAGGGGGCGATGACGATGCTCTCCCCCGTGTGGATCCCCATCGGGTCGAAATTTTCCATGTTGCAGACGGTGACGCAGTTGTCGTCTCCGTCCCGGACGACCTCGTACTCGACCTCTTTCCAGCCCTCGAGATACTCCTCGATGAGGACCTGGGAGGCGTGGGCGAAGGCCTTCCGGAGGGCCTCCTTGAGCTCGGCCTCGTCGCGGGAGAGTCCGCTCCCCCGCCCGCCGAGGGCGTAGGCCACCCGGGCCATGACGGGGTAGCCGACTTCGCGGGCGATCCGCAGGCCGGCTTCGATCGTCGTCGCGGCCAGGCCGCGGGGGGACTTGAGGCCCGCCTCGGCCAGCCGGGCGTTGAACCTCTCCCGGTCCTCGGTGTTCTCGATGGCCGAGACCGGCGTTCCCAGGACCTTGACCTTGGTCCGGCCGAGGACTCCCGACTTGGCCAGGGCCACCCCGCAGTTGAGGGCCGTCTGGCCGCCGAAGGACAGGAGGAGGCCGTCGGGCCGCTCTCGGTCGATGACCTTTTCGACGAAGGCCGGGGTGACGGGCAGGAAGTAGACCTTGTCGGCCAGGAAGTCGGAGGTCTGGATCGTGGCGATGTTGGGGTTGACGAGGACGACCTCGAGGCCTTCCTCCTTGAGGGCCTTGATGGCCTGCGACCCCGAGTAGTCGAACTCGCCCGCTTCCCCGATCTTCAGGGCTCCGCTCCCGAGAAGGAGGACTTTCCGGGGCGGTTTCATCGAACCCCCTCCAGGAAACGGTCGAAGAGAAAATCCGTGTCCGTCGGGCCGGGGGCGGCTTCGGGATGGAACTGGACGCTCAGGAACGGCCGGGTCGCGTGGCGGAGGCCCTCGTTCGTCCCGTCGTTGGCGTTGGTGAACCAGGGATGCCAGCCTTTGGGGAGGCTCTTAGGGTCGACGGCGAAGCCGTGGTTCTGGCTGGTGATGAAGCAGCGGCGGGTCCCTTCCTCGAGGCAGGGCTGGTTTTGGCTCCGGTGGCCGAACTTGAGCTTGTAGGTGTCGCCGCCGGCGGCCAGGGCCAGGATCTGGTTCCCCAGGCAGATCCCGAAGAGGGGGACGTTCTCCTGGATGAGGCGCCGGACGGCGGCGATCGTCGGGGCGCACTGCTTCGGGTCGCCCGGGCCGTTGGAAATGACGACCCCCGCCGGGGCGTGGTCCATGATTTTTTCGAACGGCGTGTCCGCCGGGACGCGGACGACCCGGACGTTCCGCCGGAGGAGGGCTTGGAGGATCCCGAGCTTCGTCCCGCAGTCGACGAGGACGACGGTCGGCCGTTCGTCCTTGTTGTAGACCTTGACCTTTTTCGTCGTGACCTCGCCGACGAGATGCCTCCGGTCGGGCGGGGGGATGAGCCTGGCTTCGCGCCGGAGGGCGGCCAAATCGGCCTTGGCGTAGTAGGTCTCCAGGATGCCCAGCATGACCCCGTGAAGGCGGAGCTTCTTGGTCAGGGCCCGGGTGTCCACCCCGGCGATCCCGGGGACGCCGTTCTCCTTGAGCCAGGCGTCGAGGGTTTTTTCCGAGGTGGCGTGGGAGGGGACCTCGCACAGCTCGCTGACGATGTAGCCCCAAACCCGGGGCTTTTCGGACTCGAAGGACTTGGACCAGACCCCGTAATTGCCGATCAGGGGATAGGTCTGGCAGAGGATTTGGCCGTGGTAGGAGGGGTCGGTGATCGACTCGGGGTACCCGACCATCCCGGTCGAAAAAACGACCTCCCCCGAGGCTTTGGCGAAGGCCCCGAAGCCTTCGCCCGGCCACACGCTGCCGTCGGCGAGGACGAGAACCGCTTTCAACCCGATGGGCTCCGTAGAGTCCGGGCCATTATAGCCGTTCTCGGGGGACAGGTCCACTATCGCCCGATTTCTCGACCCAACTCGGCCCCCAGGAATCGGAAAGCCTCCTAGATATCATAGAATAACGAACCCACGCAGCATTCTTGTTTCCGGCCGAGTTCGGAGAATGTTCAGTAAGAAAAGCCGAGCGAGATAGCGAAGCCCGACAGGCCGTCCCAAGTGGGGAAGAGAGGGCTCAAGCTAAGTCTGGCGATGTACCCCTTTTCCCGGCCTTTCTTCGTGAGGAGCACTTGTGAATTGATGGCCCATATCGCCGCGGCCGAGCTCAATCCGGCGCAAAGGATGGCGGCGTTAGTCATTTGATTTTTCGTCGGGCGGGCGAACGGGTCGGATTTTTTATCAGGCATCCCCCCGGCGACAATCAGGCCGACGGCGCCCAACGCGATTCCGCAGGCTGAGGCAAAGAGCGTCGTGCGTCCGGTTCTGAGATCCATCCTCCACTCGATATAATCCCGGATTCCTTGGGAAGTGAGTTCAGTTTTTTCGGCCGGCGCGCCAGATTCGGCCCCTGGCCGTTCGAGTTCAATTTTCAGAATTTCGACCGAATGGATCCGCAGGTCGCCCCGCGTCGTCCGGAGTCGGACGATCCCGTTCTTTTCGCCCGCAATTTTTCCAGTCATCACCCGCCCGTCGGAGAGATAGAACATGTCCGAAAAGCCAAAAGTCGCAAAGGAAAGCAGGGCCGGGAACAACGTTCCCCGAAGGATCGGTCTTGGCAGCCTCATGGTTCCCCTTGCCCCGGATTATAATCACGCTAGCTCGACGATGTCAACGGAATTGACCGAACCCCGCGAAGGATTATAATAGGCCACAACGACATGATTGGAATCGTAAGGGGAGGGAAACGATGAGCCGAATAAAAGCCGCCTCGGCCCTCGTCCTCTGGATCATCCTTGGGGGCGCACTGTCGCCGGAAAGCGCGTGGGCCCAGATCCGTCAGGGATTCGCGCTCGATTTATATCTGGGAGCGTCCATCGCCCAAGGCGGGATCATGAAAATGCTGGATAATTGGGAGGAACGCTTCATCGAATCGACGATCGCCAAAAAAGGTCTCGCCGCCGGCCTCCGGGGTGTCATCCATGTTAGCCCCCGATTCGGCTTGGAATTCGGCTTCGGCGCTTCGACAAACCGCTACCGGGCGAATCTCTACCATGGCGGGACGAGCCGAGACGAAACGAACAGCGCGATTCTTGGTTTTCTGTCCATGAATGCTATCGGCTATCTGGCCACTCAAGAGTTTGCTCCCTACGTCACGGCCGGAATCGGATGCGTGGCCTTCTCCGAAAAAGCCGTTTTCGGGTACAATTTCGGGGGAGGAGCCAAAATTTTCTTGAATCCGCGATTCGCCCTGGATGTCGACATCCGATACTTTCCCGCCGTATTGAAAAACAACTTGGAGGAAATGGGATTCAATCCCGTCGGCTGGGGGGCGTGGGAGTACGGCGTCGTCAAGGAACCGTATGAAGACCGGATCGATCCGTTTCACGTCACCGTCGGGTTTTGCTTTTTTCTCGGACGTTGGATAGGCCGGTGAGGATGTTCGGCGGGACGCCCGCTTTCCGGAAGATGAAAAAGAGAAAAATTCCCATTGAAATTCCCGCGGCTCGACGGACGGGGGCCGTCGAAGTATAATCGGCCGAGGTCACCCCGGTATTTCCATGGACCGGATCGTCCGGACAAACGCCCTCCTCGAGGTCCTCAAGTCCTCCCCGCGGCGGGTCAATAAGATCCTCCTCCAAAAGGAGGAGGGGCATCGGCCTTTGGGCGCGATCCTCGGCCTGGCCAAGGCCAACCACGTCCCCACCCTCTTCCTCCCCAAGCAGGCCCTGGATAAAATGGCCCCCCACCACCAGGGCGTGGTGGCCATCCTCGCCCCGAAGGAGTTCACCCCCCTTCCCGAGATCCTCGAGGCCGCCGGCCGGACGCCCTTCCTCGTCCTCCTCGACGAAATCGAGGACCCTCAAAACCTCGGGGCCATCCTCCGGAACGCCGAGGGGGCCGGAGCCGACGGGATCCTCCTCCCCGAGCGGCGCTCTGCGGGCCTGACTGAGGCCGTGGCCGAGGTCTCGGCCGGCGCCCTGGCCCATCTCCGGGTCGCCCGCGTTCCCAACCTCGTCCAGACCATGACCGCCCTCAAGGAGCGGGGGATCTGGCTCGTCGGCGCCGAGAGCGGCGGCGACGGCCGCTTCTTCGAGTTCGACTACACCCAGCCGGTCGGGGTCGTCCTGGGTTCCGAGGGCCGCGGCCTCCGGCCGCTTGTTCGCCGGACCTGCGACCGGATTCTATCCATCCCCATCCGCGGCCGGGTCGGGTCGCTCAACGTCGGCGCGGCCGCGGCCGTCTTTTTCTTCGAAATCGCCCGTCAGAGAGAAAAACGGCGATGACCGGCCGAGGACCGATCGCCCGGGGAGGCCGCCCATGAGCCCGCATCTTATCGGAACGACCCTCATCATCTTGGGAATCCTGTTTATCCTCGCCGGGTTCGTCGGCGGGATCGCCAGGATGTTTCGGCGAGCGGCGGAGAAGGCCAGGAACGGGAAACCGGTCGAGGAACGGGACCTGCCGACGAAATTCATCGAGACGCTCATCGCGTTCCTCGCCGCGCTTCTCAAGGCCCCGGTCTGGTTGGCCATGGTCTTCATCGGCCTGTTCCTCGCGGGGTGGGGGGTGACGATGCTCTGACTGGCGTCTCAGGCCCGGCGGCGGCCCACCGCCCTCCAGAGACGGCCGGGAAGCCTGAAGAAGAGCCGGTTCAAAGCCCGGAGAACGGCCGGCCGGGGAGGGGGCGGGGGAGGCGCGGCGGCCTTCTTGGCCAGGACGCGCTGGACGATCGGGCAGCCGTGGCTCTGGTGGCAATAGGGGCTCAGCTCTCCCCGGCTGAGGTAGGTTCGGATCTCCTGGAGTTCGGCCGAGTTCCACATCAAGGCGAAGTCGGCCATCGGGGCCAGGACCGGATTCCCGTAACAGCAGGGCATGATCCCCCGGCGGAGGATGTAATAGCTCTGCCAGGGCTCGAGACAGAGGGGGAGGCGGCCGAGGCCCAGGTCTTCGGCCCCCTCCTTCCGCGGCTTTCGGCCGGTCATGGCCCTACCTCTCGCCCCGATGGGCGGGCGGCTTCGCGCCCGGCTCCTCGAACGTCCCGAAATTGAACTGGTTCTGGACCTGGACGCCGTAAACGCCCCCCAGCCTCGCGGCCTCGGCGGCCACCGCGTCCATTTCCTCCCGGGTCAGCATCTCGGCGGCGTAATCGAAATGGTAGCCTCCCCGGTCGGCCGCGATCTCGGGGTTCTCGAGATGGATGAGGGGCCGGAGGATGACCGAGTCCGCCCCGATTTCGCCCGCCAGCCTGATATAGGGCTCCAGGTCCCCGCGGTTGACCCACATCGGGATGAAGACCATGAAGATTTTAGGCAGGTCGCCGGCCCGGCGCCGCTCCTCGGCCAGGCGGCGGAGCTGGGGGAGGATGGCCGACCAGCGGCCGTTGCGGAGCTTGGCATACGTCGCCTCGGTGGCCGCGTCGAGGGAGAGGTAGAGCGTGACCCGCTTTCCGGCCAGGGCCCGGATCGTTCGGTCGGTGAAGGCCAAGCCGTTTGTCGACAGCTCGAGGATCTTCCCCCGCCTTTCCAGGGTTTCGAGGATCTCGACGAAGCGGGGATGGAGGAGAGGCTCGCCGAACGAGCAGTTGACCAGGGTCCGGGCCCCGCGAAAGAGCGGGCCGTAGCCCTCGAGCGTTTTTTCGTCGACCTGGGCGTCGACGGCCTCTCCCTCAAGGTCTTTCATCTGATTCCAGAGGCAGTAGACGCAGGGCGGCTTGATGTTGCACCGGCCGTAGAGGTCCACACCCAGGTTAAGGGGATAGGACCGAAGCTTCGTCCGGCCCTTGGCCATCTCCCGATAATTGAGGAGGGCGTTGGCGTGGAAAAAGACGAAATCGCGGTGCCTTTCGGGGTCGTCGTGGAGGGCGACGGGCCCGACCCGGGCCCCGAGCTCGCGGAAGTCCTGGGGGTGGTATGTCCGGGGATAGGGCTTGTTCAGGGTGAGGACGAGCTCGTCGGGGCCGGTCGCCTGGGCGGCCGCCCGGGGGACGCGCCCCCGGAAGCGGAAACTCCCGAACGGGCCGGCGGCCGTCCGGACGTAGGCCGGCCGAGGGTCGAGGGGGAAGGAATAGAACGTCCATTTGGGGAGGAGGGCCGCCCGGCCGATGAGCCGCCCGCCCCGCCGGACCTCGAGGACCTGGGTCTGGTTCATGAACTCGGAGAAGACGGGGATGGTGACGAAGCCCGCGGCCTGCCGGGCCGGGGCCGGGAGGAGGAGGCGGGCTTCCCGGCGCATCCAGCGGAAGGCGGTGAAATCGTCCCGCTCCTCGGGCTGCCATCCCTCGGCGTAGAGAGGCTCGGCGAGGTCGGCCGGAGAGACGACCGCGACCGACGAAACCATGATCCCGTGGTCGCGCCCGTCGCCGGGAACGGGATAGATCCGGTCGACCTTCAGGCGGACTTCGACCGGACCGCCGCCGACGAAGGGAAAGACGTACGGGGCGAATTGGAAGGCGACCCGCCGCTCGCCCGCCTTCCGCCCTCCGACGAAGACCTCGAGGAGGGGCGGGGGCGATTCGGGAAACATGTGCGAGGCCACCAGGTGGAGGTACTTCAGCCCGGCCGGCCCGGCGTCCTCGAGCCGGACGGCCGCCTCGCGGCCCATCCAGCGAAAGCTCCGCCGCCCGTCGTTCTCCTCGTAGGACCATCCTTGGGCGTAATCGGGGGGCGTGGTGGCCATGAAAGTCGCGGCTCATGATAGTCGTCCCGGTCGTCGGCTGTCAATCCGAGGATGCTCGAACGCGATGCGCTTTTTGTGCGGTGCCCTAAATGCCCATGGGGCGGCCGTGTCCCCGGAGCGGAATGGGACCCTCCTCAGGGTGATGCAGCGAAGGGGATATGGCCGCGCCATGTAGCTGAGGAGGCGGAAACAAAAGCGTCAATCGGGCAGGAAGATGCGAAAAAGCCGGGTTGACAGGCCTTCCGGGAGGCCTATAGAATAGGCCCGGCCTTTTTTGCGCCGCCGGGAGACCCATGAGCAAACACGAGGATTTTTATTCGCTCGAAAAGCCGATCGTCGCCCTCAAAGAGGAAATCGACGACCTCGTCTCGAGCGGCGCGGAGGGCGCTCCGGAAAAAATCGCGGCCCTTCGGGCCCGGGTCGAGAAGGAATGGGCCAAGATCAAGCCCCGCTTGACGGCCGTCCACACTGTTCAGATCGCCCGCCATCCCAAGCGCCCCTACACCCTCGACTACATCCAGGCCCTGACGACGGACTTCCTGGAGATGCACGGGGACCGGCGGTTCGCCGACGACCCGGCCCTCGTGGCCGGGATGGCCTTTTACAAGGGCCGGACCGTGGCCATCGTCGGCCAGCAGAAAGGCCGGACGACCCGTGAACGGCTGGACCGCAATTTCGGCCAGATGAACCCCGAAGGCTACCGGAAGGCGCTCCGCGTCTTCCAGATGGCCGAGAAATTCGGGTTTCCGGTCCTCAGCTTCATCGACACCCAGGGAGCCTATCCCGGGATCGGGGCCGAGGAGCGGGGGCAGGCCGAGGCCATCGCCCGCAACCTCAAGGTCATGGCCGGCCTCCGGGTGCCGGTCGTCTGCCTCGTCATCGGCGAGGGGGGGAGCGGCGGCGCCCTGGGGATCGGGGTCGGTGACCAGGTCATGATCCTCGAGTACGCGTTCTATTCGGTGATTTCGCCCGAGGGCTGCGCGGCCATCCTTTGGAAGGACCAGTCGGCAGTCCAGAAAGCGGCCGAAAACCTCCGCCTCCGGTCCCAGGACCTCCTCCGCCTGGGCGTCGTCGACGAGGTCGTGAGCGAGCCCGCCGGCGGGGCCCACATCGACCCCGAGGCGACCTATAAGACCGTGGACAAGCACCTCCACCAAGCCCTCAAGAAGCTCGAGGGAAAGCGGGCCGACAAACTCGTCGCCGAGCGGTACGACAAGTTCCGCAAGATGGGGGTCTTCGTTTCCTCGTGAGCCCCGAAACCCTCCCTAAAAAAGAAATCGCCGCCGTCAAGGGGACGAAAGACATTCTGCCCGGCGAAGTCGAGGTCTGGCAAGAGGTCGAATCCCAGGCCAAGGCCTTGTTCGAGCTCTACGGCTACCGGGAGCTG
>Ga0233423_10001863_pt1 | contig 10394 bp, 6 predicted proteins | sample Watercolumn_Mata_FD_180713 | JGI IMG/M metagenome (GOLD analysis project Ga0233423, IMG submission 180713) | Freshwater microbial communities from Lake Matano, South Sulawesi, Indonesia - Watercolumn_Matano_2014_112_MG | ecosystem: Environmental > Aquatic > Freshwater > Lake | place: Indonesia... | reverse complement strand
GATCGATAAACTCTCTCGCATCCTTGTACAAAGCAGTCCGATCGGGGCTCGAGAGGGTAAATTGATACAGAGACTTTGTCACCTGTCCACCGATGGCAATGGTAGGCGGATTTTGCAGATAGCAATTGATATCGGGCACGCTGTTAAGTGGGCCCTGCAACTCCTTGATTACATCAGCAACGCCAGCACGTCGCTCCTCTTTTGGCTTGAGAACGATCAAGATGCGCCCCTGATTGAGCGCGATATTTGGACTACCATTGCCCACGCCCAGACTGGACATGTAGGATTTGACGTTTTTGTTTTGCGCAATGATCTGTGTCAGCTGCGTATGCAGGCGTACCATCTTGTCGTAGGACGTGCCCTGGCCGGCCTCGGTCATGCAGACGATCTGCCCGGTGTCTTCTGCCGGCATAAAGCCTTTGGGAATGAACGCAAACAAAAGCCCCGTCCCCAGTACCATGAGTACAAAAAGCACCATAACCACAGGTTTGGCAGCCAGAGCCATATTGAGAGTATGACGATAAAAATCGAGAGCTACACTAAAGCCGCGATCGGCGGCAGCTGTCATGCGAGCGCCCAATCCACGAGGCTTGTCATCGTGACCAGCATTATGCGGTTTGAGGAAACGGCTGCAAAGCATTGGCGTGAGGCTGATGGAAATGAAACCGGAGATGAGGATAGCAATACTGATCGTCACCGCAAACTCATTAAATAGCCGCCCTACAATCCCCGGCATCAAGAGCACAGGAATAAACACCGCCACCAGGGACAGAGTCATCGACAAGATCGTAAAACCAATCTCGCGCGCGCCGTTAAGCGCTGCCTCCATGGGGGGCTCGCCCATTTCCATGTGACGGACGATGTTTTCGAGCATGACGATGGCGTCATCCACGACAAAGCCAACCGAGAGCGAAAGAGCCATGAGCGAAAGGTTGTCGAGACTAAAACCGAGGAGTTTCATCGCAGCAAATGTACCGACCACCGATATCGGTAGTGCCAAACTCGGTATCAGGGTCGCAGAGAGATTGCCCAAAAAGATAAAGATGACAAAGATCACGAGCCCCACAGTCAGGAGCAACGTAAACTGCACGTCATCGATCGAGGCCCTGATCGTCTGGGACTGGTCGTAGAGCACATCGAGTTTGACGGTCTCTGGCGTCAAAGACCTGAAGGTCGGCATAAGCGCCTTGATATCGTCCACAACCTTGATAGTATTGGCGCCCGGCTGCTTGAGCACAGCCAGGATGACTGCAGGCTTGCCATTGTGCCAACCGCCCTGCTTGTCGTTTTGCACGCTGTCGATAGCGCGCCCCACGTCTTTAACACGCACCGGGGCGCCATTTATGTATGAAACTATGACAGGCTGATAGTCCTCAGCTTTTAGCAATTGGCCGTTGGTTGATTGAATCGTAAAGGCCTGGTGTTTGCCCCAGATCGTCCCCGTAGGCTGGTTTTGATTGGCATTGACGACTGCATTCATCACATCGTCGATGCCCAGATTGTAACTGGCCAGACGCTGCGGATTGACCTGCACGCGCACGGCATACACTTGCGATCCGTTGACCTGCACCTGCGCCACGCCGCCAACACGCGAGACACGCTGGGCGATCAAAGTCTCGGCATAATAATCGACCTCGTGCAAGGGCAGTGTGTCTGAGCTCACGGCCAGATAAATGACCGGTTGGCTCGCCGGATTGACCTTGGCAAAGGTCGGGGGGATCGTCATCTGCGGGGGCATCTGCTTGCTGGCAGCCGTGATCGCTGCTTGCACATCCAGTGCCGCGCCGTCCATATTACGCGCCTGATCAAACTGCAGGGTAATCAAAGACTGCCCAAGAGTCGAGGTGCTCGTCATCTGGGTAAGGCCGGCAATGGTGGCAAATTGTTTCTCCAGCGGCATCGAGACAGCCGAAGCCATCGTCTCAGCACTAGCACCAGGGAGCGAAGACGTCACTTGCAAGGTCGGATAGTCGACGTTTGGCAAATCGGAGATTGGCAGATTGCGATAGCTGATCAGGCCAAAAAAGAGGATCGCCACCATCACCAGTGTCGTCATGACCGGTCTGACGATAAATATCGAGCCGAGGTTCATTTATTGCTGCCTCGCATGAGTTTTTGCCGCCACTTTTTCATTGTTTCACCATCTTGCAGCCTGTCCAGATAAATATAAAATACCGGCGTGATATAGAGAGTCACCACCTGCGAAACCAAAAGACCGCCGACTATGCACATGCCGAGGGGTTGGCGAGACTCGGAGCCTTCGCCGATTGCCAGAGCCAGAGGCACGCTGCCCAAGAGTGCGGCCATGGTCGTCATCATGATGGGCCTAAATCTCGTGAGGCAAGCCTTATATATGGCTTCTTGAGCATGGATATGCGTATTGCGCTCGAGCTCGACGGCGTAGTCGATCATCATGATGGCATTTTTTTTGACGATGCCTATCAGCATGATCAAACCAAGAAAACCATAAATATCCAGCGGCATCTTAAAGATCAAGAGGATGATCAAGGCTCCTAATCCAGCAGATGGCAAGCCACTGAGGATAGTGAGAGGATGGATAAAGCTCTCATACAATATGCCAAGCACTATATAAATGACCATGACAGCAATAAAGAGCAAGATCCCCATATTGGACATAGAGTCTTGAAAAACCTGCGCCGTCCCTTGAAAGCTGCAATTGACTCCAGTCGGGATCAAATCACGTTTGATCTCATCGATCTTGGCCACCGCGGCTGACAGTGCGGCACCTGGTGCCAGGTTGAAAGACAGGGTGACTGAGGGAAATTGCCCGAGGTGACTGATCAACAGCGGTCCTGCGCCACGACTCACTTTAGCTACTGTATCGAGAGGGATTAGATCACCGGCGGCAGTGCGCAATCTAAACCATTTGAGCATACTCGGATCGTTATAATACTCGGGCAAGACCTCCAGGATAACCCAATACTGGTTAAAAGGCGTATAGATGACCGATACCTGACGCGCCGCATAAGCACTATTGAGAGCAGACTGTACAGTCTGTACGCTTATGCCCAGCTTGGAACACTTGTCGCGATCGATCTCGACTGCGATCTCCAGATTTTTGATCTGCAAATCACTGTTAACATCGACCATCTCCGGTGCTTTCTTGAGCATCTGCTCCATTTTCTTGGCAGTGTCGTAGAGCACGGCTGTATCAGAGCCGGACAGGCTGACCTGATACAGAGCCTTGGTCTGCTGTCCACCAATCCTGATACCACCGGCGTTTTGCATAAATAAGTTCATGCCTGGGATGCCGGTGGTCTTTTTGCGCAAACTATCGATGACGCCGTCCACCATTATTTTGCGCTCAGCGCGTGGCTTCAGAAAGATATTCATCCGGCCTTGATTGACGGCCGGGCTGGGGCCACTTACACCCACGCTAGACATCACACCCTGGACGTTGGGGTCTTTTTGGACAATGTCCGCAAAGACCTTTTGCTTTTCCATCATGGCTTCAAATGAGGTGCCCTCGGCAGCGATGGTGGTCGCTGATATCTGCCCGGTGTCTTCGCTAGGCATTAATCCCTTGGGTACGACCTTAAAGAGCACCAATGTAGCCAGCATCATCAAAAAAAACGACACTAAGACAATAGGCTTGTTATTTAGTGCTATTTTGAGCGACCAATCATAGGCACGAGTCAACTGCTCGAATGCCCTTTCGGATTGGTGGTGCAACCAGCTCTTTTTGTCACCTTCAAAGCTTTTTAGATAGCGGCTGCACAGCATCGGCGTCAGGGTCAACGAAACAAAGCCAGAGATCAAGATTGCCACGCTAATCGTCACAGCAAACTGAAAGAACAATCGTCCGACCAGGCCGCCCATCAACAAGATCGGGATAAAGACCGCTATGAGAGAAATAGTCATTGAAATGACGGTGAACGATATCTCTCGCGAGCCATTGACTGCCGCCATGAGTGGTGGCTCGCCTTTTTCGAGATGCCGCACGATGTTTTCGAGCACTACTATGGCATCATCAACTACAAAACCGACAGACAGTGTCAGGGCCATCAGAGAGATGGTATTCATGGTGAAACCAAAGAGTTTCATAGCGGCAAAGGTGCCAAGGATCGCGATAGGCAAGGTCCACGAAGCAATTACCGTAGTAGAAGCACTGCCAAGCGATAGCATCACGACCAGTATCACCAGGCCTACGGTGATAACCAGCGTCCTCTGCACGTCCTCGACCGAATGTCTGATCGAAATCGAGCGATCAAACAAGATCTCGAGATTGACAGCATCAGGGAGGATCGCTCTAAATGTCGGCATCATTTTTTTGATGCTGTCTACGATCTGGATCGTATTGGTACCCGGCTGGCGCTGCACGGCCAGTACAACTGCACGATTGCCGTTGTACCAGCTCGCGACCTTGTCGGTCTGTACGCTGTCCACGACTCTACCGATGTCCTGCAATCTGATCGGCGAGCCATCTTTATAGGTGACGATGAGCGGGGCAAAGGCTTGAGCATTAAAGAGCTGCCCGTTGGCCATGATATTGTAGGCAGTATCGGGCCCATACAGAGTACCGCAAGGCAGATTGACATTGGCCTGCTGTACGGCCGTCGCGACTTGATCGATACCAATGCCATAACTAGCGAGCTTGCGCGGATCTACTTGTACGTGCGGAGCATAGATCTGCGAGCCAAAAACCATGACCTGCGCGACTCCTGACACCATGGAGATGCGTCGAGCGATGATATTTTCTGCGTACTCGTCCACCGTATACAGTGGCAAGGTCTTGGAGCTCAAAGCAATAAACAAAATCGGTATATCACCGGGATTGACCTTGCGAAAAGTCGGCGGAGTCGGCATATTGGCCGGCAGAAATGGCCGCGCTGCGATAATGGCGGATTGCACGTCCTGCGCGGCACCATCGATCTTTCGATCCAGGTTAAATTGCAGAGTGATGGTGGATGTGCCCAGGGCACTGGTGCTATTGATGGAGTCGAGGCCTGCAATAGTGCTAAATTGCTTTTCGAGCGGTGTCGCCACCGCCGAAGCCATCGTCTCGGCATTTGCACCAGGCACCGATGCAGACACGGTGATCGATGGATAATCTATCGCGGGCAAGTCGGTGACGGGCAGAGTAAAAAACGAGATGATGCCAAATATCACCATCGCCGCCATCACTAGCGTCGTCATGACTGGTCTGATGATAAATAGCTTGGAAAAATTCATCTAGTATGAGGACTACTCGGCAGTCGGCCTTGCAGGGCTCTGGCTAGCAGGCGCCCCCCTGGCAGGATCATCATCCGGCTGCACCTTGACCTTGGCTCCAGGTGCTAACTGCAGTTGACCATCAGTCACGACGATGTCGCCCTGAGCGAGACCAGTCTGCACAGCAGTAAGGTCACCGGATGCCTGGCCGGCCTTGACCTGGACTAGAGCGACGGTCTGATCGGGCTTGACGACATAAACCGAAGTCCCTTGCTGAGTGGTCTGGATAGCACGCGTAGGCACCGTCACCGATGGCCCCTTAGGCGGCATCGATATCACCACATCTACAAACTGCCCTGGAAATAGCTTGACTTCTTTGTTTTCGAAGCTGGCTCGCAGGGTGATGGTACCGTTGGCGGTGTTGACGGTATTTTCCATAAAGGAAATGGTGCCTTTTACAAAGTCTTTGCGCCTGCCCTCTAGAGATGCCTGCATTTTGAGTGTGCCCTCAGACTGGGCGCGCCGCATATCATTGAGGTATTTTTCTGGCACTGAAACAGTCACATAAATTGGGTCTACTTGCACGATCGATACTAAAGATTGGTTACTATTGGCAGAGACTATATTGCCCTCATATACGCTGAGCGAAGAGGTGCGACCGTCCATGGGTGACAAGATACGCGTCCAACTGAGTTGCAGACGAGCGTTGTCGAGGGCAGCCAGATCGGACTTGAGCGTACCTTTAGCGGTATCAATGGCGGCCTGATCGCTCATGACGACAGCTTGAGCGTTTTCGATGTTTTTAAGATCCGCCTGGATAGTGGCCTCTGCGGTGGCGGCATTGGTAGTGTATTGATCTGCTTGCTCGTGCGAAACCACGCCCTGGCCTAGCAAGAGAGCATAACGTTTCTTTTCGATATTGGCAAAATTGAGAGAAGCTCTGTCACGGCTCAGATTGGCTTCATATTGGCCGATCGTGGCCTTATCACGTTTTAGATTGGCCTCAGCGGACTCGACTGCGCCTCGATCCTTGGCGACGATGCCTTCGGCTTGAGCAACAGCGGCTTGATATTGACGGGGATCGATCTGAAAGAGGGGCTCACCTTTTTTGACAAACTGGCCCTGGGTAAAATAGACCTTGGTGAGCTGACCTCCCACCTGCGATGTCACATTGACCTGAGAATACGCCAGGACATTACCTATGGTGCGCACCTCGATGGGCACGATCTGCATCCCTGCAGTAGCTACTGTGACGGGTACCACACGTTCTTTTTTGGCGGCTTTTGCCTTGTCCTTATCGCCAGCGCTGCTGTTTAAAAAGCGCGGCAGGATCAGGATGAGGGCCGAACCAAGCACAAGTAGTATCAGTGCGATCACGATCGCTTTCCGCGACGAAGGCGCCGGGCTAGACCCAACACCTTTGTCGGACGCCCTCTGGGCTTCTGTTTTAGCGATCTCTCTTTCTTCCATCATTGATTTGCTTTCTCTTGGTGATCATTTTCTTGATATATGGTGCTAAAAATTTCTCTTAGAAGGCCCATTGCCCCCTCGATCTGCTCCAATTGGTCGCTGGAAAGATCGCGATCGGCGAGGACGGACGCCAGGTCGGACACAGTGGCCTGACGTGACTCATCAATCCGGGCCTCGCCCAAGGGGGTGAGGTTGAGCAAGAGATTGCGCCTATTGGCGCGATCGGTCCCACGGGTGATAAGTCCGTCGCGCACGAGACGGCCGACCATGGTCGAAGCAGTGGGACGAGCAATTCCGAGAAACTCGCTAATAGCCGAGAGGGTGCAGCCAGGGTGCTTTTTGATAAACGCGAGGACGCGGATCTGAGACACCGATGTCATGGCACCGCCAGGAGGGCGCCTCTTGACACGACTGCGGATAAAATGCATGACGACGGGCGCGGCATCCAGGATAGTCTGGGCCACGAGGCGGGTGTCTTTACCAGTAAGGGGCTCATGTGTCAGCATTAGCATGCCTTTAGCCGTTAGATCGCGATCGACAAGAAAAAACAGTTAGCAAAGCTAACTATTAGTGTGACAGAAGCGACAAAAAATTGTTCCGTTATGATTTACGTGGCGGGTGATTAGCTTTTAAGGGTTTTTGGGAAACCCAGTTAGGGTGGCTGCATGTCGGCTTCTAGTTGCTTGATATACCGGGTCTGACTTTCTATCCCGGCCTTATCGCCCATAGCCTTGTACGCATCCAAAAGCGCATAGGCGATACCATGATCGTACTGGAGCACTCGGGACGCCTCTTTAAAGTCTGCAACGGCCTGAGGATATTGCTTGAGCATCACGTAAGCCTGGCCGCGTCCATAGACGTGGTAGCCGTAGCTCAGCATCTTTCTATTGGTGGAAGCTGATATCAATGCAGTCTTGTCTTTGATGACGACAGGCCAGTTTTTTTGATTTTTAGCGATATCACAGTGCAAATCGCGAAACATCGAAACTGTAGGCTGCTCCTTCATCAAAGCTTCGAGGATCTTGTTGGCCTGGTCGTATTTGTGTTGGGTGGCAAAAATGCGAGCCTTCAACAAACGATAATTTACATTTGTAGATGATAGAGCGAGGGCCCGATCGACGGCTTGCATCGCCTGGTCGTATTGATGGCGCCTCAGGTGCAAATTTGCTTTGAGACTCCAGGCACTGGGATCTTGGGGATTGGCCGCGATCGATTTGTCGAGGAGGATCTGGGCTTTTTCGTCCTCTTCAAAGGAAAATAAAAGTTGTGCATGCAATAGCTGATAGCGCGGATCATCTGGGTCGATCTTGCGGGCTTGCTCAATATATTGGAGAGATCGGGCGCGGGTGGCGAGGGTAGTGTCCTTGGGATCTGCTTTGTTGTAGAGCAGCTCAGCTTGGGGATTGACGCGTCGGGTTGGAGAGGCACCGTATGCAGTGCAAACCGACAGTGAGTGGGATATGGAGATGGCGATTAGGGAGGAAAGGGCGAAGGTGAACGCGTGTTTTGCTGCGGATGAGTGGTGCATGAGGATCTTATTGGGGGCGGCGACGGCTGTATGTAATAGATAGGGCTGTTAGAAATCCTGAGTACTATTGTCTATGTGCTCAGGATCTCTATATGCCCTAATCTAGGCGTCTAACAGTCGAGAACCGTCGGCTGAGACTTTGATATGTCCGATTATGCGACCACGATGCGCTATGGGTACGGCCCAGCAAGAGTGGGGCTCCCTAAACTCGGCCGCAGGCAGGACCGTAAACGGAGATGTAGGAGCGGAGGATTTTTGCAGATCGGCCAGGGTCTTGGTGGCCAGGTCGATGGCCTGCTGTGATTCATTTTCATCTAGATCGTCGTGTCCATGTAGCCCTTTGGGCAGGATGGCCCCGTCGGTTGGATTGATGTTTATAGAGAGGGCGGGTTGGTTTTTTATATAAAAGGTTGCCTTTAGCTCCTTTTCACCCTTAGGTGCTGTTTTGAAGGCCAGGGTCGGATCGGTTAGATATTCCAGGTTATTGCTAACGAGATTAACTGCTTTTTCGGCGTTTTCGGAGGTGTTAAAGGCCCGCAGGCGGGCTCTATCCGCTGGATCCAAGACTGGATGCTTTGGTGCCTTGGGCGGGTTGGGCTTACTTTTAGGTTCTGGCATATTTTTTGCTCCCTTTTTGTTTGTTAGAGGGTTGTGATGAAAACTGATGAGAGCCTTCCGTTAGAAAAAAGGAAATTATTTTCTAACAAAACTGACTCACTGAAAATCCTGCATAAGCCCATGGGCTTTTAATTTCGAGTACAACAACTGCCTATTAATCCCCAGTAATCTGGCCGCCTCAGACCGACTACCATTAGCCCTGGCAAGGGCCTTTTTGATCAGATCGCATTCGACCCGAGCCATGGTCGCGTAATAATCCAGCTCGTCACCAATGACATCAGACTGATCAGCCACGGCATGCGCCTTTGGCTTTTTAAGATCCCCTGAATACACTGCGTTTTCTAACTCACGCACATTGCCCGGCCAAGAGTAATCAAGCAAACCAGCCGCCATTTCCCCTGCGAGCTTTGGCACAACCCCTGGATCAATTTGACCCATAAAATACTCAGCCAAAAGCAAGATATCAGACCCACGATCCCGCAAAGGCGGCAAGTCGATACGCAAGGCATTTAAACGATAAAAAAGATCGAGCCTAAAGCTACCCTGCTCCACCAAACCGGCCAGATCGTACTGAGTAGTAGCGATGATACGAGGACGCACAGGCGCATCCGTCGATGCCTTTAATGCCCTCAAGAGCTGCGCTTGCTGGGGAGACGTTAGATCGCCGATTTCATCAAGCAGCACCGACCCGCCACTTTGCGCATCAATGCACTCAAAGGTATCAAAATCATCCGGCAGACCAGTGCAATCTACGACTGTAAAAGTACCCTCGGTCTCTCCTGCGATCAGACGAGCCACTGTATCCTTACCAGTCCCAGTCTCCCCTGTCAGCAACACAGGCACACGTACTGCCGCTGCCCTGGCGATTGCTTTGACCACCGGACGCATGGCCTCGCAAGCAGCAATAAATCTACCCTGACCAAAATCCCCCATGGGAGCTTGACGCGATCCTTTTTCTAAATTTAAATTTGCACCTACCTCCTGGATAGCCTCTTTTAAGAGACCCACATCCACGGGCGCAAGGAGATGACTGCTCGCGCCAAGACGCAGAGCGTGCACCGCCACCTCACCGGATACTTGCGGTGTCACCACAATCAATGGCACCTCGCGCCGATCGAGATCATTATGCTTACGCAGCCAAGCCAGGTCCGCATCATCGAGCAAAATCAATAGATCACACAGCGCTCCGCCCACCTCCGCATCAGGGGCCAACTCCATCAATTCTCCCTTTTGATCAGCCACGACCTCGCCAATAACATTGGCAGTCCCGGCAAGGTCTTGATTGGCTGTGATGAGTGCGATTTTCATCTAGTTTGCGCTCCCTTCATCTTGGGCAACCCCAGCCAACATACCATCAAACCCACCGCAGCAATCGCTACCAAGGTCATAAACCCAGCATTGTAGCCATACCGCTGCACAAGAGCACCAGCCACCACATTGCTCGCCGCCGCACCTACGCCCTGAGCAGCGATGACACAACCACGCACTGCATTAAAATGCCCGCTGCCCCTGGTCAGATCCGCCACCACCACCGATGACAAAACTCCGATGATACCCGCCCCGATCCCATCAAGCACCTGGCCCGAGATTATGATCGCAGGTGCAT
>Ga0233423_10001862_pt1 | contig 10397 bp, 9 predicted proteins | sample Watercolumn_Mata_FD_180713 | JGI IMG/M metagenome (GOLD analysis project Ga0233423, IMG submission 180713) | Freshwater microbial communities from Lake Matano, South Sulawesi, Indonesia - Watercolumn_Matano_2014_112_MG | ecosystem: Environmental > Aquatic > Freshwater > Lake | place: Indonesia... | reverse complement strand
GCGCTGTACCCAACACTCCAGAAGGCGACCGTCTGGATGTGTTGACAACCCTGGTTCAAGCCTACGAAGAGCAGCACTACTATATGCCTGCCCCAGACCCTGTTGAGGCTATCAAGTACTACATGGAAAGCCGTGGATTGTCCGGTAGCGACCTTGAACCGTACATTGGGAGCCGCACGCGGGTAACTGATGTCCTGAATCGCAAGCGCTCTCTTACGCTGGACATGATACGGCGACTAAACACAGGTCTTGGAATCCCAGCAGACGTGTTAATCCAGCCATATGCTGTGGCCTGAAGTGCTGCTTGAGTCTGGAGTCACTCGTGTATCGCATCCTGGTCATCAATCCCGGCTCCACCTCCACCAAGGTGGCCGTCTATGATGAAGCGCCATCATGCCCACCGTTTCGGGAAGTAAGGCGTGATGGCGCTTCAGAGGATGAGACCATCCTCGCCAGCGAGACTCTGCGGCACTCTGCCGCCGAGTTGGCTTCTTTCCCCCACATTGCCGATCAATACGCCTTCCGCCGGGACGCCGTCCTGGATTTCTTGCGCCGTCAGCAGATTGACCCCCGCTCCCTGTCTGCCGTGGTGGGTCGCGGCGGCCTGATGAAGCCTGTGCCGAGTGGCACTTATCGCGTCAGCGCGGCCATGCTGGAGGACCTGCGCCACCCCCAGGAGCGCGAGCACGCCAGCAATCTGGGCTGCCTCATCGCCCAGGAAATCGTCGCTCCCCTGGGCATCCCTGCCTTCACCGTAGACCCCGTCGTCGTGGACGAGTTTGAGCCTATCGCCCGCATCTCCGGGCTGCCGGAGATCGAGCGCCGCAGCCTGTCCCACGCCCTGAACATCAAGGCCGTGGCCCGCCGCGCCGCCGCCGACCTGGGCCAGCCCTACGAGCAGCTCAACCTGATCATCGTGCACCTGGGTGGGGGCATCTCCGTAACGGCACACCGGCTGGGGCGCATGGTGGACGTGAACCAGGCCCTGGACGGCACCGGGCCCTTCGCCCCGGAGCGGGCCGGCGGCCTGCCCGTAGGCGACGTGCTGCGCCTGGCCTACTCCGGCCTTTACACCTACGACCAGTTTTTCAAGAAGATCGCCGGGCAGGGTGGCCTGGTGGCCCACCTGGGCACTAACGATGCCACGGAGGTGGAGCGGCGCATCGCCGCCGGCGACGAGCACGCCCTGCTGATCTACCAGGCCATGGCCTACCAGATCGCCAAGGAGATCGGCGGGATGGCTACGGTGCTCATGGGCGATGTGGACGCCATCGTGCTGACCGGTGGTCTGGCCAACTCGCAGATGCTGGTGGACTGGATCACGCAGCGAGTGTGGTTCATCGCCCCCATCCGCCTCTACCCCGGCGAGGACGAGATGCTGGCCCTGGCGCAGGGGGCACGGCGCGTGCTGCGCGGGGAGGAGCAGGCGAGGGAGTACTGAGCCGATTGCCGATTGGCGATTGCCGATTGAGGAAACTCGAGGAGGAGAAATGCCAGAAGATGTCAAGGTTACCCTGCAGGTCTTGCAGCAGGCGATGAAAATCGAACAGGATGGTCGCCAGTTCTACCTGGCGGCGGCGGAACGCACCCAAAGCCCCGCCGGCCAGACGCTGTTCCGCCAGTTGGCCAAGGACGAGGAAGAGCACTATCGCCTGCTCAAGGGCCAGTTCGACGCCCTGAGTGAAGGCCAGCCCTGGGTGGATTATCCCCAGGCCGCTAAGCGGGTGGCCGCCCTGCAGCCTATCTTCCCCAGCAGCCCGGAGGCTTTCCAGAAAGCCGTGGGCCCCCACGCCAGTGACCTGGAGGCCCTGTGGACAGCCCTGGGCACGGAGAGCAGCAGCTACGACCTTTACCGTCGCGCCGCCGAGCAGGTGCGGTCCCCGGCGGCCAAGGGTATGTACCGCTACCTGGCCAACGTGGAGCGCAACCACTACAACCTGCTGCTGGCCAACTACCAGAGCCTGATGAACACCGGACTGTGGCCCGTGTAGGGCGAGGCATTTGGCCGATAGCCGATGGCTGATAGCCGATAGCCGATGGCCGGTAGCTGATAGCCGATGGCAGACTCCGCTACCCATCTGCTATCTTGCTATCTGCTATCTGCTATCTGCGAACTTGGAAGGAGTCGAAGGAATGCTGAGTCAAGATCTGACCTCGCTGGAGGCGATGGGCATCGCCATCCGGGCGGAGATGGACGCCAACGAGCTCTACACCAGCCTGGCGAACAAGGTACGCAACCAGACGGTGAAGAACAAGCTCCTCTTCCTGGCCAACGAGGAGGCCAAGCACCGCGAGCTGCTCACGGCGCGCTACCAGGAGATGTTCCCCGGTGTAGAAATGGCCCTGCCGGCTAAAATCTTCTCGGAAGGCAGCAAGGGGGCAGTGATTGACCAGATGAGTCCCCTGGAAGTGGTGAACATGGCCATCGAAGCGGAGAAGAAGGCGCGCGCCTTCTATCTGGCCGCGGCCAAAAACACCACTGATCCCAAGGGCAAGATGATGTTTGAATACCTGGCCCAGACAGAGCTGAGCCATCAGCACATCCTGACCTCAGAACTGCGCCTGCTCAAGCGCAACCCGGAGTACTTCATGCAGCCCGGCGTGGACATGATGTTCTTCGGGCCATGAGCACATGACGTTTGACGTTTGACGTTTGACGATCGTCATCCGTCTACCAAAGTAGGGAGGTACGCAGTGACCGTGTTACCATGCGCCAATTGTGGTGAGGAGATCGAGGGCGAGCCCGTGAAGCGCGGGACGCGCCTGTTCTGCTCGGAGGCGTGTGCTTTTGAGGCTGCCCGCAGCGTGGATTGCAGCGGCCGCACCGACGTCAGCCAGACCACCACTCCCGCGGAGGAGATCAGCCGGCCCAACATCCCCGGCGTGGGCGAGCGCCAGCCGCCCGAGCCCCGCCAGCCGCTGGATCTGCGCAAAAAGAAGGAGAAGAAGTAATAACCTAAACTCAGACTCGTCAGGTTTTGGGGAACCTGACGGGTCTTCTTGCTGAATAAGACCTGACAGGTTTTTGGAAACCTGTCAGGTCTCGTTATGTCAAATTAGCCCTTCCCCAACGCCCGCCGCAGCGCGGCCAACAAGCCCGCTTCTTCCTCCGGCAGCACGGTGCGCGGGTCCAGAAGCAGCAGCCCCCGCTCGATGCGCCCTACCACCGGCGGCTCGCCCGTGCGCAGTCGCCGCGCCACCTCCTCCACCCCCCCTTTACCCCTTGTACCCCTGGTACCCCTGGCCCCCTTGTCTGTGCCCTTCTCGTCAGACGCCACCACTACCACCCTCGTCGGCAGAGTCTCTCCAGGCAGCGACCCGCCACCCACCGTGGACTGGCCGTCCACCACGCTCGCCGGTACGCCCCACTCGCCCAGGCGCGTCGCCCAGGCGCCGGCGCGGGCCTCAATCTCGGCCAGCGGCAGGGCGATCATCCGCCAGACAGGCACCTGCACCGTGGCCTCGCCGCGCAGGTAGTGGCGCAGCGTGGCCTGCAGACCGGCCAGCGTCGCCTTGTCCACGCGCACGGCCCGCGCCAGCGGATGCCGTCGCAGCTTCTCCACCAGGGCCTGCTGCCCCACGATGATGCCCGCCTGCGGGCCGCCCAGGAGCTTATCGCCGGAAAAACAAACCAGGCTGGCGCCGGCGGCGATGCTCTCCTGCACCATCGGCTCGTGCGCCAGGCCGAAGGCGGCGGTGTCCAGCAGGGCGCCGCTGCCCAAATCGTCCAGGACGGGCAGGCGGTGGCGCTGCCCCAGGGCCACCAGGTCGCTCAGGGGCACGCTCTCCGTGAAGCCGATGAGGCGGAAGTTGGAGGTGTGCACGCGCAGCAGGGCCGCCGTTTTGGGGCCGATGGCCGTCTCGTAGTCGGCCAGGCGGGTGCGGTTGGTGGTGCCCACCTCCACCAGCCGGGCGCCGCTCTGGCGCAGGACGTCCGGGATGCGGAAGCCCCCGCCGATCTCCACGGCCTGCCCGCGGGAGACGATGACCTCCTTGCCCTTCGCCAGCGCCGACAGAGCCAAGAGCACTGCCGCAGCGTTGTTGTTCACCACCAGGGCGCTCTCGGCACCTACGAGGCGCGCCAGTAGCCCCACCACGTGGCTGTAGCGAGAGCCGCGCTCGCCCAAGGACAGATCGAACTCCAGGTTGGAGTAGCCGCCGCCCACGGCCTGCATCGCCGCCAGAGCCGCCCGGCTCAGGAGGGCGCGGCCCAGGTTGGTGTGGATGATCACGCCGCTGGCGTTGATCACCGGGCGCAGGGTGGGTCGCCAGAGGGCCTCGGCCTGGACGATCACGGCCTGGCGCAGCGCCGAGTGGCCCGGCGGCGGGGCACCGGCCTGGATGGCCTGGCGAGCCTCGTCTAGAGCGGCGCGGATGGCCTCCACGATAGCAGCGTGGCCGTATTCCGCCACCAGGGCCTGCATCGCCTCTTCCTGCAGCAGGCGGTCCACGCTAGGCAGGCGGCGAAGGGCATCTACAGACATAGAATATTCCTCAGAGCGTGACTGCAAAACGGTTCGTAGGTGGGCCAAGCGGCGTGGTGCGTGTTGCGTGTTGCGTGTTGCGTGTTGCGTAGTGGAAAACGGAACACGCATCACGCAACACGGGAAAGTGGCGTGTTCCGTGCTGCGTCGTCCACCAAACGGAACACGCACCACGCAACACGAGCGGCTACAGTCTCCGATAACCGCGGAAGTAAAGCACAAACAGCAAGGTGGACAGGGCGTAGGTCACGGCGGCGAGCAGGAAGATCGGCGGGTAGCCAGCGCGGATGATCAACGCCCCGCCAATGGCGGCGGAGGCGGCCCAGGCCACGCTCCAGGTGGTGTTCATGAAGCTGGTAGCCGTGGCTCGCAGTCGCGCAGGAATGATCTCCATGCTGAAGGCCGATTGCACCGGCTGGATCATGTTCATCAGCACGGTGCGGCTCCAGTAGGCGGCCACAGCCACCCCCAGGTTGGGCACGAAGGCCAGCATGACGAGGAACGGCACGCTACCGGCCTGCCCCAGGGCCACGGCGTACACCTTGCCCAGGCGCCGGGCGAGCAGCGGGGCAGCCAGGGTGGCCAGTCCGGTGAGCACCTGGCTCACGGAGAAGATGAAGCCCACCTGGGCGGTGGTGGCACCCTGCACCTTGACGAAGTACACGTTGAAGAACGGGATGAACAGCCCCGCCCCCAGGCCGATGAGCCCGGAAGCCAGCGCCAAGACGGCGATTTTGTGGCCGGCTTGCACCTGCGGCAGGTCGGCCGGGGCCACGGTGGTGCTCTCGCCCCCATCGCCCGGCCGGCTGGCGCGCAGGGCGATCAACGGCACCACGGAGAGCACAAACATGGCCAGGGCCACCAATAACGAGTAGCGATAGGCCAGGACGCTGGTCGCCTCGCCGCCTGCCCATGTCCTCCAGAAGCCAGGCAGCAACCCACCCAGCAGGTTGCCGCCCATCATGGCAAAGTACATCAGGGCCGAGTTGGCTGAGAAGAGGTGGGTGCGTTCGTCTGGGGTGCTGTTCTCCATCAGGAAGGGTGACATGGAGACGAAGAGCAGGGCGATAGTCGCGCCGTTGAGGAAGCTGAAAGCCATGATGGCCAGGGGGTTGGTGAACAGGAGCATGCCGGCGATGGCCAGGCTATTGGTGGCGATAGACCACACCAGACTGCGCTTGCGGCCAATACGATCGGCCAGGAGGCCGGCGGGAATGGCGAGCAGCCCCGTAGCCAGGGTGCCCAGAGAGGCCACCTGGCCGATGAAGTCCTCCTGATAGCCCAGGCGCAGCAGGTACAGGTTGAAGATAACGCTGAAAATGCCGCTCCCCAGGCCGGCGAACAGGTCGCTGACCAGGAACAGCCGGGCGTTGAGGCTGAAGCGCAGAAACTGGCGGCCATAGTCAATCATGAGGCGAAGAGGTGAAGAGGCCGTAGGACGGGCCCCGCCACAGCGGGGGGCTCGGTGAACCGGCCCGCGGCGCCCGCCATCCTGGACCCCCAAATCGGTAATCTACAATCGGCAATCGCCAATCCCCGCTACCCTTTCAACGATCCCGCCATCAAGCCGCGCATAAAGTAGCGCCCCAGGAAGATGTAGACCAGCAACGGGGGGAGAGCGGTGAGCAGCGCCCCCGCCATTTGCACGTTCCACGGGACGCTAAAACTCCCGGCGATGTTGTTCAGAGCAACTGTGATCGGATAGACCTTGGGGGTATTAGCCAAGGTCACGCCAAACAGAAAATCGTTCCAGATGGAAGTGAACTGCCAGATCATCACGACCACAAAGGCAGGGATGGAAAGCGGAAAGAGGACGTAGCGATAGATGCCAAAGAGATTGGCGCCGTCAATGCGCGAGGCTTCGACGACCTCGGTGGGAATCTGGGTGTAGTAGTTGCGAAAGATCAGCGTGCAGATGGGTATGCCATAGATCGTATGGGCCAGGATAAGCCCAGGAATAGTCGAAAAGAGTTGAATTCCCGTCACCTGCCGGAACGCCTGGTAGGTTTGTACCAGCGGGATGAGCACGCTTTGGTACGGAATGAACATCCCAAACAGCATGAGCGTGAAGACCAGGTTGGCGCCGCGAAACTTCCACTTGGAGAGGATGTAGCCGTTAGTGGAACCAATGAACGCGGAAAACAGGGTCGCGGGAATCACTAGCCGCACGCTGTTCCAAAAGCCCTGCCGCAACCCGACAACGGAGGCTTCTGAGCCGGACCAGGCGGTCAGGAAACTACTCCAGCCAATAACCCGCGGCCAGGTCCACATCGCCTGAATGTTCAGCGCTTCCTGTTGGCTCTTGAAACCGGTAATGAGCATGACGTATACCGGCATCAGGTACCAGATCGCAAACAGAGTCAAGATCGCATAGAGTAAGAGGCGCGTCCAGCGCACCGGACGCCGTCGAGTGGTTGCCTTGACCGCGCTCATGCTTGGGCCTCCGCACGCATTTGGGAGATGAGATAAGGAATGATCAGAGTGGCGACCAGGACAAGCAGAATCACCGCGATAGCCGCGCCCTGGGCAAACTGCGTCGCCTGGAACGTCGTCTTCCACATATTCAATGCCGGCATATCGGTGGCAAAGCCCCCGCCTTCGCCGCCCGTCATGGAGACGACCAGATCATAGATCTTCAGGGCCATGTGTCCCAGGATAATCACGACGGTCAGCGTCACGGGCGTCAACAGTGGCAAAACCACGTAGCGATACACCTGTAATTCCGAAGCGCCGTCCACGCGCGCCGCTTCGCGCAACTCGTCGGGGATGCTGCGCAGCCCGGCGAGATAAAGCGCCATCGTATAGCCGGAGAGCTGCCAAGTCGCCGCAATCACGAGCGAAGTGACCGCCAGGGCGTAACCAAACTCATTTTGCGAGGTGAGAAAGCCCAAGCCGTGGTCGGTCAGAAATTGCCCTAGCCCAGAGGTGGCCACGATGTGGACGACGGTGGGATCAGTAAACCAGCGCGAGACGAATTGGCGCAGTCCGATGGCGTCGAGGATCTGGTTGACGCCGATGTAGCCGGTGACGGGATCGCCGGGGGTCAGAATCCACCGCCACGCCACGCCAGTGACGATGAAGGAGATGGCATAGGGGAAGATAAAGATGCTGCGGAAAAGTCCTTCGGTGCGAATATTCCGATCCAAAAGCGCAGCCAGGGTGAAGCCGATGACGATGCAGGCGGCGAGAAAGAAGATCGTAAAGCCGATCATGTTGCGCAGGTCAATATGAAAACGGATCATGTCTACGCCACCGCCGACGAGCAGCGTGGCGTAATTCTTCAAACCGACGAAGGTGAAATCGGGCTGCGCGCCCTTCCAGGCGGTCAGGGAGACAAAGCCGGTCCAGCCGATAAAGGTGTAGACGAAGAGCGCCAGGGCGAGGACCGACGGCAGCAGCAGAAGAATGGAAACGATGCGTTCCCAATGGCGCCGCAGCGACCAATGTCTAGCCTGCGCCAGCGGGAGCGTCGTAGCGCTACCTTGAGAGGAGGATTTGCTCATGCCGATCTCCGACTTGTTTCTACGATGCGAATCTAAGATGAGACCTGACAGGTCCACGCCAGAATGACGAGACCTGTCAGGTCTTACCAACCCCGAATCTGGCTCGTAGTGGGCGCTTGCCCCGATACATTACCAAGTAAAGCAATGTATCGGGGCTTGAGCGCCTGAAAGCGCACTACAAGTGCGCACTACGAACCCGAACTGTGAGCTGCCGATACTACTACTTGTAGCCGGCGTCCGCGGCGGCTTTCACCAGTGCCGCTTGCGCCGCGGCGACATCACCACTGGTCACGAACAGGGTGACGGCGTCGCTATAGCCCTTCACCCAGCTCGGAACGGCGGCGGCGCCGTGCACAACGCTCGCCACGATCTTGTTGCTGGCCCAGTCTTTCAGGGCCGACTGACCGTAGGCCCCAAACAGAGCTGGGTCGCAGTCGGTGCGGGCGCAGATGGAACCCTTCAGGGGGTTGAACTTCTCCTGTGCGGCCTTGGATCCAGCCAGGGCGATCCACGCCTTGGCGTTGGCGGTGTTCGGCGCTTTGGCGGGCAGGGCGAACGAGTCGGAGAGGGCATCAAAGATACCCGCGTTGCCCGGCACTGGGGCCCAACCATAATCCGTGAACTTGGCGTTGACGAACTCGCCGTTCGCCCAGTCGCCCATGATGTTCATCGCCGCTTTGCCGTTGATGATCATCGCCGTGGCGTTGGCCCAGCCGAGGGCCGCGTAATCGGCATTGGCGTAGGAGATGTACTTCTTGAAGATGTTGAGGGCATCTTTGACTTTGGCATCATTCAACGAGGTCTTGCCGGTCCACAGCCCGCGGTAGCCATCAGCGCCGAGCGTGCCGATGAGAATGGTCTCGAAGGTGTGCTGCAATTCGAAACCGTCCTTGCCACCCAAGGCGACGGGCGCAATGCCTGCCGCCTTGAGCTTGTCGGCCGCGGCAAAGAACTCATCCCAGGTCGCCGGCGGATTGGCGATGCCCGCTTTGGTGAAGAGGGCCTTGTTGTACCAGAGAACGTTGGCGCGGTGGATGTTGACCGGCACGCCCCAGTAGTGATCCTTGTACTTGAGCAGGGTGAGCAAATCGGCCGGGAAGACCTTGTCAAAGCCGTTGGCGGTATAGATGTCGTCCACGGCGACCACATACGTACCGGGGCTATAAGTCTCCACTTCCAGGCCGGCGTGCAGTTGGAACGTGTCGGGCGCGACGCCGCCGATCAACTGCGAGAGGAGCTGGCCCTTGAAGTTGGTCCCTGCGCCGCCCGCAATGGCCGCGTTGACGATTTCCACACCCGGGTTGGCGGCTTTGTAGAGCTTGAACATCTCGTTCAGGCCGGCGAATTCCCCACCTGAAGTCCACCAACTGCCGACGACCAACTGGCCCTTGGCGCCGCTGCCGAACAGCAGCCCAGGCTTTCCGGGGCTGTATGTGGCCAGGAACGTCTTGGCCTCATCGGCGGTGGGGATCCAGAGCTTCCAACCCGGGTAGATGAGGTCAGCGTTCTCAATGCGCGCAAAGGTCGTGTCGCTGACGTTCTTCTGGTTGGTGAGGGCCATGACGGCCGGCCAGGCGGTGCCGGCACCCAGGTACTTCTCCGCCAGAAGCCACAGGCTGTCGCCCAGCTTGATGGTGTAGGCCGCCCCCGGCTGAGCCGACGGAGCAGCACTGGCTGGGCTCATCCCTACGGACAGCAGCATGGTGAGCACCAGCAATAGGGTAACAAACGTCTTCCTAGACATCTTAAACCTCCTCCTTGTGGTTTAAATCTGAGTCAAGAACCCGTTGCCCATTCTTGGACAATAAACATCCCCCCTTTCCAGGCGCACCACCTGACCCAGGTTCAGGCCCGCCGCTTTGTTTACCGGGCGCAGCGGAAGCCGACGTCGTCGTTGGCCAGGTCAACGGAGCTACAGCTCCGGGTGGTGGTGCGCACCATTTCCTTATCGCTGAACCACCCGCCCCCGCGGATCACCCGATATTTCTGGCCAAAGAATTGCGCCGCCGAGTCGCCGCCCGGATACCCCGGATACGGTTGGAACCAGTCGCTCGTCCACTCGGCAACGTTGCCGGCCATGTCCATCACCCCGTAGGGGCTGGCCCCGCCAGGTAAGCTGCCCGTGATGGTCGTGCCGCGGTAGCCCGCCTCCTTGGTGTTAGCTTTGCCCAGGGCCCACTCGTTGCCCCAGGGGTAGAGGCGTCCATCCGTCCCCCGCGCGGCCTTCTCCCATTCGGCCTCCGTGGGCAGCCGCTTGCCCAGCCATTGGCAATAAGCCACAGCGTCGTTCCAGCTCACTTTGACCACGGGATTGTTGGGCTTGCCCGCAGCGTAGGCGCTCCAGGCCATGCTGTCGCCCGTCTTCTCGGCTGTGGTCTTGTAGGCCGTCGCCTTCACAAAGCTGGCGAAC
>Ga0233423_10001860_pt1 | contig 10405 bp, 11 predicted proteins | sample Watercolumn_Mata_FD_180713 | JGI IMG/M metagenome (GOLD analysis project Ga0233423, IMG submission 180713) | Freshwater microbial communities from Lake Matano, South Sulawesi, Indonesia - Watercolumn_Matano_2014_112_MG | ecosystem: Environmental > Aquatic > Freshwater > Lake | place: Indonesia... | reverse complement strand
TAGAGTGAAATGTTGAGATTGGGACGGTAACTTCTCAACACTCACTCGCAGTCGCAGGAACCGCTGGCACCGGAGGAAGAGGTATACATTTAGTAACCAATGATGAGGCAATCTGGGGGACAAACACCAATGGTTCTATTACGAGGATGCTTTTTTATGGAGCTGACAATAATGTCTACCTTGTTTCAGTCCCAAACAGTATTGTTTTCCGAACAGGCGGCGACGGCACATTCTTTAATAGAATAATTATTGATCCTGCTGGCAATCTCGGAGTCGGTATTATGGGTCCTACAGCGAAATTGGATGTTCGAGCTCCTTCGGAGACCACAATGCTTGCGGCTCTCATTACTAATCTGAGAAATTCACCTTCTGCTAACGGACTCTCAATTAGTACCACCAGATGGGCTAACGATGCTTATGCTTTAGATGTTCAATCAGCAACTTTGTACGTTAGAAGCGACGGCAACGTTGGTATCGGGACCACAACTCCCACAGCGAAATTTGATGTGGCAGGAACAGCTCGAGCAGATTACCTTGTAGTTGACCCTCAGGATGGCGTAAATGAAGGCGGAGAGATTTATTTAGTTGGCGCCGGGACAAACACAGAGTGGATTTTGGATAATTATCAGAGCCGTTTTCGTTGGCATCACGGAGGAGCTGAATATATGACGTTGACTGCAGCTGGAAATCTTGGCGTCGGCACATGGAATCCGGGGTATAGGATTACCTGTAACGGCGAACCGGGAGCCAACGGCTATACAGCTTGGACTAATTACTCTGACCGGAGGTTAAAAAAAGATATTAAAAAGATAGAGGACGGCACCATTGGTAAGATTATGAAATTAAATCCATCTACCTTTAAATATAACGATAAATATTATAAGCTGACTGGTTATAGTAAAAAAGATGGACAAAGGAAAATGTGCGGATTCCTGGCGCAGGAGCTAAAAGAGGTATTTCCTGAAATGGTCAATGAAATGAGTTTGTCTGGAGAGATTTATCTGGACTCGAACTTGACGAACCTGCAGGTTTATCTTGTGAAAGCGATTCAGGAGCAACAGGAAGAAATCCGTAAGCAGGATGATCTTATTAAAAACCAACAGGTCCAGATTGACAATCTAAAGGCCCGTTTGGATAAGCTGGAAAAGAGGCAATTCTAAAACCCAGAATCCTTGTAGTATTTTTTAGTTTATTATCGCTAGCCCAACATTAATCTATCCGCATGAAAAAACAGCTGCACCTTTTTTATTCCGGTAAAGTTCAAGGAATAGGATTCCGCTATACTGTTACGGATATAGCAAGACAACAAAGAGTATACGGCTGGGTTAAAAACTTAAATGACTTGCGGGTTGAGGTTATAGCCGAGGCCGAAGAGGACACCCTCAATAAATTCCTAGAGCTTGTTAACGAGCAATTTTCACGCTATATCAGCGATGTAGAGGTAAAGTGGCTTTCGGCTAGCGGCGAATTCCGCGATTTTCAGATTAAATTCTAATTATCTGATTATTCAAAAGATGTCAGCCCATATTAAAGACAAAATTGAGCAATTAAAAGAAAAACTAAGAAAACACGATTATTTTTATTATGTCTTAAGCCAGCCGATTATCTCCGATAAAGAATACGATGACCTAATGCAAGAGTTAAAAAGCCTTGAAGAGAAGTATCCTAAATACCGGACCAGCGACTCTCCTACCCAGCGCCTAAGTGTCGGTATAAGCGCTGGTTTTAAGACGGTAAAGCATGGCTGCGGAATGTTTTCTCTAGACAACACTTATTCAATTGATGAATTAAGGCTTTGGGATGAGCGCGTGCGTAAAGGTCTAGGGGAAAGCAAGAATTATGAATATGTCGTTGAGCTTAAGATTGACGGGGTAAGCGCAAACCTGACTTATAGAGACGGAAAATTAATAGTGGGTGCTACTCGGGGAGACGGGGACACAGGAGAGGATGTAACTGCCAACATTAAAACGATCCGTTCAATACCGCTTGCGTTTTTAGGAAAAAGCCTTCCGGATTTCATTGAAATACGCGGAGAGGTATATATGGACAAAGATGATTTTTTAAAAGTTAATAAGGAGCGTATAGAAGAAGGAGAAGTTTTATTTGCTAATCCGCGCAACGCTACCAGCGGTTCATTGAAATTGCTGGATAGCAGAATTACCGCAGAGAGGTATCTTCAATTTTTGGCGCACTCTTTGGGCGTATATCGAGGCCAAGAAATTAGTACTCAGTGGGACTTCTTGCTTAAGCTTAAAGGATGGGGTTTGCGGACAGATACACATTCTGAACTTTGTTGCAACATAGAAGAGGTAGTTGAGTATTGCAAAAAATGGGAGTCAAGACGCGATGAGCCTGCTTATGAGATTGACGGCATAGTAGTTAAATTAAATAGCTTCAAGCAGCAGAAAGAGTTGGGTTTCACTGCGAAAAGCCCCCGCTGGGCAGTGGCCTATAAATTCCCTGCCCGTCAGGCAACCACTGATCTTTTAGCGATTAAGGTTAATGTTGGTCGCACAGGAGTTATTACCCCTACGGCGGTGCTTAAGCCCGTAGAATGCTCAGGAGTAATTATAAGCAATGCTACTTTGCATAATTTTGACGAAATAGAAAGGCTGGGATTGCGGGTCGGCGACAGGGTTCTTATTGAGCGGGCAGGGGATGTGATTCCTAAGGTAGTAAAAGTGGTGGAGCAAAAATCTAAGGTGCCTTATAGCAGGCCTAGGGAATGTCCTGCCTGCGGCGGAAAGATTGTAAAAGAGAAAGCAGAAGATGTGGCTTATCGCTGTATTAATTCTGATTGCCCGGCTCAGCTTGAACGTGCGCTGTTACATTTTGCAAGCCGCGATGCTTTGGATATTGAAGGTCTGGGCAAGGCGGTAGTCGCACAGCTTATGAAATTGAAGTTGCTTAATAGTCTGGCGGATATCTATAAACTTAAAAATGAAGACTTGTTAAAATTAGAATTATTCAAAGAAAAGAAGGCCAATAATTTGTTAGCGGCAATAGAAAAAAGCAAAAGTAGGCCCTTGGCGCGTTTGATTTTTGCTTTAGGCATTCGCCATATTGGTCAGAAGGCTGCTAATACATTGGCGGAGAAATTTGTTGATATGGATAACCTTATGCGGGCAAAAATTGAAGATTTGGATAAAATACCGGAGATAGGACAGGTTATGGCCGGCTCAATTATAGATTATTTTGGTCTTAAACAGACTAAGAAATTAATTAACCAATTAGAGAAAACAGGGCTTAACATGCGCCAGGAAGATATAGGGATTAAGGTTAATAAAATAACCGGAAAAACAGTAGTTTTTACCGGGCAATTGGATAAATTCTCGCGTTCTGAAGCAGAAGAGTTGGTGCGTAAATCCGGCGGGACGCCTTCCTCTTCGCTAAGCAGCAAGACAGATTTCTTGGTTGCTGGAGAAAATACCGGTTCAAAATATAATAAAGCTAAAGAGCTCGGCGTAAAGATTATCACGGAGCAAGAATTCCTGCGGTTAGTTGCCTGGCAATAGAATTGTTATCTGGCGAAGGAGTTGACAATGAGATTCAAGAAGATATTTATATTTTTGTTGTTATGTTTTTTGTTGCCGACTTTAGTTGGTTGTGAGTCTTTTGTGCGCAAGTTTACCCGCAAACCGAAAAAACCCGATGCTGCGGTAGAAATGATTCTTATCCCGGAAGAATACAAGGGGCCGAACATGACCAAAGAAGAACTTTATCGGCAGTATTTTCTTTACTGGAAATCCTGGCAAGATGAGTTGATTAATGCGCTTACCTATAAAGCAAGCCTTAAAAAGAAAATTGACTGTGCCCAGGAGACATTGAAGAACTTGGTTAATATGAAGATGATGTTAGTTCTAGAGGAACAAAAGAATCTTGATGCCTATATTTCTAAGTTAACTGACCTCTTAAGCAGTATGAAAAATGATACCTATGGCACCAATGATAACCGTAATCTGCAGGTTGCCGAACGTATTAAATCAGGCATACAACAGGAATTCATTTATCCGAAGATCAAGAATTATTTAAAATGATATTGGAAAGTGTCAATGTCGGACCAATGCAGGTTAACTGTTACATACTTGCCTGCGCAGCGGGAAAATCTGCTATTATTATTGACCCGGGAGACGAGCTTAATAAGATAAATTCGGTTTTAGAGAAACATAAATTGAAGCCGGCGATGGTGATTAATACGCATGGTCATTACGATCATATAGGGCTTGACGATGAGTTTGGCGTAGCAGTTTATGTGCATAAACAGGATTTGCCAATGCTTGTTGACGGCAAAAAAAATCTTTCTGCCATTTATTCAACAGCTTATAAAGTCAACTCCAAGATCAAAACATTAGAAGATAAGCAAATTATTAAATTGGATTGTCTTGAGCTTGAGGTCATGCATCTGCCGGGGCATACCCCGGGAGGTATCGGTTTATTACTGAAAAACCCACAGCGACTTATCGTTTTTACCGGAGACACATTATTTTATCGCTCGATAGGCCGTTTTGACTTACCGCAAGGCAGCCGGCAGTTATTGGAAGAATCAATTAAGGAAAAGTTGTTCGTTTTGCCTGGCGCTACAAAAGTTTACCCGGGACATGGCTCGGTTACTACAATAGGTGAAGAAAAACGCAGTAATTTATTTTGCTGCTTATGAAAGAATTGATCGATTCTTTTTTAGATTATCTTTCGGTTGAGCGCGGGCTCTCAAAGAATACCATCCTGGCTTACCAGCAGGACTTGAATATTTATCTTGATTTCCTTAGTAAACACGGGATAAACGCGCTCTCTAAAGCAGCAAAAAATGACATCGTTGAATTTATGCTTTCTGAAAGAGCTAAGGGGATATCTACTAGCAGTATATCGCGCCGGCTTGCGGCCATACGCATGTTCCATCGTTTCTTAACGCGTGAAAGGATTTTAAAAAACGATCCCACAGCCTTAATAGATTCGCCAAGATTATGGAAAAAAGTTCCGGATGCCCTTTCCTTAAGCGAGGTAGAGGAATTAATCAACCAACCGGATCCGCGCGATCGTCAAGGGGTCAGGGACAAAGCAATACTAGAGACTCTTTATGCTACGGGAATGCGTGTATCTGAAGCCGCTGACCTTAAGATTCATAATCTAAACCTAGATGTCGGATTCCTGCGTTGTATCGGTAAAGGAAATAAAGAGCGGGTTATCCCGCTGGGTAAAAAAGCTATCCATAGCATCAACAGGTACCTTGAATTTAGCCGGCCATATTTCCTAAAAGGTAAAACCTCAGAGTATTTTTTTGTCAATCGCTCCGGTGCAAGGCTGTCTCGACAATCCATATGGAAATTAATTAAACGCTATGCTAAAAAGAGTAAAATTAAAAAGCCGATAAAAGTGCATACATTAAGGCATTCGTTTGCTACGCATTTATTAGAAAGAGGAGCAGACCTGCGTTCGGTTCAGGAAATGCTTGGTCACTCAAATATTTCTACTACGCAGATCTATACACATATTGATAAAGACCGCTTAAAATCGGTTCATAGAATGTTTCACCCGCGCCCCTAGAAGATGAAAAAATATTTTAAAAGACTCAACAGGAAATTGAAGGAGATTATTAACCTTGCTGCCTGGGTTTCCGGAAAGACCAGTATGCCTGCTTATTTAGTTGGAGGGTTCCTGCGTGATTTAATCTTGGGCGTAGAGAACTTTGATTTAGACATTGCCGTTGAGGGAAGCGGTATAATTTTTGCCAAGATGCTGGCTAGAAAAATAAAAGCAGAGCTAAGAACGCATGAACGCTTCGGGACAGCTACTTTGGTTATAGATGGTTTTTTAAAAATAGACATTGCTACTACCCGTAGCGAGAAATACCCAAGTTGTGGCTTGCTTCCGATCGTAAGAAGCGGCTCGTTAAGAGATGACCTGTTGCGTCGCGATTTCACTGTTAATGCTATGGCCGCCTGTATTTCTAGAAGCGATAGCCAAGAACTGATTGATCCTTTTGGCGGTAAAAAGGATTTACTAAAGGGGAAAATACGTATTTTGCACGATTTAAGCTTTCAGGATGACCCTACGCGCATCCTAAGGGCTATCCGTTTTGAACAACGTTTTAATTTTACCATTGAGCCAAAAACACTTTTTTTCCTTAAGCAGGCAATTGAAAAAGGCTCATTGGATAAAGTAAGTCCCCAGAGAATAGGCGACGAGCTGATTTTAATGTTAAAAGAACATTGCCCTTTTGAACAAATAAAGCGCCTTAATAATTTATGCACCTTATCATTTATCAGCAAAAAATTAACGCTAACCAAATCAACATATGATTTGTTTAAATCAATAGATAAACAAATACTTTGGTTTAAAAAGAGTTTTCCTACCTATAGGAAGCTCGATGCTTGGTTGATTTATTTTATGGCACTTCTTGCTCCAGTTTCTTTAAGAGAAATTAAAAAAGTTACCTCAAAGTTTGGCTTGCGAAAAGGCGAAACAAGAAGAATCATCAGTTATTTCCGCCTGCGCCATAAATTAATTCCTGCTTTAAGTAAAAAAGGTATTTTGCCGTCGCGAATTTTCAAACTGCTTAAGCCATTAAGCTATGAAACGATAATCTTATTAAAGTCTACGGCGCAAAATAAATTCGTCAAAGAGCACATTAATAATTTCTTTGAGATTTATAATGGCATGCGTATTTATGTTTCAGGCAATGATTTAGCCGGCTTAGGCATCTTGCCGGGGCCAAAATATCAAAAAATATTTGCTAAAGTATTGGAAGCTAAACTTAATGGAAGAATAAAAAGCCGCCGGGATGAGTTAATTTTGATTAAAGGTTTAATAAAATAACAGATTAAAAACGGGGATCCGCATAATGTCAAGACGCGAGCGTGTGGAGGAGGCAATAAAGAAAGAAGTTAGCACTATTATTCATGATGAACTTAAAGACCCGAGGATAGGTTTTGTGACTATCACCAGGGTTGAGCTTTCAAAAGACCTAAGAAATGCCAAAATCTTCTACAGCGTCTTAGGCAAAGATGAGGATTATAAAAAAACCAAGCTCGCTTTAGATTCTGCCTTAGGTTTTATCCGCAGCTTAGTGGCATCGAGGATAAATCTGCGTTTTGCAGCCGAGCTTATGTTTAAAGAGGACCGTTCCGCAGAATATAGCGTAAAAATCCAAGAACTATTAAATAAAATAAAGGAGAAAGATGGGACTAAATGAGGTTTGCGCTGCGATAAAAAAATATAATGATTTTTTAATTACCGTACACACCAGCCCGGAGGGAGATGCCCTAGTGGCAGAAATCAGCTTTTATAACCTTATCAGAAAATTAGGGAAAAACGCAGTAATCATAAATAACGATAAAGTTCCTTATGGCTATGGTTTCTTGCCCGGGGTAAAACTTATCCATCTTTTAAATAAAAGGTTAGAGAACGTTAAATTTGATTGTTTTGTGGTTTTAGACTGCGCGGACTTAAAACGCACAGGTGAAGTTTATAAATTGAATAAATATAATAAACCGGTTTTGAATATTGATCATCATATCAGTAATCAGGTTTTCGGAGATATTAATTGGGTTGACCCCTCAAGCTCTTCTTGTTCGGAAATGATTTTTAAATTATACAAGAAGCTGCGCCAGCGAATAAACAAAGAAACGGCCTTGGCGTTATATACTGGAATAATGACCGATACAGGGTCGTTTCATTATTCTAATACCTCTAGTTTTACTTTTGAAGCCGCAAGCGAGCTTTTAAAATACGGGATCAATGTTTCCTGGGTCTATCGAAATATCTATGAAAACATTCCGCTTGGCGAAGTAAAATTATTAATCAGACTTCTTGAGAGAATCAAATTTTATTGCCGAGGTAAGATTGTTGAATTCCGGATTGATCAGAGATCGTTTAGGGCTCGAAAAGTGTCCATAGATTTAGCGGATCAGCTTTTAAATTTCGGCCGCACGATAAAAGGAGTTCAAGTAGTGGTATTGTTTAAGGAGAATCTAGGAGGGAAAAACCGCCTAGGCGTTAACCTAAGGAGCCAGGGCAAAGTTGACGTAAATAAGATTGCTTCATTTTTTGGCGGAGGAGGCCATAAATCCGCCAGCGGCTGTACATTAGTTGGCGATATTAAGAAAATCGAAAAAAGCATTATTGCTAAAATCCGGTCATCTTTAACATGACTTTTAAGTGAGAATACTACACGGAATAAATAAAATCACCAGATATAAAAAGACTGTTGTTGCTTTAGGGGTTTTTGACGGTTTACACCGCGGGCACATAAATATTTTAAAAGCTGCAGTTAAGAAAGCTAGGCAGTCAGGATCTAGGAGTGTAGTCTTGACCTTTTGGCCGCACCCGCAAAAAGAACAAAACCTTTGTTCTCTCCAGCATCGCCTGAGATTGCTTAATGGTTTGGGTCTAGATGTCTGTATTGTGATTAATTTTAACAAGAGGTTTTCTAAAATAAGCGCCGAGGATTTTATTAAGGATATCTTGGTTGATAAAATCGGCTCGCAGTATATTTATATCGGCAAAAACTTCAGGTTTGGTAGGGGAGCCTTAGGCGATTATAATCTATTGCGCAAGGCAGCAAAAATTTATAAGTTTAAAATTAAAAAATTTTCGATAATCCGCATTAATAAAAAACCAGTCAGCAGTACAGCTATAAGGAAATTAATCCGGCAAGGTAATTTAAGAGCCAGCGAGAGGTTGCTCGGTCGCAGAGTTAGCGTCTTAGGTTCGGTAATCAAGGGGAGCAGTATTGGTCAAAAGATTGGATTTCCGACGGCAAATATTAATCCCCATCATGAAGTTATTCCTCCTGCCGGTATTTATGCAGTCAAAATTATTCTTTTGGGAAAAACTTATTACGGAATATGTTATATAGGCCGCAGGCCTACGATATATGCCAAAAATAAGCCTATTCGAATAGAGGTATATATTTTTGATTTTAATAAAGATATTTATGGGGAATTTCTTGAAATTCAATTTGTGAAATTAATCCGGCCAGATAGAAAATTTGCTTGCCTCAAAGAGTTAGCCAAACAGATACAAAAAGATATAATTTCTTGCCATAAAATCCTGCAGCATGAATTAAAAAACCACAAGAGCTAGACATTCCGCTTCAATGATCCACAATTGATTGTATTTGCTTAAGTTAGGTAATTTTTTTTCTTGACAAAAGGGAGGATTTTATCTATACTTTTGATGTTCAGTGGTTAAAAATGGAGTAAAGTGGAAGGAAAGAAAAAATGTTCTACGGTGAGTTTGAGCATTCCATAGACCGTAAAGGCCGACTCATTTTGCCTGCCAAATTCCGTGAAGTTGCTAAAAATCAATTTGTAGAAAAATTCTTTGTCACCCGCGGCTTGGACAAATGCCTCTTTATGTTTGCCGAAGAAGAATGGCGCTCCCAGGAAAACAAATTTAAAACCCTATCGTTTACTAAACAGCAATCGCGTACTTTTAATCGGTTGCTTTTTAGCGGTGCCGTAGAAGTCAGTTCAGATAAACAAGGCAGGATTTTGATACCGCAATATTTAAAAGATTTTGCGGAAATTAAAAGGGATGTGATGATCGTGGGGGTTTCTAACCGTATTGAGATTTGGGCAAAAGACAAATGGCGTGATTTTTATGCAAACAGCCGTCAGTCTTTTGAAGAGATAGCAGAGAAATTGATGGATGTATAGATGTTGGATGAGAAGTTGTTGCATATACCGGTTATGTTGAGCGAGGTTATAGATCACTTAAAGCTTGAGTCTGGTAAGACTGTTGTAGATGCGACCATAGGTACTGGCGGGCATTCAATTGAGATATTAAAGAGAATTATTCCTGGGGGCAGGTTAATTGGTATTGATCGGGATCAAGATTCGCTGGATGTTTGCCGCCAAAGGTTGGTTGAGTTTGAAGGCTACTACGAGTTAGTCCATGCTAATTTTATGGATTTAGATAAGGTTCTGAAAAAAATAGGCATCGAAGAAGTGGATGGGATTGTTTTTGATTTAGGTATCTCCAGCTATCAATTGAAAGATACTCAAAGAGGATTTAGTTTCAAAGAGGATGGCCCGCTGGATATGCGTCTAGACAAAAGCAGCTACATTTCGGCGTATGATCTGATAAATAACCTCAATGAGAATGAGATATCTCATTTGCTTTGGAATTTTGGTCAGGAGAGGTGGCATAATCGCATCGCTCATTTATTAATTGAAGAGCGTAAGCTAGAGCCTATTTCTAGAACAACGCAGTTAGCCGATTTAGTAATGCGGGCTATACCGCAGAGGTATCGCAGGAGCTATTACCGTATACATCCTGCTACACGGACTTTTCAGGCGGTACGCATTGCTGTGAATCGGGAACTGGAGGTCCTGGAGTGCTCAATTCGCAAGGCCGTTGCAATTTTGAAAAAAGAAGCTAGAATATGCGTTATTTCATTTCATTA
>Ga0233423_10001859_pt1 | contig 10408 bp, 13 predicted proteins | sample Watercolumn_Mata_FD_180713 | JGI IMG/M metagenome (GOLD analysis project Ga0233423, IMG submission 180713) | Freshwater microbial communities from Lake Matano, South Sulawesi, Indonesia - Watercolumn_Matano_2014_112_MG | ecosystem: Environmental > Aquatic > Freshwater > Lake | place: Indonesia... | reverse complement strand
TGGCACAATTCAAGGGGTGTAGGAAGGCTTTAAATGGGTAAGTGTCTCATTTTCCCAGCCTAACTGCAAAGACCTAGGATTTGATAAAATAATAAAAGACGTGCAAGCAAGCAAGCCGCTCTATAAAGATGTAAAAGTATATGACTCTAACCGAGATGGAAGATATGATGGTATTACTTCTGTTGTTTCAGGTAGAGATGGATTGGTTCATAGTTCAAGGACAAGCACCCAAGAGATTGCAATTAACAACAATCATGCTCTTTTATCAAGCAGAGGAATGATTCAGCCTGTCACTGATGTAACACAAATCAAACGGGGCGATGTTGTGACTTTAAAAGCTGGAAGCGATCCCCGCATTTTATCTGATACGTCGTTTGTTGTTTCAGATACACAATCTGGAAATCGTTTCAGTGTTCCAGTTACTGCAGATGACGGGCACAAATATGAGCTGTCCGATAATCAAATATCTAGTGGAAACTTAAAAGTAGAAAGATTATCTAGCCAAGCTACTGGAGAAGATAGAAGACTGTGGAGCACATACGGAGTTGCGATTCACAGATATAATGACTATATGAGTCAGGATAGAGTTCATTCTAGTAGTGATACTGAAATTGGAGAAAGTTTAGGAAGGGGCGAAAGCGCGATTGTACAGCAGAGGGATGGTAGTTATCTTAAATACACTAAAGATTACAGCGGAAATGTCAAACCGCAAAAAGTCGGAGTTATTAAAGATTATAAGACATACACTGATTACAAAACCATGATTGATGGCAAGCAAGTTAGGGTAACTGAAATAATGGTTACTACAGATAAAAGTGAGTACACGAGAATCAACGGTCAATTGTATAAATGGAATGGCAACGAAAAGTCTGGAGAGTGGAAACCAACTGAAGAGCCAATGCCAATTGTTGTTCAGGGAACAACAAGCGAAGCAACAATAGTCGCGATAAAAGAGCAAGAAAATTCTCAGAAGAGGCAAGAAAGAGCTTATCAAGCTGCCTGGTTATTGCTTGACAGCACGCTAGGACAATATGCTTATAACAAAATAGACCAAATGTGCATCGATGAATGGAAGAGTTCCCAGAGCTGATTATCTAATGTATTAATGAATATAACAGAACATAAATACATTTAAAGTATATTTTTATTTTGTTATTATGAAAGCAAGATCTATTGAGGAGTTTGTTGGTTTAATAAATAGGGGATTTGAGGGAGAAGTAAGATTTAAAGGAACTATTTCTCTTTCTGGAAATGGCATAACAATAGCAACTTATGAGGGAAATTTAGTTCTAAAAAATCAAGAATGCAAAAATGATCCTAGACGATATGAAGCATTTTCAGATGATAACAGGTTTAATCTTCTGTTTGCAAAAAAAGGGGAAGTGCGCTTAGAACATCCAAGCGAGGGTGCAAGTGCAATTAGAATCCCAATTTTATTACCAGATGGCTACTTTGTTGGAATACATAATTTTAAACAGATCTTTTATTAGAAATCCTAATTGTATTCTGCTCAACACTAATCTTTTTAATATCTGCAATTAGACATTTTTATGGCAGCAGTTCCGCATGCAATTCTTGCAACTTTATGTTACTTAGTTTCAGATGTTAATGGCGCTCCGAGTACTTTAATGCATGAAAGAAAAGCGGGAGAGTTTCAGCAAGGTTTTTGGATTGCTTTTGGTGGAAAAAATGAGATAGGAGAATCTCCTGAAGTATGCATCGCGAGAGAATATAAAGAAGAAACAGGGTTGGTTTTAGTAGATCCCATACTTCGAGGCAAAGTCTATTTTGATAATAGAAAAAGAGTGTTTAATGAGGGGGGAGGAGTTAAACCAGATAACCTTGTAGATATTTTTGAATGCTCTAAATTTACTGGAACTTTAACAAACCCTAGAGCTGTCTGGGTGCCAAATCGCAATCTTAGAAACTTAAACATGCCGCCAGGAGATTTGCTAATTTTGGATTGGATGGAAAAAAGAGAAGCGCGCTTTTTTTCAGGAGTCTTAAGATATGAAAGAAAAGATTTATTGCAAAGTGAAGTTACTTTTTATTATCCCGATGGCAAGGTAGAAAGAATTGTTAGGGATTATCGCCGCCCTTAGACTTTAGTTAGTTCCTGCCAGTTTTCTTTGTATTCTTGAAATTTTTTTTCAAATTCTTCTTTAGGAGTTATGGAAATTCCAAGCTTAGAAAACTTTTCTTTTAATATTGCAAGAACAGCTTCTTTTTCTTCCTCGAGACACATTTTTTCAAATTCAATAATGCGCCCATAGCCACGAGTATAATCCAAACAGACATTTATGCCTTCCCATTCAAACTCGTGCCTTTTTCTGAACCATTTAATATTAACCTTGAATCCTGCATAAGAAAAGAGCTTTTCCAATTTTTTAAAATCTTCCTTTGCACATTTAATCTCTATTTCTTCTCTGCATTCATCATGCATTTTCCCTTTTTTCATCCATATTTTAGAGAAGAAGTCATTTTTCTGAATTCGCAAATCTTCATTTGTATCAAAATAATGTGTCTCTTGATTATCTTCTCTGAGCAACTTACCTTGTTGTTTGAATAACTCGAAGAATTTGCTGAATTGCTCTTCATTAATAAAACTTCTAAGTTCAACTTCGATGTTTGTCACCCTATAGAGTACAGTTTAGAATTAATTAATCTTTCGGTGTCATTCGCTTTCAATGCCTTGCTTTTTTTGAATAATAAATCTTGTTCCAACGAATTCTGATAGAACTGCAGTTATAAGATATCTGCGCAGAGATGCTCTGAATATGCCCGTTGTTAGGGGAATTCTAGTTTTGTCAGAAATTTCTCTCATAATCCTGTCTATTTCATCAGATTTCAAGGTGAAATTTGTTGGTTGCACCCTGCCTCCCTGCGAGATTAGTATTGGCTTTTCAGGCCCGGGACATTCTATAGTTTCGATATTTGGATTTTGAATTAATTCATCAAGTTTAGCAAATCCGAAAATAGTTAGCTCTTCTAGTATGGAAGTGTGTTGTTTTGGTTTGGGAATGATTTTTTGAGGGGCGTTCATGTTAACAGAGGGTTGCGTTTGTCTCGTAATTTGCATTCTTGGATTGGGAAGGGGGTGTTGCGCGACTGCCTGCATTTGTTCGAGAGGCTCTAAGTGCATTGACCTTATTTTAACAGGAGCGGGCAGGTCTTTGCTGGGGGCTATCTTTTCCATGCCCAGGGCTCCAATTTGCATAATATTTTCTCCCCCGCTAGAAGGAATCTCTTGAATATTGACTGGCCGAGGAAATTTTATTTGCGTTAACTCATACCCCTCCTGTCTAATTGTTCTTTTTTCATCTTCTTCTTTAATTGAGTTTTGAGAGATTGCCTGCTGAGAAGTTTGTAAATTTTTTCTTGGAACTTGAATTCTTTGATTAATAAGAGACTTAATTTTCGCAGCGATGGCATCGTCTTTATGCGAGCTCATTGCGTTGCTAATTAAGTTATTGTAATTTTTCTTAAGGATTTCTTCTGGAATCTGCAAAAAAGGTATTTGCTGACGGGCGTATAACACAGAGTTCTCACCAGCAAGCTCCTTTTCTGATATTTTATAAGAACTTCTAATTAGGCTATTCACAAAAGCTTTGAGGAATAATTTTCTTCCATTTGCCAACTCTTCCATCTTTAAAATCTCGGCAGGGGTTTGGTGATCAGAGAGGGTGAAATAGTTTCGTCATTGGGTTCTTCTTTGGTTTCACCTTTTGGGCTTTGGGCTGTTTGAAACGATTGAACAGGCGATGGAGATTGAGCGGTGAAAACCTGCGAGGGTAAATGATCTACTGCCGGCTGAGGAAGCCCGTACATTCTTTCTCGAACTTTCTCTTCTATCAACATCAAGCCTTTAGCAATAGTCTTATTCTGATCTAACAGCTTATCAATTTTTTCAAGGAAGTCTTTATCTTTTTCAGACATTAAATTTCCAGGCACGGATGCGAAGCTCTTAGCAGCCATCTCAAAAAGCCGCAATAGAGTAGTTATTTGATCAGACAATTTATCAAACTTTTCAGCTAAATTTGTATGTACTTTTTGGAGTTCGACAAGATTTTCAATTAGTTTTTGTTGTAATTCTTCATACCTTTCTCCGACTGCCTTGCTTCCCTCGTTATAATCGCCAGAATCTGCTCTTTTTTTAGGCATAGAATAGAGAGGATTATTTTGTTTATAAATATTGCGAGTGCCAAAAACCTGGCGAATGATAGAGCGCCCGAACCAGGAATTGAACCTGGAAATCCTTGCGGAAATCGGTTTTCGAGACCGACGCAGTACCATTGTGCCATTCGGGCTAAAAATAGAAAGTGCTCGGCCATCTTTAAATGTTTTCTTTAGAGAGACTTTGCAAAAAACAAACAATTAAAAACTATTGTTTTTTACAATTGCAGGATAAAATGGCTGAAATTGTAAGAAAAGGAAGCAAGGTCGCACTTGATTATGAAGGCAGACTCGAAACAGGCGAAATTTTTGATAGTTCGAAACATGGCAATCATTCGCACCCCTTAGAATTTGAAGCTGGTGCTGGCCAGATGATTCCCGGATTTGATAAAGCTGTTTTAGGCATGAAAGTTGGTGAGGAAAAAGAATTTTCACTAAAGCCGGAAGAAGCGTATGGGATGCCAAATCCAAATCTCATTAAAGAAATTCCGCGAAATCTTCTCCCAAAAGATCGAGAGCTAAAAGTTGGCATGGTTCTTATGATCGGGGCCACGACAGGCCAGCAGTTTCAAGCTAAGATAGCAGAAGTGACAAAAGAGAGCGTAAAGATTGACGTGAATCATCCACTCGCAGGAAAAACTCTTATCTTCAAGATAAAAATTATTTCTATAGATTAAAAAGTTGATAAAAGCTCCAGAACTTTTTTCTCTATGTTGCTAACTTCTCTTTTAATCCCATCGAGGTCTAACTCGTCGCAATCTTTAACAGCCCAGACTTCTACTTTGTCCTTTGGAAAGTTTTTAGCAGAGACATTATCGGCAACAATAATTATTTTATTAGCCCATTTAATTGCTAGTTCATCAACCAAGACGGGTAATTCACTTTCCACAACAGCTCCTTTTTCAGCAAGAACTTTTTTTACGTTTTCAGCAACATAAGGCCTTAAGACGTCTAAGTGCATTCCTGCGCTTTTAGCTTCAAATCTCCCTTGTCTATCATAAACTTTCAGCAAAGCTTCTGCGACCTTGCTTCTGAATCTATTGTGCTTACAAATAAAAAGGATTTTTGTTTTTTTCATTGACTGATTAATAATCTTAGAAAATTTTATGTTATAAATTTTTTCTATTGCGCGTATAAAGCATTAAGAGTTGAATCTTTTAATGCATCTGCATGTTGTTCAAAAAGAATATGCACGCATTTTAAGGCATCTCTTCCAGTTAGTCTAAGTTGAGTAATAGCATATCGAACAAAACCCATTTGGTCAAGAATTCTAGCCAAGCCTCCTGCTTGAAAGGACCTGTTAGCAAATAACACTTCTGCTTTTTCAGTTAATTCAGCTGGCGAAGCCAATTCTCTTCTAGGGTCATCAATACCCCACATTTGTAATTGAGCGGCAATGTTATCTTCGCCTGTTACATAGTGAATTGTTTCTGTTGCTAGTGGAGAAGATAATCCAATCGACATTCTCCGCTGAAAGTATTCACTGGGGTAAACACCGCGTGTCCTGCCCAATTCAGGATAAGTAATTTGATATTTTTCAGCTGCGCCAGTCTCACCCCAGAGCATAAATCTGACGTGGTCTGTACAACGAACTTTGGGTTCGAATTTTTCTACCCTGAAAGGAGCTTGAACACAATGCAAAGTGGCATATGTTGCTGTTTCGGGTTTTAATGAAACTAGCCAAACGGGCTGTTTTTGTTGCCCTAAAAATTCTTTAAAACTTTGCATACTTGCAATTTCCGGGCGCACTTCAATAGTGTTATCAACAAATGGGGTTCTTCCTTCTCTTCGTTTAACAATTTTCATACATATCTAGAACTTGAGACATTCTTAAATTTTTATATTTTGTAAAACTACAATTGTTCAACAACCTGCTAGCGCAGCTAATTCTGGGGGGTTAAGGACTCCGAATAAAACTTGATTGCCTATTTCCCAAGCCGGAACTTTTTCTATGTGAGCACAAGCAGCAGAATCAGTTCCACAATCAACATACTTTATACCTCGCAGATGATTTCCTAAAAGATGAGTTTGTTCTGCACATTCACTGCAATCTTTAGCTGTGTAAAAAGTAATTTCTTTTTTTGCAAGGCAAGCATCGACTTCTGAAAGGTCAGCTTCTACAGTCTTGCCTGTAATCTTGCTTATATTAGATGCTAAAAAATAAGTAAGAACGATCAATATTATTAAAACCACTAAGCAGACATACGCTTTTGTTTTCTTATCTGATTTTACAACTGGTTTAGCAGCGCCCATAATGTAGATTAGATGAAGAGTTTTTTAATACTTTCTGTTTGAAGTATTTCCAACGACTGAAGTGTCTTTCACACTCATCTTCCAACATGACCGCGAACAGCACGGAGAAATCTTAAGGGGGTATAAATATTGCTCCTACTTAAACCAAACCTCTTTATACAATAATTATCGTCGGTTTGACCGCCCGAACATGCGTTTCTTATTCCATACACTTTTTGGCATTCTACGCAAATACTATCTAATTCGTTAACAACCGCAACTCTCAAGTCCGGATCTGGATTGTCCCTCATTTGACTAACTGTGGAAACAACAATATCTGTGAATTCTGGGCCTCTCGACCCTACTACTCTACCGTTATATAGATATATTGATAAGAGCGGAAGGTGATGTCCTCAAATAGTCAAAATTTTCATGCAAATATAAATTCTGATGCTTATTAAAGTTTTAGAGTATTTTGTTCTTTGTCTAGGTTGCTTTGATAAATAAAAAGTAAAAATCAAAAAAAGAAAGATATTTAAAGATGAATGCCTTTAGTAATGTATGGAAAACAAGAGGATGGATTGTATGAATTGTATAAAAATCGATCTTAATTGTTGTTCTATTTGCCTCTCTATTTTTAAATTAAAGTAAGAGCAGAATAATCTTTTCTGGCTCTTGCATAAATTCTATGACAATAAAAAAATTACAACAAGTTCTTGTACAGGGCGCATATAACGCCTTTTTGCTAAATTTAGATCTCCCTGAACCTTTATTGGGAGAAATTCAAAGTTTTATTAACCATAACTCTATTTTAGAAATATCTTCAACAGGGGAGAAAGTATGCTGCATGAGATGCCTCAAAGCCCACATTATTAAAAAAGCGCGAGAAATGAATGCCTCATTGAACTACGAAAAATTAAGTAGATTAATTGACGAAAAAACAGGTCATGAAGGATATTATCTTGATGAAGATAGACTTGTAGAGTTTGACATGCAGACGAAATAATGGGTGTTGTCCTACGTCTTATTTCTATTCATGAACTTGCTTAAAAATTCTTCTTGGGGGCTCCTGTCAACTAAATTGTTTAGCTTGAAAAAATTCTCTCCAGGTAGCGGGTTTGTCTTAAGCAGAGTTGGTATTTCTCTCTTTAATGCCTGGGAAATCAGAGATTCTCCTTTGGCTCTCGAGGCTGCTTTTTTAGCAAGAAGAATAGTATTCCCGGGCGAACTTATTTTGAATTTACCTTGCCATGATTCAATTATTAATTCCCCGGAATTCGCACCCAATCCAAAATCTATTTTTAGAGCTTTCTTTTTATTATAATCAACAAGAAAGTTCTCAGCTTTCTTTAAAAATTGCATTGTGCTATAAGCTAGTCGGGTATCTTTTGTAAAGCTTTGAGTAAAAATAAATAATTTGTAGTTATTTTCTTCCTTGAATTTAGCACCTTTATTTTTTGCACTTTCGATTACTCGCTCTATTGGTGCCAGTGCGTCTTCTCCTGAAGCAGAAATTTCTTCGAGATTACGGATATTCAACGCAACAACTATTGCTTTTTCTTTTTTGCCAAAATTTCCAACTTTAGTTGCGTCTGGCGGGACTCTGACGGGAGATTTTTCTTCTAAGGTGATTGGTTGATAAATCTTGCTGGAAAAAACTGATCCTAGTAAAGATTTACCAGAATGTTTCGATGCGGTAACTGCGAGGGGCTTCGGTTCCTTACCATAATATCTTCTTTTTGTATATTTTTTATAGAAGTGAATGATAACTAAGCACAATATCAACAATAATACGAGCCAGATCCAAAAAGAAAGATTATTTGAGATTTGTTCGTAATCTCCTATAGCAACCGAATCTCCGCTAAGCAAAGCGCTGCCGAGATATTCTTCTTGCTGATTGTCAATAATTCTAATCGGATAGCTTCCGTCTGGGGCAGAAAGCTTAAACTTTTTTAAAGCTCCAACTTCGAGATTAATATGCTTTATGACTGTATCTTCTCCAATTGCTACTTTTATAGGGCCATCAAAAGGAACATTACCTGTATTCTTGACATATAGTGTATTGTTATTTACGTAAAAAGAGACGTCTTTATATTCATCAATAAGAAAATTCTTTGCCAAAACTAAATCGCCAAGTTTTGCCGAAATTCTCCATTGCCCGGGGGCAGCTGAATATGCTAAAAAAAAGTTATTGGCAATTCCTGAAAATACGAGAGATTTATTTACAACATCCCCCGCCGGATTTAATAAAAAGACCTCGACGTCTTGCTGTCTCATTTGATCTCCGGCTTGATCCAGCAGAAGAACTGAATATACAAAATCTTTGCCCGGATTAGTCCCCAATGTTTCAAATGCTAAATCCATCTTCTCCATTACCTGCCTTACATGAATGATCACAGAATTGTTCCCTTGGTTGGCTACTGCATTCAAATTATCCTTATCGTAAGCTTTGATGTTTAGAGTGTAGCTTCCGCTTTTAGAATTTTTTGGTATGTACAGAGAAGAATTAAATTGCCCGCCTTTTACTAGATCGTTGTTCGATAATCCCAGCTCTTTTATTGAAATTTCAACAAAACCTTCTAATACTCGCCCGTCACTTTTTTTTGCAAAACCATTTATCTTGACATTGCTCCCAGGATTAACAATACTTTCAGAATAAAACATTATGCTGACCTTGTTGTTAATATCGAAATTTTGGCTGTAATCTTCTGATTCGCCAAATTTCGCTCCAAATTTACAAAAGCCATTTAGGTCTCTTAAGAGAAGAGAGTCTAATTTAATTGAAATGGGGATAGTCTTTCTTTCTCCAACAGCAAGGCTATGCGGGCTCCGGTATATTTCAATTTCTCTATCTCCGCACATTAATTTGATTACTAAAAAATTGCTTATTGCTGAAGAACTGCTCAATGTAACATTAAAATCTAAGCTGTTTCCAATGCTGTATAATGAATCAGTTTGGCTGATTAAAACTTCCCCTTTTGCGGGACTTATCACACCAATTAAAAGTAAGACCCATGCTAATACTATAAACAACACCCTTTTTTCCATTCTTAAACTAAAATTTTTTCCTATATAAACCTTATTGCACTTCTGTGTATATGGGGGATTTTAGCAAAGCGGGTCTTTTTTTCAGAATTCTCAGTCTGTACAATCTAAATTAACAGAATTTTTTACATAACCTCTCGGGGCGATAACTTCTCTTAGTTCTAGCTCTTGTTCTTTAAGGGAACTTAAAGTATCAATTCTGATTTTTGCACCGAATTGGTGAACAAATATTGGCTGACCGTTTCTGCCTTCTCCTAAATAAACAACGGTATGAGTATATTTAACAGGCCTCCCAGTTTGATCTGTACGATTAGCATATCTGCTTTTTGGATTATAAGTCCCGAGAATCATACCTGGCTCTAAGGTTCCATTTTGAGCAAGAAGTTCTAGATTACTCTCTTCAACTTTCACAATTGGTTGGTTTGCATAACTGAAGTTCCAAGTGTTAGCAGGAGTGTATTTTAAACTGAAGACTTTTTCAGAGACCATTCTAGCATATCTAGCACAATTCAGGTACCCCAATTTTACAGGGTTAAACCTTGGAATTTCGAGAATTCTTCCCTGTCCGTTTTCATAAGTCTCAACTTTTAAAGGTTCAAGGTCGAAAAATTCAGTTCTCTTAGCAACTTCATAATTGATTGATGCAGTTAGAGACATTGCTGTTCCCACTAAGAACATTTTTCTAAAAAGATTCTTCGTCTTCTTCATTACTTCAGAAATAAAGATGTCTTTTTAAATCTTTCTTTTTGTCATTCCTAACTGATGACAAAATAGCTCTAAAGCGTTCTGGCGGGACTCTAATTTTATAAATCTTGAAAATACAAATAAATATGTAGTATCCCGTTAATATTTCCTATCGATATATTATTTCGTTTCTTCATTTTCTTAGTTTTCTTATGAATGCCTGTGATGGTGTCTCAAGTTCATCAAAGTTCAAGGCTCTATGCGGCTTTAAGTC
>Ga0233423_10001857_pt1 | contig 10413 bp, 8 predicted proteins | sample Watercolumn_Mata_FD_180713 | JGI IMG/M metagenome (GOLD analysis project Ga0233423, IMG submission 180713) | Freshwater microbial communities from Lake Matano, South Sulawesi, Indonesia - Watercolumn_Matano_2014_112_MG | ecosystem: Environmental > Aquatic > Freshwater > Lake | place: Indonesia... | reverse complement strand
ACAGCCTGCGAGAGGCCTATAAGCAAGCTGTCAATCCAGGTTATTTTTTTCAGGTCTTTCCGATGAACATGGTATTTGTCGACGACGTACAAAATCAAGCCGACAACGACTAAAGCGGTTGCAATGAGAACCGGCGAACGGAAAGATGTTTCGGCGAAATTTTCCAGAAAATATCCGGCGAGGACTCCGGGAATAGTGGCCAGAATCAAAAAATACAGAATTTTATGATTGTATAAAGCTTGGCTTTGAGGAATGACGAGAGTTGAGCTCCCGTCAGGAAAAAGCCGAGCTTTGGCCAAAGAAAATATCGCAAGCCAATCTTTCCAAAAAAATAAAACCACCGCAATCAAGGTTCCCGCGTGAAGAGCCACATCAAATGAAAGGCCGGGATCGGAAAAGCCAAAGAGCCACGGCGCAAGAATGAGGTGCGCCGAGCTCGAAATGGGCAGGAACTCTCCCGCCCCCTGGACAATGCCGAGAAAAATTGATTGAAAGATATCCATGTGCAAAAAATACCAAATATTTACAATGATGGAAAATATTGCTAGCTTTAATGTGAAAAAAATGAAAGGAGGAAAATCTCGTGGGATTGTTTCATATCGACCCCGAATGCGACAGGCTGTTCCAGGAGCTGGCGGACGCCCTTGCCTCTTTCGAACGGCAAACCGGACGGGAAAGCGCTTTGGCGTTTGTGCCTCTTGCTCCTGACGAAAAAATGGTGCTGTTGGTCAACGGAAAAATCCGGCAGCAGTATGAGTACGAGGATAGCCTGGCCGTGGTTCTGGGCTGGGCTAGACACTCCTGAGGAAACACGCCCGGGGAAAAATGATGAGGACTATTTTTTCAAGATCTGCCCTGTCCAAGAGACGGGGCATTTTCATCCCGTACCACAGAAGACCATGGGCGTTAGCCCGTGGAGGAATGTGATAAAACCCGAAAGGCAGTCTGTGCCGGATACCACAGGCGTAAGCCTGTGGTACGGGATTCATTTTACCGCCAAAAAAATTGTTGCCGCAACCGCCGCAACCATGAAAACTACTGCCAGCCACCCGAATATTTTCACCCATTTCGGATGGGTTTCTTCGCCCATGATGCGCTTGTCATTTCCTACAACCATAATAGCGACAAGGAGCGGCAGGGCTATGATTCCATTGAGATAAGCGGCCCAGTAAAGAGCTTTGATCGGATTGACACCAATGAAATTCAATCCCAGTCCGACCAGAATCGAAGCCGCAATGATGAGATAAAATCCCCTTGCCCGAGAAAATTTGAGCTCGAGTCCCTCGCGCCACTTCATCACCTCACAAAGAGCGTACGCCCCCGAACCGGCCAGAATCGGGACGGCCAAGAGTCCCGTCCCAATGATTCCGAGAGCGAAAAGGAGATAGGCGTATTCTCCCGCTAGCGGCCGGAGAGCCAGCGCCGCCTGCTCGGCCGAGCCGATATCAGAAATTCCGTTTTTGAAAAAAACCTGAGCGGTCGTCACGATGATGAAAAAGAAAACCACATTGGCAAGAACCATTCCGGTTCCGACATCAGTGCGCATGTGTCGAATACGATCGTGCAGATTATAGTTCTTTTTTGGGTCGTTCGGACTTTTTTTAGCCTCAATTTTTGCCAGCTTTTCTTCTTCTACTTCTTCGGAAGCTTGCCAGAAAAAAAGATAGGGCGTAATAGTCGTCCCAAAAACGGCAATCATCGCAAAGACATAATTTTTATCAAAGGTAATGTCTGGCAGGAAAGCGTTGCTAAAAACTTCCCTCCAGTCAGGCTTCACCAGAAAACCAGTGATGATGTAGGCAAAGACTGAAATCGTGAGCCATTTCAGCGCCTTGGCATAGTTCCTGTACTTGAAAAATATCTCGATGAAGATAATGAGAACCGCGAGAGCAAAAGCGAAGATATAAAAATGCACGCCGAAAAGCATCTCGAGCGACGCCGCCATCGCCCCGAGATCCGCGCCGATGTTCACGACATTCGCAATGATAAGGAGAACCACAATCCCGGCCACGATTTTTTTTCGATAGTGTCTTTGCAAAACTCCCGCCAATCCCCGATTCGTGACAATCCCGATCCTGGCGCAGACTTCCTGAATCGCCAACATGACCGGCAGAAGCCAAGCCGCCATCCACAAAATCGCCATCCCAAACATTGCCCCCACCGACGAATATGTCCCTATGCCGGAAGGATCGTCGTCGGACGCGCCAGTGATGAGACCAGGACCGAGCGCGCGAAGAAACAGCCGAGTTTTTCTGAAAGGAAACTCGAGCCATTCTTTTGCCCGGGCAACTTCGGTCTCTGTTATCCGAAGAGTGCCGTCAGCCAATTTCACCGCCTCAACCTCTCCCCAGACAATCAATTTTTTGGCTAGTATAAGAGGAATTTCGACCTCACGTCGAAATTCTGATAATGTACGCAGTTTTCCTACCCTAGAGCTCGGCTCTAGGGTAGACTTATTCGAGTAGATATTTTTCATCTTCTTTTTTTTCCTTCATTCTCAAAGCGTTTTCGTCGAGAAATCTCCTGTAATCGGCGCAACTTTTGAAGTTTTTTGTGATAATTTTTTTATTACATAATCCCCCTTTTCTTTTTCCGAGATAATCCAAGAGGCTTGAATATTTCCATTCTTTTTCTCTATGCCCGTGAATAATATGATTCATATTCACATAAGCCGATAGATAAAATAATTTCGAATTGGATTTTATATAAACGGCCTTGAATTTTCCTTGAAATAAAGAACCTGTTCTTTTGTTTTTTGTGTTGAAATAGTTGGTGTGGCTTGTTCCTAGTTTGTGCATGAATCTTTCTATTCCTTTCTCAGTTAATTGTCTAACTATCAAGTGATAATGGTTTGGGTTTAGGCAGTAGCAAATAAATTCAACTAGTCTTTTTCTTTTTTCCTTTAGCAAAGGAAACTCCGAAAGGTCAGCTTTGGGATTATTCTCTTTATAATCTCGCCAAGCAATCATCAATCCGTCATTTTGATTATTCAGTAAATCCATTGATAACAAGAATCTCTCGAAATCCCGATTGTCGAGGAAAACTTTTCTTTTATCCACTCCTCTATTATACAGGTGGTAATATGCTCCGTTTGCGAATTGTATTTCCCTCATTTTTGTTTTGCCAAAGCCCGACCCTAGAGCTCGGCTCTAGGGTCGGACGTACTTTCTTTTATTTCAAGGAAATCCAAGAGTTTTTTGGGGTTGTTGTTGATTATTAGGTCATTCGTTAAGCCAATTTTGTTTTTTATTTTTCTCAATGGCACGTCATCGCCTAATTCCCAGATATTATGGGCATCGCTTCCTATGATCATTTTCTTTCCCCATTTTTTGGCGATACCAATCATTTTTTTTAAATTTAGCAGAGTATCCTTTTGCATTTTTCTTCTGGCAAGACAGGAGACATTAAGTTCAAGCAAAACATTATGTGCACACGCCTCATTGCTTATTTTTTCAATGTCGAGCGAAAATTCTTTCGTAAAGAAAGGGTGGGTGACGATATCGATTCTTCCAGAGCGGATCGCATTTACAATAGCCGCAGTGTTTTTCTTCACACCTCTATTTTTGACATTTTTTATCTCATGTAAACCTGCCATAACGTAATCGAGTCTTTCGATAACCTTGTCTGAAATATCCAAATTTCCTTCCGCGTCAATTATATTCGCCTCGATTCCTCTCAAAATCAAAACTCTATCCACCCTTCTCGGCAAGCGAGTGAGAGCTCTAAAATACGCTTCGTTTATCGTGACATCGGGACAGAAGGGGCCATGATCGCTGATGCCAATCACGCTCATTTCTAATTTCTTGGCCATTGTCAAATATTCCAAAATCGTGTTGTGCGCATGGCCGCTGGCAACGGTATGTATATGTAAATCAACTTTCATCATTTTTCTACTTTTCCTTATTTCCCCTAGAGCCGAGCTCTAGGTTCGTAATTACGACGTTACGCGTCAACTATGGAGTAGGCATCCAAACTTATTCTACCGTCACCGATTTTGCCAAATTTCTCGGCTTGTCCACATCCAACCCTTTTTCCACGGAGAAATAATAGGCAAACAGCTGGAGCGGCAAGACCGAAAGAAGAGGCGTGAGCATCTCTAGAGTCTTCGGAATAATTATAACATCATCCGCGATTTTTGAAATCGATTTGTCCCCCGCCGTGGCAATGGCGATTATTTTCCCGCCGCGCGCTTTGATTTCCTGGATGCCCGACATGGTCTTTTCATACACGCTGTCCTTCGTGGCAATCGCGATTGACGGAAAATTCTTGTCAACGAGGGCAATAGGGCCGTGCTTCATCTCTCCGAACGGATAACCCTCGGCATGAACGTAGGAAATTTCCTTGAGTTTGAGCGCTCCTTCCATGGCAATCGGAAAATTGTATTTTCTTCCAAGATAGAGAAAATTTTTATATTTCGCATACTTCCTTGCGACTCTTTTTATTTCTTTCGCGTTTTTCAAAATTTTTTCCATGAGTTCCGGCATCTTCGCCAGTTCCTCGGCAATCCTTTTTCCCATGACAAGGGACATTTCCCGCTGCCTTCCGAGAAACAAGGTGAGGAGCGCCAGAATGGAAAGCTGGGAAGTGAAGGCTTTGGTCGAAGCAACACCAATCTCGGGTCCGGCATGGTTGTATATTCCCGCGTCCGTTTCCCGGGCGATCGTGGAGCCGACCGCGTTGACGATTCCCAGCGCGAGAGCTCCTTTGTTTTTCGCCTCGCGGACGGCGGCTAGGGTATCCGCCGTTTCTCCCGATTGTGAAATGGCAAGAACCGCCGTTTTTTTGTCGAGAATCGGTTTTCGGTAGCGAAATTCGGAAGCGTATTCGACATCAGTTCGCACCCCCGCGTATTCCTCGAGCATATATTTTCCGACGAGACCGGCGCAATATGAGGTCCCGCAGGAGACAATAACCAACCTCTCGATATCTCTCAATTCTTCCGCAACGTCGTTGAGTCCCCCGAGTTTCGCCATTCCCTCTTCCGCAATCAATCGGCCCCGGGTAGCGTTTTTCAAAGCCTCTGGTTGCTCCATGATTTCTTTGAGCATGAAATGATCGAACCCTTTTTTCTCCGCTTCTTCGAGAGTCCAGTCTATTTTCGAAATTTTCTTGGCCACCTTTTTTCTCTTGAGGTCGGAAACTCTGAGGCCGCTTTCGGATATTTCCGCCATTTCTCCATCGTCAAGATAAACTATTTGGTCGGTATGGCGGACAATCGGAGCCACATCGGACGCGATGATATATCCGTCGCCGGCTATACCCACCACTAGAGGACTCCCGTTTTTTGCCACAAAAACCCTGTCCGGATGGTCCTGATCGATGATGGCCAAACCATAAGTTCCCTCAAGGCGCGCCAGCGTTCTCCAGATGGCTTCTTCCAACGGAACCTGCTTTTTATATTCCTCAATGAGATGAGCCACCACTTCCGTATCCGTCTCGGAAGAAAATTTGTGACCAAGTTTTTCAAGTTCCTCTTTGAGTTCCTTGTAGTTTTCGATGATACCGTTGTGCACGACACGGATTCTTCCCGCGCAATCCGCGTGAGGATGAGCGTTCCGTTCCGAGGGTTTGCCATGAGTCGCCCAGCGGGTATGGGCAATGCCAACGCTGCCGGAGACCTCGCGGCCATTCATCTTTTTCCCGAGTTCAGTCACCTTCCCAACCGATTTTTCAGTCACAAAATCCCTGCCGTCCAAAATGGAAAAACCCGCGCTGTCGTAGCCGCGGTATTCCAGCCGCTTGAGTCCGTCGATCAGAATGGGAAAAGCTTCCCGCTTGCCGATATATCCGACGATTCCGCACATAGGGTTTATTCGACTTAGATCTTAGATTATATCTTTGATTATATTTTCGTATTCCCCAAGTTCTGTGAGAACCATGATCAGCTTTGCCAGCTTTTCTCCATCGTGCCGGATGAATGACCGCGAATGGCCGATGGGGTCGCCTTTTGTGCCGGGCGAGATGTTTCTCTGCAGCAGATCGGCGCACACAATCCGATAATTTCTTTTTTTACCCTTGTCGAATTTCACGAGAGCGTTTTTTCCTTCCCTTTTTTCGTATTTTCTTATCAGTTTTTCTTCCGGTTCTCTGCAATTTGCCGTCACGAAATCAATTCTTCCCCGCCCCAGGTATTTTTCCAGCGCCAAAACATAATCATCAACGCTGAAATTTTCGGTCTGTCCTTTTTTGTTCGTCAGTCCGCAGTTGAAAATCACTTTTGCCTTTGAACGCCTGACAGCCAGACTTAAATCCTTGACGAGAAAATTATGAAGGAGTGAACCGTAAAGATCGCCTGGACCGATGATTATGAAATCCGCCTTTCTGATCAGACTAATCGCCTTTTTCGACGCCGGGACGGACCGTTTCAAAAAAACTTTTTCGATTCCAATTTGTCTGATTTCTTCGTTGTGGTCAAGCTCTTTCTCTCCTTCCAAAATCTTTCCGTTTTTCAGTTCGATGCAGAGCCGCATATCCTTTTCCGAAACCGGAATGACTTCCCCCTTCACGTTGAGAATTTTCACGGCCTCCTGGATTCCTTCAGAGAAACTCCCGCTTATCTTTTCGAGAGCCGAAAGAAGAAGATTGCCGAAATTGTGCCCCCTGAGTCCGCCTTTTTCAAAGCGATAGCCCATAAGTTCGCGAAAGGTGTCGGATGACTCGGAAAGCGCCACCAGACATTGCCGGACATCCCCGGGAGGAAGCACTCCCAGTTCGTCTCGAAGCACCCCGGTCGACCCGCCGTCGTCGGCCATCGAAACAATCGCCGAGATGTTCACGGGGTATTTTTTGAGACCCGAAAGAAGAGTGAAGCTTCCGGTCCCTCCGCCGATTGTGACGATATTTTTCGCTTTCATTTGTTTTCGCTTGCGCTATATTTCCAGAAAACCGACTGGCCGACAATCCGGCGCGAGAATTATTCGTAGCGGACATCGCCTTCATTGTTGTCCCTGTTCGTGTTTCCGAAGAGTTTGACGTATTTCTTCACGAACTTTTCAAATTTTTTCGGCCCCAGGGAATAGGTATAGTTCGCGTAGCGGATTCCGTATTCGCTGTTTCCCTTGATCGTGTTTTTCGAAATCGTCACCTTTCCCTTTTTTTCCGAATACGCCTGCACCGTTATCCCCTGAGTATGGTTGTTTTCGACCTCATTGTCCCTTATTTTGACGCTTGATCCCGAAAGTATCAGTTCAATCCCCGATTCAGCATTCCCGTGAAAATCGTTCCCGGAGACGGACCCTTTCACGCTGGAATGCAAATCGATTCCTTCCCCGTCATTTTCAAAAATTTCATTTCCGGAAACACGCACTCTTCTTTCCGAAACATAGACACCCTGCAAACGGCTTTCAGTCACGGACGAGCCGGAGATGGTGAATTTGTATCGTTCTTTTGTATTTGATTTTTCCACTTCAATTCCGTATTTTCCCGCTTTTTCCACAGTACAGTCTTTGATCGTGACCTTGGAATGTTTATCGATAACAATATTCGTGGAATCGGCATCGCTTATCGTCAAGTTCTTGATCAGACTGCTTGTCGAAATGAAGCTGAGGGCATTCTTCTTGTCTGTCGCGCTTATCACGGTTTCGCTTTCGCTCTCGCCGAAAAGGTCGGTGCCGCTCCGAACTTCGAGCGACTCTTCGTATGTCCCTTTCTTGATGAAAATAGATTTGTCTTTCATTTTTTCATCCTTGATGCGCTGGAGAGCCGCGCCGATAGTCTTGAAAGGACGCTGTTCCGTCCCGTTTTCTGTCGCTTCGGGCGAATTTTCATCGACATAAAAGTCATAACCCGCCGCCTGAGAATACATGGGCAGAAAAAAAAGAACTGCCATAACTGGAATAACAATTTTCGTGTTTATTTTTGCCATTTGTTTTTTTCGCCGGCATGACAGAAAATACGGCACGGAATATTTCAGACGACGAAATTTATCAGCCTGCCCGGGACGAAAATGACTTTTCTGATATTATCTTCGTTTGGAATATATTTTTTTATTTTCTCGCTGGCGAGCGCCATTTCTTTCACGTCTCTCTCGCCGGCATCCGCCGCCGCTTCGATCTGATCGCGAACTCTTCCATTCACCTGGACGATGAGAGTGATTTCATCATCTTTTAAATATTTGCTTTCCGGTTTCGGCCATTTTTCGAGGAAAATTGATTCTTTGTGGCCGAGTTTTTCCCAAAGTTCTTCGGCGATGTGAGGAGCGAAGGGTGATAGCAGAATTATAAATTTCTTAAAGTCATAACCCCGCAAAAAGCCTTCCATTTTTCTGGCCATCAAACGGATATTTTTTTTAGGATTATAGTCATAAACTTTGTAAAAAGAATTCAAAAATATCATCATTTGAGAGATTGCAGTATTAAACCTGAAATTTTCGACATCATCAGTAACCTTTTTAATTGTTTTATGCAGTAATGCTTCGATTTTTGTGTTTTGTGTTTTGTGTTTTGTGTTTTGTTTGGTATTTTGTGTCTTTGTGTTTTGTGTTTTTTCCGCGAGCCCCCAGACTTTTTCTAAAAACCTCCGCATTCCAACTATTCCTGTCATCTGCCAGGAGGCGTTCTGGTCGTAAGGACCCATGAATGCCAGATACATTCGGACGGAGTCGGCCCCCCATTTTTCGACCTCCGCATCCGGATCGATTACGTTCCCGCGAGATTTCGACATTTTCTGGTTGTCGGGGTCGAGAATGATTCCATGGTTCCGTCGGCCGGTAAACGGCTCGTCAAAATGAATGAGCTTCAAATCATGAAGAACTTTCGTGAAAAAACGGGAATAGAGAAGATGCATCGTATTGTGCTCAGCTCCTCCAATATACATCGGGACTGGGAGCCATTTTTTCATCTTGGCCGGATCGGCGAACTTTTTCTTGTTTTTGGGATCGGCGTAGCGGATGAAATACCAGGAAGAATCAACGAACGTGTCCATCGTGTCCGTCTCTCTTTTTGCTCCGTCGCCGCACTTCGGACATTTCACTCGGACCCACCTTTCGGCTTTTGCGAGCGGCGATTTTCCGTCTCCGGTCGGCATGAAATCCCTGAGTTCAGGAAGTTCCACCGACAAATCCTTTTCCGGAACGGGAACAATCGCATGCTCCACGCCATCAATTATCGCAATGTTATATTTGTCCTTTCCAAAGTTTTTCGCTTTTCGCTTTTCACTTTTCGCTTCCTGGCATTTACGGCAGTAAATGACAGGTATCGGAACGCCCCAATAACGCTGGCGGGAAATAACCCAATCGTGAAGACGATAGGTCGTTTTTGCGCCGCCCATTTTTTTCCTCTCAAGCCACTTCGCCATTTCAACTCGCGCTTTTTCGGAACTCATCCGGGAATATTCTCCGGAATCAACAAGAATTCCGTCGTCAGTATACGCATTTTCTTTTTCGCTTAAGGTTTTCCAGACATATTTGTGCGCTTCAGGGGTCAAAAATTTTTCGATTTCTTTCTTTGGAACCCACGCGACTTCATGTCTTTCCTGGTCCATGTCGGAAATTTCCTGTTGCTCGCCATTTTTCAGCTCGAATAAAAATACCCGCATATGCACAAATCGGTTCAGCTTTTTCGGAACGTGATAAAATTTGCTGTGATACGCCGGAAGCTCTTTGATGAGTTTCAAATTCTTATATCCCGTTTCCTCAAGCACTTCAGTTCTCGCCCCTTCTTCCATTGTTTCGCTATTTTCCGGACCGCCAGTGATAAAAGTTTTCCAGCCGACTTGCTTCCATTTCAGAATGATGTATTCATCTTTTTTCCAGTGCTTTACAACAGCAGTAATGGCATCCCGTTCAACGAACGGTTCGTTTTCCCTGACTTTATCCTCGCTGGAAGTTGTGACGAAACACGGCTCGATGACTTTTCTCACGGGCAGTTTGTATTTTTTCGCGAACTCGAAGTCCCGTTCGTCATGAGCCGGCACCGCCATCACCGCCCCGGTTCCATAGTGGCCGAGAACATAGTCGGCGACACATATCGGAACAGCCTCGTTCGTGAACGGATTGATTGCTTTAATCCCTTTTATCTCCACGCCCGTTTTATTTTTAGTTAGTTCAGTGCGTTGCAGATCTGTCTTTCTTTTTGCTTTATCAACATATTTTCTAATCTCCTCCAAATTTTTGATTTTTGATTTTTGATTTTTAATATCGAGGAGCGAAGCGACGAGTTCGTGCTCCGGCGCCACGACACAATACGTGCAGCCGAAAATAGTGTCAACGCGGGTCGTAAAAACTTCTATAAATAAATCTGAGTTTTGTTTTTTGATATTTGTGTTTTGTTTGGTATTTTGTGTCTTTGTGTTTTGTGTAATTTTAAATTTAATCGTCGCGCCCTCTGACCGTCCAATCCAATTTTTCTGCGCAAGTTTCGTCGATTCAGGCCAGTCGAGATCATCAAGATCGTCAATGAGCTTGTCGGCGTATTT
>Ga0233423_10001856_pt1 | contig 10417 bp, 6 predicted proteins | sample Watercolumn_Mata_FD_180713 | JGI IMG/M metagenome (GOLD analysis project Ga0233423, IMG submission 180713) | Freshwater microbial communities from Lake Matano, South Sulawesi, Indonesia - Watercolumn_Matano_2014_112_MG | ecosystem: Environmental > Aquatic > Freshwater > Lake | place: Indonesia... | reverse complement strand
ATTCTTGAATTGGATCATGGGTCTGTCCTTTCAATAGGTAGATTGTGGTTGTCGGATGGACAATTATAGCTAACCACAATTTACATAATTTCAAGGACTTATGCAAGTACTTTTGCAACAGAAATTAACTACCAGGTTATCGTTCCTGTCACTTCTGATCTGAGAAGTGTCCCTTCTTTTGCCTGGCATTCTATAGGTCTATTGGGATTAATTTCCGGAGTAACAGCACTTCCATTGATCTCTAATTTAAATGAGCATGAATATCTTGTCGCAGTCGTGATATCCTTGCCTTGACTCTCTGTAGCAACAACCGTGATTGTTTTATTAAGATCTCCATTTTCGGGTATATTTTCTAATATCATTTGCCCGAACCCGACCATGGTTCCACCCCCATCATACGCTAGACACGTCACACCGACTCCATCGACTTCCTGATTCAGATCATTCAACTGAAGAGGCACGTTGAAAGTGATGGTTGGGGCCTGAGAATAGGCGGCTCCGCAGAGCAATACCAAAATGAAAAACAGAGATCCAATCCGCATTGTCTTCATGGTTTTCTCCTTGTTGGATCATTTCCGATTGTTCCTCGTTTCGATTCCCAGAAAGCCAATGATTGTTGATTTGTTTTGCTTGCTCTAGAGATAATCAACCTTCACTGCCTGTTGTTGAGATTACGGATTGACAGGCGTTTTCTGTGCATCTTGAAACACCTTGTCGGTCGTTTTCTTCGCTCCAGCCTTTTTCTGAAGCGACGGCTTGCCAACACCCTCTATTGGTTTTTCCGGAACCCCAGGTGTGGTCATTGAAGGAATTTCGCCGAGGATTTTGTTGGCGGCAGTATCGGCCTCGATCCCCCCTTTATTGACCTGCTTCATTTGTGACTGGTCCGCATTGGCACCCGATTTGAAAGGCAGTTCCAATTTTTTATTCTGGTCCGTTTCCCGGCCGGGAGTGACTTGGGTATCTTTACCCTGAAGAGGCCCTTTCGGCTTTTCTTCCCTCATGCCGGTCATCACAAGCGGCTCGGTTTTCAGGGTGATGGATTCGGGTCTTATCCCCGTCATGACTAAAGGTTCCGTATTGATCGTGATGGATTGGGGCCGTATACCCGTCATGACCAGGGGGGAAGTCGTAATCACAATCGATTCCGAACGAATACCGGTCATGACGAGGGGAGCCGTTTGAATGACAAGGGATTCCGTGCGAATGCCTGTCATGACGAGCGGTTCTGTGTTGATGCTCTGTGAAGCTGTCCCTCCCACGGAAGAAACCGCCGTTGAAACAAGACCGTTGGAAACGAGAACCACTATTTCGGATTCTCCGGGGACCATGATTCCTGAATCGACCGGTTTTGCATCCGCAAGCAGGCCGATCACGGTCTCCTTGGGTTCGCTGCTTTTCACGGGCTGGGGCGAGATGTTCGTGAACCCCGCTTTCCGGAGCTGGGCAAACGCATCGCTGAAAGATTTTCCGGCCACGTCCGGGACAGAAACACGGGCAGCTGTTTTTTTGCCTGTAGACGCGGATTCACCTTTGGATTTGGAGAGAAGCAGTAGGATCTCGTCGCCTACGGATGCCTTTTTTCCTGCCGCAGGCCGCTGGCTCAAGACGGTACCTGCCGGGAAATCCGGATCCTCCTGTTCGGACGTGACGACCTTCAATCCTGCATCCGTCAGGATCTTTTCCGCTTCCGCGCGCATCATGCCGGTCACCTTGGGAACGATGACCTCCGCCTTCGGAGGCACAACGAGAAACTGTCCGGATGCCCGGCATGCGGAGAGAATCACAGCCAATCCCATGAATGTTCTCAGCATTCCTCGGAGCTGCATGCATTCCTCCACAGGATAATAATACCGTCTCGAAAAGAAGTGTTTTTCAGAAGGTTATTAGAATATTAAATAATGATTTTCTTAAAATCAAGCGGAATTGCACGATCGTTCCGAGGCTTTTTCGATCCTCTGGTCAGGACGCTGAAAATGGGTACCTGCTTTAGAATTGCGGCAAGGACATGGGGGGCCAAATCGTTTCGATGGGGCGCCAATCTCTTTCTTCTGTCGGAAGCTCAAAAGCATTGGCTTCGTTCCCGAACTGTTCTGCCGGGAATCCAGGGGAGTTGTGATGCTTTGGTGATTGATGTCTGCCCTTCTATCGGTGAAAAGAATGGATTCACGGTAAATGATTTCGGGAATGGCTTCTTAGCGGGCGCTGTTCCCATCTGGGAAACACGCGGGTCTTTGCGTTGAAGACAATCGTAAAGGAGCGATGCCCTTCCGGAAATGTTTTGTAAGGGCCTGCCCCTAAAATGGATTATCTGGAACCCAGGGGAGGGGAGTCGCCGGATTGTATGCGCCTCATGACGAAAATGAACCCAGCCTTTCCATATCCTTTTCCAGTTCCTCCCAAGCCGCCAATCCCTTTTTCCACCAGTCCGTGACAATGCCGGCCTGATGTTCCATGTCCAGCAGACCGGCGGAAACAGGATCAATCGGACTCGGCTTCCGGTCCGCCATGGCCGTGCCGGACAGGGGGATGAAATAGTGCATCTGGCATCGTGCATCACAACGGCGGTGAACCTTTCTGGCCCATTCCAGGGTTTGGATGCGGTCCTCGGGCGTTTCACCGGGGAATCCGATGATGATGTCGATCATCGGCCTGAAACCGTGCTCATGAACCCATGCGGCGGCCTGCTCCACCTGGTCCAGGAAATGCCCGCGTCCGATCAGAGCCAGCATCCTTTCCGAGCCGGTCTGGCCTCCAAGCGTGATCTTTTTATTGGTGCAGTACTTTTTGAGGATTTTCAATGATCCGGGACGTACGGTTTCCGGCCTGAGCTCTGAGGGAAAAATGCCGTATTCGATGTGCCTGATCTTGTATGAAACAGGGATACGCAGAAGGGATTCCAGAATGTCCGGTTGGAATTTCCCGGGCCTTCCTGACCCGTACTCCAGCCCGCTGGGGCAGATGAAGCAGGCCCTGAAAAGAAGGCGGCGCATCGACAGCTCGCGGAAATAGGATTCGACTGATTCAAGGGTTCTGGACCTTGGGATTTTAGGCGAGCCTGTCTGGCAGAATTTGCATCGGTGTAGGCATCCGCGCATGATTTCGATGGGAGGGATGAAGGACATGGTTTTTGAAACCGGAAAGCTGGAATCGAGTGGGAGTTCCGTTTCTCCGGTAAAAATTTTTTGCTTCAACCGGAATCCCGAGTCCAGCCAGTTCAGGCAGAACTCCGGAAGGATGCGTTCGCATTCGCCCTGGAAAACGGCGTCGAATCCCATGGCGAGGCCGCTTTCCGGGTCGCCTGTGACATGGGAACCGCCGGCAATCCAAAGGGTGTCCTTGCCTCCTGAGGATTTCAGTGAAGAAAGCTCTTTCCAGACCTCCGGGATATGAGGGGTCATGAAACCGTAACCGATGATTTTCGGGCCCTGAACAACCAGGCGTTTCTTCATTCCTGCTTCGGAGGATTCGACCTGCAAATCGAAATGCCTGTCCAGCCCGTGCGATTCCAGGGCGTGGAGCAGAACGGGCAGACTGAAACGGTTGTAATCAGCCAGGCGGAGGATGAAAGGAATGCGTTTTTCCATGCAGAATATGGCTTTTCAATCCAGTTCCGAAGTTCGGCTTTTGCCGGATCAACGGAGATTCAGAACAGGTTGATCCATGGGCACAGATCCCTCGCCCCGGAAGCAGGGGGCCCAGGACGACACAATAGGAGGTCAGATGCTGTGCCGGATGTTCTACCGGTTCCGTAGAAAATCCCAAAGGACACAAGGTCCGGATACCAATATACGCAATCCGGAGCCGGTGCGCAAATACGCCTCCTTTGGTCTGATTCTCCAGCTTGCATTTTTTCGCATGAAAAGGTATATTGATGAAACATTCCCGGCATGGCCGCACATGACGGATTCGCTGGCAAGGGAGGGCTTCATGCGAAAACAGATGAATCGGATTCTGATCTTTTTTGTCTTGATCGCGGCCGGGCCTGTCTTGCCGTCCGGATCCATGAATCCGGATCTGCTGCAAAAACGATGGCCCGCCCAGTGGATCGCGCCGCCGGATGTCTCCCTTCACGAGTACGGCGTGTATCATTTCAGGAAATCCTTCGAGGTTCCGTCCGTTCCGGAAAAATTCATCATCCATGTTTCGGCAGACAACCGCTACAGGCTATTCGTGAACGGAGACGCTGTCTGTTCCGGGCCTGCGCGCGGGGATCTCTGGAACTGGCGTTTCGAGACGATCGATGTCGCCGGGCATCTGCGCAAAGGCAGGAATGTCCTGGCAGCCGCGGTCTGGAATTTCTCCGACCTGGCTCCCTGGGCGCAGATGACGGATCAAACCGCTTTTCTGGTTCAGGGAAATTCAAAAGAGGAATCGGCAGCGAATACGCCGGAAGGATGGAAGGTCCTGCGGAACGGGGCTTATTCCCCATCGGGCCGCGACCGGATGGAACCTTATCAGTTCATTGTCGTTGGTCCAGGCGATCGTGTGGACGGGGCCCTGTATCCCTGGGCATGGCAGGAGCCGGATTTCGACGATTCCGGATGGGCCGGCCCTGTCCGGCTGGGCACAGGGACCCCGAGGGGCATGCATGACGGCGGCATGCCCTGGATGCTGGTGCAGAGGAACATCCCGCTTTTCACCGAAACCCTTCAAAGGATTCCGAAAATACGCAGGGTTTCAGGAATTGACGCGGATCCCGGATTTCTAAGCGGGACAAAAAGTCTCGCCATCCCTCCACATTCGGAAGTAAAGATCCTGCTGGATCAAACCTTCCTGACCGTGGCCTACCCGGAATTGCGCGTCAGCAAAGGAAAGGGAAGCAGAATCACGCTGATCTACGCGGAAGCGCTGGTGGATGAACAATACCGGAAGGGGCATCGGGATTCGATCGAAGGCAGATTTGCCGCGGGTTTGTACGACAGCTTTCTGCCGGACGGGGGTGAAGACCGGATTTTCAGGCCTCTCTGGCTGCGCACATACCGTTACATTCAGATGGAGGTGAACACGGGAGACGAGCCGCTTCTCATTGAGGATATTTACGGCATGGCCACAGGCTATCCCTTCGAGGTAAAGGCGGACTTTCAATCCAGCGACAGGAGCCTCGATGAAATATGGAACACAGGATGGCGCACCGCCAGGCTTTGCGCAGGGGAGACCTATTTCGATTGCCCTTATTACGAGCAGATGCAGTATGTCGGAGACACGCGAATACAGGCCATGATCTCCCTGTGCGTATCCGGAGACGACAGGCTGATGCGCAACGCCATCCAGCAGTTTCATGATTCCCGATTCCCGGACGGCCTGACAGCCAGCCGGTATCCGTCGCGCATCCCGCAGGTCATCCCGCCCTATTCGCTTTTCTGGATCGCTATGATTCACGATTACTGGATGCACCGGGAGGATGCGGCCTTCGCCGGCGGGTTCCTCGGCGGGATACGCGGCGTCATCGAATGGTACGAGGATCATCTGGACTCGACCGGCATGCTGGGGCCCATGCCCTGGTGGAATTTCGTGGACTGGCCTGATGAGTGGGCATGGAACAGCGAGGCCGGGATCGGGGGCATCCCGACCGGCGCGGAGGACGGGCATTCATCCATCATCAGCCTGCAGTTCGCTTATGTGCTCGACATGGCCGCCCGGCTGATGGACGCCTGGCAGGACGGCGGTTATGCGGAGTATTGCCGGGAACTTTCGGGGAAAGTCAAGCAGGCGGTCTGGAAATATTGCTGGAGTGAAAAGGAGGGCCTCGTCGCGGATGCCGCGGAGAATTCCGTGTTCAGCCAGCACGCGAATATCATGGCAGTCCTGACCGGTCTGATTGATCCATTGCATCAGAAGGCGTTCATCCAGAGAGTCGCGGATGATCAAACCCTGATTCAATGCACCTTCTATTTCCGGTTTTACCTGAACCAGGCGCTGAAAAAGGCAGGGCTTGCAGATCAGATCATACCCGGGCTGTCGCCCTGGCGGGACATGTTGAAGATCGGCCTCACGACCTTTGCCGAGCGCCCCGAACCGACGCGTTCGGACTGCCATGCCTGGAGCGCAGCGCCCAATTACGATTTTCTGGCAACCGTATGCGGGATTGTACCTGATTCTCCCGGATTCAAGACGGTGCGGATTGAACCGGGTCTCGGCCCGCTCGATCGGGTCCAGTGCCGCATGCCGCATCCCCAGGGCATGATACGGCTGGAGCTGAAAAGGATAGGCAAAAACGGATTGAAGGGCAGCGTGGACCTGCCCCCCGGGGTGACAGGCGTTTTCCTCTGGAACGGCAAATGCCTGGATCTCAAGCCGGGACTGCAGGATTTGAGGGTACAGCAATAGGAAATTCATACCATTCGGTCGAATCGAAAAGGGAGGACATCCACCATGGCGTACACGTTCAAGGACCTGAAGCACATGAAGATGGCCCAGCTCCAGGAAATTGCGGGCGGGATTACGCATGAAGCGGTGAAAGGCCATTCGCAGATGCACAAGGAGCAGCTGATCGCTGCGATCTGCAAAGCCCTGAACATTGAAATGCACGAGCATCACGAGGTTGTTGGCTTGGACAAGGCCGCACTCAAACAGAAGATCCGTGCGCTGAAGAAGCAAAGGGAGAAGGCCGTTCAGGAAAAAGACAAGGCCCTCATCGTTTCCGTACGCCATCAGATCAAGGAGCTGAAGCATAAGCTGCGCAAGGCCATGGTTTGATCCGTCCGTATGCAGTGTGCGACAACCATCCGGGGAGGCAGTCATGAACGGCCAAATTCCCGTCCTTCTGGTCCAGGGGAAATGCCTGGCTGAGGCCTGGGAAAGAGCTCTGATCGGCCTGCACAGGCAGGGCTGTGATTTCAAAACCGAATACGACAAACCGGACGATCCTCCGAGCAAGGACTGTTCAATGACCATTGTCGTGTCCGATCCCATGGCGGAACCCATGATACACAAGGATTTCCCGGGAGGGCTCGAGGATCTCCAGGAGTACGTGCTCGAGGTGCTCGAGGGCATCAAGGATCATTGCGTCCGTTCGGCGGAGGATTTGAACGATACCCGCTGGGAATATACCTACCACCAGAGGCTGTTCAACTACACCGTTCCGGGATGTGCGGAGCCGTTCGACCAGATCGAAATGGTCGCGCAGAAGCTGGCGGCGACCCCTCATACGAGGCGTGCGCAGGCAGTGACCTGGAAGGTATGGGAGGACAATGTATGTTTCGATACCGCCTGCCTGCAGAGCCTCTGGTGCCGGTTGCTGCCCGACGACCACGGCATCCTTCATCTCAACATGAACGTCCGTTTCCGGTCCAACGATGCGTACAAGGCGGCGTTCATGAACATGTTCGCCCTTATCCAACTCCAGAAGAAAATGGCGGAAAGAATCGCCTTCATTTCGGGCCGGGAAATCCGCCTGGGACGTTACGTGCATCAGGCGGACAGTTTTCATCTCTACGGATCCTATTTCAAGGATTTCGAAGAGCGTTTCCTTCGGGCATTGGAACACCGGACCTTCGAGGAAAGAACCCTCCCATTGGAAGCGGTCAGGGAGATCATGGAAGAATCCATCCCTGCGATACGCGAAAAGGCAAGAAGGATGTGCCGGGCTCAATAAGGATTATCTATGCGTGTGAAGGGGATGTGTTTTCTCATTTTGGCGCTGTTTCTGGCAGATGTCCGGTCTGAAATAACCGATTCCCACCGCGATTCCAGGATTCTGGCGCAGGCACCATTCAATGGCACCCCATTCCAACTGCCTGGACGCATCGAGGCTGAGGATTACGACAAAGGCGGAGAGGGCGTGGCCTATCATGACCTGGACCCGGAAAACCAGGGCGGTGCATACCGAAGCGAGGGCGTGGACATCGAAAGCTGCGGGGAAGGCGGATACAATATCGGCTGGGTGGGTGCGGAAGAATGGCAGGAATACGCGGTCAATGTGACGATCCCGGGATTCTACGATATCGACGTGCGCACGGCGGCCTATTCACAGGGCGGATTTTTCCACATCCAAATGGGTTCGACAAACATCACGGGCACGCAACAGGCTCCGGGCACCGGAGACTGGCAGGTGTATACGACCGTCACCATACCGGACGTCACCCTGACTGCAGGACAGAAGGTCCTGCGCTTTGTCTGCGAATCGGACGGATTCAACGTCAATTACATCGAATTCCGGAAGGTGACCGACACACTGAAGCCGTCGGTCAGCATCGTCACGCCCTTGAATGGACAGGTTTTCCCCGAAGGGCAGGATATTTCCATCACAGCCAGCGCTTCTGATCCGGACGGCCATGTCGTGCGTGTCGAATTTTTCTCAAACGGCGCTCTGCTTGCGGAGGATACATCGGCTCCCTTCACGGCGGTGCTGGAGAACGCAGGCCCCGGTGTTATGGATCTGGAGGCCAGGGCTACCGATAATGAAGGCGCCTCCCGTATGTCGGGCAGGATACGGATTACCGTTGTCAGGGATCCCCTTCTTGTCAGGCTCGAGAAACCGGATTTTTCCCCGGACAGGGGATTTTACGGCTCCGCGCTGGATTTGTCCGTCACTTCAGGCATTGACTCGCTTCCTGTGGTCACGCTCAAATACACGCTCGACGGCAGCGATCCCCGGACATCCGCCACAGCCCTGCAGTCAAAAACCCCGATGTCCGTGCGCGTCGATCCGCAATCGGCTGCGGGACGGCCCCTGACGCCCTGCGTGATTGTACGCGCGGTTTCCATGTACAAAGGATACGGATCCAGCGACGTGAAGACCAGCACCTATCTCTTCCTGGACCGCATCAAGACACAGACCTATCCGGGCGGGGCATGGCCGTCCTCGTCAGTCAAAGGACAGGCGATTGATTACAGCATGGATTCAAGGGTCGTCGATGACAACCGTTACAAAAATCTGATCGACGACGCCCTCCTGGACATCCCGACGCTGTCCATTTCCACGGATCTCGGGAACCTTTTCAATCCGGATTCCGGGATTTACGTGAACGCCCAGTTCCACGGCGAAAAATGGGAGAGGGCATGCTCCGTTGAACTGATCCATCCGAACGGCACCGACGGCTTCCAGATCGATGCAGGGCTGCGCATACGCGGCGGGTGGAGCCGCCATAACGATTGTCCGAAACACGCCTTCCGGCTCTTTTTCAGGGGACGGTACGGAAAGGGGAAACTGGTATACCCGCTTTTCGGCAAGGAGGGCGCGAACGAATTCGACAAGATGGATCTGCGCACAGCGATGAACTATTCATGGAGTTTTTACGGGGATCCCCTCAACATCATGAACCGGGACGTGTTTTCACGCGATGCACAGGGAGAGATGGGCCAGCCCTACACAAGGAGCCGCTACTACCACCTGTATCTCGACGGCATGTACTGGGGTCTTTACCAGACGCAGGAACGCTCGGAGGCCAGGTATGCGGAGACTTATTTCGGCGGATCGTATGAGGATTACGACGTGGTCAAGATGGACATCGGAGACTGGTGGAACCTTTACACCATAGAGGCGACGGACGGGAATCTGGAGGCCTGGGAGGATATCTGGGACCTCTGCAGGCAGGGATTTTCATCGAACAGTAATTATTTCCGGATCCAGGGTCTCGGTTCCGACGGAAAAAGAAATCCTTCCCTGCCTGTGTTGGTGGATATCGACAACCTCATTGATTACATGTTGGTCATCTTTTTGACCGGCAATTTTGACGCGCCTGTCACCAAGTTCGGACAGAACAAGGGCCCGAATAATTTCTTTGCCATCTACAACAGGAACGGGCTTTCCGGTTTCAAGTTTTTCGCGCAGGACAACGAACACACCCTCCTGACCGAGGAGCGATCCCCGGGTGTCGGCATGCAGGAGAACCGCGTGAACATCGGCAGTCTGACAGACTCCTACCGCATGACCGTGGATGATTTCAGCAAATTCCATCCGCAATGGCTGCATTTCAGGCTTTCGTCCAATGCGGAATACCGCATGCGTTTCGCGGACCGGACCTACCGCCATCTGTTCAACAGGGGGGCGCTGACGCCGGAGGCTAATATCCGCCGGTTCTCGAAGCGCGCCGAGGAGATACGACTCGCCATCATAGGCGAGTCCGCGCGCTGGGGAGATTCCAGGAGCGGATCTCCGAGGACGCGCGACGACGATTGGGTCCCGCAGATTCAGAACGTGATCAAAAACTATTTCCCTTTCCGGAATGATATTGTGATCGGCCAGCTCATCGATGAGGAGCTGTTCACGGATATCAAACCGGTCAAATTCATGAACGGGAACAGCGAGATCCGGGAAACAGCAATGGCGGTGCAGTCCGGCTACACGATCAATCTCGTCCGTGAGAATGCTGCCGGGTCCATCCAATACACGACGGACGGGACGGATCCCAGGGCGATCGGAGGGGCCATATCACCGGCCGCGACGAATGGAGCGGGTCAGGCCGTGTTTACG
>Ga0233423_10001854_pt1 | contig 10424 bp, 11 predicted proteins | sample Watercolumn_Mata_FD_180713 | JGI IMG/M metagenome (GOLD analysis project Ga0233423, IMG submission 180713) | Freshwater microbial communities from Lake Matano, South Sulawesi, Indonesia - Watercolumn_Matano_2014_112_MG | ecosystem: Environmental > Aquatic > Freshwater > Lake | place: Indonesia... | reverse complement strand
TGCAGCCGAGGATTGAAAAGCAAGTTGAAAAAGGATCGACTGTTTGCTCCGACACTTGGAGAGGCTATACTGGAATCGCGGCCAAAGGTTATGTTCATAGAATGGTGGCTCACGGAAAGCAGGAGTAACCCATACCAACATTAACCCATACCAACATTGAATGTTAGTAAGGATGAATGTTAGTAAGGATGAAAAAAAAGCGGGGTTTTTATAGCCTCGCTTTTTTTGTTATACTGAAATTACCATACCAACATTGAATGTTGGTTGGTAGGAAAATATGCGCAAAGATCCGTTGGTTCAAAATGAATATTACCATATTTATAATCGTGGCGTTGATAAACGGGATGTATTTTTGGGCGATAGAGATTTTAGTAGGTTCTTGCTAGCAATGAAACTGCTGAATTATGAGCAAGACGGATTGATGCACAAATGGCGTGATTATCAAATAACATATCCGCAGAAAAACTTTCATGATTTCCTATCTGTACATGTTGGAAGCGGAAAGAATCTAGTAGAGATTATTGCCTATTGCCTAAATTCAAATCATTACCACTTTATCCTGAAGCAATCGTACAAGAATAATGGAATAAAAATTTTCATGCAGAGATTGGGAAACAGTTACACAAAATATTTCAATAAAAAAAACGAAAGAAATGGAGTGCTTTTTCAAGGCAGGTTCAAATCTTCCCTCATTAAGCCGAATGACCTTCTTCGCATGTCAGTTTATGTAAACTGTAATTGTGAAATTCACGGACTAGTAAAAGCTAAGGGTTACCGCTGGTGCGGTTTTCCAGAATATCTTGGAAAGGCAAATAAAAAAATATGCAGCAAGGCAATTGTTGTCGATGATTTTCAGGATCCAAATGATTATGCAGATTATGCAAGAGAAATCGTCGAGGATTTCAAGGAAATTAAGGAGGATGAAAAAGTAATGCTGTTCGAGTGATGCTTCGACAATGCCCTACCAACATTGAATGTTGGTAGAACGTTAGTATTGTTTTCGTTTTCGTATCTTGACATTTTAAAAGTAATTTGGTAGCCTCTGAATGTCAACGGATAAAGAGCCGTAAAAGGGGTATCGGCGCTCGTCCTCAGAAGAGGATAGGGTTGGCGGGACGCAGAAACAGGCGTACGAAAAATTTGCGGAAATAACGAAAGCTGTAGCCGTAATAAGAGGGATATGGCCCACGATCCTTCGGGATATGTGATCGCGTAAGAAGATTTTTTTCAAGGCGCGATGTGGCGCTAAAGGCTTCCCTCGCCTGGTGCTTATATGGGATAGTAAGTAGGAAATTTCCAGTAGTCAAATTTTTCTGAAACTTGGATTTGCTAACGCTGCTTCTCCTACAGGGGACTCCATCCTGGGAGATATGCGGGTCGCTTTCCGTTGACATTCATAGGTCGTTTATCAAGCTAAACGGCCTCTTCTTTTTTTCTAAGGCCTAGTGCCACTTCCTTTTTTCAACAATTCAATATATTCTTTCTCATCGATCTGTCGTTTGTCGTATTCGCTTTCTAATTCCTCGATCGTTCCTTCCTCGTAGTCGAGCCTGCCTATCAAGTCTGTTCCGGCGATGATGCACAAGTCGGAATTTTGGCATTGAAAAGAAAAACTGACGGACATATTTTGCGAAACTTCGGCATTCAATTTCTTCGAAAGGTCTTCGAGGGAAAAGGGTTTTGTTTTGGAAATATCAAAAATTTTGCTTCTGACATCCGTCATTGGGACAGAAATTTTCTTTCCGGTCGCCGCGGCTTTTGCGTCGTAGCCCATTTTTTCCAAAAGGCCGGCCAGTTTTTTGTCGAAACCGGCGGAACCGCTCGCGTTCACGATTGTCGCTCTGGCTTTTTCATTTTCAATTTCTTTTTCCTTTCGTTCCAAAAGCTCCAAGTCGAAGATATTTTCGGCGATATCTTTGACTTCATCATAATTTCCCGTGCGCGGAATAAGTATGAATGCCCGCACATTTCCCAAAAATACATGCGAAACGGCCAGGACACTCTCCGGTTTTCCGGCATCCAAAACTTTATTCACGGTGAGGTGAGTGTCAATTTTTTCGGAAAGCTCAAGAAACGATTCCAGCTCATTCAGGGGAATGTCGGTTCGCAAATGGTCACCGAGAATATTCAGAATGTTGTTTATAGTCTGAACATTTGCCAATATTTCAATCGAAAATGCCTTTGAGCGGGCAGTCTCCAAAATAAGCTGCTGGCGATATGCCCGGCCGAAATCGCCATCCTCGTCGTGGCGGGTGCGGGCGTATTTCAAGGCCGTCGCGCCATCGAGAGTATAAAGCCCTTCCTTTATGTCAAAAGTTTCGTAGGAATAATTTGGTCCCGGATAACGCTCGTCGTGGATATCTTTCGGGACTTGAACTTTGATGCCGCCCAGCTCGTCAATCACTTTCTTGAAGCCGTCGAAATCGAGGGCGACATAATAGTGTATCGGCTGGCCTGTTATTTCTTCGAGGGCTTTTTTCAAATCATCAATGCCTTCAATCGCCTTTCCATGCCGGTCATGCCCGCGGGCATAAAGCGCGTTTATTTTCGTCCAGGAAGCGGTGCCGGGGATTTGGACGTATAAATCGCGGGGAATAGAAAGCATCGCCGTTTGATATGTTTTCGGATTGACGCTCGCGACAATTATACTGTCAGTGAGATTTTCCCCGGGATAGTTTTCTCCCGCAAGCCCAAGGAGCAGAATATTAATTCGCCCGTTCTGTTCTCCGCGCAAAGGTTTTTGCTCTTTTGAAGCGATATCCCGAATGCTTCCCAAAAAAGACTCCGGTGGGTTTTCAATGATGACTTTTTTGCTCGTAGAGTAGAATTTGTAGGCTACGGCTACAGACGCGAGAAAAGCCAGGCCAAGGATTATCAGACCGATGACAAGCCAAAAGAAAAAACGACCTCTTCTCTTTTTTGGTATTTCGGGGCGATTATTATTATTTTGAAAATAAAAATTTCCGGATTGCATATTTTCAGTATAGCTCAAAATTGAAATTGACGGAAAACAAAAGAGACAAGGCGTGCCAACCTTGCCTCAGTAAAAAGCTAATCTGCTCATTTGCTTTTCAAAGTCGGATAAAGGATGATCGCCAGAGCTAAAAGCACCAGCGCCCCAACAATGTAGAAAGTTGACATGGCATTGAAATTAAAAATCATATAGTTGTTCGTTTAGCGATTAATAATGAAAAAATCCAGAATCCGAAAGAGAGCGAGAGTCCCGAAAAAATAAAACCTTGTTGCAACTCTGATCCAGTGAAAAATGGCGCTACCATTGAGGCAAAAAATACCAATCCGACATTGGATAGCGTTTCGGCGAGCAATCTCAATTATGAGTCGGTTAGTTTCATTTGTTATTATCTTACTAAAAATGTGAAGCCTTGCCAAGTGGCTTTTTTTCTGCTACTATCCCGGTAGTACAACAAAAAATTGTCTTATAAAAACTCTAAAAAAGAGCTGTCGTTTGTTGTTTTGATATCGTATTAATTTTTTGAAAAGTTGTACTGCTGAGTTATGGTCGATGAAAAAGAAAATCGAGAAGACCAGAGCGAGGAATATGGCGTCGGTGGCGTGATTTGGGAACTTGTGAAAATGGTCTTTTGGGTGGTGGTGATTATCGTTCCTCTCAGAATGTTTCTCATTCAGCCTTTTTTTGTGCAGGGAGCCTCGATGGAGCCGAATTTTGAGGACAGGGAATATCTCATCATCAACGAGCTGGGATACAAAACGACCAAAGTCGGCCTCACATACGGCGAAAAGGAAATCAGCTTTTTCACGATGAAGTCATTCAAGGAGCTCAAGCGCGGCGATGTGGTAGTTTTCCGCTATCCGAAAAATCCTTCCATCTATTATATAAAGCGGATAGTCGGCCTCCCGGGTGAAAAAATTGAGATCAAGGACAAGAAAGTGAAAGTATCCAATTTTGAAAATCCGGAAGGCTTTGTTCTCGACGAGAGCAAATATCTTTCGCCAAGCGAAGAAACTTCAGGTGACCAGGTTGTTCAGCTCTCGGAGAGCGAATATTTTGTCCTTGGCGACAACCGCAGCGCAAGTTCCGATTCGCGCTCCTGGGGTCCGTTGCCGGAAGAGGATGTTGTGGGAAAAGTGCTGCTCCGGGCATGGCCATTCAGAAGAGCTACGCTTTTCTAAAGTTCAAAATGCAAAAATCAAAAAGCAAAATTTTGGTGCTCGCTGCGCTCGCGAATAATTTTTATAAAAATTGTTCCGTGCCGCGAAGCGGCATTCCACAATTTTGATATTTGATATTTGATTTGTCCATATGCCACGCAAGAAAATAACGAAAAAAACTATAAAAAAGAAAACCAAGCCTGCCCGACCACAGGAAGAGTTGTTATTGCAGCCTCCGCGTGGGATGCGCGACATCTTGCCCTCAGACCAGATATATTGGCAGCAAGTCCGGCGTGTCAGCGAAAAGGCGGCGGTTGATTTCGGCTATCGGCGAATTGATGTTCCTCTGGTCGAATTCACGAACATTTTTTCCCGAAGCATCGGCGAAGGAACGGACATCATAGACAAAGAGATGTATTCTTTTTCAACCAAGGGCGGAGAAAGGGTGAGTCTCAGGCCCGAATTCACAGCAGGGGTGGCCCGCGCCTATATCCAGCACGGCATGAGCGTTTCTCCCAAACCCGTGAAGCTCTATTATATCGGTCCCTGTTACCGCTATGACCGGCCGCAAGAAGGGAGATTCCGTGAATTTTTCCAATTTGGCTGCGAAGCTTTGGGCGAGCAGGATGCGGTGCTCGACGCCCAAATGATCCAGATGGGCTGGCGGGTGATATGCCAGTTGGGAATAAAAAACGTCAAAGTGTACCTCAATAGCATTGGGTGTCCTGCTTGCCGAAAAAGCTATCGCAATCTTCTTGTCCGCTATTTCGAGTCAAAAAAGCAAAAGCTTTGTTTTGATTGCAAGAGAAGATTGGAAACAAACCCTTTACGAATTCTCGACTGCAAGGAGGACAAATGTGTCCAGGTGAAAACCAGCGCGCCGCAGTCCATTGATCATCTTTGTGATGAGTGCCGAGTACATTTCAAAGAGCTTCTTGAATATCTTGAAGAGCTTGAAATTCCTTTCGAGCTGGATCCGACCCTGGTTCGCGGGCTTGACTACTACACGAAAACCGTTTTTGAATTCATTCCTTCTGCGGCAAATCCAAATGAGTTTGATTCAGGAGTCACAGAGACATCAAAGAAAAATGCCTTAGGGGGCGGTGGGCGGTATGACGGACTTGTCAAAATGCTAGGCGGTGAAAACACGCCGGCAGTCGGATTTGGCCTGGGGATAGACCGGCTGGTAGCTGAGATGAAAAAACTGGGGGCGAAAGCCTACCGCGAGCCCAAGCCGCGGGTATTTTTGGCGCAATTGGGAACATTCGCGAAAAGAAAAAGCCTCAAAATGTTTGAAGCACTGGAGCGCTCAGGTATTGTTGTCGCTGAAAGTTTTGGCCGGGGAAGCCTGAAATCCCAACTCAAAGTGGCTGACCGACTCAGAGTTGAAATCACTTTGATTTTGGGCCAAAAGGAAGCTATCGATGGGACGGTGATTTTGAAAGACATGGCCAGCGGAAACCAGGAAATCATCGACGCGGGGCGGGTAGTAGATGAGGTGAAGAAGAGATTGAAGAAGTAATTTTTACATAACATATAACATGAAACAAGATTGTTATGTGTTGCGTGCTCCATGTTACGTGAGTAGAGATTGCATTTTCTGCAAAATTGCCAATAAGGAAATTCCCACCGAATTCTTGTATGAGGATGAATTGGTGGTCGCTTTTCGCGATATTCACCCCATCGCGCCGGTGCACATCTTGGTAATTCCAAAGAAACACATCGCGAGCATCACTGATATTTCAGCGAATGATGAGCAATTGATGAGCCGGCTGATTCTGGCTGCCAAAAAAATCGCCGAAGACTTGAAAATTTCTAAAGATGGGTATAAATTGCTGTTTCGGGTGGGTGAACACGGCGGGCAGGAAGTTGGACACGTGCATTTGCATTTGATTGGAGGAGCAAGACTCCACGAGGACATCAGTCCTCTAAATTGAAAATTTAAAAATCAAAATGTAAAATTTTGGTGTCCCGACATTATGTCGGGACAGACATTTTTTAATTTTACATTGCCATTTTTCATTTTGATATTTGCGTTTTGAATTTATTAGAGGGGAGGTAAGTATGATTCAAGTAAAAAAGAAAGATCGTGAAACATCCGAAGCGCTTATCCGGCGTTTTTCCCGCCGTGTCCAGCAAAGCGGTGTTTTGCTTTCCGCCCGATCGGGGCGTTTCTTTTCAAAACCCAAGACTAAGCGGCAAGCCAGGCTTTCGGCTCAATACCGCGCCAAGGTGAAAAAAGAAGTTGACAAACTTAAGAAAATGGGAAAATTCGACGAAGAGGCACTCCGGAGGATAAAAAGAAAATTAGAAGGTTAATTTACATGCGAATAATCGCGAATGTCAAAGCGAACGTGCGTAAATTCGCATTAATTCATTATAAACATTCGCGACCACTAGCATGACAAGCGATGCTACATAAAAAAATCGAAGAAGATCTAAAAGAGGCTATGAAATCGGGCAACAGCGAAAAAACAGGTGTTTTACGTTTTTTAATTTCAGCCATCAAGAATTTCCAGATTGAAAAAAAAGCTCAAAGCGAACAATATCTTCCCGACGAGGACATAATTTCGGTTCTCAAGCGCCAGGCAAAACAGAGAAAGGATTCCGTTGAGCAGTATGAAAAAGGGGGACGGACAGACCTTGCCGAGAAAGAGAAAGCAGAATTGGCGATTTTGGAGAGCTATCTCCCTACCCAAATGGACGAAGCCAAGATCCGCGAAATTGTGAAGGCAAAAATTTCGGAACTCGGAATCATGGATAAATCGGGATTTGGAAAATTGATGGGAGCAGTGATGAAGGAAGCGGCTGGTCAGGTCGATGGCGCGGCGGTGAAAAAAATAGTTGGAGAAGAGCTTTCCGGAGGTTCCAATGAATAAAATCGACGTCGTCAACAAAACGCGAAAGAGAATCAGCGAAGTACTTGTCCGAAAAGTCGCGAGAAAAACCATGGCTACTTCCTTGAGAGAGCCGAGAAATTTTTGGCTGACGGTCGTTTTTGTCGGAAAAAAAGAGATTTGGAAATTGAACCAGATTTATCGCCGGAAAAACAAGTCTACGGACGTGCTTTCCTTTGATTATTCTTCAGGGTATAATAAAATAGGAGGGGAATTGTTTTTATGCCCTGAGGTGATTGAAAAATCAGCGCGAAGCCACAAAGTGTCTTTTCAAAAAGAATTGGCTTTTGTCTTGTCGCACGGAATGCTGCACTTGCTTGGGATGAAGCACGGGAGGAAGATGTACAAAATCCAGGACGAGATTGCCAAGAATATGTGATATTCTCCACGAATTATGGAAAACTTAAGAAAACTTATCACAAGCTTCCGTCACGCTTTTCGGGGGCTCAAGTATATGCTCCGAAACGAGCAAAATTTTCAGGTTGAAATTTTGATTGGTATCTTTGTTGTGGTTCTCATGTTTTTATTTCCCACGAGAAAGCTGGAAAAGATCGCCCTTTTTATTGTGATTTTCACGGTGCTGGTGGTTGAACTCGTCAACTCGATGTTTGAGCGGATAGTTGATATTCTAAAGCCCCGCATCCATCCCTATGCCCAGTTGGTGAAAGACATTACGGCGGCGGCAGTCCTTCTTTCCTCGATCGGAGCAATTGTTGTGGGTACGATTATCTTTTATCCTTATATAAAGGAATTATTTTTGCGAGGAATATAGTTTTTCTATATAATTGTGGCTAGGTGATAAGGTCTCTACGAACTACGAAATTTGTACGAAAATACGAAATCGTGTGAAATTCGCAGTTTGTGGAATTCGGGAAATAGAAATTTGATAATCTTTCTTAATTTCGTAATTGATTCGTAGTTCGTAGAGAAACTCATGAGTAAAGGCACAACTATCGTCGGTCTTGACGTTGGCTCTTCCAATGTTCGGACAGTGATTTTGCAAAAATTCGAAGAAGAGGAAAAGCCTCGCGTGATGGGAGTGGGCATTGCTTCATCTTTTGGCATCCGCCGCGGAGTGGTGGCCGATGTTGAAGAAACCGTTCGGGCAATCAGTGAAGCAGCAAAGAATGCTGAACGCACGTCCGGAATTCCGATAAACCGGGCGATTGTGAGTATTGGCGGCAATCACATCAAGTATCAGGAAAGCCAAGGAGTGGTGGCGATTGGAAAAGCAGACGGCGAAATCACCGGCGACGACGTTATGCGGTCCCTCACAGCGGCGGAAACCATTTCTCTTCCTTCAAATACGGAGATAATCCACGTTATTCCGCGCGATTTTTCAGTAGACGACCAAAAAGGCATCAAGGATCCGATTGGAATGAGCGGCATCAGGCTTGAGGTGAATGCCATTTTGGTTGTGGGCTCGTCCCCAGTCGTCAAAAATCTTTCCAAATGTATCTATCAGGCTGGCGTGGAGGTAGATGATATGGTTTTTTCGGCCATCGCGGCGGGGAAAGCCTCCCTTAATAAAAGACAAAAAGAACTGGGAGTGATTCTTGTTGATATGGGTGGAGGAACAACCAGCTTTGCGGTTTATGAAGAGGGAGACTTGGTTCAGATCGGCGTTGTTCCGATTGGAAGCGGTCATATTACCAATGACGTGGCGATCGGACTGCGCACTTCGATTGACGCAGCTGAGAAAGTCAAGGTGAATTATGGATCGGCATTGCCTTCTGAAATTAGTAAAAAAGACCAGATAAATTTGGCGGAAATTGACCAAAACGAAGAAGGGGAAATCTCGCGCCATCACGTTTCGGAAATCATCGAAGCGCGGCTTGAGGAAATTTTCATGCTGATTGACAAAGAGCTCCGAAAAACCAATCGTTCGGGAATGCTTCCGGCCGGCGCGATTTTGGTTGGCGGTGGCGCCAAGCTCCCGGGAGTGGTGGATCTCGCCAAAAAAATATTGCGGCTTCCAGTGCAGACCGGATTTCCGCTTGAGCTGGGGGGAATAGTCGATAAAGTGGACGAGCCGGGGTTTGTGACAGCTGTAGGTCTTGCCCTTTGGGGAGCCGAAGAAATAGCGATGAGCTCGCCGAGTGCACTTCGTGCAAAACTGCCGGCCATTGACGGACTTCCCAAAATCAGCCACACGGTGGATAAGATGAAAGGATGGCTCAAAAAGTTTTTGCCATAAATAAAAACAAAATCCGAAATCCGAAATCCGAAATCCGAAACCCCGCAGGAAAGCTGTCAGCTTCCTACGGGGCGGGCAAATTCAAAACTTTGATATTGCTTGCCCCGTAGTCAACGAGCGAGGCGAGTTATGCTATGGGGTTTCGAGTTTCGCGCTTCGAATTTCGGATTTTTACAATTCCTTGACATATTTTTGGCTGGTGTGCTAGTGTATTCTACTGACCAAATATAGCCTATTTAGTCTTCACAAAAAATCTTATGGCTGAAATCAAACCAGAAGTTGAAACCTTTGCTCGCATAAAAGTAGTCGGTGTGGGCGGCTCGGGCTCAAACGCCATCAGTCGGATGATTGAGTGCAAACTCAAAGGCGTCGAATTTGTGGCGATAAACACTGATGCCCAAGCTCTTCATCATTCGAAAGCAGGAGAAAAAATCCACATTGGAAAAAACCTGACCAAGGGATTGGGAGCCGGAATGAATCCCGAAATTGGCCGACAAGCGGCCGAGGAAAATCGTGATGAAATTCATGAGGTCCTGAAAGGTGCCGACATGGTTTTTGTTACTTGCGGGCTGGGCGGGGGAACCGGAACAGGAGCGTCTCCAATCGTGGCCGAAGCAGCAAAAGAAGCCGGCGCGCTCACTATCGCCGTTGTGACGAAGCCCTTTAGTTTCGAAGGGGCGCAAAGAAAAGCCATTGCCCTTGAGGGACTGGAAAACTTGAAGGACCGGGTGGATGCCTTGATTGTTATCCCCAACGATCGGCTTTTGCAAATCATTGACCGCAAAACGACTCTCATGAACGCCTTTCGGGTGGTGGATGATATTTTGCGGCAAGGCGTGCAGGGAATATCCGACCTCATCACCAAGCCCGGAGTGGTAAACGTTGACTTCGCTGATGTCAGAACTGTTCTTCAGGACGCTGGTTCGGCGCTTATGGGAATCGGAACCGCTTCGGGAGAGAATCGAGCTTCGCAGGCGGCCAAGTTGGCCATCAACAGCCCGCTTTTGGAATTTTCCATCGACGGCGCGAAAGGCATACTCTTCAATGTCCATGGTGGTCCCGACATGACTATGCTTGAGATAAACGAAGCAGCCAATATCATTACTGAAAGCATCGATCCGAACGCGAAGGTTATTTTCGGTGCGACTATTGACGAGGCAGCCAAGAAAGGCGAATTGAGCCTTACTGTTATTGCGGCA
>Ga0233423_10001853_pt1 | contig 10426 bp, 8 predicted proteins | sample Watercolumn_Mata_FD_180713 | JGI IMG/M metagenome (GOLD analysis project Ga0233423, IMG submission 180713) | Freshwater microbial communities from Lake Matano, South Sulawesi, Indonesia - Watercolumn_Matano_2014_112_MG | ecosystem: Environmental > Aquatic > Freshwater > Lake | place: Indonesia... | reverse complement strand
CCGTTGGAACTGGCGGGGTATGACCTGAGCCAGGTGCCGCTGGCGCGCTACTTGCGCGACGCTCCGCGTGGCACGCGCCCGCTGATTCCTGCGGTAGTGGAAGTTGTCCCCAAGTGAAAACGGTCTCTCTACCTGCTACTTGTCTACCTGTCTACTTATGCTATAATGCCTTGCGATGGTTCTGGAAATTCGCATGGGTGACGTGGTACGCCTGCGTAAACCACATCCCTGTGGCGGCTATGAGTGGCAAGTCGTCCGCCTAGGCGCAGACATCGGCATGGTCTGCCAGACCTGCGGGCGCCGCGTGTTGCTACCGCGCCGCGAGTTCGAAAAGCGCGTCAAAACTTTCGTGCGTCGTGGCGAGACTGCCAGTGAGCAGTCATCAGTAAACAGTAAACAGTGATCAGTGAACAGCAGTCAGACAACTGATTACTGTTCACTGCTTACTGGCACTTTGTCCCCGGAAACCTCAATGGAGTCACTCAATCCGCGCGGATACACAGTCGTTCTGCAGAATCGTCATTTTCTCGCGCTGTGGATGGCGCAAATTATCTCGAACACCGCACTGAATGCGTCTTTCTTCGTTCAAGTTATCCTGATCGAAAACGCGACTGGATCGAGCGCGCACCTCGCCGCGGTCATCCTGTCCTTCAGTCTGCCGGCAGTCTTGCTCAGCGCGCTCGCGGGATTGGTGGTTGATCGCGTTTCCAAAAAAGTAATTCTCGTCGCGTCGAATGCGCTGCGCATATTCACCGGCGCCGCGCTTGCGGTCGTCGCCGCGTTTCTCCTGGCGAACAGAATCAATGAGGCGTTCTTTCTGAGCGCGATCTACGTCCTTGTTTTCCTCACCTCCGCCATCGGTCAGTTCTTCGCTCCAGCCGAAGGCGCGATGATTCCCCTGCTCCTCCATTCCGAAAACCTCCTGCCTGCCAACTCGCTCTTTACCATCACATTCAATATCTCCCAGATCCTGGGGCTGGTGATCTTGGCGCCGCTTGGAGTCAAGACGATTGGTGTTGTCGGATCATTCTGGGCAACGGTCGTGCTGTACGTCGTCGCAACGATTTTGGTCGCGCTGATCCCGCGCGATCAGTCCAAGCGCACGGACGCGCTTGACGGTGTCTCCGCGGTGCGCCGCGCGTGGCATGAAATCCGCGAGGGCTGGCATTTTGCTATCACGCACCGGGGCATCTTTGTCGCGCTGTTGCAACTCGCGCTCGTCTCGATGTTGACGATGATAATGGCGATGCTCGCGCCCGGCTACGCGGCGCGCGTCCTCGGACTGCAAGCCGAAGATGCGATGCTCGTTTTCTGGCCCGCTGGCGTCGGGCTGCTGCTTGCCAGCATCGCGATTGGACGATTCGGCCATCGCGTGCCGCGCGAGGTCCTGGCGGGGCTGGGCATGTTGGGGCTGGGTGCAGCGCTGATCGGGCTTGCCTGGGCCGGCGGCGGTGGAGTTGAATCTATGCCGCTGTTCCGGCTGCGCCCTGAACTCATGCTCAGTACTACCGCGTACGTTATGATTTTCTCATTTCTTACTGGAATCGCCATGTCGGTCACCAACATTCCCGCGCAGACCATCGTTCAGGAACGCTCACACGATGCCGTGCGCGGGCGCGTGATGGCAGTTCAATTCACTCTGGCGAATGCGCTCGGCATCCCACCGATGCTCTTCGTCGGCAACCTGGCAGATATCTTTGGGATCCCGCGCGTCACGCTCGCGGTCGCCGTTTTGATCGTGCTGCTGGCGACGCTGAATTTCGCCTGGGTCATCTCCGCGAATCGCCAAGCGCATTTGCGTCACGCGCGGCGTCACGACGACGCACGGCGCGGCTCACCTCCTACCGATTCCACTTCGTCCTTGTGATGCCTTCCACACGACAAATCCTGATCTTAATGTCCGATACTGGGGGTGGTCATCGCAGCGCGGCGCAAGCGATTGCCGACGCGTGCGCACGCACGCTATCGGGAAAATACAGCGTGACTCTGGAGGACGCGTTTGTTCGTTGCGCCTTGTGGCCCGTTTGTACTGCTCCGCAGTTGTACTTGCCGACCATCACTTTTGCCGAGTGGCTTTACGCGTTCGCTTTTCACGTGACGAACGCGCGCACGATGGCGCGCTTGCTTACGTATCTCCTGTACCCGTTCACTGCAGGCGGCTTGCGCCGATTGTTCGCGCGCACGCAGCCCGACTTGGTTGTCAGTGTGCACCCGCTCTGGACGACGAATCCACTGCGCGTGATGCGCGCGATGAATCTACGTGTCCCCTTCGTCACCGTCGTCACCGATCTGGTAGACGGTCATGCGGCATGGTTCGACCGCGCGACTGATCTCTGCTTGCTCCCCAATGCAGAGTCATGCGCGCGGGCGCAACAATTCGGCATACCGGAGGGAAAACTGCGCGTCGTTGGATTGCCCGTGAGTCTGAAATTCCTTACGAATGAGAGAACCAAGTCGGAATATCGTGCGCAACTAGGTATCGCCGACCGTACGACGATCCTGCTCGTCGGTGGCGGCGAAGGAATGGGACCTCTCTATGAGATTGCGCGCGCGATTGACCGCGCGCGTCCGCCAGCGCAATTCGTCGTCATCGCCGGGCGCAACGAGTCGTTGTATCAAAAACTCCAGGCAACCGCATGGCAGATTCCGGTCAGCGTGCAGCGATTCGTGACGAACATGCCGGAATGGATGCGCGCTTCAGATGTCATTATCACCAAAGCGGGACCTGGGACGATCAGCGAAGCGCTCGCCTGTGGCTTGCCGATCTTGCTGAGTGGGTTTTTGCCAGGGCAGGAAGAGGGTAACGTCGAGTTTGTCGAGCGCAACGGCGCGGGGGTAATGCGCCAGGAGCCGGAGGAAATCGCGCGCACCTTAAGTGAATGGCTCACGCCGGGCAACGATGCCCTGGCGCGCTTTGCCACGCGCGCGCAGCAACTGGCGCGCCCACGCGCCGCGTTGGAGATCGCCGAGATTTTGGATCAAGTCTTGACCGCGCCTCACCCCACTCCCCCCAACCTCCTCTCCCCTCTCCTGAACTTCGCTCAGGAGAGGGGAGAGGGGGAAGGGGGAAGGGGGTGAGGGGTGAGGTTCAACACCTTCCTGCGCTGGTTGGCTTTGGCGATACTTTTGCTTGCCGGCTGCGATGAAGCACCTCCGCCCGATCTGAGCAAACAAGTGGTTGCCACATCGCCTGCCGCCCCGCTCACCCTTACCTTCTGGCACACTCAAACCGGCGCAGCCGCCGCGTCGCTCAACGCGCTCGCCAATGATTTCCACAGAGCGTACCCAAAAATCACGGTGCGCGCTCAATCGTACGACAGCGAGAGTGACTTGCTGCGGCGCGGCATTGCGGCGCTAGCGGAGAACAAGCCACCCGACTTGATCATCGCCAGCCATCGCATGATTGCCGAATTCGCGCGCAAGGACGCCCTGGCAAGTCTGGATTCACTCCTAAACGACCCAGCGATTGGACTGACTGACGCAGATCGCAGCGACTTGTTCCCTAGCATACTGGAAGCGGGGCGCTTGGCTGATCTTCAGAATCAGATGTACGCCTTCCCGTTCGACGCGCGCGCGGTCGTCATGTACTATAACGCCGATCTCTTGAAATCCGCGAAGGTGGATGTGCCGCCGCGCACTTGGGATCAGTTCGGTACCGCCGCGCGCAGTACGACGAAGGGAAATGTGCGTGGTTGGGCAATGGTGCCCAATGCGGCGGTCTTTTATGCTTTTCTGTTCAGTCGCGGTGGCAGCGCGTTGAACGAAATGCAGACCCAGGTGCAGTTCAATGGCGCGGCTGGGATGCAAACGCTGCAACTGATTAGTGCACTGAGCAAAGGAGACGCGGCTTATGTTGCCGACAACACAGAGAGCGCATACGGCGACTTTTCGCAAGGCAAGACCGCGCTCCTCTTCGGCACAACTGACGACCTGCTCCCTATCTCTGACCTTATTGTGCGTACTAATGCCAGTCTTCAGTGGGGCGTGACGAACATCCCACAAAACGACCCGAGTCATCCGGTGACGGCGATTTACGGCGCGCGCGTTGCCATCTTCAGAACATCGAACGAGCGGGAGCGCGCGGCTTGGTTGTTTGCGCGTTGGCTTGCCGCGCCGGAGCAGGCGGCGCGCTGGTCGCGCACCACGCTTGCCGTCCCCGTGCGTATCTCCGCGTATCCACTGCTCGCGAACAACCTGCCGGCAAGTCTGCCGCTCCAGCGACTGCGCGACGGCTTTGGCAATACGCTACCCATCGGTCGTGCGATGCCCAGCGTCAAAGATGCTGCGCTGATTGACGTGGCAATCGTCGAAATGTGGACGGCGGTTGCGAATGGCACGGACCCGACCGCCGCGCTGAATCGCGCCACACAACGCGTCAACCGGCTACTCGGTCAAATGCCGTAATATACGACTCGAAAGAAGAAGACCTATGACCCTACGTCTCCCAATCGCCATCCGCGCCGCGCGCGCGGCTGGCAAAGTGCTGCAAGACAAGTTCGCTGGCACGCGCGAGATTCATTCCAAAGGCAAGCGCGACATCGTCACCGATGCAGATTACGCAGCAGACCACACACTGCGCGCGATTATCCACGCGCGTTTCCCGCACGATCAATTCATCTCAGAGGAAGACGATGCTACCACGCGCAAGGCATTGTGGGCGCGAGCAAGAACCCCCGACGAACTTGCCTTGTGGATCATGGATCCGCTGGACGGGACGACGAACTACGTGCATCGCCTCCCTGTCTTTTCGGTGTCTCTCGCGTTGTTCCAAGCCAACGCTGTGCAGATCGGCGTGGTGTACGATCCAATCCGCGAGGAACTGTTTGCGGCGGAACGCGGCGGCGGGGCGCATCTGAATGGCAAGCCGATTCGTGTCAGCGCGACGCGTGTCTTTGACGATGCCGTGATCGGCGTGGAATGGGCGCGGAAGCAAAAATCGCGCGAGCACACGAGCAGCATCCTGAGACGAATGCTCGCGCGGGTGATGACCGCGCGCGCGTTCGGCAGCGCAGCACTCTCGCTTTGCTATCTGGCAACCGGGCGACTCGATGGGTACCTGCATCTCTCGCTCTCTCCCTGGGATGTAGCCGCCGCGGCGTTAATCGTCGAGGAAGCCGGCGGGCGCGTGACCACGCCGGCTGGCAGGGCGTGGGACGTTCATGCGCAAGCGTATGTCGCGAGCAATGGGCACTTGCACGCGCAGATGCTGAGGTTCTTCAGGTAGGTCGCTGCGGTTGACGCAGGGGATGGCAACGGACGTAAGTTGTAAGGCAAATTCATAAATTTGCCCAACGAGGCAACGATGAGCCAATTCGATTATAAACCATCTTATCGTCGTCATCTGCCACACATTCAACCGCCTGGCGCGACGCTCTTTATCACGTTTCGCCTCGCGGGTTCGATTCCTGCAGAGACCCTACGTGAACTTATTGAAGAGAAACAGCGAATGCAAAAACGATTGGCGCGGATTGGTGATCCCGACGAACGCGCGCGACAGGCAGACCGTGAACAACGACGGATGTTCGCCAAATGGGACAAGCTGCTCGATTCGGCTCAATGTGGTCTGTTTTGGTTGCGCGATGAACCTATTGCCGCGTTGGTTGCGGAGAGCTTGCATCACTTGGACAATCAGCGATATACTCTGGACACGTTTTGCATTATGCCCAATCATGTTCACTGTGTCTTCACGCCGCTCCCGAAAAGCGGAGGGACTTGGTATTCGATGTCCAGCATCATGCACTCGCTCAAACGTCACACCGCCTTGCACGCGAATCAGATCTTGAAACGCAACGGCGATTTTTGGCAACACGAGAACTATGACCACGTTGTGCGCGACGAAAAAGAATTCAATCGAATTGTCGCGTACGTTCTCAATAATCCTGTGTCCGCTGGTTTAGTTTCGACACGGGAAGAATGGAAGTGGTCGTACCGTAGGACAAATTTGTAAACTTGTCCTACACTCCGGAGCAACTATGACCCAACTCGGCGAATCTATCACCCGCATTGACGCGCGCGCCAAAGTGACCGGCGACGCGCTATTCCCCGGTGACATCAACTTGCCCGGACAACTTTGGATGAAAGTGTTGTTTGCGCGGCGACCGCACGCACGTATCAGGCGGCTCGACGTGTCGAAAGCGCAAGCCGCGCCCGGTGTTGTACGCGCGCTCACCGCGCGCGATGTGCCAGTCAACGAATTCGGGCTTGGCTCGAAAGACGCGCCGGTGCTTGTTGCCGACGAGGTGCGCTGGGTCGGCGAAAAAATCGCGCTCGTCGTCGCAGAAACGGAGAGGCAAGCGGAACACGCGCGTGATTTGATCGAGGTCGAGTACGAAGACTTGATGCCAATCACCGATCCATGCGAGGCGATGAAACCAGGCGCGGTCCAGGTGCACCCCGCATACGCAAACAACATCATGAAGCACATTCCAATTCGCAAAGGGGATGTCGAAAAGGGATTCGCGGAAGCAGACGTGATCATTGAGGGCGAGTATCACACACCGGCGCAAGAGCACGCATACTTGCAACCGGAAGCTGGCGTCGCATACATTGACGACGCAGGGCGCGTGACGGTGGTCGTCGGTGGGCAGTGGGTTCACGAAGACCAGGAGCAAATCGCGCACGCACTCGGTTTGCCGCTCGACAAGGTGCGCGTGATTTACCCGGCGACTGGCGGCGCGTTCGGCGGACGCGAAGACATGAGCGTGCAAATCATCCTCGCGCTCGCGGCATGGAAATTGAATCGCCCGGTGAAAATCATCTGGTCTCGCGAGGAGAGTATCATTGGTCATCACAAGCGGCATCCGATGTGGCTCAAGTCGAAATGGGGCGCGAGACGCGATGGCACACTCGTCGCGGCACAAGTGCAAATCATTTCCGACGCGGGACCGTACATGTACACGTCGCCCAAAGTGCTAGGAAATGCCGCGTTCGGCGCGGTAGGTCCGTACCAAGTGCCAAATGTGAAGGTGGACGCGTACGCCGTGACGACCAACAACATCGTCACCGGTGCGTTTCGCGGTTTTGGCGGACCACAGGCACATTTTCAAGCCGAAACGCAGATGAATAAACTCGCGGAGAGGTTGGGAATGGATCCGATCGAACTCCGCCTCAAGAATGTTTTGCGTGAGGGCAGTTTGCTTTCGACGCAAACGCCACTGCCCGGCGGAATCGTCAGTCTGCCACAAGTCGTGCAAAAATGTGCTGATGAATCTGGATGGAAACAGCGGTCAGCGGTCGGCGGTCAGCGGTCGGCGGTCAAACGAGGTTTCGGCTTCGCCTGCGCGCTCAAGAACATTGGCTTTTCGTTCGGCTATCAAGAAAACGCAACGGCAACGGTGGAATTGCGCGGCGGCGCGGAGATCGAAAAGGTCATTGTGCACCACGCGGCAGCCGAGGTTGGGCAGGGGACACACACCGCACTCGCGCAGATGGCAGCGAACACGCTCGGCATCCCTATTGAAAAGATTCAGATGATTGTATCCGATACGGCACAGACCGACAACGCTGGCAGTGTGTCTGCATCGCGCATGACGTTTATGGGCGGCCATGCGGTCAAGGGGGCGTGTGAACTTGCGCTGAAGAAATGGAACGACGAAGAGCGTCCCGCGATTGCGACGTACAAATATCTCGCGCCGAAAACCGAACAGTACGCGCCAGAAACTGGCAAATCGAAACCGAACGTCGCGTATGGCTATGTTGCGGAAGCCGTACAAGTCGAAGTGGACACCGAGACCGGGTTTGTGCGTCTCGTGCGCGTGACGTGCGCGGACGATGTGGGCAAGGCAGTCAACCCGCGCTTGATTGAGGGACAGATTGAAGGCGCGGTTGCACAAGCGCAAGGGTGGACGATTCAGGAGAATTTCCAAACGAAGAATGGACAGGTGCTCACACCATCGTTCAGCACGTACCTCATCCCCGGTGTTCTCGATGTGCCAGAGCGTGTGGACTCGGTCATTCTCGAATACCCGGATGAGAACGGACCCTGGGGCGTGCGTGGGATGGCGGAGATGCCGTTCATTCCACTCGCGCCTGCGATCATCGCCGCCGTGCACGACGCAACAGGCGTGTGGTTCGACGAATTTCCACTGACGCCGTGGCGCGTGCTGGAGGGATTGAAACGGACACCGCGCTAAGTATCAAGCGCGCTGTCCGTTGTAATCTCCCGCGCCCGTGCGATCTGCTCGCGCACCGCGTGCGGTCCGGTGCCGCCGATGATTTCGCGCGAGGCAACCGAGCGCGTGAAATCGAAAATGTCTTTCACATCCGCGCCGAACTCCGGCGCGATTTTTGTGTACTCGTCGAGCGACAATTCCGACAGTGCGATGCCGCGCGCTTCCGCGACTTTGACCGCTGCGCCGACCTTGCGATGCGCGTCGCGGAAGGGCACGCCGCGTCGCGCGAGATAATCCGCAAGGTCGGTTGCAAGCATCGCGGCGTCGAGTGCGGCATGCATCTTGTCGGCGTTGACGCGCATCGTGTGAACGACGCCCGCAACGACAGGGAGCAGCGCGTCGAGTGTGTCCACCGCGTCGAACAGCGGCTCCTTGTCTTCCTGCAAATCCTTGTCGTACGACGACGGCAGCCCTTTGAGCAGCGCGAGCAGCGTTGTGAGGTGCCCAATCAGCCGCGCCGATTTGCCGCGCGCGAGTTCCATCGCGTCGGGATTTTTCTTCTGCGGCATTATGCTCGACCCCGTCGCATACGCGTCGTCCATCGTGATGAAGCCGAACTCGGCAGACGAGTACAGAACCAAATCTTCGCCCAAACGCGAGAGATGCACGCCAAGCAGCGCAGCGTCGAACAGGAACTCGGCGATGAAATCGCGGTCGCTCACTGCGTCAATGCTGTTCTCGCTCACACGCGCAAAACCCAACTCGCGCGCGAGAAACTCGCGGTCAATGCCGAGCGCGTTGCCCGCGAGTGCACCTGCGCCGAGCGGCAGAACCGCAGCGCGTTTCGCACAATCATCGAATCGTTCATGATCGCGCTGAAGCATCCAGAAGTACGACATCAGCCAGTGTGCAAAGAGGATTGGCTGTGCGCGTTGCAGATGGGTGTAGCCAGGCATGAGCGCGTCGAGATGCTGTTCCGCTTTTTCGATGAGCGCGTGTTGCGTATTGCGTATTGCGTGTTGCGTGTTGCGTATCGCATCGAGAACGAAGAGGCGCGTGTCGGTAGCAACCTGATCGTTGCGGCTGCGTCCCGTGTGGAGTTTGCCCGCGACCGTGCCGACGAGTTTGCCAAGTCGCCGCTCGACTGCCGTGTGAATGTCCTCGTCACTCACCCTTAGTGAAGTCGAAGGGTTGGCTTCGAACACGCGCGCATCAAACTCTTGCTTCACGCGCGCCAAGCCGTCAATCAATGTATCGCGCTCTGCGTTGCTGATGATGCCCGCGCGCGCGAGTGCCTTCGCGTACGCAATGCTGCCGCGAATATCGGCATCGTACAGCCGCCAATCGAAACTGAACGACGCGTTGAGTCGCGCAAACGCATCGTCAATGCTCTTCGAGAATCGTCCGCCCCACATGGTTGCCTCTGAGTCAATCAGTCAACTAGGCAATCAGTCAACTAGTTGTCTGATTGACCGATTGCCTACGTCCGATACTTTCCGTTAATCGTCACATAATCGTGCGACAGGTCACACGTCCACACCGTCGCGCTCGCGTCGCCCATGCCGAGGTCGAGGCGGATGAAGACATCTTTGCCCGAGATCGCGCGCGTCGAGTCGGCTTCGTCGAAATTCATTGGCGTGCCGTTGGCGAACACGTTCACATCGCCGAACCACAGCGCCATCTGGCTCGGCTCGACGGCGACGCCGCTGTAGCCCGCCGCGCAAATCACGCGCCCCCAGTTCGCATCGCCGCCGTAGAGCGCAGTCTTGACGAGCGGCGAATTTGCAATCGCTTTTGCCACGCGCGCTGCGTCTGCATCATCGCGTGCGCCGCTCACGATGATTTCGACGAACTTGGTCGCGCCTTCGCCATCGCGCACGAGTTGCTTCGCCAGGTCGGTGGCGACCAGAGTCAATGCATCAGTGAATTCGGCAATGTGTTGCGTATCGCGTATTTCGTAACCCGACGCACCATTCGCCAGCACGAGCAGCGTGTCATTCGTGCTCATATCGCCGTCAATGCTGATGCGATTGAAACTCTTATTGACCGCAACGCGCAACACCTGGTCGAGCAGTGCGGGCGCGATTTTCGCGTCCGTCGTGATAACCGCGAGCATCGTCGCCATGTTGGGGTGAATCATGCCCGCGCCCTTGCACATTCCGGCTATCGCGTAATGCGTATTGCGTAATGCGTAAATTTTGGGACGCGTGTCTGTCGTCATGATTGCGCGCGCGGCATCGGCGCCGCCATCCGCTGACAGCCGCGGCGCAGCGTCGGCAATTCCTGCGCGCACCTTAGCGACATCGAGCCGTTTG
>Ga0233423_10001852_pt1 | contig 10430 bp, 12 predicted proteins | sample Watercolumn_Mata_FD_180713 | JGI IMG/M metagenome (GOLD analysis project Ga0233423, IMG submission 180713) | Freshwater microbial communities from Lake Matano, South Sulawesi, Indonesia - Watercolumn_Matano_2014_112_MG | ecosystem: Environmental > Aquatic > Freshwater > Lake | place: Indonesia... | reverse complement strand
ACAGTTACTGTTCCGTCAGAGTTTTGATAATTTTCTAAGATAGCTATCACAGTTCTCGGACCCGTTATCCCTGTGTCGTTTACATTGTGGACAAATTGTTTCTCCCCCTTTTCATCAACATATTTAGTGTTAAATCTTCTGGCTTGAAATTCCCAAGCGTCAGTATTACTGCCCATTTCTATAAATGTTTTTTGAACCGGCAACCAAACTTCAAAATCATATTTTTTGTAAGTGGCAAAATACCCTGCGTCTCCGCTACACATGCTGATTACATGATAAGGGAGTCCTAATTGTTGGAGAATCCATTCGTTGATAGATAACAAATATTCTTGCATTTTTGCCGAACCCTCAACGGTAGTCAGAGCATCCATTTCTAGTTTGTCAAATTGGTGGACTCGTTTTATCCCCCGCACATCTTTTCCCCAAGACCCAACTTCTGACCGAAAACAAGAAGTCACCGCAAAAAACTTTTGCGGTAAATCTTTATAATTGAGGGTTTTGTCCATGTAGTAAGCAAAAAGCGGTGGTTCTGATGATCCAACTAAATAAAGTTCGCTGCCTTCCTCCACATTCTGATTTTCAATCTTATAAACTTGGTCTGCGTCTCCGGGAAAATGAGAAGTTCCATACAAAGTCCTACTCTTAACCAGTAACGGAACAACCATTGGGGTAAAACCTTCTTCAAGTAACTTCTTTTTTAGGAGTTCAAAAATCGCGAATTGGATCAAGGCCGCTTCGTTTTTTAAATAGTAAAAACGGCTACCAGAAATCAACCCACTTTGTTCCACATCAATAATATCTAATTTTTTTCCCAATTCCACATGATCCGCCCCAACAAAAGAATGTGTTGGCATCCACTGTTTGGAAAAATCTTTCACCCCTAATTGATCTTTGCGAAAATATTTTTCTTGCGGAGACCACGCTTTAACTTCAATGTTGTCATTTTCATCCAACCCAACAGGGGTGTCTGAAGACAATAAATTTGGCATCCAGTCCATTATTTCTTGCCACTGTTTTTCTACTTCGGCAAACTCTGTTTCGGCAATATCAATGGTTTCTTTAATCTTCCGTCCTTCCTCAATCCTTTCGGAAGTTCGAGATTTTTCATTTTTCATTTCGTCAGCGAACTTATTTCTGGCGGCCCGCATATCTTCAATTTCTCGCTGAAGTTTAGTTTTACGGGCGTCGAGAAGAAGCAATTTATCCACATCCGCCTTTTTAGGGTCCGCTTTGCGGTTTAAGATATTTTGTTTTACTTTTTCCGGATTGTCCCGAATTACTTTAATATCAAGCATACGATTGCCCCAATTATAAATAAAAGTAACCAAAAAACTGAATTAGCAACAATGAGAGCGGCTTTTTTGAAATCTTTTTTCTCCCAAAAAATATAAAATGGGTAGGCTAACATGACTGAGGCGCAAATAATGGCAGAAAAAGTAAAGAGCGAAAAGGTCAGCATGGGACCTAAAATAGTTTTATTTACCGGCCCGAAAATATTATTGCCATTAATAATTAGCGCGGCAAATAAAGCAAGGTAGGATAAAAACCCCGCGGTTTGTAAAAACCCGATAAACGCCGGTGAAAATTTTATATTTCTCATTTTTCTGGTCTCAACAAAGGGAATAAAACTGTTTCTCGAATCGGTAAATTACAAAGAAAGGCGAATAATCTTTCTGAAACCCCAAATCCAGTGACTGGTGGCATACCATATTCTAGGGCAGTTATAAAATCTGTGTCTTCCATTTGTGCTTCTTTGTCTCCTTTATCCCTTGCCTCCTGTTGTTTTTTGAATCTTTCTGCCTGATCCAGAGGATCATTTAACTCCGAGTAGCCATTTCCTAATTCTGAACCAGCGATAATTATTTGGTACCGCTCCACAAAATCAGGATTTTTTTCTTGGCGCTTAGCCAAGGGAGAGACTAAAACAGGTTGTCCAGTTAAAAAAACTGGCCCAGCGACTTTTTTACGAACTTCCTTCCAATTTTCGTCAGTTTCGCGCGGATCTTTTATTTTTGTCACATCTTTTTTAGTATATTTTCTAATGGTATCTACATAATCAATTCTTTCCCATTTGTTCGACAAATCGACATCAAATCCGTTTATCTTAAATTGCAGAGTTCCAAAAGTCTTTTTAATCACCTGTTTATACATTTCTTCCACCAAAGCCATTGAGTCCTCGAAATTTGCATAGGCCCAATAAAACTCCATCTGGGTATAATCTTGAAGGTGTTCACGGCTTAATCCCTCATTGCGAAATTGCCGCCCAATTTCAAAAGTTTTCTCAAAACCGGCTACCATTAACCGTTTTTGCCACAACTCTCCCATAGAAATTCGTAAGTATAAATCCGTATCTAAAGCCTCATGACGAGTAACGAAGGGGTTGGCGTCCGCCCCCCCAGCTGTGGTTTCTAAAACCGGCGTTTCCACCTCCAAAAAACCTTTTGCTTGCAAAAACTCGCGCATGGCATTCCAAAAAACAGCTTTTTTTCGAAATAGTTCTCTGAGATCCTCGTTTAACAATAAATCCAAATACCGTTGCCGGTAACGAGTCTCTTCATCTTTAAGGCCATACCACTCGTCTGGAATTGGTCTAATTGCTTTGGATAAAAGCTCAAAAGTCAAAACATCAACAGTAATTTCTCCCGTACTGGTTTTAACGATTTTGCCAAAAACACCCAAAAAATCTCCGGTATCTAGCAATTTTAATAACTGATATTTCTCGCCTAAATTATTTTTTTGAAACCAAATTTGAATTTTTCCCGACTCGTCCTTTAGGGTGGCAAAGGTCATTTTGCCATGTTCTCGAAGGCTAATTAATCTGCCAGCAACAGAGACTCCTTTTCCCAATTTATTCAAAGCTTCTTGACAAGAGATTTTCGTTTGGAAAAATTTTGAAGGGTAAGGATTAATTCCCAGTTTTTTTAATTCTCGGATTTTCTCTATTCGGGCTTTACGAATTTCCTCAAGGGGTTTGGCCATGACTTAATCTTACCAAATTTTAGTTCAACTGCGTAGGGGTTGTACCATGAACAATAACTTTAGTTCCGTTAGGATTTTTGGTATCGGAACGAAGAAAGTGCTGGTCGCCAATCACCGGCTCCGTCCAATAAAATAGCTTGGCCGCATCGTTGATAGAAATGTTGACACATCCATGAGACCGCGGATGGCCAAAATCATTGTGCCAATAGGCCCCGTGTAGACCATAACCTTGATAAAAATATTGCACAAAGGGAACATTTGGCAAATCATAATAATTCCCCGCCTCCACACTTCCCCCGCTCATTCTTTGTGACCGAACTTTAGCCCAAATACGAAATTCGCCAGTAACCGTTGGTGTCCAAGGAAGGCCGGTACTAATGGGAAAACTCATCACCACTAAATTACCGTCATGGGCGTAAAGTATTTGGTTATTTAAATCTACTTCAATCCACTTGTTATCATTGGCGGTAACGCCTAAAACATTTTGCAAGGTGGTATCGGTCACGGCGGCTAATAAATCCTTGTTGGGGACGCGAATACTTTTATTATTCCAAGTGCCAAGAAGGGCGTTGGGGTCAAATTCGCCGGTAGCCGCCATTACTTCATCCACCGCTTTTTGAGAAGCTAACTCGTTTTTAGGCCAAAAATGGTTTATTCCAAGGTAAAGCGCAAAAACTAGTAGCAGGAGAGGTAAAATCCGGGCCATTACATTTAGAATAGATCATTCCCGTGAAAAATTGCAAGGAGGGAAAATATGGTAGCGCGTATGGGATTTGAACCCATGATTTGTTGAATGAGAATCAACTGTCCTAGGCCACTAGACGAACGCGCCTCTTGACAAATTTTTCTGCTTCTCTATAATACCACGGCTACGCTAAATTAGCCACTTTAGTAATCGCCTCCACGGAGGCATTTTTTAATTAGATTCTTATGAAAAACACCAATGTTTTAGTCACGGCTGACGGGTTAGAGTCTCTTAAAAAAGAGCTGGACGAGCTTAAAAATGTTAAGCTTCCGGCCGTCATTTCGCGGGTTTCTAAGGCCCGGGAAGACGGGGATTTATCCGAAAACAGCGCTTACCAATTTGGCAAACAAGAGCAGGAGTTTTTAGAAGGCAGAATTGAGGAATTAGAAGGAATTTTGTCCAAGGCCACTCTGGTTTCCAAAACAAATTGCTCTTTGGGGGGAGCGGTAAATGTTGGGTGCAAGGTAACCGTCACCGTCGGTGGTCAAAAACAAACTTTTTCCATTGTGGGTGATTGGGAAGCAAAACCTGCCGAGAAAAAAATTTCCGGCAATTCTCCATTAGGAAAGGCCTTGATGGGCAAAAAAGTTGGCGAAAAAGCGGAGGTAGAGGCTCCCGTGGGAAAATTAGTTTACACTATTACTTCTATTGAATAAGAGGAACATAAGCCACAAATCCTCGTTCGTCACTAAAAACCATAACCGGCTGTAAAAAGCTTTGGGCTGGGTAAGGATCAAGATAGGCTAAATAAATTTTGCGCAAAGTAATATTTCCCCCTAAATTTTGGGGCAGGCTGGCAAAAATTGCCCGATTGTTTTTTAATTTTTCTAGGGCTTCTTCAGCTTTTATAGGCGGATAAGTAGCCCAATTTTCCTTGTCAATTTCCGAAGCCAAAAACCGCGCTTCTAAAATTCTTTTGTTGGAATCTCTGGTCCCAGCCAAAACCAGCGAAACTAACCCCTGTTTGTAATCCGGCGAAACCACGGGAATTTTACTCAAAGTTTCCATACCGGAATTTAAATCTGTTCGTGTCAAAGTTACTCCGGCCGCATCTGCTCCGGCAGGGGCGGGTGCCATGACCAAAGTTCCAGCGTCAAATTTGTAATAAGAAACAATTGGTTGCCCGCCGGTAAAATCCATGGGGAGAATTTCTAACCCCTCAAAGTAACTCCGTGCCTCGCTGGCTACATTTTCCGCCGAAGTGAAATTTTTATCGTTAAACAAGGTTTGATCGGAAATAAAATTGTAAACTACCCGAAAATTTAAACTCACTTCGTCAATATCTAATGTTCGCAAAGGATTTCTGTTATCCATAAAACGCCAAGTGGTGTTGGCTATTCGTAAGGGCGCGTCGTTAAAACCCAACCGGCTAGCAATTTTTTTCATCCGGTCAAAGGCGCTAAACGAGGCAGTGCTTTTAGGCATAAAATAAACTCGCAAAGTGTAAGGGACAGTGGGTAGTGTTCCGTCGGGCGTTTCAATGGTATAAGTAATGGCTGACGACGGGGTGGCAATGTTGTTAACCGCCGCCGGCATTGGTAATTTGCCAAAGGCCTGAGTGGGGGGTGGGGGTGGGGGCGGAAAAATTTTTTCCCAAAGGCCAGTAGCACTAGTTAAAACAAACCGCAAAATGGCCGCGGCCATCACCACAATTATCAGGAGATTGACTCCTTTCCGGGTAATATATGCAGTTTCAGTTAGTGTTGCCATGGGCAGATCAAATATATTCTATGATAGAATTCATTTATATGAAAGTCCGAACTCGTTTCGCCCCGTCACCAACAGGAACTCCTGAAAGTGTTCACCTCGGTTTTGTTATTCGTGCTCTTTGGGACTACGCTTTTGCTAAAAAAAACGGCGGACAATTTATTTTGCGCCTTGAAGATACAGATAAAAAAAGATCACGAAAAGATACGGAAGAAGAAATTTTTGCGATCCTAAAAAGATTTAAAATTTATTGGGATGAGGGACCAGACATTGGCGGGCCATACGGCACTTATAGGCAGTCTGAAAGATTGAATCGTTATCAAATTGCGGCTCACGAACTAGTTAAGAATGGTTACGCTTATTATGATTTTGACGCTCCAATTAGAGAAAAAGAGCAAATAAAAGAATCTTACAGCACCGACGAATTTGCCCAAAAAATTTTTGACCGGCCAAAAGCTAGGTTCGCCGATCCGGCAGAATCAAAAAAAAGAGTGGAAGTGGGAGAAAAATATGTTGTCAGAGTAAAAATTCCCGAAGATCGAGTTTTTGAATATACTGATTGCATCCTCAAAAAGAAAATTAAATTTTTTGGGAAATACGTTCCCGACCTAATAATTCTAAAATCTGACGGTTATCCCACCTACCATCTTGGAGTAGTGGTTGATGACACGGACATGGAAATTTCCCATGTTTTTCGCGGCCAAGAATGGATTTCTACCACCCCTGTTCATTTGTATCTTTATGAAGGCTTAGGAAAAACCATCCCGAATATTGGTCATTTTACTGTCATTCTAGATCCTCGAACCAAAAAGAAATTTAGTAAACGGGATCTCACTGCCCTTTTCGGGGTGAAACACTGGCAAGACGAAGGTTATCTTGACGAAGCTATTTTAAATTATTTAATGCTCCTTGGTTGGGCCCCAAAAGATAACCGTGAACTATTTACGTTAGACGAGTTTGTGCAGGCGTTTGATTTTGACGGAGTGCAAAAAGCTAACCCCATGTTTAACAAAGTAAAAATTGATTGGTTTAATCAACAATACATTAGAAAGTTAAGTGACGAAGAACTGGCAAACAAAGTTAAAAACTTTACCAAGTGCGAGGATATTAAAAAATATTTGCCTTTAGTCCGTGACCGGTTGGTAACTTTAAAAGACTTTGACGCTCTCACTGACTACTTTTTCTCTCGCCCCAAATCTGACCTATCTCACGCATATGCGTTTGATAGGTCAAACGAAGTGATAGAACACGCGAGGGAAATTTTAGAAACAGATTTCGACGGGAAAATATTAGAAGAAAAAGCTCGGGAATTTTGCACCCAAGAAAATATTAAAGTTGGAGACTACTTTATGGCTTTGCGCGTAGCCATCACCGGCAAAACCGCTACCCCCCCGCTTTGGGAAATTATGCAAATTTTGGGGAAAGAGGAAAGTTTAGAGAGATTAAAAGTTGTGGTAAAATAGAAACAATGTTTACAGAAATTCTTGGCGGCGGATCTTTTAAAAATAAGGCTTGGGTAGACGAACTTCAACAGCAATTGTCCCCAGACATTGCTACAAAAATTGTTTACTGGAATGATTGGGTTAATGGCCAAGACGCCAAAATTGATTTTAAGGCCGAAGAAGAAAAAGTTTTGGCCCAAGTTGGAGACGAACCTTTTAACATGATTGCTAAATCTGTGGGTTCTTACATTGGACTGGGAGTAGTAGCGCAAAAGTTAGGTCAAATCAAAAAACTAATTATCTGTGGTATTCCTTTAAAGGATTTTCCTTTTGGAGACCTGGAAAAAAGATATCAAGTTCTGGCCTCACTTAACCCTGAAAATGTGATTGTTTTTCAAAACGAATTTGACAATCACGGGACTCACGAAAAAGTAAAAGATTTTTTAACAAAAATTGCCCCCGCGATTCAAGTTATTAAAAAAACTGGAGAACATTCACAAACTCACCATTACCCGTATCCACAAGATTTTAAAGATTTTCTTCTAAAAGAAGTTTAGCTTTTTCCAGACTTTTTTTACTCACCCCTGGAATTTTTTTCTTCGTCTCTATGGCCTTTCGTAATTTTTCCTTATCTATCCCTCGGTATTCTGTCGCTCCATGAGGAGATTGTGTCGGCGCGCTACCATACCCTGCTCTTCGCAAAGCACAAAAAAGCCTGTTACCCAGCCTAGTCTCGTCTCTAAATCTATCTACATGAATGTACGATTCCTCTGCTGGTTGCTTTTCCATATTCCAAAATATTATACAATGGACCTGTGCCAAAAAACAAATTACTTTTAGACTCCGAGAATTTACGCAACCGGTTGCGGCTGAAAAGTTTGGCGTCCGAGCGCAAACTGTTGGAAAGCCATGAAGCGGCGGGCAAATTTTTTAAACAATACCAACTTCGCCCCGGTCATTTACGAAGACACGCCGTGAATTTACTTACTTCTGGCGCCTTGGCCGGCAGTTTATTTTTGTCTTCCCCAGCAACTCCGGCAGTCACCACTGCTTTAACTTCCCATACCGTTGCTATTACTGCTCCCCAAGAATTGCGCCGGTCATTAACCGAAATGTTAGCCACCGTTTTACCTCAAAATATTTCTCCTTTATCACCAGAACAAGAAGAAAAAATAAGCGAAATGTTAAAAAAAACTTTTGGTCTTAAGGCTTTTGCTTCCTTTGAAGGAAATAAGCTTTTACAAAGTTACGGCCGGATGGGGGCAGAGCAACATTTGCCCCGCTTCCCCGGAGATACCGCCGGAGCCCATGATGAACTCCAAGAAAAAGGGATTACTCCGGGATTGGGTGGTTGGGGTTATGTGGGCGATCCGGTAATTGAAAAATATTATGTGGCCGTGCAAACTTTGTATTTACCCAACTGGAAAACGGACACGAAACGGTTGTCTAACTGGTATAAATTTCGCCGGGTAGTGGTCGTTAATCCCGCTAACGGAAAAACTATCATAGTTGCTGTGGCTGATGCCGGCCCGGCTGATTGGACCGGCAAACATTTTGGGGGCAGTCCAGAAGTCATGAAATATTTGGAGATTGACTACGGCAAACAAAACCATCCGGTCGTTCTCTTTTTCCTTGACGACCAAAATAACGAGATTCCTCTAGGCCCGGTAGAATATAATGTAGAAACAGGTAACCCAGCGTTAGTAAATAAAGCTTAAAAATATGGCCCAACTTTTTTACGATCATTTAATAAAAATTAAGGAAATTTCCGAAGAATTAGGCAAATACCGGTTAACGGCGGTGGAACAGGAAGAAATTTTAAACACTCTTGATGAGCACGTGCACCACCGTGTTTTAGATGTAATTTTGCAAAAACTCCCCAAAGAAAAACATGAAGTTTTTTTGCATAAACTTCATGACAAACCGCACCAATTAGAATTATTGGAGGAACTGAAAAAAGATGTTAAAGATATTGAAAAATTAATTAGCCAAGAGGGGGAAAAAATTAAAAAAGAAATTTTGGCGGAAATTAAACGGGCGCAAAAAATGCTATGAAACCAGAAATTAATATCTTCAAAGGCGTGGCCATGGTGGCCGTAATTATCCTTCACCTCATTCCCATTCTTTACAATTTTTGGTCGCCATACCCCCCATTTTCCCCCCAGGCCTATTTTTTAATTATTCTTGATCAGCTAAACCGCTTTTGCGTTCCTTTATTTATTTTATTGTCAGGATATTTACTTACGGCATACCACATAATACGTACCCCAAGCCCCATCGAATTCTACAAGCGCCGTCTATTAAAACTCTTACCCTTATATTTCCTATGGTGGTTAATCATTAAGTTTACTTGGCCGGATGTTGGTTATCATTTGTATTTTGTCCCTTTAATTTTCCAGCTTTATTTGCTTTTCCCTGTTTTATATTTTCTGACCAAAAAACTGCCGGTAATTTTTACCTTGTTAGTTTTAATTTTCCAATTATTTTATTTACAGTTTCTATCGACCACTAACTGGCCCGACCAAAAACTTTACCAATATTTTTTCTCGTGGATTTTTTATTTTGTTTTGGGAATTGTTTTATCACTGCATGAAGAAAAATTTAAAAAATGGCGGGTTATTTTCCCCTTAACCACCCTAACCGCCCTAATTCTGATGCTCTGGACAGCTTTTGGGATGATTAACAGAGGAAACAATGTTTTAAACATTACCTTTTTTACTCGTTTGCCAATTTTTTTCTTTGCTACCAGTTTTTGTCTAACCGCCATTACTTTTCAGGAAAAATTATCCCTGCTTCCCAAAAAACTTTTTTCTTTTCTGGATTTTTTTGGCCGAGAATCTTACCTAGTTTACCTCTGCCATACTATTTTGTTACGAATAATTTTTGAGCCGTTCATAAACAAAAACTGGAACCCTGTTTTTGTGGGAGGCGTTTTTGTTATCTGGTTAACAGGAGTTTTTCTTTCCGTTAAAATTCCTGTCATTTTGGAATCCTGCAAACGCCTTAAACAGTAGAGCCCCTTTTGTGTTACAATAGGCCGTTGTGACAACTAAAATGATTTACCAAAAAAAAGATGTTACGGCCCCGAGGGGAAAGATTTCGTTCCTGTTCCTGTGCACGTCCGAAGAAGGTTATTTGGGCTCAGGATTGCAGAATTAATTTGTGTTGAACAGTGCTTTTGGGGCTTTTGTACTAAAGGAGAAAGAACAAAATCGGACCGTATAAAATGCCGGCCACACATACGCTAAATTTTTCTTGGATCTTCGAAAAATTTGAAATTTTTTAATTTTTCCGGCAAAAATGACTGGCCTGTTAGTGGCCCCACATATTTTTCGCTCCAACCGTAGTCTTTAGCGTATCCTAACTCTTTCATTAGTTTTGTGGGGGCGTTACGCAAATGTAAAGGAATGGGTTCGTTGGGAAAATCGGTGGCAGCTTGCATCGCCTTGTGAAGAGCATTTTTACGCCTTTGAAAGTTGGGCTTTTTCTTTAATATCTGTTGCTATTTGTAAAGCCGTAATTTCCAATCGATTCCTTGGCATAAAAGTAACTAAGTC
>Ga0233423_10001851_pt1 | contig 10434 bp, 15 predicted proteins | sample Watercolumn_Mata_FD_180713 | JGI IMG/M metagenome (GOLD analysis project Ga0233423, IMG submission 180713) | Freshwater microbial communities from Lake Matano, South Sulawesi, Indonesia - Watercolumn_Matano_2014_112_MG | ecosystem: Environmental > Aquatic > Freshwater > Lake | place: Indonesia... | reverse complement strand
AGATCGAGGATTGGATGTACCTTCATTAAGTAATCTTCGGTTTCTGTAAATCCGCCGCACTTTTTCAGAATTCTCCAGTCTTAAAAAGTGCGGCTGATTTACAGAAACCGAAGATTACTTAATGAAGGTACATCCAATCCTCGATCTACTTGAAAAAGAGATCCACTCCAGATACTGTCCGGGTATAACCAGAAAACAGATGAAACTGATAATTCAGGACTGGATTGACAAAGAGATCGCCGGTCTCAAATAAAGCAATTACGATGATGACTTGACAACGGTTCATGAAGTCTCCTCACCGGTATCACGGTAAACGGAATCCTTCTTTTTTTCGATCAGGATATTATAACCGGTAAACAGGAGTACAATCAGGACCGGGCCCAGGATAAAACCAGCCATGCCCATGGTTATCAGACCCCCGTAAAAACCAACGAGCATGATGATGGGATGCAGTTTCACGCGCCGCCCCATAAGGACCGGGCGTACATAGACCTCAGGGAATACGGAAACACAGAGATACCCGATAAAAAACAGCAATAATACGCTGTTGATGTCGCCGATTGAAAGGGCATAGATCGCAAGAAAGAGGAAAACTACGGAAGATCCGAGAACGGGGATGAGTTCGCAGAATGCGCAGAGGAATGAATAAAAGAGCACATTACCGTAACCAAGGAATATGAAGAACGGAACTGCCAGAACAAAGGTCAGTACCGTAATCCCGAGATGGACAACATAGATTGCATAGAGAGTATCGACGGTCACTCCTGACATCGGGCCGGTATAACCATTGAGATCGGCCGGAATCCGGGCTGCTATTCTCTCGCGGATTTGCATTCCATGCAAAAGAAAGACATACAGGGTAGAGAAAAATAATACTGTTTTTAGTGCAATTGTCGGCAGATCTGAGGTAATCGTATACCAGTATTTCACGAATAAGGCTTCGGCCTGATCAAACCATCCGGCTACCTGCAGGCGTTCAAAAGGAAATCCATAGAGCCGGGGATCCGTTGCCGGATTCTGTACCCAGTTCTGAATTGTGTCGACGATTCCCCTAATAACCTCACTGTTCTGGGAGATGATGGTATAGGACAGAATGACGGAAGTGAAAGAGATAACAAGGACAAGTGCGGTGACAAGTGCCGCGGATGTGTACCGGTTGACACAGCGGTTGCAATATTGTTGTAATGGGTAAAGGACTACTGCAAGAGAGACTGCAATGACCACGACATCGAGCAGTTTCCAGAAAGCGAAGATAACGCCCCCTATGATAACTGCCATCAACAACAGGGGTGCCAGATCGCTTCTGAACGGCTTCATTGATTATACGTGCGCAATTCCCTGATTAAATAGATGTTCTTTCTGGATACTGACCTGATAATGACTGATTCATAATGATCAATTGTAATCTTCGAAGAATGAGATACCTGATCATCAAAAACATATAGTGAATAGCATTGTAACCAAAATCCGTTTTTCGAATGCAAAAGATTACATAAAATACCGGATTTTATCGAGACGTCTGCGACGGCCTTTCAGATAAATGGCTGCGATTATTGCGATAATTACAAGGACAAGATAGAAATTCTTCATCGCAAGATTTGCAACAAACACCATCAGATTGTAGAACATACCAAGCGAGTTAATCGGTGCAGGTGTGGGTAATGGGGCGGGTTTCACAATAATTATTTTAGGTGTAGTCACTGGCCTTGTCTGAACCGCATTCGAGAAGAGCGCAATGCAGCAGAAATGTGAGACAGATGAGGAGACTGTCCCGGACTCAGGATTGTAGGTTGTCGGCAGATCCACCCACGATTTCGTGGCTGAATCATATTGCTTGATTGTGTACTGCTGGCTCCACTGGGCATTGGGAACCGTAAACGTAATCGTAACAGCTGGTGAGAAGCTGGCGCCATCAGGCTGGAAGTTATAAGCAAGGCCGGCAAAAGAGAGGGAACCGGAGGGGGGCATTGATGCGATGTGATCTGCAGTCAGTGCATCGATACTTACCGATGTGAGCGGAGTGTCATCCGGACCGAGTGCCGTTACGCCCTGGCCGACTGGCTCATCGGCGAAGGCCTATTCACAAAGAAAGTGAAAGGGAAAGCAATCAGATCGATGAAAAACCCCGGAACCGCTTATAATGATCCGACACTTGGGAAGGATCCCCAGCCGGGCCATATGAAGGATTACCAAAAGCTTCAGGTCAATGAAGACAATGGCGGTGTGCATATCAATTCAGGAATCCCGAACCGCGCGTTCTGTCTCACGGCGATGGAGATTGGCGGATATGCCTGGGAAAAGGCCGGAATGATCTGGTATATTACGCTGCGGGACAGGCTGCGCCCGAGATCGAATTTCAAGCAGGCAGCAAAGATGACGTTCGATGTTGCCGGGGAACTGTACGGAAAGGGAAGCAAGGAGCAGAAGGCTGTAACAAACGGCTGGACGGGTGTTGGTATAAAAATCAAATAGATACAAAAATTAATCTCGAGAATAAAAAAGATGCATGCATATACGGTTCGAGCGTAGTGGTGGATTTGCCGGCATGCGCCTGAGCACTGAGCTGAACACAGATTCACTAAGTCCTGATGAATCACGGAAGATACAGGCACTTGTCGATTCATCAGATTTTTTTAATCTGCCAGTGACCATTAGCCCGTCCCGCAAGGGTGCAGACCAATTCAGTTATGTGATAACAATTGAGAAAGGAAAGGTGACCCGTACCATTCAGGTCGGCGAGACTGTTTTGCCTCCAGGACTTCGTCCGCTGATCAGTTATTTGATGGATAAGACAAAAAACAGGTGATCTCTCACTTCACCGTAAGCAGGATTCTCTTCACTTCATCCAGTACTTCCTTATCGATGCCTTTTGAGAGTTCAGCACCCTTTGCCAGCCTGAGAAGATCCTGTATGTTCTCTTTTGACATGTTAGCAAACGGGATTTTTTCCCATGTCTTTTCGTCAAGGGATGTCCATGCACATGACAGGAGATATTCGAGATCCCGTACTTCCTGTTCGGTCAGGCTCTTCCAATGAGAACCGCAATGTTCACGAAGCTTCTTGATAGCCTTTTCCACCCTCTTGTCACGGTGCACATGGTAGAGTCTGCGCCCAATCTCGGTCTGTGATACATCTGGCACCCCAACCACCTCCCGGGTTTGCCCGATGAGGGATCATGGGCTAGCAGGTAATAATCTTTTTGCATGATGAAAAGAAGCGGAATATTTTCCTTAATTAATTATAGGATTCTATCTTTGTGATCAATTATCCATAAAAAATTGGAGGATTGATTAACAGCCTAAAAGACTTGTTTTAGAATTTTCAGACCGACCCTTTGAGGATTTTGCAGATCTTGTTGATTCCGGTCTCTTCACGAATTTTCTTGTTTTTCACATCGTTTCCAATTTTCACGATCTCCTCCAGTTCCGTTCGGTTTAAGCGGGTGAAAGAACTCTGTTCCCAAACCTGCCTTCCGACCGAAACCCATGCTTCCCCGAGGATATAGTTCAGCATTTTAATGTCTTCGGGTGAAAAATCCCCAATCTCGGATTTCGGATTATGACGGATCTTTTCGAGGGCATTTTCGACTGCCCTCTCCTTATGGATCTGGAAGATCCTTCTTCCCCTCTCGTCATTTGTTACATCAGGCATAGATTCATCCCCCACTTAATCTTCGGATCCTGATTAAATAGTTTTTCGCGGGCAAAATGCATTTTTATGACTGCGATTATAACGGCTGAATCGGGACCCTAAACTACTTTTTAATAAAATAACTCAATAATAAAATCTAAAAATACAACGTCGGTAAACAGAAAAACAGAATAGATACATTTATCGTTTAGAAACAGGAGTATTGACATTGACCATATTTATTTTTACCGCTGCTGACCACCATGTCCAAAGTCATCGACAAACTGATAAAGGACGTAACTGAACGTTGCCGAGAGCGGGTTATCGAGGCCCGGCAAAAGCCAAAAATCGCAATTAACTCAATCGAACACTATCGTGAGAAGTATTGTTTCACATCAAAAAAATTGCGGGGAGGATTATCGTAGGGGGGTACTACTTGTGGCAGACGAAAAATCATTATTGCAGCAGATTCGTGAAAAAGAACTGCTACTCAGCATCAAAATTGATGAGACAAGGGGGGAAGCCGAAGAGATCACGCTTACTGCGAGAAAAGAAGCCTTGGAAATGATTGAGAATTCAGAGAGAGAAGGAAAAAAAGTTGCCCAAGAATATTATGAAAAAGAGATTGAGAACGTAAAAAAAGAGATTGAGCGGCTCAAAAGTCAGACCAATCAACAGGTAATGTCGGTACAGATGGACGGAGAACGCAATTTACCCTCAGCAATAGACAAAATGGTGAAAGTTGTCTCCGGGGAGTAGGCGATATGCTTCAGAAGATGAAAAAAATCCATGTGATCGGGCCAAAAAAGGATCTTCAAAGCGTGGTTGATCTCCTCTATCACATGGGAACTGTCCATCTTGAAGATATATCCAAGACCATCCGTCCCGGTGAAACAATCGTCAGGAAGATGGAACTCGAAAAAGGGGGAGAAATCGCAAATCTTCTTGTCAAGACAAGCGGCATTGTTCTTGCCCTCCCGACAATCACGGATGATACCCAGAAACAGGCCCGGATTTATGATGAACTCCAGAAAAAAGCCACCCGGAACTTATTGACTGGGCAAATCACGTGATTGGGGAACTTGAATCAACAACAAAAGACCTCTCCACAATGAAGACTGATCTGGAGTTTACACTCAACGCGATGGACAGGTATGAAAAAATAATAAAAAAAATCCAGCCTTTAGAGAGCCAGTTACCAAGTTTAGAGGGTTTTGAAGTCACTGTTATTCTCATTCAGCGGGAGTTCAGGGATGTTCTGGACATTATCAAAAATACGCTGGTGGAAATTACCCGGAATCAGTTTGAATTAATTTCTGCGGATGTGGATGAGACTACTATTGCTTCTGTTATTGTATTCAATAAAAGATATACCGAGGCCGTGCACTCGTTCATCTTCTCCCAGAATGTCAATGAGGTCCGGTTGCCACCAGAGTTCATAGGCAAGCCTTTTGATGAAATTCTTCAGCTCATATCCGCAAAGAGGGAAAAATCAATCGATGAGAAGGCGGTAATCGATGAAAAGCTGGTGAAACTATCCACCGAATGGTACCAGGAACTCGTGGTGCTCAAAAAAGTGCTTGAGGACAGGAACGCAGAAGCGGGTGTGTTCGGCAAATTCGGTCAGACGGAGTACACCTTTGTAATCCAGGGCTGGATCCCCAAAAAATACCTGAAGCGCACCAGGGAGGCACTGAAAAATGTCTTCGGGAACCGTGTCATCGTCAATGAGCTTGAGGTAAGTGCGGAGAAGATGGACGAGGCACCCACCTTCTACGACAACCCTGCGATCGTCAAACCCTTTGAATTTCTCTCGCAGCTGGTCAGCCTGCCCAAGTACCGGGAGGTCGATCCAAGCCCGCTTATGGCGATCTTCTTCCCGATCTTCTTTGGTCTTATGGTCGGGGATATCGCGTACGGTATCATCATACTTCTGTTTGCCGTGATTATGAAAAAAAAATATCAAGCAGAACTCTGGATCCAGCACCTGATGACCATCCTGATCATATCGTCGTTCTGGACCATTTTTTTCGGCTTTCTCTACGGTGAATTTTTCGGGAATTTCGGTGAGGAGATGGGCTGGATTCATCCCATGACAATCGCTGGTGTCACCCTGAACAGGATGGATGCACTGGTGGCCTTCCTTGTCCTTGCCATTGCCATTGGTGTATTCCATGTGTTCCTTGGTCTCAGCTTGGGAATCATCAATGCCATCACCAAAAAGAGCAAAAAACATGCCATTGAAAAGGCAGGGTTGATGATGGCGATAAGTGGGCTGATCCTTACTCTCCTCAGTATGTCAGCGATAATACCACAATCCATTGTCACGCTGGGGATTGTGATGATCGTTGTTGCAGTTCCCTTGATCATCTATGGCGGCGGATTCTTCGGGGTATTCGAGATCATGAGCACCGTAGGGAACATCCTCTCCTATGCCCGTATCATGGCAATCGGCATGGCATCCGTGGTTCTGGCGCTGGTGGCAAACGAACTGGGGAGCGCGGCGGATGTGGCGCTGGTAGGGATTCTGATCGCTGCGCTGCTGCATATGTTAAATATTGTCCTCGCGATGTTCAGCCCCTTCCTGCACTCTTTCAGGTTGCACATGGTGGAATTCAATTCCAAATTCTACGAGGGAGGGGGGAAGAAATACAAACCATTCCAGAAAGGGAAGGGTGGGTGACAAACAGATGAACTGAATGCGGAACGCGGTGCAGGCACGGCAACGGGTCTGTACAATATTTGAAAAGATTAATCAAATGGTACATGGATTTAACGGTTATAACAAGAGGTGTTGGAAAACATGGTTGACTGGGGAATTCCCATTGGAGCTGGCATCGCATTTGCCGCTGGTGCAATTGGTACAGGGTACGCGCAATCAAAAATCGGGTCTGCCGGAGCGGGAACAATTGCAGAACGACCCGAGACATTTGGATCGATGGTCGTTCTGGTGGCAATTCCCGAGACCATGGTTATATTGGGATTCGTGGTCGCAGCGATGCTTATGATCATGCTGGAGTGAACCGATATCAAATCCCACCCAAAGAATTTACTGCGTTCATAGGAAATGGGAGACCAGATGTTCTCTGAAAATGGAATCATTAATATGAACTCAGAGGATTGGACGTCATGAAATTGGAACAAGAATCCCATAATAGAATCTGGTGAAACGATGCCATATGAGCAGTTGATTGAATCTGTGGAGGTGTCCGCCCAAGAAAGAATTACGGAATTGAAGGAAAAGGCATACCGGCAATCGATGGTGATACGAAAGGAAGCGGAGGGAAAAGACGAGACCATAAGAAGGAAGCACCTTGATGCAGCCAAAAGAGCGGTCGTTGTCGAACGCAACAAAGCAATTGCAAAGGTCAAGGAAGAAACGAGGATGCAGCTGATCCATGCGAAAGATGACGTGTATCAGAAAGCCTGTTCTGAAGCCCAAAAAATCCTGTCATCGGCACGCGAGCATGCAAATTACGAGAAAATCTTTTCAAAAATGTTAAAAGAGGCCGTTACCGAGCTGGAAGGAGAGGAAATACAGCTGCATATCGATAAACGGGATGAGAGCCTCTGTAAAAAGCTGCTTCCGGAACTTCAACTGAACTGCGAGATAATCACCGATTTAACCTGTGCAGGGGGATTGAATGCAGGCACAAAAGATCAAAAATTCATCATCTTCAATACGATCGAATCGAGGTTTGAGAAGGCAAAGGTACTCCTGAGATCTGACCTGTTTGCGGCACTCTATGGTGGTAAGGGTGGAGTATGACTACGTAAATGCACGGATAAGAGGCATGAAAAGCCGTCTGCTCGGAACTCCTGTACTTGAAACCCTGATTCTCAAACCCGATGTTGAGGCAGTCATTGCCGAGCTGGGGAATACAGCCTATAAAGACGAGATTGAAAAAGCAAGTGTCCAGTTTTCCGGGATACGGTGCGTCGAAGTTGCGTTGCGAAAGGATTTTTCTGCTGCATTCAGGAAAATCCTGCATCTCATGCAAGGGGAAAAATCCGAAAAGTATATCAAAATCCTACTGAACCGCTGGGATGTGCAGAACATCAAGACGATCCTGCGGGGCAAGAAGATCTCTGTGACAGCAGACGAGATAATAGAGTGCCTGGTTCCGGCTGGACAACTGGATGACACCACGTTAATCGAACTGATCAAGCAGCCCGATGTCAGGGAGGTAATTGATCTCCTTGCAACGTGGGGGATTGAATATTCACGGCCACTGACCCGTAATTTTAAGGAATACACTGAAAAAAACGATCTCGCCGTTCTTGAGTATGCCATTGATAAATTTTACTATGAAAATGCATTAGAAACATTGCGCAAAGAATCCTATGATGATCGCATCATCCGGGATATGATAAAAACTGAGATTGATGTGACCAATATCAAAAATGTTCTGAGGATGATACGGGACAAAATCGAGAGTGAAGAGGCAGACCCATTCCTGATCAAGGGTGGCGCAAAACTGAATATCGATAGACTGTTTTCCATGATCCAAACCAGGACACTTGAGGGAGCGATCAAGATCCTTGACGCCACGCCATACAATTTCCTCTCTGAACTTCCTGCAGACGTCTTAAAGAGAGAAAAGATATCGGTATTTGAAAAAGAACTCGAAAAATATCTTGTGAAACGAGGGATCAGCAGGTTTCTCGGAGATCCCTTGAGTATTGCCTTTGCAGTCGGGTATATATGGGCAAAATATAACGAGATCACCAATATCAGGATCATAGCTCGGTGCAAGACTGCCGACATACCGGAAAAAGAGATCCGGGAGGAGTTGATTTATGTATAAGTTTGTCGTAGTCACCGATCCGGATTCAGCAGCGGGATTCCGCCTTGCCGGTGTAGATGTTCTCGAGACGTCAAATCTGGAAGATGCAAAGAAGATCATACCTCCCCTGATATATAAAGACGATACGGGAATCGTTGCAATAAGTGAAGATTTCATGGCGGCCCTGGATGAAAAACTGCTGGAAAAAATTGACAAAACATACCGGCCGATCATTATTCCGATCCCTGCAAGGATCAAGGGGATCGAGAGAACAAGTTACATCGAACGGTTACTTCAGAGGGCGATCGGGTATAATATCGTGATAAGGAGGTAGGGGTCATGATTGAGGGGATTATATCAAGAATTTCGGGTCCTGTGGTTCTGTCGGACCGTATGAGGGGCTCGAAGATGTATGATGTAGTAAAGGTTGGAAATGAAGAGCTTAACGGAGAGATCATACGGCTCGACGGGGATCTGGCTGTTGTCCAGGTGTATGAGGACACTTCAGGCTTAAAAGTCGGCGAGAAAGTTCTGAACACGGAAATGCCGCTCTCTGTTGAACTCGGCCCGGGCCTCCTGTCTTCGATTTACGATGGCATTCAAAGGCCTTTACCAGTACTGTTTCAGCGTAGTGGCAGTTTCATATCCCGCGGTATTTCCGTTCCCGGCATTGATAAGGAAAAGAAGTGGGAGTTTACAGCAACCGTAAAAACAGGGGACCGGGTATCCGGTGGGGATATCATAGGAACGGTCAATGAGTACCATGTCGAGCACAGGATCTTGGTTCCTCCATTTGTCTCAGGAATCATAAAAGATATCCGAAGCGGTTCATTCAGGGTTGAGGAACCTGTCTGTATTCTGGAAGATAATACCCCGATAACAATGATGCAGAAATGGCCGGTTAGAAAGGGAAGACCCTATAGAAAAAAGCAAAACCCGAACTTACCCCTTGTCACCGGGCAGAGAATCTTTGATACCATGTTCCCGGTGGCCAAAGGCGGAACTGCCATGATCCCCGGCGGTTTTGGCACAGGAAAGACCGTTGCGGAACAGACCCTTGCAAAATGGTCGGACACCCAGATCGTTGTATATATCGGGTGTGGGGAGCGGGGAAATGAGATGACGGATGTCCTGACTGAATTTCCGGAACTTGTCGATCCCCGGACAAAGATGCCACTCATCCAGAGAACAATCCTGATTGCGAACACCTCGAATATGCCGGTAGCAGCCAGGGAGGCCTCAATCTACACGGGAATCACCATGGGGGAGTATTATCGCGATATGGGGTATGACGTCGCCCTTATGGCAGACTCCACGTCCCGGTGGGGGGAGGCATTACGGGAAGTCTCTGGCAGGCTGGAGGAGATGCCGGGAGAAGAAGGATATCCCGCCTACCTTGCTACAAGACTGGCGGCGTTCTACGAGCGAGCCGGCAGGGTTGTCTGTCTTGGTTCAGATGACCGATTGGGATCCGTTACAATCGTCGGTGCTGTATCACCCCCGGGTGGCGATTTCTCAGAGCCGATCACCCAGAATACATTGAGAATTGCAGGGACGTTTTGGGCATTGGATACCAGTCTGGCATACAGGCGCCATTTCCCGTCTGTGAATTGGATAAAAAGTTATTCGCTCTATCTGGACAGCATCCAGGACTGGTTCTTACAAAACGGATTTGATGATTGGAAAGAGCTGCGGGATATCACCATGTACCTGCTCCAGAAAGAGGTCGAATTGCAGGAGATCGTTCAGCTGGTCGGTCCTGACGCCCTTCCTGAGAGTGAGAAAGCCATTCTGGAGGTTACAAGGATGATCAGGGAGGATTTTCTCCAGCAGAGCGCCTATCACGATGTCGACTCCTTCTGCCCGCTCAAGAAGCAGTACATGATGCTCAAGGTTATTTTAAATTTCTATAACCGGACGAGTGAGGCGATGAACAGGGGGATCGGCCTGAACAAAATCCTGAAACTGCCGTTAAAGCCGGAGATCGGGAGGATGAAGGAGCTGGCAGATGTGGAGA
>Ga0233423_10001850_pt1 | contig 10434 bp, 7 predicted proteins | sample Watercolumn_Mata_FD_180713 | JGI IMG/M metagenome (GOLD analysis project Ga0233423, IMG submission 180713) | Freshwater microbial communities from Lake Matano, South Sulawesi, Indonesia - Watercolumn_Matano_2014_112_MG | ecosystem: Environmental > Aquatic > Freshwater > Lake | place: Indonesia... | reverse complement strand
AATTATCGCCATATCTTTGAAAAAGCTACCGTCGGTATTTTTCAATCTACCGTAGATGGTAAGTTCCTTAAAGTGAATCCGGCGATGGCTGAAATATATGGATATTCATCTCCCGAGGAGATGTTGAGCTCTATTCAGGATATTTCTCGCCAATTGTATGTAAATGCGGATGATCGAAAAAATTTCATCGAATTGTTGGGTCAGGAAGATGAAATTTCTAATTTCATAAACGAAAATTTTCGGAAAGACGGAACTCGTATCTGGACACAGAAAAATACACGGGCCGTGAAGGATGAATCAGGAAAAATCCTGTATTATGAAGGTTTTTTAACCGATATCACAGAGCATAAGCATGTTGAAGAAGCTCTTCGCCAGAGCGAAGATAAAATGAAGAGTATCTTTCGTGTGGCACCAGTTGGTATAGGCGTAGTTGTGAATAGGATTTTCGTCGAAGTGAACACATATATCTGTCAAATGACAGGATATGAGCGAGAGGAGCTAATTGGTAAAAGCGCACGTATGATTTATCCAACTCAAGAAGATTATGATGATGTTGGGACACGAAAGTATTCACAAATCAGTTTGAAGGGAACAGGGATGGTTGAAACACGGTGGCGTCGCAAAGATGGTTCCATTCTTGATGTACTGCTTTCTTCAACACCCATCTACCCTGAAAATCTAGAACTAGGAGTTACATTTACCGCACTTGACATTACTGAGCGTAAGCGAGTCGAAAAGGCACTGCGCGAAAATGAATACTTCCTTACGAAATCACAGGAAGTCGGTGGCACCGGTTCGTACTACTTTACCGTTGAAACTGGAACGTGGGTCAGTTCTAAAAAATTAGATGAGATTTTCGGAATAGACGAATTTTATACAAAAAATATTGACGGTTGGATTAAACTCATTCATTACGAAGATGCAGATGAGATGAGTCGCTATCTAAGCCAATATGTGATCACAGAACATCATCGGTTTGACAAAGAATATAGAATCGTTCGGAAGAGCGACGGGCAGGAGCGCTGGGTTCATGGAATCGGAGAACTGGAATTCGATTCAAAAGGGAATACAGTTGCAATGATCGGTACTATCCAAGATATAACCGACCGTAAGAATGTAGAAGAAGAAAAAAGGAAACTTCAAGATCAGCTCCTCCAAGCTCAAAAAATGGAAGCAATTGGAAGGCTTGCAGGTGGTGTTGCACATGACTTTAACAATATGATTGGTGTTATCCTCGGATACGCGTCTATGCTTGAAAAAAACATAGACATGCCGGAATCATCGCTGAAGAAAATTAAAGCGATTATATCAGCGGCAGAACGCTCGGCAAATCTTACCAAGCAACTCCTGACATTTGCTCGCAGGCAAATTATTACACCCGTTCCATTAGACTTGAATAAGGAAGTGCAATCACTTAAACAAATGCTTTCCCGTTTAATTGGGGAAGATATAACACTCGTCGTGCTGCCTGCACACGAGTTGTGGACTGTCAAAATTGATCCTACACAGATTACCCAGATACTCACCAACTTAAGTTCGAATGCACGTGATGCAATAACCGATGTTGGTATTGTGACTATCTCGACGACTAACAATAATCTCAAAGAGCCGATTCTTTGTAGGGGTGACGAAATACCAGCAGGCGAATATGTTGTTCTTGCATTCAGCGACACTGGTATGGGGATGGAGAAATCTATCATCGATGTAGCATTCGAGCCTTTCTTCACAACAAAGCCAAAAGGTGAAGGTACCGGTTTAGGTCTTTCGACAGTCTTCGGTATTGTTAAACAAAATCATGGTTTTATCGATATTTATAGTGAAGTAGGGCATGGAACGACAGTGAAAATCTATTTTCCTCGTTATCACGGCAAACCTGAACGCACTGAGGAAAAAACTTCAGATGTGCAACTTACAGGATCAGAGACAATTTTAGTCGTCGAAGACGAAGAAGGACTTTTAAATCTAACATGCAGTTCTTTGGAAATTTATCATTATCATGTATTGAAAGCTCATACGCCATCCGAAGCTATTTCCCACTGCGAAGCTCGTAAACGAAACATTGATTTACTCATTACCGATGTCGTTATGCCCGGAATGAATGGAAAAGAATTGAAGGATCGTATTAGTTCACTACAACCCGGAATAAAAATTTTGTTTATGTCAGGATATTCTGAGGACATTGTTGCACATCGCGGAATTTTGGAGAAGGGAGTTCACTTCCTTCAAAAACCATTTACACCGACAAGTTTAGCCAGGAAAGTACGGGAGGTGCTCAACAGCTGAGACATGTGGCGCTCTTCGCTGAAATGGGTAATTTGTTGTTTTGTTCTTGTTGGACTGGGAACTACTTTTTTCTATTTATACTTCTTCTACAAAGATTATACAGAATATTTTCAAACATACCACGGTACACTCAGTAAATCTGTCGAAGTGTATGATTCCATCGGAGGAAAATATTGGATCACTTTATTTAATTCTGAAGGACTTCGCGTCGAATGTGGATTGTTGGTACCCACGCCTTGTAAAACAAAAAATAAATCTAATGCACAAAAGATAATAACTACTGCACACAAAAAATATCCTGCCATTATTCTTCTTGGTGGAAAAACAACCGGTAAATATGCTATTGATTATGCAATGGACTTAGACAGTATCATAATTTTCGCACTCGATTATCCATACGAACCACGTCAGGTCTACACTTTCTGGACAATACTTTATGATATACCTGTGATACGTAGCGCTCTGATTAATATGGTGCCTTCCACTATGCTGGCAATAGACTACCTCATCAATCGGAGCGATGTGGATTCAACAAAGATTGTACTGCTTGGGTACAGTTTTGGCGCTCCGTTTGTTCCGGTTCTGTCAACTCTTGATAGACGTATTGATGTGGCAACAATGGTCTATGGCGGTGGTGACTTGACATCACTTATAAGACATAATGTTAGACGGTATGAAGGAGTGTTTCTGAGTGAATTCGTAGGTCAGGTCGGCGGATTGTTCCTTCGACCAATTGAACCGATGCGATATGCAGAAAAAATTTCGCCAACACCACTTTTTATGATTAATGGTACGGATGATGAGCAAGTTCCTCGTAGAAATACCGACATTTTCTTTCGAGAGGCAAAAGAACCAAAGAAAATTGTTTGGCTCGAATCAAAACACGTTCACCCGAAAAATCAAGATTTAACTCGGAGGATTATCGCCTCGTTAAAACAGCAACTCAAAGATCTAAAAGTATTAGATTGAGTTGTACGAATAGTTAAAAAATTTTAAAGTAGTTTACATCCGGCTAAATTTCTGCTTCTTAATAACTATCCTCTCCAATTTCCACTTTTCCACGGAAGACAAAATGGATGAATGCGGAGTAGGCTATTACAATTGGCATACCAATAAGTGCGATTATTAGCATGGTTTGAAGTGTGAGTGGGCTTGAACAGGAATTGTAAATTGTCAAACTATAACTTATATCTATTGAAGAAGGCACAAGGCGCGGAAAGAGGCTGAGTGCCACCTGTCCATTGATAAAGACAATTATTAACGATGAAACAAGAAATGCTCTGGTAAACTTTTCTCTCTTTAATACAATTGGCAGATATACGACGGATGCGAGTGAACCTACAAGGAAAACGTAAAATAATGGTTGATTAATTGTACTTTCGAAAAGGAATGGCGATGTTAACCAACTCCACATGGTCATCATAACGTATAGTACTACAAAAATCATCCACACAAGAGAAGCCAATTGCTGATATCGATTTTGGAGTGTACCTTCTGTTTTAGATGTTAGATAAATTGCGCCATGCATGGTGAAGAGAACAAAGGTCAATATTCCTACTCCTAATGAGTAGGGATTTAATAATTCTAGAAATGTGCCTTGATAATTGCCAGAGATATCAACGGGAACACCATGAAGAATATTTCCGATGGCAACTCCAAAAAGAAATGCAGGTAGAAGACTGCCTAGACGAAAAGCCCAATCCCAGGCATGCCGCCAGGTTGGTGATTCTACTTTGCTTCGAAATTCAAACGAGACAGCACGAAAAATGAGTGCTATTAGTACAAGTATCAAAGCGAGATAAAAACCACTAAAAACTGTCGCATAGACAACAGGGAATGCAGCAAATAATGCTCCGCCACCGGTAAGCAGCCATACTTCATTTCCATCCCATACAGGACCAATGGCGTTCATGTGTATTCGTCGTTCTCTGTCATCTTTGGCAAAGAAAGAAAGTATGCCGACACCGAAGTCGAATCCATCTAGGATTGCATAACCCGTAAATAACACGCTGATCAGTATAAACCATATCGTATTAAGGTCCATTTAGGTTTCCTCCTATCCTTTATCCGGTTGCGGTCCATGTTTTACTTCCTGCATGAGAAGATATACATAAAGACATCCTAGGAGCACGTAGATAATACTAAAGAGAATTATAGAGAATGCAATCTCGCCTGCAGTCACATTTGTAGAATGAGCCTCCGAGGTTCGCAACAGCCCGTATACAATCCAAGGTTGACGACCTACTTCTGCAGTAATCCACCCAAGTTGGCAGGCAGCTAGTGGTAGCGGAATTGACCATATGAATGCTTTTAGTAGCCATTTTTTTTCAAACAGTCTATCCTTTCGAAGTAACCATGTTGCATAGAGAGTTATTGCGATAAAAAAAAGGCCAAGCACGACCATGTTGTGGAAGGATACGAAAGTAAGCCAGAGCGGTGGGATATTTTCGATAGGAAATTCGTTAATGCCTTTAACATGTGCATTGATGTCTCCAAATGCCATCCAGCTTAAGAGTCCTTGAATTTCAATTTTTGCTTTCAATTCAGGTGGTTCTGTAACTGGAAATGCGAAGAAAACAAGTGGTGCTCTGTTTTGACTTGTATATAATCCTTCAATTGCAGCAAATTTCTCCGGTTGTGTACGTGCAACCTGTTTTGCATGTTCATGCCCGAAGGGCATTAACTCAAGTACTGAAGTAATAAGTCCGGCAATGACGGCAATCTTCATTGCGCGCTTGGCAAGATCAATTTCTTTTCCATGAAGAATCAGATATGATGCGATACCAGCTACGAAGAATGCCCCGCAGATCAAGGCTGCATCTACTGTATGAAGATAACGAATCACAGCCGACGGATTGAAAACTGCCTCGAAAAAGTTGGTCAACTCGGCTCTGCCGTTTCGCAGTACATATCCGGTTGGTGTCTGCTGCCATGAGTTTGCTACAATTATCCAAAATGCAGAAATTGTTGCACCAATTGCTACCATAAGAATTGAAAACCAATGAATTGCCTTAGAAACTTTATTTCGTCCGAAGAGATAAAGGCCGAGAAATCCAGATTCAAGGAAAAATGCAAAGATTCCCTCAGCAGCAAGTGGCGCTCCAAATATGTCGCCCACGAACTTTGAATATGCTGCCCAGTTTGTACCGAACTGAAATTCCATTACAATACCGGTTGCAACGCCGACAGCAAATGTTAATGCAAAAAGTTTTCCAAAGAATTTACCCATTCTGACGTAAACATTATTGTTTGTTCGCCATCCTATTCCTTCCATAATAACTAAAAGCCAGCTTAATCCAATAGAAATTGGCGGGAATAGGAAATGAAATCCAATTGTCAGTGCGAATTGTAATCGAGCAAGTAAAAGTGCATCCATGAGAATCACTCCACTGTTTGAGAAGGACCAAATTCAGAGAACTGGTATAAATGTAATATCATAATAGCGTGCTAAATTCCGCAATGTTATTCTATTCCCACCATCAATAATAGAAAAGAGTTTCTATTTAATAATGTTAGGATCTCTGTGCACATTGTCGGGTGAAAAAGCCGGACTGCAGATAGCGATATATTCCGCACCACTATTTTCTGGTGTACTGTATTGTACCCATTCCCCCCGGAAGACAATAATTGCTTGCCCGGCGTGTACATCAATAGTTTTAGCTTTTGTAGTAACACGCAGCATACCGCTAAGAACGAGAGTATATTCGTCAAATTCTGGAGTTTGACCAGGCTCAATCCATTCACTAGGACTCTTCATCTTTGCGATGCTTATATCGTTGGATTGGCTATTCACCCGACCGATAAATTCTTCTATTATTTTTGGTTTATTTCCTGATGCTTCAATAGTTGATGGAGATGGAATGAACTTAGGCATATACTTTCGTTATAAATCCTATTTTGACAATTCCTCACGTAATCCTGACATTTGTTCTGGATGGCCAATAACGACAAGTGTATCACCGGTTTTCAGGACTGTGTTATGAGGTGGATTGAAAACAAAATTCTGTTTATCCTTTCCATGTTTCATTGAGACTAGTACAACACCAGATTCATGCAATATTGTACATTCTTTTAAAGTCTTATCGCGGAATGGTGTTGTGGCTCCAATTTTAACCTCATCGACTCGTAGTGCCGAATCGTCTCGCAACATTGTGTCGAGAAATAATGTTGTTTCTGGTCGTATCATTTCGGATGCCATTCGAAGACCCCCGATGTAAGGTGCCGAAACTGCAGAGTCTGCACCACTTCGGAAAAATTTTTCTCGAACTGAAATATCATCCACTTTTGCTACAATTCTTAATTTTGGATTTAGGCCTCGTGCAGTAATTACAACAAAGAGATTATCTTTGTCTTCGGGCAATGTTGTTACGAGTCCTGCTGCGTGTTCAATGCCAGCCTCCTGAAGTGCAAGGTCGGTCGCTGCATCTCCTTCCACAGTTGGTATTCCACGGTTAAGAAGTCCCTGAACCTTCTTGGAATCTTTTTCCACGACAACAACTTTACGCTGTGTTCTTATCAATTCTTCTAGGACATAATGTCCATTATTTCCTGCTCCACAGATGATATAATGATGAGAAATTTTCTTTAAGGTTCGTTCCATTTTGCGTCTCCTCAATATTCCGGCTATTCCACCTTGGACAAGGAATTGTGTAATTTCCGAAATACCATATAAAATAATTCCCATTCCTCCCATTATGAGGAAAATTGTAAACAGTCGGCCATAAGTTGATAATGGGTGAGTTTCACCATAACCGACAGTCGCCAATGTTATAACTGTCATATACATTGCATCGAAAAGTGTCCACCCTTCAATGAAATGATATCCTAATGTTCCAATAATCAGGATAAGAAGTAGTAAATAAAATATTTGAAGTGCGTTATATGCAGTGTTCAATTTTTTCCCTCAAACTTTTTCCACTCATCTGCATACCGTTGTAGCTTGTTATCAGCTTGTTCGTAAACAGTTCCGTGTTCATACGTACCAGTTTTTTTAAGTTTGCCTGCTCTAATGCCTGTAAGAATTTCTATACCTTCATCAATAGTTTTAATAGCGTAGATGGAGAATTTCTTTTTCTGTACTGCGTCGTAAACTTCTTCGCGAAGCATCAAATCATCTGCATTTTGAATGGGAATGATCACGCCCTGGGTTCCTGTGAGTCCACGAGCTTTGCAGACATCATAGAAGCCTTCAATCTTGAGATTTACACCTCCAATAGCTTGAATCTCACCCTTCTGATTGACAGATCCAGTTACAGCAATATCTTGCCGGAGTGGGATTTCTGAAAGACTCGAGAGGATAGCATATATTTCTGTCGATGATGCACTGTCTCCGTCCACCCCCGCATAAGATTGCTCGAATGTAATACTTGCATCCATCACTAATGGTTTGCTTTGTGCAAATCGGCTTCGAAAATATCCACTTAGGATGGCTACACCCTTATTATGGGTTGGTCCACTCATTTCAGCTTCTCGCTCGATATTAATAATACCGCTTCGCCCGAGAGAAGTACGAGCAGTAATACGTGATGGTTTCCCGAAAGCATGCTCACCGGTATCATAAATAGAAAGCCCATTTACTTGTCCTACTACAGATCCTACTGTATCGATCATGAGTGTTCCTTGGTCGATCAACTCCTGTACTTTTTCTTCGACCAATTTTACACGATAGAGACGTTCTGATATGGCTTTTTCAACATGGTCACCTTTCACAACATTTACCTTGTCTTTCTGTGCCCAGTAATTTGCTTCGCGAACAATATCGGCGATCATATTGAAGCGAGTGGAAATTTTTTGGCGCCGGCCGGCAAGTCTAACACCGAATTCAATAATCTGCGCGAGAGCAGTTGCGTCAAAAGGAAAGAGTTGTTCATCGTCGCAAATCATTTTTACAAATCGGATATACTGAGCGATAGTGCTTTTAGATTTTGGCATCTCGAAATCAAAATCAGCGCGGATTTTGAAGATCTTTTTGAAGTCATCATCCCGAAAATACAACAGATTATAAAGATCTGTCTCACCGATCATTATCACTTTGACATTAATTTGAATTGGCTCAGGTTTAAGGCTCATCGCAGAATATCCAAAAATCGGTTCATAGGTCTGGATATCAAGAAGTCCCGTCCTAAGTGTCCGTTTCAGATCTTGCCATACACCAGGCTCTATTAATGCGTCTAAAGCATTAAGCACAAAGTACCCACCGTCCGCACGAATGAGAGAACCTGCTTTGATTTTGGTAAAATCTGTTCGAAGGATACTTCCCTTCTCAATTTCGCGCTCGACGTTTCCAAAAATGATTTTATATTTTGGATTTGTTTCGATGACAATAGGTACATGATGTGTATCGGAATTATCTACCAGAACGTTCACTTGAAACTCTAGGAAAGTATCCTCTTCCTCATCTTCATTGTGATTTTCTCCAGCAGGAGGAATGAGCTGTTGTTTTCGAAATCGCTCAAGATTATGCCGCACATTAGTACGAACTTCTTCGAAGTATGTACGAAGCTTCGGGAGTTCATAAGTTGTTTTCAATATCCGAATAGCATCATCGACCGCAGGCATGACGAATCTTTCTTCCAGATCCTCAAGCGATTGCTGTACTTTCTTTTCAATGTTTCTAAGTTCGCGAAAAACAGTAGCCATTTGTTTTTCAAGGTCTGTTAATGTTTCGCGCATATGATTGAATTGATCTTTATCGAATTCACCTTTTTGAACCAGTAATTCGACTTGATCGAGACCGGTCGGTGTACCATTTACTACAGGTACAATATCGGGACGCATTGTATTGCCTGCTTGGACTTGGACTAAATCAAATCCGCGTTCCTTCACGCGCCGTTCAAAATCCTGCAACACACTTTTTTGACGCTCTTGAAAATGGAGTACTAATTTTTTTCTTGCCTGTTGGTAACGCTGGCTTTCATATACAGCGGGAATGTCTCTAAGTAAATCCTTAATAAAGTTTTCCATGTCTTGCCGCAATCCCTGTCCTTGTCCTGCAGGAAGTGAAATGGCAATGGGCATATCAGGATTCTTAAAGTTATACACATAGCAATGATCTTTCATTGCACCTTGTTTCTTTTCAAAATCCTGTAGTAAGCGCTTAATCGTTGTAGTACGGCCGGTACCGGTAAGCCCCGTAACAAAAATATTGTAACCAAAGTGGCTCATTTCTAGTCCAACACGCAAAGCGCGTAGTGCTCGTTCCTGACCGATAATTTCTCTAGTTGGATGAATATCGTTGGTTGTCTTTATACCAAGCGATGCAGGCTCACATTGCCATCGTAATTTTTCGAGTGGTAATGGAGAATGATTTGAGGCTGATCGAAGATCGAGAGATGGTGCGGATTTTTTCTTTTTCATCGCGTTTCTATATTTGTGATAGCAGGTAATATATCACTACGATAGTACGAAAAAGAGGTATGAGTTTCAAACGGCAACCGTAGAGTTTTTATGTGCCGATTTAAATTCGCATATTTCGTTAAGAAGGCAATCTCTGCAAATAGGATCGGTCGGTCGGCAAAGTTCACGCCCAAGATATGAGAAAGATATGCCAGCATCGTGCCAGTGTTCTCTTGAGATAATTCCCATTAATACCTTTTCCATCTTTTCAGGACTTGCTTCATTAGTAATTCCTATACGCGGAATAACGCGTAAAACATGCAAATCTAAAAATATTCCTTGAGGTTCGCCGTCGGCTTCGCGGATTATAACATTTGCGGATTTACGTCCTATGCCGGGAAGTTCTATTAACCGGTCAATAGTTAACGGAATATTTGACTCATCTCCTAGGACCTTAGCAATATTAATAAGCCAATCTGCTTTCCTACGATATCCACGAATGGTTTTTAAATATAAATGTAATTCATCAGAATGAGCGAGTGCAAGTTGTTTCAAGGATGGATACCGTTGAAATAGTGCAGGTGCAGCAGCATTCACAATAGCATCGGTAGTTTGTGCTGAGAGTACTACCATAACAACGAGTTGATATGTGTTTTTGTATTCGAGAGGATGTTTTCGTGAATGGTACTGTGTGAAGAGAGGGTGAAGTAAAAGATTCCAATCTTTATTGCTGCTCTGTTTCATGCTGAAGATTGTTAAAAGAATGTTTCATTTTCTTTGGTTGGATGACAGAATGTTTTTAATTGTGGAAAAGTT
>Ga0233423_10001849_pt1 | contig 10443 bp, 12 predicted proteins | sample Watercolumn_Mata_FD_180713 | JGI IMG/M metagenome (GOLD analysis project Ga0233423, IMG submission 180713) | Freshwater microbial communities from Lake Matano, South Sulawesi, Indonesia - Watercolumn_Matano_2014_112_MG | ecosystem: Environmental > Aquatic > Freshwater > Lake | place: Indonesia... | reverse complement strand
CCTATGTCTTATAGCCATCGGCTCGATGGTAAAGACTGCTTTTGAATATGTTTCTTTGCTTAAGGAAGAAGGTATAAAAGCAACGTTAATCAACGCCCGTTTTATAAAACCCTTGGATAGAGATTTGTTGCTTGAGGTAGCGAAAGAGTTTGATGTAGTCGTTACGCTTGAAGAAGGCAATTCGAGTTGCGGTTTCGGCAGTGCGATTTTAGAATTTTATGAAACTGAAGGCGTCTTAGATAAATTGCAATTAATCCGTGCCGCGCTTCCCGATGAATTTATTTCTGCTGCTAAAAGAGAAAAATTGTTAGAAATCTATGGTTTAGATGCGCGTTCTCTTAGAGAGCGGTTAAAGAACGTCTTGGAAAGAAAAGCTATAGGCAATAAACACTCAAGATTATAAAAATTATCGGTACGGCAGAAGTTTATAAAGCAGATTGTCGAATGGAGAACGGTTCAAGCAAACTAATTTCTTACGAAGTAAAAATAAATAAAGATGCGTGTAAGGCTTGTGGTCTTTGCATTTTTTATTGTCCCGCAAAGTACCTGGTGTTTTCTTCGCAGTTAAATAAAAGAGGGGTCAGGTTTGCCTTGTGCAATCCCAAAGCTAAATGCGCAGGATGCGGATTTTGCTTTTTAATCTGCCCGGATTGCTGTATAGAAATTTATGAAAAATAGTCATGCGTCAAATAGAATCTTGATGACGGGAAACGAAGCCATGGCTGAAGCCGCTGTTTTGGCAGGTTGCCAGTTTTACGCAGGTTATCCTATTACGCCGCAAAATGAATTAACGGCATATATGGCGCAGCGCATGCACGAGGAAAACAGAGTATTTATTCAGGCTGAGAGCGAAATAGCGGCAATCAATATGGTTTTTGGCGCTTCGGCGGCGGGCTTCAGGGCGATGACTTCTTCTTCCAGCCCGGGTATATCTTTAAAACAGGAAGGGATGTCTTATCTTGCCGGGGCCCAGCTTCCGGCGGTAATAATTAACGTAATGCGGGGCGGACCGGGCTTAGGCAATATTGCTTCCAGCCAATCCGATTATTTTCAGGCAACCAGAGGCGGAGGTCACGGCGATTATTTCACTCCCGTCTTGGCGCCTTGGAATGTTGATGAAGCCGCAAAACTAGTCAAGCTTTCTTTTGATTTAGCCGATTATTACAGAAATCCGGTAATGATTTTGGCCGATGCGATAATCGGGCAGATGATGGAATCAGTAACGTTAAGCAGTATGCAAAAAGCGCAAAGCGTAAATAAAAACTGGGCTTTGACCGGCGCCAAAAACAGGCTCCCAAATATAGTTAAATCTTTTTTTCTAAAAGAAGGATTGCTTGAGGCGCACAACGAACATCTGAGGAAAAAATGGCAGGCAATCCGTAAAAACGAACAGAAATTTTCTTCCTACAAAATAAATGATGCGCGCTATGTCATTGTTGCCTACGGTTCTCAGGCGCGAATTGCACATGAAGCGGTGGAGATATTACGGGAAAGCTCGATTAAAGCCGGTCTTTTTCGGCCAATAAGTTTATGGCCCTACCCGGAGAAAGGATTAAGGGATATTGGTAAGAAAGTAAAAAAGTTTTTGGTGGTGGAACAATCCTTAGGGCAAATGGTTGAAGATGTGCGTTTGGCTTTGTCGGATAAAGAAATATATTTTTTGGGTAAAACCGGCGGCGGGATACCCACGTCAGAAGAAATTGTGAAATTTATTAAAAAAAATAACTAAAGATATGGTAAAAAAGTTCAGCCGGCCTAAAGCTTTAAAAGGTGTGAATACTCACTATTGCGCCGGTTGCGGTCACGGAATTTTGCATCGTTTAATAGCCCAGGTAATTGATGAGTTAGGGATACAAGAAAAAACTATTGCTGTCGCTCCGGTGGGTTGTGCGGTTGTGGCTTATGATTACTGGGATTTTGATGCCTGCGAAGCGGCGCACGGCAGGGCCCTGGCGGTAGCTACAGGCATAAAAAGATGCCGTCCAGAATCCATAGTCTTCACTTATCAAGGCGACGGAGACCTTGCTTCTATCGGCACAGCTGAGACACTGCATACGGCAAATAGAGGAGAGAATCTCACCTGTATTTTTGTGAATAATGCTTGTTACGGCATGACCGGCGGCCAGATGGCCCCGACTACCCTTTTGGGCCAGAAGACTACTACGACACCTTGGGGAAGAAATCCGCAATACGGCGAAGGCTGGCCTTTAAAATTAAGCGAAATGCTATCAATCTTAAAAGGAGTTTCTTTCCTAGTGCGCACTTCCGTAAGTAATCCCCAAAAAATTAAAGAAACGCAAAATTATATTAAAAAGGCATTTATCAATCAAATGGAGAATAAGGGTTTTTCTTTGGTGGAAGTATTGAGCCCATGTCCTACTGTTTGGCAGAAATCAGCCATTGAGGCGGTAAAGTGGATAGAGCAGGAGATGGTTAAAGAATTCCCCTTGGGAGTAATCAAAGGATAAATGAAATTCCAAATCATAAATTCCAAACAAATTCTCCGCCAGAGGCGAGACTTTGCCGCAAGGCGGCGGGCAATGACCCGAATTACAATAACCAAAAAGCTTTCGTTTGGAATTTGATTATTGGATATTGGAATTTATTCGTGATTTGGTGCTTGGAATTTAATAATGAAAGCAGAGATTTTAATTTCCGGTTTTGGGGGCCAGGGTTTAATGAGTTTAGGGAAAATCCTTGCCAAAGCCGCTGCGTTAGAAAATAAATATAGCGTTTGGTTCCCTTCTTACGGCGCAGAAATGCGCGGCGGGACCGCCTATTGCTTTGTGAAAATTTCAAGTTCGCCGATACATTCTCCTTTTATTGTTCATCCGGATATAGCAGTAATTCTTAATCAGCCGTCATTGGATAAATTCAAAGAACAGCTAAAAAAGCAAAGCCTGCTTATTCTTAACGCCGACCTTATCGATAACCACTCTTTTATCGGGGCCGGAATAAAAAAAATAAATTTGCCGTTAAACAAAATGGCCCTAGAGTGTGGGAGCATAAAGGCGGTTAATACCGTTGCTTTAGGTGTTCTTATTTCGTTGCAAAAAAGTCTGATTAGAGAGAGTACGGTTATTAAAATCTTAGAAGAAACATTTAATACCAAAGAAAGTTTAGGGCTTAATCTTCGTGCGTTATCCTGCGGGAAACAAGCCGCTTGTGGCTATAAGAAAATGTAGTTTGCTAAGTATATGCTTGAGAAAATTTTTAACAAAATAGGCGAATTAATAAAGATAGTAGCTCTTTTCATCTTCTTTTCCTATCTAATTTTATGCGCCAGCTACAATGTTACCGGCGGTGATCATCTTTTTCATATCAAATCCGGAGAGTATATCGTTAAACATAAAAGCGTTCCCGGACAAGATATATTTTCTTTTACCATGGAAGGCAAGCAGTGGGTTAATCATGAATGGCTATACCAGATTTTAATTTACAAGCTTTATGAAAATTTTGGTTTCAACGGCATCTTTTACCTCCGTATCATTATTTTTTCTTTAGCTTTTTTCCTTTTAGCGGCAATGATACTAAAAATAGACTGGATGTTTGGCATCCCGCTTCTTTTTTATGGGTTAGAAGTGTCGTTGCGCCGGTTTACGGTGCGGCCGGATACCGTTAGTTTTCTTTTTCTCATTATTTTTTTGATTCCCTTTGTTTTTAAAAAGAGAAAAATTCTCTACCTTTTGCCTTTTATCCAGATTCTTTGGGTAAATATTCACGGTTTCTTCTTCCTGGGGCCAAGCATCTTGGCACTCTATCTTATATTAGGAAATATAAAAAATAAAGAATTTGACCGCCAGTTCTATAATACCGTCAAAACGGTTTTTATACTGACTATCCTGGGCTGTTTCTTGACGCCGCAGCCCATTGCGACGATATTATACCCCTTTAAAGTATTAAGCCAGATATTTTCTGGCAATCAAAAACTGTTCTATAAGTATATTCAGGAGCTAGAAAGCCCGCTTAGGGATTTTTCGAAAAATTATCTCTTTTTTAGCTACCTATTAGTAGCGCTAATAGCGTTGGTTTTTTTCAAAAATTTAAGTTTATTCTACCTCGGCCTATATGTTGCCTTTGCCCTATTTTCCCTAAATTCTACTCGGAATATTTATTTTTTTGTCCCCATAGGGATAGCTATATGCGTAAATCGTTACCCCTATATAAAAGATTTCTTTTTAAAATGGGTTTTTAAAGAAAAGGGATTTTTTCTTTTGCGGATAATTTTTGCCGTAGCAGTGTTTATTGCTTGTATAAATTTTCCGGAAAAGATTAAAAACTCACTTGAACAAAGAGAGGTGTATATTACCTATAACGATAATAAGGCTAATATAAAAAGCGTATTTTTTTCGCGCGACAACTCAATGTATCCCCAGGAGCTTATAAATTTTATTCAGAAAGTAGAGCTTCCCTCCAGGATGTATAATTCCTTTAATATAGGCCCCATGCTTATCTTTAATTTTTTCCCGGGCAGGAAGGTTTTTATTGACGGACGGGCGGAATTTTACGGCCAGGATTTTTTCGCTAAGTATCGTAACATCGGAGAAGGCAAAGAAGACGCTTTAGATAAGGCCATAGAAGAATACAAGCTCGGCGGTTTTATCATTACTTATTTTTTTGACGATCCGCCACCCTTAATTAAATTAATCCCTAAGAAAGGATTTAAATGCGTCTACTTTGACGGTCAAGGCATTATATTTGTGAAAGAGAGCTTTTTACAGCAAAATGTTTCGCTCCGGCAACATCTTATAAATTTCGAAACACTCCCTGTCGTAAAAATGAATCTTTTCGGTAATGTCAAATGCAGCCGCCCGCCTATGCTCGGATACTTCAATATGGCATATATTTTATATACCATGGGCTATTACGAGAAAAGCGAAGATTATTTAAAAGAAATTTTACGCATCTCTCCGGACCATTCTCTCAGTTATTATCTTTTGGCGAAAATATACTATAAAAAGAAGGATTATCAAAGAGCTTTCATGAGTTGCCGCAACAGTCTGTTTTTTAATCCTTCGGTTTCCCAAACCAAGAGGCTTCTTGCAAGAATATATATAAAAAATAAAGACTTAGATTCTGCCCGCGATATCCTAAAAAAAATGAAGATTGATTTTGCTAAGTTCTTGAAGGAAAGCGAGAAAGAAACTGATGAATAATCCTAGACATTTACGAGTAAGATTTGCCCCTTCCCCCACCGGGTATTTACATATCGGAGGGGCAAGGACTTGTCTTTTTAACTGGCTTTATGCCCGCAAAGTAGCAGGCGAATTTATCCTGCGCATAGAGGATACCGACTTGGAACGGTCAAAAAAAGAATATTTGGATGAAATTTTAGAGAGCATTAAATGGCTAGGCATGGATTGGGATGAAATTTTTTATCAGTCCGAGCGTTTTTCCATATACAACCAATACGCCCAGAGGCTTATCGGCGAAGATAAAGCTTACCAGAAAGAAGGAGCTGTCTTTTTCAAGTATAATTTTCAGGAAATCCATATGGATGATTTAATTCGCGGAGAGATAGTTTTTAAAGAGCTACCCAAAGGCGAAGAGGTAATTATTAAGAGCGACGGTTCCCCTACGTATAATTTTAGTTGCGTTATTGACGATGCTTTAATGAATATTACTTGTGTCATTAGAGGTGAGGACCATATATCCAATACGCCCAAGCAGGTTTTAATGTATCAGGCTTTGGGTTTTTCTATCCCCCAGTTTGCGCATGTGCCCCTTATTCTATCGCCTGACGGCGGGAGAATGTCGAAAAGGTACGGTGCAACGTCGATACGGGAGTATAGAGACATGGGTTATCTTAAAGAAGCAATAGTGAATTATCTTTTGCTTTTGGGGTGGTCTCCAGGAGATAATAAGGAAATTATCTCTTTAGATGAAGCAAAAAAGATATTCGATATACGAAAGGTCAACAAAACCGGTGCAGTTTTTTCTTTTGATAAGTTAAACTGGCTAAACAATGAGTATATTCGCGCTCGCGACATAAAAGAACTGGTCAGTTTGGTTTACGATTATTTAAACGCTAAGGGGTGTTTATCCGAAAATATCACAAAAGAATATTTAGAGAAAGTCTGCGTTCTTTTAAAGGAAAGAATTTTTAAGCTATCGGATTTTCTTGACTGGAAAGACTTTTGCCTTTATGATAATTTCAGGTATAGTGAAGATACGGCGGATATCCTGAACGCCAAATTGCCAAAAGAAATATCTTTCCTTAGGGAGCGATTAAAAGAGATCAGGGATTTTAATAAGGAAGATATCGAGAAACAATTCCGCAAGGCTGCGGATGATTTAGGAGTTAAAGCTAAACTTTTAGTTCACCCTACAAGGGTAGCGTTAACAGGCAGGAAAGCTGGTCCCGGCCTGTTTGAAACTATGGAAGTTTTAGGCAAAGAAAAAGTATTAGAAAGGCTGGATAGATTAATTAAATATTGGCAGAATACTACTACTAAAGAGACATAGCCTGTCAGTAATTAGAGGAGGTACAATGAAACGTATATTTTTATGGATGTTTTTTCTCGCCTTAAGTCTTTTTGCTTCGGGCTGCTCGACTATCCCCTATACTTTCGGTGGTTTCGGCGCAGGCATTGCTAAAGATGCCAAAGATACGTGGCATGCAGTAGATAAAGCAGATAAGTGGGTTGAAGAAAAACTGTGGTAATTTTTTAAAATTGTAAATTTTTTTAGACAACTGTATTATAAATTAAACATTTTATCCTATTCCTGCTTTCCTGTACGCTTTTAGGAATAAATTTTTAACCCCAAGAGAGATAAGAAGTTATAACTTAATTTGCTAATTTTCTTATGATTCTGGCATATTTTGTGCTTTTTTATAAAAAGCCCGATTGAGACTGCTTCAGATATAGCCAAAACAGGAGGTTTGAATACCAAGATGATTAATAAAAAAATGCAAGTAAATGTAGGAGTTTTTGCTCTATTAGTTATTTCTCTTATTGGAGGAACTATTTTCTTGTTTTATGAGAGGGATTCTTTTAATAAGATCCGTAGTTTTCTTGAACAAGCGCTCAAGGATTCTGAAGACCAGAGGGTCAAATTAAAAATCGCAATAGGAGAATTGCAAAATCAGCTTAAAGAAAAAGAGGAAATAATAACAAAAGTTTCTGAAGAGAAAGATAAGTTTCGTGCAGAGGTGGAAGATTTAAAGCTAAAATTAGCCAAATTGCAGGAGTTTCTAGACCAGTCAGAAGTGGAGAAAAAACTCCTGCAGAGCAAAAACGCCGGTTTGGAGAGGGATTTAGTGAGCTTGAAAGAAGAGTTGAGGTTATGGGAAGGAAAGATTACGGACCAGAGTGAAAAAAAACTGGTACTTGAGCGCCGGGTCAAAAGTATACAAGAATTGCGAAGAAGAATAATAGGACTAAAAGTCCGCGCTCGGCAGGAAATTGATAAGATTAAATTAGCCTTGGGAAACCAAGGATATGTAATTAAAGAAGGGAAACTCACCATTACCAAGGAAAAGATAGTGGAATTAGAGAAAGTCATCGTTAATCGCCGGGTAACAGATTAAGCCACCTTTTTCTTTAAAACCCGCCTATTTTCCGCAGAAACCCTTTACGTTAAGAACCGCTCTAAGTGTTTAAAATCGGAAAGATTTGAATGGGTTGATTTTTTTCTCTTCCGTAGTATGATTATTAAGAAGCTATTTTTAACTCGCCTTGGTTTTATCTCCCAGGGCTAAAAAAAAGGGGGGAGAATGAAGAAATTTATTACGCATTGGAAAAGGGGCTGGAAGACATTGCTTATGATAGTTTGTATCAATTTCGCCTACTCTGCTTTGCTTATCCCCATTTTTGTTATTGCTGCCTTTTTTTATATAGGAAAGATTGCCTACTGGTCTTATTGTGCTATGGTAGGAATAATCTTTGTTCCCGCGATCACGCATTACATCTTTGAACTATTCTATGGTGCTGGGAAACAACCCGTAGAGTGAGTCTCTTTACATAAATAGTGTAATTTCTTTAATAATTTTTCGGGGTATTTATTCTTTTGAAGTCCTGGCGAAAAAGAATAAAGAAAAGATGTGTGGAGAAAAATAATTCTTATAAGCGCGCAAATCGTATTATTTAGTCAGGTATTGTGCGTTCAGGCAGTAGAAAATATGCCGGAAGAGATTACGACAGAATTCGGAATGATACGCAAAGGCATGCCCAAGGAAGAACTAAAAGAAAGAGGCTTTACGGAAAGTAATTTAGTAAGTTCTATACGTGAAGGCAACCAAGAATATTTGACTTTTTCTGACTGGACCGCATCCCGGGAAGGGGATAATATTACTTTCTATATTGTTGAAGGAAAAATAGAAGATTGGTTTAAGGGAGAAGACGTGGGTACCATAGAGAAAGGCGAAAATCGTAAATGAATATGTCCCAAGCTATTTTGAATGTTTGGCATACGATTAAAAATAATTTGTTTGTAGAAAAACTTTTTTTGTTGTATCATAATGCTATAGATCTTGAACCCGCGTAGCTTTCCTGCTTCGAGGGGTTCCGCTATAGAGTTCGTGTATATACGACGAATCAAATATTTGTTAAGGGAGGTGGGCAATGGTTGAAATAGTAGAACCAAAAGCTATGAGTTGGAAAGCATTTCTCCAATTAGCTTTATTGATTATTCTGGGAGCAGGTGCATTTTATGTTGTATACCCCAAATATCAGCATGGTTTTGATTTACCTTACCGGGCAAATAAAATTACGGGTAAAGTGGAATATTGGATGAAGGGAGAATGGTATACTTTGGAAAATAAAGATAAAGATAACTTTTTCAAAAAAATTAAAGTAATTTCTTTTTTGAAAAAGTAAACAAATAGACTCATTTTGTTTTTATTGCCTTCCTAAAGCTTAAGCCTTCAAGAATTCTGCATTTTAACTATCATAAAGTTATAGGTTTTTCTCTAAAAATTAGTTAACGAAGGATTAATAAATTGAAAAAATATTGATATCGGCGGGTCTAGCTTTTTAAGAGATAAAAGCGGATATGTTCGAGAATTTTATTGCGCTCCTCGGGATTGATCTTAATAAACTCAATTCCTAAAATAAAGGGATAATTGGGGTCATTTGTCTCGTTACGCCTGACTATTTTTCCCGTAGCCAATATAGGCGTCTTAGATTCAGGTACATAGATTCCTAACTCTATCCTTTCTCCTATTTCCATTTTATGGGGGGTAAGTATACAGATACCGCCTTCAGAAATATCCCTGGTGAGGGCATTGCTTTCAAAGAGGTATTTTACCGGGCACCGCACCACATTTAAGGTATCTTTTAGCCTGAAATATCTACGTTTTTCGCCTTGCATGGCTTGCTCCTTTTATCTTTCTCTACTATAAGAATACCATATACTTTTGAAGTTTTTAAGAGGTTGCAACACATTTTTCTGGAAACGTTTTCAGGAGATAAAATAATTGTCTTTGACCAGTGTTATTGATATAATTAAACAGCAAATTCTTGCCCGGTAGTGTAATTGTAAATGAGCAGATACTTTTTTTCGCCTTTCCCGGTGAAAAAAGTATAAGCCCGAATGGCCGTCTGCGAATTTATCCCGAGGAGCTCGGTAGAGCGACGAGGGAGTAACACGACGATAAATAATTCTGCCCGGTAGTGTAATTGGTAACACAACAGACTCTGGATCTGTTTTTCCTGGTTCGAGTCCAGGCCGGGCAGTACTTCGACTCCCTCGCTTCGCGCGGTCGCTCAGTACAAGCCCATAGGAAACGAGGGAGGAGAAGTATCCTGAACGATGGTGAGCGAAACCGAAGGTTGAGTCAAACCAAAGTCGAAGGACAAGATAAGAATAAGATGTGGTATGTATATATTCTCAAGTGTAAAAATGGAGATTTATATACCGGTAGCACTGATAATTTTCAACGACGCTTTAAGGAACACGCCTTAGGCAGAGGAGGCCATTTTACAAAGACTTTTGGTGCGAGTGAATTAGTTTATACGGAAGAGCAATTCACTAAATCACAAGCCTTAAAGCGCGAAGCCCAAATAAAAAGGTAGACGAGAAAAAAAGAAGATGGCATTGATTAAAAGAGATGTGGAATTGTTGAAGAAGCTATAGCCAACCTTGATCCTTCGACTACGTTCAGGGTTCGTCCTGAGTAAAATCGAAGGACGAAGACGAAGGAAAAGCCCGCCCCCGCACCAGAATAGATTCTATGCGGGGTAAACTCCAGCGAATGTCTGAGGCAACAACTCTTCACGAAGTGAAGCTTTCTTTATAGTTGTTCCCTCATTGTCTATGCTTAATAAATAACCCTTGATGTGTGAATGTAGTAATTGTCCTGCCATCCACCTAACAAGCGTGTCGCGAGGAAGGCTACTTCTTAAGGTTTTTCTTTCTGCATTGGTGTATTGCGTTAGGCAGGATTATCGGTATAATATGGTTCGGGCTTAACCTAAATGCACAGTTTAATTTTGCCGCAGG
>Ga0233423_10001848_pt1 | contig 10449 bp, 4 predicted proteins | sample Watercolumn_Mata_FD_180713 | JGI IMG/M metagenome (GOLD analysis project Ga0233423, IMG submission 180713) | Freshwater microbial communities from Lake Matano, South Sulawesi, Indonesia - Watercolumn_Matano_2014_112_MG | ecosystem: Environmental > Aquatic > Freshwater > Lake | place: Indonesia... | reverse complement strand
TTCTTCGTACTCTTGAATATCCTTACGACTAATATTTCCGATACCCTTCGGACTACTGATCCAGACATCATCCTTATCATCTATTAGCACACAATAAATTTCATTAGTAAAAAGTCCGGTCTTTGAATTGTATGCTATAAACTTACCATCACGATAATGAGTCAGTCCCCCACGTGGAGATCCCAGCCAGAGATGACCTTGACGATCCTCAGAAAACGAACGGATCCAATCATCAGCTAGACCATCAGAAGTCCGATATGTTGTACTTTTGCCATTTTGAATTTTGACAAGACCATTCATTGTCCCAATCCACAATGTTCCCGATCGATCCATATAAAAACTAGATACATAATCTGTAGATGAATATTCCGTACCACTTGCAAGTACGTAAGGTTTCAATGCTCCTTTGATGAATCTGCGAATCCCAAGTCGATCCAGATATATGATCAGACTAATGGAATCTTCAGTAATTGCAGAGATCCATCGTTTAGGTAAACCTGTGGTTGTATCATAACTGGTGACCTTTTCACTTTTAATTTGGCTTAGGAAACCAGATTGTGAAGTCCAAATACTACCATCCCGGGCAAGATATGATGGACCTACAGGTGGAGGAGCTGTAAATCGAGTCAGTTTCCCATCTTTTAATTTTGAGATACTCCCACCGCTAGCTGCACTGAAAATATATATCGAGCCATCAACTCCCTCGATAATACTTGTGATAAAATTATCTGCCAGACCTTCTTGTGTAGTATATGTGGTAATATTAACATCTCTGAATCTACATAATCCCTCGGAAGTACATATCCAAATACTACCTTCTTGATCTTCCGTTATATAGATTATATTATCACTTAACAATCCTTGTGCAGCAGTAAAATTAGTCCATTCACCATTACTGAGTCGAAATATTCCCTGAGTCGTACCAACCCAAACATTATTATCACGATCTTCATGGATTGAAGTGACATGAATATTTCCAGATTTTGCAGAAATTTTTTCAAGTTCTATTTTTTCTTTATTCCAACGAAAGAATCCATTCTGGGTGCCTATCCAAACATAACCATTGTGATTCGCAAAGATGCTCGTAATATCTTCTTGGAGCAAACCATCCTTCTTAAGAATACTGGTGATCTGTTTCGGACGTGCTTCAATGAAATAATGCACTCCTTTACCAGATCCGACAAAAATTCTCCCAGCCGTATCTTCCGCAAGACTTGTAATAAAAGGAGGATCGATGGGAATTGGTATACAATGTCCGTCTACATTTTCGAAAAGGCCATCGGTGGAGCCAATCCACAGATGCCTCGCACGACTCTCGAGCAAAGATTTAATCGGTTTTTTGGGGAATCCATCAGATACATTACATGGAATTAGTTTTCCTTTCTTAATACGTCGGAGTCCATCGTAAGCAGTGCCAATCCAAAGGCTACTGTCAATTGTTTCACAAAGAGCTGTAATCACCTCTCGATTTTTTTTATCAGATGTATCAGTACTAATTACTTCAAATTTCATTCCGTCGAAACGAAGTAGACCAGAAGTTGTACCGAGCCAAATATACCCATCACGTGTTTGTAAAGCGACTCTTACCGAATGTGCGGGTAAACCATTCTGGCGAGTCCAAGAACTATAACCGTACTGGGAAATCTGCTTATGTGGATCGAGTGCGAAGGAAGTTTGTCTATTAAAAGCAGAAAAAAGAATAATAATGACGACAACACAGGTTACAGCCCTTATACTTGTTATAACTTGACATCTTCCACTGTGTGTCTTATGAATATCTTTATTCATTTCAGATACCGTTTTTTGCATTCCTGAGAAGAAGCTACATGAAATACGATATTGATGCAAGTCCGAAAAGGATTGTTTTTAGCTTAAAAAAAGAGAAAATGGATGGAAATAATTCTGAGATATTAGCAAGGAGAACCTGTCTTTTTATCACCGTAATCTTTAACGGATCCCTACTATATCCGGATATCTTAAATAGATTGAATGGTTTTTAATAGGAGTTCTTTGATATGTTCAACATTTTTATTAAACGTCGTTAAAACTTCTGACCATTCAACTGGAGTTTCGTTTATCTTCCAACAATCATAATCTGTCGAAATAGCTATTGCGGCATATGGAATTTGAGCTTCGTTGGCAATAATAACTTCTGGCGCAATGGTCATATTTATCACATCTGCGCCCCATAATCGGAACATATGAGATTCGGCTCTCGTTGAAAATCGAGGCCCTTCAATAGTAATAATAGTACCGCGCTCATGATATTTTAATTCCATTTCTTTGGCATTTGCAATCAACTTCTTCCGTAATGGTTCATTGAATGGATCGGCCATTGGAGTGTGTTTTGCATTCTCAGCTCCCGGTAAAAATGATTCATAAAATGTTATTGCTCGGAATCGGGTGAAATCGATAAACTGATCTGGAATGACAATATCTCCTCTGAGAATTTCATCTCTTAACGAACCACAGGCAGCAGTGGCCAAAATATGAGTGCAATTTTGATCTTTGAGCGCCTGAATATTTGCCCGATAATTTATTTGTGTCGGAGGAATTGTGTGCTGTTTTCCATGTCTCGCTATCATAACAACCTCTCTCCCTCTAATAGAACCAATAGTCAAGGGTGAGGTAGGTTCGCCAAACGAAGTTTTTACTTGGCGCACTTCTACATGTTGTATTAAATTTGGATCATCAAATCCTGAACCACCGATAATACCTACTTTTATCATAATTTGAGCCTATTGAGTTTTTATGATTGATTACAGACGATACAGCATTGTGGATTGAAATATTAGCTAAAGGCAAGTATTCTAACCTTTATTTCATGCGCACTAATTATCGAACTATCACTTTGAAGGAAGCTTTTCGTTCTTCACCCGGATAAATTGGATCCTGATATTTCCAAGTAATGTTTGATACAGATCCAACTTGTGGCGGGATCGCTTCTGAGCGGGTAATGATCATATTGCTACCAGCACCTTCAGCACTTCCTTCAAGATAAGTCGTCCCACTTGGAATCATATTGTTGAGTGTATTTTCAATAGCCACATCAGTTCCTATATTGTGCGAATACAAAAAGAATGTGAGCGTATCTCCGGGCTGGCTTGATGGTTTACTAGACTGCGAAACTGAGATCATCGATGGCTTACCGATACGCGTGTTGAGATAAGACTGAATATTGTTTACTTGCAGATTGATATATTCTCCGAACGATATTGTCGTTCCAGTTACTTCAAATCCAAATAAAGTTGTTAAAATATTTGGTGTAACAGCTACTGCCTTTGAACTGACAGTAAAATTCCTCGGATAATTTTTCTTTATAGGGCCTGCAGCCTCAATTGTATTTTCTTTAAGAAGATGAAAGACAAGCGTCGAATGGAATTTTGATAACGTATCATTATCCGAAATGAAGAAGGATTTTCCGGCACTCTTCCATATTCCTTCTGCACTTCCGAAAAACTTTACTCCAATCTTTATTGGAATATCGGATTCTGCCTTAAGTTCTATATTCATTATTTTTCCAAGTGGCAGATTCGGTGCTTTGAGGATGGTTGATTCGAATATAATCTTAAGATTATAAACACCGTTCTGAATTCTAAAAACTGACAGGAGCTTTTCTTCCGAGGTTATAGTTTCAGCGATAACAGGCTTCCAGTTAGCAGTTTCCACTCCATAGTATTCACTCACAGATATCTTTTTGATGCTTTTGTTTTTATCAGCATCAATAATCTCGAATATATTTTGTGAATCTGAAGTCATCGTCCTATAAAGAATCCCAAATGGATGTAGTTCTTTACCTGTTGGTGTTCGTTGACGTGCAATAATAAAAGGAGTTAATTTCGATTCATCTTCAGAGTAAGGTTGGGAATATGCTTTTAGCGAATAAGTTGGATAATTTAATCCAATCGATTTCTGACTGAAACCGATTGAAGAAAATGCACCGAAAACTAGGAGTGTATAAACAAAACGAACCGTTCTCATTGCTGTAGTCCTTAAATAATTGATGACAGAATCCCTTGAACCGAAAGAATACGCCACAGTGAATTATTAGGAAAAGGGACTGCAATAAAACCATGTGAATGAATTAGGTAAGTGTCGTTGAATAAACAAATTTAGAAAAATCCCAATTTTATCCAAAATCAGACAAACGATTCCAGGAATATATTTTGATATTAGATGTACAAAAACTGTCTTTAAATTTTATCAAACGCAAGTAAAAACATAAAATGGACTTTGTAAATATTCCATAAGACTACCATTTACGATGATTTCTTTATATATGAGCAGAAAAATTGATGGCTGGAAACTAGTTTTATCTTGAATAAAGAGATAGTATATTAAATTTAGAGAGCGTTTTTTTAAAAATATTTCGTGTTGGTGTCTTTATTTATAGGTATTTAAGCTAGGAGTAATGTCATGGCAAAAACAATTCTGGTTGTTGATGATGAAGAAGCTGTCCGAAGATCTATTGCCATTGCATTAAATCGTAAAAGAGGTTTTAATGTTCTTGAAGCCGAAGATGGACTTGCTGGGCTTGAACTCGCCCGGAAACATAAGCCTGATCTCATAATAAGTGATGTGATTATGGCAAATTTAAACGGATTTATGATGCTGGAAGCGTTACAGGAGAGTCCCGAAACAAATCAGATTCCAGTAATTATGATGACTGCCCGAACAACTAACGCAGGTGCCTGGAAATCTGGTGTGGCAATAGAATATTTAGAAAAGGGATTTTCGTTAGACGCTCTTCTTGCGACTGTTGATAAAATCCTAAAACTTGAACCGTCCAAGTCATAATTTATGATATCCATTCCTTTGTTACCTAGTTGTATTCGCACTTCCAATTATAAAAAAAGGACTATCCTAGCAACGATAGCCCTTTAAAAATGTTAAATGTACTCCTCACAGCAAGTCATCAGATACTTTGTTTTGTCCATCACGATTGATAATATCAATCGGGACTATCGGGCATCAATAAGAATAGATTCCCTGCTTGCGGTAGGCAGGCCGCTAAAAGCGTGTACCGAAGGGATTCCTTCGGAACGGGAATGACTGGATGCTGCAACGGTGGGAAATTCAATCCCCAAAAATTAATACGTATTTTTACTTTCCTGAAATAGTAACACCAATCCTATGACTGTTGGTAAATATTTGAGATGGCTCTGCAACGTATGCGTAGTCAACTCTAATGAGCATCATTTTCATACTCATCCCTATTCCCGCTCCTGCCGCAAAATTTTCTCCATTTTGGAATCCGGATTGAAATGATAAAATAAATCCGCGAAGGTTTACTTCATACCCAACACCGACATTAACATATTTTTGATTAAGTGAATTTGATAAATCTTCAACTACATAATCTACTTCGCCTTCGAGCGTTCCAACTTTCATAATACCGCCATAACTGGCACCAAGACCTATGCGCATCACCTTTGGAAGCTTATTAACACCAACTTTTCCAAATAGATTCTGTACAACTCCTGAGGTGTATATCTTAGTTCCTGATAAATTAAAGAGGTAGCGCAGACCAAGATCTACAGAATAGCCATCATCAATTTGAACTTTCAAATCCTGGCGTATATACCTTACAGTCGTTCCGAATGAAAATTCGGGCGTTGCTCGGATTGCGTACGAAATACCCGGCACCATATTCACCACGTCGAACACGTTCGTCTTTGTATCAGCAACGTCATAACCTTGAATATTCTTAACACCCGACATTGCAAAGCTCACTGCAATTACACCGAGTTTCTTCATATCTAATGCAAGTGACGCAGCATTAAAGTTTCGGTCGAGTGCAAGTCCGGACGACGCCAATCCGACGAAACTAAATCCTTTAACGCCAGCCAATCCGGCAGGATTCCAATATGTCGCAGATGCATCTTCAGAAAGCGAAGTATACGCGCTTCCAAATGATGCACCCATTGCAGATGTGGAATATTGGAGATATGGCGCTGCGAGATTTTGTGCAAATCCCCAACCACTCATGCTGATCATCACAACGTAGATGATGACGATTCTCAATAAATTCCTTTTCATAACATTCTCCTTAGATATATAATTTCTCATTTCAATCGCATGAAGAAGTCTGGTAAAAATCGACATTCTCCACTTAGCATTTCTATTCGTCATTTTGCTGCAACAACCGCTTTAAAAATTGAGGTGCTGACATTTTCACCATCCCGTACAATCATTTTCAGGAAATAGACTCCATTCGCAAGGAGTGATCCATTCGGAAGTCGACCGGTAAAATAAAGATTTGATGGTCGACCTGGATCGAATGTTTGTGCCTCAATAATGCGTCCGGCGCTTCTTCCAAGCCAATCGAATGCTTCGATTGTTACTTCGCACCGTCGACTTAACGAAAATGAGATTGTAGCATTTCGCACCTGCGGATTAAATGGATTCGGATAAATGTGAAAATCCGTTACTGCAAACGCTTGAGCTGATTCGACAAATATTTTCAGTTCAGAGGTATTAGCAAATATATCACTTACTGTTATCGTGATTGCATCACCGGCTTTTTTCGGTTTGTAGATTAATGTACTATCCGAGAAAGTCAATACATCGGTATTAGCGATTGTCGAGATAGTCGAATCTTTTGTATCAGCATCGATCTCAATTATCCGAATAGAATTCGTGTCGACGCCAGATAAATCATCAACAATTTTTAAAACGATTCCATTTTCTTCAATTTTCGAACTGACCAAAGTGAGCATTGGACCCGTAACGTCCTGTGCAACACGAAAATTGATCGGTAACGACTGATTTCCTGCAAGATCCCAAATTCCTTTTGTTCCATAGCTCATAATTGCACTGGATCCGTTATTAACAACGATACTAAGCGGCGTAGTACCGTCATGAACTACTAATTCATATCCATCAATATTAGCCAATGCAAGATTATCAACTACCGTGAAACTAACGCTCAAAGAATCCAAGCGACCTGAGAATGCCAGCTGGCTTGGATTTAAACGTGCTATGAATTGTTGAATCTCGTAAGCCACTTCGGATGAATCGTTTTTGACTGCTTTTGTTCCGAAGACATCCACACTCACAGTTAATGTATCGATTCCAGAGGCAAGAACCGTGGTTGAGGATGGATCGGATAGTGTAAATGAAATCGTCTGGTTATTCAGTCGCCAGATGAATGCTGTTTGATGAATGAACCTTGGTGTCATTTGGTCGATATAGAACGTGAAAGTCCGATCGTATCGGTTACCATTCATATTCTCGACAACAAATCTTCCTATATGACTACCTTCACTTAGATTTAAATTATTTAAGGATGCAGAATAGCGAACTGAGTTGTAAGCACCGACGACAGTTGCCTGAGTTAGATTGACACGAATTCCATCGATGAAAAGCATTTCCGTTCCGTTTCTCAATCCAGAGATGTTATCACCGACTATCGCAAGGAAATTTGCCCCAGTAGCTGATGTAAAATTATTCGAACGTATATTTCCGACTCTGAGGTCGTTGACTACTATCGAACCTTGCTGACTAGTGGCAGCATTATCTAATACGAGTGTATAGCGGTTAAGACTCAGTGTGCTTATACTAAAGGCGATAGTATTGTTGATTGTATCGATGAATTTATCTTTGATATCGCCACTAAAATTAAAGCTAGTGCCGCTCACAGTTGCAACATTTAGAAGAAGTTTATCCCTTCCATCAACTATGCCATCTGAATTTGCATCGACTATATCGTTTGCAGAAAATCGCATCAGCACATTTGCTCGCAACCCAGAGCGCAGACTTCCAGATAATCCGGAAATCCAATAAGCGCTGCCGATCTGACCAATATCCAATTGATTAGCAGCATAGCTGCGGAATTTTGCCTGATCTTCTTCGATAAACACACCAGTATTGCCTGTTAATGTCATTGCATCAAATCGAATCGAGAAATTGCCATTGGAAGATGTTACGGTGTCACCTCGTAGAGCAGTTATTCTCTCGACTGATAAGGATTGAACATTCATATCTACAATTCCATTATTACGAACATTCGAGGCGAATACCTGGAATGTCCCACCACTTTGAATATTACTTGCATCCAATTGTGTCGTTAATCCAAGCCGTCCACCATCGATGCCTTGAAATACCTGAGTCCCGCCGAAGTCGAGTACATCTCTCGGTAAGAAATTCAGACTTAATTGATTTGTCGTGACATTTGATGGCTGGTCTAGAACTGTAACCAATGATACCTGATCTCCTGAATTTTCCGGTAATACTTCAGGACGGATAGCATTTAATGCACCATATTGTTTGTTCAGAACAAGACCTATCGCAGTACTTGATAGATTCTGCGGTGTCCAAGTGCCATTTCCGGCAATGGTAAGCCCAAATATCGTTGGTGCAGAATTGAATCTACTTTGCGCATAATTGGCTGCATCTCTTTCCGAACCAGTTACCTTAAACAATACATTGCCTACTGGTAAAGTGATATTCTGTACACTCACACTACCATTACTAGCGGCATCGAGTAAACCAGATGTTCCAAATTGCGACATCGGCACTATGCTGGCCAATTGATATGTTGTACCATTATCAGTAGAATATTCCACCTTGGCAGAAGCTGCATGGCTTTGGCTCAAAAGTAGAAGTGTTTTGTGTTCCTGATTATATCCAGCAATATATGCCTGTGGATAGCCACACATAAATTGATAGATTTGTAATGTACGGGAATTACCGAGGTTGTCTCTCAAGTAGACTCTCAACTCGTAGAGACTTCCACGAATAAAATTATTAGCATTAATTATATATTGTATCGATGAAAGATTAGTAAACGAAGCTACCACCTTTTCTGCTCCTTCACCCACCTGATCGCCATAATTGTTTATGATATTACCACCGCCGGGTTTTCGGGCTGTCAAGCGTTTTAAAGTTACATCTGCGACACCAAAGTCTGAATTACCGGCAGTTACAGAAATCGACACTGTGTCAATTCCAAAATGAAGGTTGAAATTAAGAGCAGTTGCACTTGAAAAATTTTGTGCTTGTATCGTTGTCAGAGGTGCACCTCTAAAAGCAAAGATACCATTTGGAGCTGTGACATCGACAGTTGCGCGTGTAGTAGCTACTTTCATTCCATCATCGGCATTTCCTGTTCCGAATGGAATTTGTGGAGTAGCTCCCGGATTATTAAGTATATAATACTGATAACCGGATCTGTCCTCGGCAATCGCTGCAAATTCTTGCTCACCATCCAAGCTTGAGATTGCACCTGCACCAAATCCATAAGCAGTAGCAATTTCCGATGCAGTGAGACTAAGGGTAAAAGTACCATCGTTATTTCGCACATTCGATGAACCGAGTGGGAACCATCCTGGTGTTGCTACTCCACTCCCATTTATACCCGAAACAAATCGCGCCCAAAACTGCACCGCACCAACATCGATACCAGCTGTTGCACGGAAGGTCATTGAATTTCCACCGATACGTGCCCCTCCAAAGTCGACGATTGCAGCTCGTTCGGTCGTACCATTGTTCTTATTATCGAAGATGACTGAGACTGTATCTGCATTCCATTCGACATTATTTTGTGCGATTGGAACAGCTTTTAAAACGTATAGTCCATCAGCATAAGATGCTGTATTGAGCGTCGTTTGAAATGGTTCCGTATTGATTGTAGCTAGTGCTTCAAAAACCGAGCTGCTTGGTTTCTTCAATTCAAATCGAACTTTGCCACCGATATTACTCATTCCCATTGTCTTTGTAATAAGGGCGACTGACCCTTTCAGCAGGAATCCCCTTTGAATGCTTGAGAAATAAACTGAAGGATTCTGGTTTCCAATTACTGTTATTGATCCTATAGGTGGAGTTCCGCCGGATGTGGGACCTACGTATGTACCTGGTGTGTTTCCAACAGAATCAACAAACATAACAACAATCTTAGTTGCAGCTCCACTCGTTGGATCCATATTTACAATATTATTTGATGGAGATGAAAGAAGAGGAAATCTTACTGTAAATATTTTGCCAGATCGCTGGACAAGTCCACGAATATTCTGAGGTCCGCCGGATGCTGAAAATCCATTAATAAAAAATTGGCCTGTGGCAACATCACTTTCCAGCACCTCAACAGTCACCGTCATCGTATCTCCTGCTGCCATTGTAGAAAAAGAACTAATTTGAGTGCTTCCATTTACCGATGTAATTCTAAAAGAAGGAGCTTTGTTGTCAACGAAGGTTGTTATATATGATGGCGGGAATGTATTTCCAGCAATATCAGTTACAGTTAATTCAAAGACTACTAATCCTTCATATCCGCTATAATTCGTGCCAGTATTATATAGTAATTCAAATGGTGCTTGAGTTGCAGTCATTACGACATTTGTCGGCAAGCTGGTAGCATCCTGGTCAATTCTCCGAGAACGCACCTGAATAGATGCAACATTTGATGTAGAAGGAATAACAATTAGCTTAGAAGTACCAGTTATTCTCTTG
>Ga0233423_10001847_pt1 | contig 10452 bp, 8 predicted proteins | sample Watercolumn_Mata_FD_180713 | JGI IMG/M metagenome (GOLD analysis project Ga0233423, IMG submission 180713) | Freshwater microbial communities from Lake Matano, South Sulawesi, Indonesia - Watercolumn_Matano_2014_112_MG | ecosystem: Environmental > Aquatic > Freshwater > Lake | place: Indonesia... | reverse complement strand
ATTCTGCCAATGGTTCAGCCTCTCTTGCAGCCAATCAAGAGTGTGCCGGATCTCTTGTTCGGCGGCCTGCAATGCCTCCTGGCCCTCCCCCGCAAAGCGACCCAACGCACCTTTCAGATCGTCCAAAGCCTGAATAGATTGCACCTGAGCTGATGGGCTCATGGCCACCTCCTACCGCTGTTGCAGATAATCCCGCACCCGCTGGGCCTTGCGTAGCAGAAAGGGTATGTGCTGGTCGGAGACCTGAATGAAACGATGAATAACCCGCATCGTCTGCTCAAATTCCTGGGCGAACTTTTGGTGCTCCTGGTCACGCCAGGTATCGCCCAGCCTGGAAAACTGCCCTTGCAACCGGGACATGCTGTCGCGCAGTTGGGCATTGAACTGCTTAAGCTCATGGGCAAAACGTTCCAGATCTTCCGGGCTAGCGATTGCTTGTGGAGACATCAGGCTCTCCTTTCACTAGATTGATTCGCTCACATCAGAGCAGCGTATGGCGGCTAACAGCGTTATTTTGCTTCCACTGCTCCTTCCACCGCAGCTACAAAGCCGTCGTCGGCGGCCAGGGTTTGCACGGCGGCGAGGAGTGGGGCCAGCACGGCGTCGCCTTCCAGAAAGGGCACACGCTCACGTACCAGGCGATAGGCTACGGCGCTCCCCGCGCCCAGATGGGCCTCCGGGGTGGCTCGCTGGCGCAGGTCCACGCCCTGGGCGGCCACCAGCAACTCGCCGGCCAGGATGCCGGTTACGTTCTGCAGAATCTCGCGCCCCTTGCGGGCGGCGTGCGGCCCCATGCTCACAAAGTCCTCAAACCCCGCTGACGTGGGAATAGAATCCGCGCTGGCGGGGTGGGCCAGCACCTTGTTCTCCGAGGCCAGCGCCGCCGCCATGTACTGCACGAGCATGAGGCCAGAGTGGAGGCCGCCCTCACTGACGAGGAAGCGCGGCAATATGCCGCCGGAGTTCAGCAGGCGATCAATGCGTCGCTCGCTGATGTTCCCCAGCACGGTGCCGGCCAGGCCCAGGAAATCCAGCGCCAGGGCGAGGGGCTGGCCGTGGAAGTTGCCGCCGGAAAGGGCCACTGCCTCACCATTGTCCTGGCTATCGCCGAAAAGCAGCGGGTTATCGGTGGCCGCATTCAGCTCGATCTCAACCGCTCGCCTAGCGTGGGCCACGGCGTCGCGCACTGCCCCGTGCACCTGGGGCATACAGCGCAGGCAGTAGGGATCCTGTACTTTGGACGAGGTGGCTGCCTGGTTGCAGACCAGGGTGCTCCCGGCGATCAGTCGCCGTACGTGCGCCGCCACCTCCTGCTGGCCCGGATGCGGGCGCACGGCGTGCAAGCGAGGATCGAAGGCATCCGGCACGCCCTGCAGGGCCTCCAAAGAGAGTGCCCCGGCGATGTCGGCCACCTGGCACAGGCGCGCGGCGTCTTGCACGAGCAGGGCCCCCAGGCCGGTCTGCATGGCCGTGCCGTTGGTGAGGGCCAACCCCTCCTTGGCCGCCAGGACGATGGGCGCCAGGCCCGCCCGGCGCAGGGCCTCGCCGCCGGGCAGACGCTCGCCATGATAAATCGCCTCTCCCTGGCCGATGAGCACCAGGGCGACGTGCGCCAGGGGCGCTAAATCGCCGCTGGCCCCCACGGAGCCCTGTGCGGGCACGACGGGGTGCACGCCGCGATTGAGCAACTCTAGCAGGGCTACCAGCGTCTCCAGGCGCAGGCCGGAGTAGCCGGCGGCCAGGGCGTTGGCGCGCACCAGGATCATGGCCCGCACCGCCTCCTCGGGCAGGGGCTCGCCCACGCCGGCGGCGTGGCTCATAATGAGGTTGCGCTGCAAATCCAGGATGTGCTCCGGGCCGATGAGCCGATCCTTGAGGGCGCCGAAGCCGGTGGTGACGCCGTAAACAATACGCCCCTCCCGGACAAATTGCTCTACCAGCTCCCGGGCGCGCTGCACCCTGCCCTGCGCCGCGGCGGAGAGGCGCAAAGTCACGTGGCCGGGCGCACTGCGGGCCACGCGCCCCACGTCGGCGATGGTCAGGGATTGCCCATCAATCTCTAGCGTTGGCATTCGTCATTGAATCCTTCTCGAAGCTCGGCGTTGAGCTTCCCAGGCTAGTTCCTACGCCAGATCCAGCAGTTCCAGCAACTGCACCCAACTGATGATCTGCGTGCCATGGTAGTACTTCAGGTCGCGTAGGTGATGATCTTGACTGGCCAGGTAGTCAGCCCCCGCCTCCAGCGCACAGGCCAGGAAGATGTTATCGCTGGTATTTCTGTCAATGGCAAAGACCTCGTACAGGCCCTCGACAAGGAAAATGCGACGGCGGATTTCCTCACAGGCATCAGCGATGTCATCATCACTCAGGTGAAACGCCTCGCGAATACGCGGGTAGTAAAGCACCCGTCGCAACTCAGCAAGCATCGCCTGCGTGGCGACTATGTGGAACCGCCCGGCTTGCCAGGCCGCAAAGACCGCCCGCGACTGTTCGCTCTGCCCCAACACCAGCCGTAACAGGAGATTGGTGTCCAAGACGAGAATGAAAGGCTTTTCAGACGACACGGTGTCAGCTTTCCTCCCAGTCCTGGCGTGCCGCGTTCACAGCCTCGTCAATCAGCGCCTCTATTTCCAGTGTGGTAAGGTCTCGCGCCCGCTGTCGCAGTTTGTCTAGAGCGTCGAAGCCTTCATCCCACCACGACTCTGCCTGGCGACGGTCCATCTCTCCTAAGATGAAAGAGTGTATCACCTCGCGCCGCCGCCAGGCAATATAGCGAGCGTATTCCTGGCTGCCAAGCACCACAAAGTGGGGCTGCCCGTTGTCCTCTACCACGATCGGGCCGTTCACCAGAGGGCGCTCCAGCCAACGGGGCAGCAACTCTTTGGCTTCTTTTAGATTGATTCTGGTCATCATTGGACAAACTCCAGTTTTCGATTTTTCCAAAAACAACATCCTTGCTCTGCTGGCATATTGTAACGCAACAATCGCAGCAAGTCAACCTCTGATCGCCGTCGGGCCCCCTCCGGCTAGAACAGCGACAACTGCACACCAAACTGTTCCACCAGCGGCGTCAGACCTACCAGGGGCTCCAGGGCGGGCAGGCTGATCTCCTCGCGCCGGCTGAATTCCCGCAGGTGGGTGTACTTCAGGAAGTCCCAGCCCGGCGCGGCGATGACCTGGCGCAGCAGAGGCGAACGGGCGAGCTTAAAGCGCACCAGCTCCGTGCGCTCCGGCGGCAGCACCACGTAGCGTTTCACCCCGTCCCCGCTCACCGCCCGGCTCAGCAACGGCTCGGCGAGCTGCGCCGTCCACTCCACCTCGAACAGGCACACCGCCCGGCCGCGAGCGTACCAGATGACGTCAATCAACGGCGCTCGCTCCCCATCCCTAAACAGCAGCGTGGAATTGACGTAGCGTTCCTCCACCGCCAGTAAATCGCCCAGCGTCCCCTCGGTGGTCTTACCTGCAGACCACTTAGTGGGCAGACTGCCGGCGCGAGTAAGGGCCCGCTTCTGCTCGCTGCGACTGACCCACACCTGCAGCCCCAGGCGATGCCCCAGTTCGATCAGGAGGGCGATTATCCCCGTGTGCTCGCGGGAGCGCCACGGGAGTTGCTCCTCGGTGCGCAGTTGCCACTGCGCCACGTGCCGGGAGGTGTCTCGACCAGGCGGCGCAAGCAAGTGTCCGTAGGAGGCCAGGCAGACTTCAATGAGCCCTGGCTCCGGGGTCAGCAGCCCAGGGAAGAGGGAGTAGACTACCCGCTCGATGGCCGCCTGCGTGGTTGCAGAAGCGGTGCTCAGGACATTGTAGACTGCCTGCTCCACGCGATCGCTGAGCGGCGGCGTGGCGAGGCTGGGCTTAGCCAGCCACCAAAAAACGGCGCGGCTGGCCGCCGACGGCGGCAGGTCGCTGGTTGCCGGCTGCTGGTCTGGAGGCTGCGGACTGAGGACTGCGGACTGGGGACTTTCCGCCGCCAGGTGCACCAGGTCGCGGAGCAGTCCTTTGTTGAGGCCCTCCTCCACCTGCTGGCGCAGGAAGGCCAGGGGGGGCGTGTCTTCAGTGGCCAGCGTGGCCACCTGAGCCAGGAGGCCGGCCTGGGACAGTCGCCACCAGATGGCGTTGTGCAGCCAGTTGAAGCTCAGCGGCTCGGCGCGCTGCGCCAGGACGTCCTTGGCTGCCCGCAGCGCTGTCGTCTGGAGGTCAGCAACCAGGGGGGCCAAGCTCGTTCCCTGACCGCCCTCTCCCCTTTTTCCCTCCCCTCGTAAGGGAGGGGTAGGGGAGAGGTGAGGAGAAAGGTAGCGCAGGGTGTACTGCCCGGCCAGGCCGCCGAAGGCAGTAGCGCTGGCCAGATCGGCGGTGGGCAGGGGCTGGTAGATAACGCTTTCCAACTGCAGGCCGGTGGCTGCGGCCGCCAGAAGCACGGCCTCCACGTAGGGCAAATCGTCGCTGGCAAAGGTGAACACCAGGCGGCCGCTGGGGCCCAGCGACCGGGCCAAAGCGCGCAGGCCGGGCTGCAGAGCCTGGGCGAACCATTCCCAATCGCCAGGACGCCGCGGATGGAGCACGTAGTCCAGATTGAAGGTCGCCGCTTCCTCTTTGCCCAGCAGCCAGCCCGTCCAGAGGTAGGACAGAGCCAGGAAATCGCCCTGATCCAGGCGCGGCGGGGCGCTCAGGATGAGGTCTACCGACTCGGCGGGCAGCGCCTCGCCCAGGCGCCGGGCGGAGGCGCGCCGCACCAGGACGTTGGGGGCCGAGCCTGGCCCGCGGCTCGCCGACCAGAGGGTCAGCTCCCGCTCCACCACCTGCTCCAGGGTGCTGGCCAGGCGCAGGCGGGGAGCGTCGGGGGCGTCCTGCTCAAGCTGCCGGCGCACCATCTGGTAGGCCGCCTCAAACGCCTGCCAGACGTTCACCTCCACAAACTGCGCCGGCGGGTGCAGGCGAGATACGGGTTTATCCGGCAGACGACGCAGCTTGCTGCCCTCGTCCAGGGCTTGTAGCAGGGCCAGCTTCAGGGCGGCCTGGGATAGGGGCGATTCTATCGCCGCCTCGATCTTGGTGGCCAGGGTGGCCAGGGCGTAGAGGTTGCGCGGCGTGTACAGGTCAAGCAGGCGTTGCGCCAGAGCTCGCCCCTCCTCGCTGGGCGGGCTCAATCGCTCCAGGATGGCCCAGTAGTGGAAGCCCTTGTCTTCGATCCCGGCCAGCGCCTGCCGGTCGGCGTCGTCGGTAGGTTCCAGACGATCCTCGTGGCAGGTATAGCAGTGGTAGTGTTTCTTGATGGGCTGAGCGAGCTGGCGGCTCCAGAGGCAGTAATCGGCATTGGCGAGCCGGCCGCAATGGGGGCAGGTGGTTTCGTAGAGCTTCAGGAGATGCTCTTTGAGCGGCGCGTTCAGCTTGAGCGAGGCCTGCAGGCGGTCGAAGGCGGCCTCCAGTTCCCGCAGCGGCAGGGGCGTCAGGGTCGTGCGGACGATGAAGGCCACCAGCGGGTTGAAGTCGGCGAGGACGGCCCGCCGGCCCAGCCGCGCCGCCCGGCGCGCCACCACGTCCGTGCGGCAGAAGGGGTCCACCACGACGCCGTTCTCCGCCGTGTAGGCCCGAACGTAGGCCTCGACCACGTTCCAGGGCAGGGGGGCCAGGAATCGCCCCAGGATGCCGGCCGCCACCTGCTCCGGGGGGATGAAGGATTCGATCTGTTCCATGGCCGGTTACCCCAAAGGCCGATAACCCATGTTACTCTTGCTACCTTCAACTTGCTAATCTGCCAGAAGCTTGGTCAGGGGTAACAGGGGTAACAAGGGTACAAAGGTACAATGGTAGTATACCACAAACTGCACATAAAGCCAAGTAGTTGGGCAACCTGGCGAAGGTTCCGGAACCTTCGCCAGGATTTCATAACTCCCCCTTGACCTCCTGCTCCAGACGGGCGAAGAATTCCAGCATGAAGCGGTGGCGCTCCTCAGCGATGGCGCGGGCTGTGGGCGTGGACAGGGTGTCCTTGAGCCGCGCCAGCTTGAAGACCATCTCGTGCACGGGCGTGTGCGCGGCGGTGAGGTCGTGGGCGGCGTGGGGCCCGGCGGCCAGCTTGTTGGCCAGGTAGTCCGGCGCGACGTCAGCCCAGAGTCGCTGGCCGCACACCCCGGCGATAGCGTAGGCCCGCGCCACGCCGATGGCGCCGATGGCGTCCAGCTTGTCGGCATCGTACAGGACGCGAGCTTCCAGGGTGGCTGGCGGCGTGCCCTGGCGAAAGCGGTGGGCGGCGATGGCCTGGGCCGCGGCCGCCACCTGCGCCGGCGAGTAGCCCGCCGCGGCCAGGATGGGCCGCGCCCGCTCGGCGGCGACGGCGGCGTGGTCGGCGCCGGTGGCGATCTCCTCCGCCCGGCCGATGTCGTGCAGCAGCGCCGCGGCGCGCACCACGGTCACGTCCGCACCCTCGGTGGCGGCGATGCGCTCGGCCAGGCGCAGCACGCGCAGCACGTGCTCAAAGTCGTGCGCCGGGTCGGCGGCCTCGTAATAGCCACGCGCCTGCTCCACAGACAGCTCCCTCATCCCTCATCCCTCATCCCTCGTCCCTCATCCCTCGTCCCTCATACCTCGTCCCTCGTACCTCCGCCCCCTATACCTCCGTGACCACCGGCAGGATCATGGGATGGCGATGGGTCTGCTCGTAAAAGAGTTTGCCCAGGGTCTCCTTGATCTTGGTGTTCAGGAATGACCACTCGGCGGTCTGCTGCGCGCTGCCCTCCAGAACCTGCATCAGGCGCTCGCGGGCCAGGGACAGCAGCTCTTCGGACTGGCGCTCGTAGACGAAGCCGCGGCTGATAATGTCCGGCTCACCCAGGGGGCGCCCCGTCTTCTTGTCCACAGTGACCGTGGCAATGACCACGCCGTCCTGCGAGAGGGCCTGGCGGTCGCGCAGCACCACGTCGCCCACGTCGCCCACGCCCAGGCCGTCCACGAAGACGTAGTCGGCGGGCACCTCGCCGGCCAGGCACCCCATCCCCGGCGCAAACTCCACGATCTGCCCGTCCTCCAGCACGAAGATGTTGTCCGGCTGCACGCCCACCGCCTCGGCCAGCCGGGCGTGCAGCCGCAGGTGGCGGTACTCGCCGTGGATGGGCACGAAGTAGCGCGGTTGCACCAGGTTGAGCATCATCTTCTGCTCTTCCTGGCCGGCGTGCCCGGAGACGTGCACGTCCATGATGTCGTTGTACAGCACGTCGGCCCCCAGGCGGAACAGATTGTCAATCGTGTGGTTGACTGACTCCTCGTTGCCAGGGATGGGCGTGGCCGAGATGACCACCGTATCGCCCGGGACGATGGGCAGCGCCTGGTAGTCGCGGTTGGCCATGCGGCTCAAGGCCGAGGTCGGCTCGCCCTGGCTGCCCGTGGTAATGACGGCCACCTGATCGGACGGCAGGCGGTTCAGCTCGTCCAGGCGCAGCAGCACGCCCTCCGGCACGTCCAGATAGCCCAGGTCGCGGGCCATGCGCACGTTCTCCACCATGCTGCGCCCCACGATGCCCACGCGGCGGTCGTAACGCAGGGCGGCGTCCACGATCTGCTGGATGCGGGAAATGTTGGAGGCGAAGGTGGCGATGATGATGCGCTTCGCCGCCCGGGCGAAGATGTGCTCAAGCATCTCCCCCACCACCTTTTCCGACGGGGTATAGCCCGGCGAGTCGGAGTTGGTAGAGTCAGAGAGCAGGACGAGCACGCCCCGCTGCCCCAGGCTGGCCAGCCGGGCGAAGTCGGTCAGGCGCCCGTCCACCGGCGTATGATCGAACTTGAAGTCGCCGCTGTGCACCACGGTGCCGATGGGGGTGTGCAGGGCCAGGCCCACGCCATCGGGGATGGAGTGGCTGACGTGGAAGAACTCGATCTGGAAAGACCCCAGACTGATGCTGTCACCGGCCTGGATGGTTTGCAGGCGCGCCGCGTCCAGGAGACGGTGCTCTTTGAGTTTGATGGCGATGAGGCCCTGGGTCAGGCGGGTGGCGTACAGCGGCGGCATACCGAGCCTGGGCAGCAGGTAGGGCAGGGCGCCGATGTGATCCTCGTGGCCGTGGGTAATGACCAGGCCACGAATCTGGTCCAACTTGTCCTGCAGGTAGCTGATGTCCGGGATGACCAGGTCTACCCCCAGCATGTCGTTCTCTGGGAACATGACCCCGGCATCAATCATGACGATCTCGTCCTGGAACTCTACCAGCAGACAGTTCTTGCCGATTTCCCCCAGTCCACCCAGGGGGATGATGCGTAAGCGATTTTTAGGCATTTTTAGTCCTTCGTCTTTCGTCTTTGGTCCTTCGCCCCTGCCCTCTGGGGACGATGGACGTGTTTCACGAACAGCCCCTACTTTGACAATGTTACATTTGTCATTGCGAGCGCAGCGAAGCAATCTCTTTGTTGCGCCATGAGGGAGATTGCTTCGCCCCGATACTTACAGTTCCGGTAATGTATCGGGGCTTCGTCGCATCCCTTAGCTCCGCGCAGAGCCTGCCCTGAGCCGCGCAAAGGGATGCTCCTCGCAATGACAGTTGAAATTTAACAATGTCAAGCTACTGGTGCCGATACAACCGCGTCAGCTCTACCTCCTGCCGATAGGCCTCCACCTGGCGGGCCACCTCGCCGGGCCCCCAGCCCAGGTCTGGGGCCATGAGATTGGCCACCGCCTCGGCTACACCCAGGCCCTGCTGGCGGTCCTCGTACAGGAGGTGCGTGCGCCGCGCCAGGACGTCGCCGAGGGTCAGGGCCATCTCCTGCCGCACAGCGTAGGGTACCTCCGCCCAGACGTAGGGCAGGTCGGCGATGAGGCGCTGGCCCAACTTGTGATCATCCGCTACCAGCTCCAGCAGGCGAGTATAGTCTGTGCCGTAGAAGGCCACCAGGTGGCACATCACCTCACTGTCCACCTCTCCCCCTTCCCCTCCCCTACCAGGGTAGGGGCGAGAAGAGAGGTCGGCCTCCACGCGGCGGACGTCGCCGGGGTCCAGGCAGCGCTTGCCGGTGGAGCAGCCGTGCGGCGGCTGGCGCCCGAAATCGCGCTGCAGGCGCTGCGCGGCGAGGTCCACCATCTGCTCGGCCATGGCCCGGTAGGTAGTGAGCTTGCCACCGGCGATGGACAGCAGCCCCGACGGGCTGTCAAAGATCTTGTGCTCGCGGGAGACCTTGTAGCTGGAGGCGATCTGCTCGCTGATCAAAGGCCGTGTGCCCGCAAACGTACTGACGACGTCGTCTCTGGTGAGCCTGACCGTGGGGAAGGCGCTATTCACGGCCTCCAGCACGTACTGGACGTCCTGGCTTTCGGCGTAGACCCGGTCCAGATCGCCCTGATAGTCCGTATCCGTAGTGCCGATGAGGGCGTAACTTCCCCAGGGCACCAGGAACATCAGCCGCCCGTCCGCCGGCGAGGTGAAGGCTATGGCGTGGCGATTGTTGAACTTCGCTCTGGGCACCACGATGTGGATGCCTTTGGTGGGGCGCAGTTGTGGCACGGTGCGGGGATCGTCCAGGCGTTGGATCTCTTCTACCCAGACGCCGGTGGCGTTCAGCGTCACGCGGGCGTGGGCGGCGAACTCCTCGCCAGAAAGCACGTCCCGCACCTGGGCCCCCACCACCTGGCCACTCTCCTTCAGCAGGCCCACCACCGGGGTGTAGTTGGTCACCACGGCCCCGTAGCGGCTGGCGTCCAGGATCGTGGCCAGGGTCAGCCGCGCATCGTCTACCTGGCAGTCGTAGAAGCGAGCGGCGCCGGCCAGGTCACGCTGATCCACCTCCGGCTCGCTGGCGGCCACGGCCTGGGGCCGCAGCATGCGGTGGCGCTGCACGTTGCGGAAGAGGGCCAGGATGTCGTACAGCCACATGCCGGCCCTGATCAGCCAGTAGCCCCGTTTGCTGGAGCGATAGATGGGCATCAGGAAGGGCAGGGGCTTGACTAGGTGCGGGGCGATTTTGCGCAGACGCCGCCGCTCCTGGCTGGCCTCGAAGACCAGGCCGAACTCAAAGTTCTCCAGGTAGCGAATGCCGCCGTGGATCAGCTTGGACGATTTGGAGCTGGTGCCGCTGGCGAAGTCGCCCTTCTCCACCAGGGCCGTGCTGAAGCCGCGCAGGGCGGCGTCGCGGGCGATGCCTGCCCCGGTGATGCCCCCGCCAATGACCAGAATGTCGAACGTCTCTTCCTGTAGCCGGCCGATGTTCTGGCGGCGGGTGCGGCAGGAGAACTCCGCCGCTGCTGGGGGAGGTTGAGTCGTCATTGTCTCACCTCTCAGGAAGTAAGGACGCAGATTCACGCAGGTAGACGCTGATTATTTTTATTCTGGCGAATGTCTTAGGGCCCTGTCAAAGTCAGCATCGCGTCATTGCGAGCGAAGCGAAGCAATCTCTTTGTTGCGCAACGAGGGAGATTGCTTCGTCGCATCCCTTCGCCGCCCCCTCACTGCGTTCGGGCCGGCGAAG
>Ga0233423_10001845_pt1 | contig 10460 bp, 12 predicted proteins | sample Watercolumn_Mata_FD_180713 | JGI IMG/M metagenome (GOLD analysis project Ga0233423, IMG submission 180713) | Freshwater microbial communities from Lake Matano, South Sulawesi, Indonesia - Watercolumn_Matano_2014_112_MG | ecosystem: Environmental > Aquatic > Freshwater > Lake | place: Indonesia... | reverse complement strand
GGGGATCATCTGTAATAAAATTAATTTTATTGTTTAGTTTGCCATACAATCTATCATGACTAATCTTTGAGAGCAGGGGATTTATCTTAAGGCAGTCAAGTGAATCAGGGTTATATTTTATTATTTCTTCAGCCTGCCCCGAGAGGCTAGCTCCGATAAAAAGAATGTCTTTTTTGGAATTAGGACTTATCGCAGATAAACTCATATGAACAAATTCTTCGTTTGCCAATCTGTCTTCGCTGGTGGCCAAAAGTGATCCGCCAGAGAACAATGTTGTTGTTTCTAGTTTATGTGCGGCAATAACTGGTCCGTATCCGGAACCCAGATTGAACAGAATATCTGCATTATCCAGTTCTATTTTAAGAACGGGGCCGAAACTTAAAATAGAGATTAAGGAAACTATAATTATAATTACAGCTGTAAATAATTTTCTATGAAGTTTCCTTATGTCAGGCAATAAAAGCAACGGTAGCAAAGAAAATACCATCGGATTGCTATAGCTGTTTAGATAAAGCGTAAAGAATAACCCCCCCAGGAAAAACCCGATAGCTTCAAATGCAAAAAACTTAGCGTAAATTCTGCTTTGGGCAGAGTTATTTTGAATATACTCTTGGACAAAATTTCTGAAGGCAGTGCCTATGACCAAAGCGGTTGGTCCGATTAAGATAAGGCTTAAGAGTAAGACAGACCCCAGGCTTGTTGTTTCGTAATATTTTAATCCAATTAACGATTTCCCCAGATGGATAAGGTATATGGAAATAGAAAAGACTAGGGAGATTAACGCAGGAAGCGGTAAAATCCGAAATTTTTTAGGAAACTCAATAATGCTACCCAATGAACAAGAGATAATCCAGAAGCCGACGGCAACTACAAAGGCTAATTCATTTTTCGCGATTGAAAAGTTGAACTCGCGCAGGATAACAAGCTGAAATATGGAAGCAATTATCCCCAAGGGGACAAAGATAATCATAGACAACTTTTCCTTTTGTTATTATATTAAACCTAAGATGAAGGAAAGTCTATATTATTTATTCTTAAGCGGTTTAATTCTTGGCTCAGGTCCGTGCATAGGTTTTTGCGCGCCAATTTTAGTCGGGTTTATTGCTACCTACAGACCCTCTCTTAAAAAAGCTTTTGTTTCTTACCTATTTTTTTCTTCTGCCAGGCTGTTTAGCTATATGGTCCTCGGTGGCTTATGCGGCATGTTCTCTGAGGTATTCAAAAGCGGAATTCTTGTCGCTTATTTTAAAGTTATAAATTTAACTCTAGGCATTTCTATTTTATTCATCGGGATTTTTACTATTGTTTCAAAAAACCCATTAAACAATAAATATTGCTCTTTTTTTTCTAAAGGAAATTTAAGAAACGCAGGTATCTTAGGGTTATTTACGGGGTTTTCACCATGTCTGCCGCTTTTAGGTATCTTGAATTATATAATTATAATATCGCGCTCACCGCTTGAGGGGATGCTTTATGCTTTTGTTTTTGGTTTGGCTACAGTAATTTCTCCGGTTATTTTATTGGTGGGACTTTCAGGAAAATTGGCAGGATTCTTTTCTGGAAATCAGAGTGCTAAAACCTTGATTAAAGTTGTCTCAAGCTTGATCCTGATATTTTTGGGAATAAAGATCATCCTTAAATAGAATTAGTTGGGCAGTATATCCATTGACTTTAAAGAGGTTAGCTTTATAATAGGCAATTAAGATGGATATATTTTATGCAATCTGACACCAACCATTACGTGTCGTAAAAAATGAGCGAAAACAAACTTATTGATGAATTTTATTCTCTTGTAGAAATCGATGACCAAAATGGCAATTATGCTAAAGAGATAAATAACGATACCTACTTTGGTATGCCGTTAAAGAGCGTTGTCGAAGCAGAAAAACGCCTGCGATCTGAAAAACAGAGAGGGATTGCCTATTTTTCCATGGAGTATGGTCTAGCCACCAGTTGTTATAATAAATTATCCAGCCAACTTGCTTTAACTTCAAAAAACAAGCTTCCGGAAAACGCGGTTTTTTCTAATTTCCGCGTGGCAGATTATTTCTTTGCCCTGCATCAGGATAATATTATTGACTTGCCGATTTACAGTGGCGGATTGGGCATATTAGCCGGTGATACAGTTAAGACCATGGCTGATTACAAACTTCCGGCAGTAGGCATAGGGATACTTTGGAGTTCCGGTTATTTCAGGCAGAGGTTCTGGTTTAAATACGGTCAGGCTCCCGAGAAGATGCGTTGGGACCCATATTCTTATCCTGGCCTGATCCCCCTAAAAAACCGCATCAAAATATCTCTTAAACCAGAGGATGTTTATCTTAAGCTTTGGAAATATTATGTTTATAGCCATGAGCATAATGCCGCAATACCGCTGATATTAATGGATTCTAATACTGGACCTAACAGCCAGCGGGCTAAGGATCTGACCGACCAGCTTTATCGCAGTGACAACGTATTCCTGAGATTATTACAGAGGGTAATGCTTGGGTTTGGGGGGATAAGTGCTCTGGATGAATTAGGGTACCATATTGATATGCATCACCTTAACGAGGGCCATGCTGTCTTTGCCTTTGTTGCCAAGGCGAGGGGGTTGGCTGGCGACGCATTAGAAGAACTGAGAGGTAGGTTCGTTTATACCTGCCATACCCCGGTTGAAGCCGGGCATGACAGGTTTTCATTCGATGATTTAAATAAGGTGCTTAAGAAAGAGGATGTGGATATAATTGAGAAATTTGGGAAGGAACGTTCGGGGCTAGCCAATCTTACTTTGCTCTCTATGAATGTTTCCTCGGCGATAAACGCAGTTTCCTATAACCACCAGAAGGTTATGCATATTCAATTTCCCAAATATAAAGAGCGGATACAATATGTTACTAATGGCGTGCATCCCCACACATGGATGTCACAAGAATTTAGCGAGCTCTTTAAGAAATTTCCCGCAGTATTTGTAGATTTTAAGAATAACCCCATGATTTTAGCAAGGGCAGGCGAGCTAAAGAATAATCTTGATTTTCGCGCTCAGTTATGGCAGGCGCATCAGTCAAATAAGGCCGAACTTTGCAAACTTTTAGAAAAATGGTCGCTTGATAAAAACATACTGACTGTCTGTTGGGCAAGAAGAATAGCTGCTTATAAAAGGCCAAGCCTGATTTTGCACGATATAAGCAAGCTGGTGCGTATCGCTGAAAAGATTGGACCTCTGCAGATTATTTTAGCCGGCAAAGCGCATCCTAACGATAATTTAGGTTTTACTTATATAAATGAAATGTTAGATAAGGTAGATAAACTTACCGAAGATTATCATATACTTAAAATAATTGTCTTAGAGAATTATGACATTTCGCTGGCAAAAATACTTACTTCTTGTGTTGATATTTGGTTAAATAATCCGCTTCCGCCTTTTGAGGCAAGTGGGACAAGCGGGATGAAAGCAATTTTAAACGGCGTTCTACAGATGAGTACGGTTGACGGCTGGGTGGCCGAGGTAACAGACAAAAAACTCGGCGCATTCTTTGGTTACAGAAATAACGAAGGCAGCGTGGGAAACGAAAATGATTTGCATATTAATGAAGATTCCGAAGAATTATATCGGGCTTTAGAGATAATGGCCGATTTATATTACAAAACTAATCAGGCAGGTAAACTAAATGTTTCTTCGGAATGGATAGACATGATGATTGAATGTATTTCTACCGCAGCAAGGTTTAATACTTACCGGATGCTTGATCAGTATGAAAAAGAAATCTGGCATATTGGATAATAAGCTTATAGATTTATTCTTCCCCGTGTGCTAAAATATAAAATTGCCTCATGGTCAGACAGGCCCGCCATGGCAGTCAAAGATTTAATATTTGCGCCCATAGCTCAATTGGATAGAGCATCAGCCTACGGAGCTGGTTGTTGCTGGTTCGACCCCAGCTGGGCGCACTTTTATCGTGATTAAAAAACACATTATATATATGCAGGAGGCTTTGAAAGAAGCGCAAAAGGCCGCTAGTGAAGACGAGGTTCCTATTGGGGCTGTCGTTGTTTATAAAGATAAGATTATCGCCAGAGGTTATAATCAGATTGAGCGCCTAAATGACCCCACAGCTCATGCCGAAATAATCGCTATTACCAGCGCCGCAAATTACCTGGGGACAAAGTGGTTGAAGGAGGCCAGTCTCTATGTTACAATTGAGCCGTGCAGTATGTGCGCAGGGGCTTTGGTACTTGCGCGTATAAAAAATTTGTATTTTGGCGCATGCGACCCCAAGACCGGCGCCTGTGGTTCAATAGTTAATATTGCAAATCACAGAAAGTTAAATCATCGCGTTAAAGTAACCAAAGGAATCCTGGAAAGAGAGTGCGGTTTTTTATTAAGCGATTTTTTCAAAAAAAAGCGTAGATTTGGAGAGGTGGCTGAGTGGTCGAAAGCAACTCACTGCTAATGAGTTGACCTGGGTAACTGGGTCCCTGGGTTCGAATCCCAGCCTCTCCGATTCACTTTTTACATAAGTCAATAAATCCCTTCACAAAATCCGCAGTTAGTCCGTAACCCTTATAAAATCTGATACATACAACAGCAAGTATCAACAGAATACATCAGTTATCAGCAATCAAGCATTGCACTATTTTTGCAATTAATGTGGTGGAAATGTGGTGGAATTCTTTTGAATTGACAAGACCGCAGGAAGGAGTATTATTCATAAGTAGCGCATAGGAAAGGCAAACGCATGAAAATTTTGTTTCTAGATGAGTCAGGAGACCACGATTTAATCAAGATTGACCCCGAGTATCCTATTTTTGTCCTGGCCGGGTGCATTATGGATTCCCGGTATGAGGAAAAGACTCTTACGGCCGCGCTGAATAAATTCAAAAAGGATTTCTTCGGGAACGACAAGATAATTCTCCACCTTGCTGAATATACCAGGGACGGCGAAGGCTATGAGAAACTGCGCGATAAAGACGCAAGAGAAGAATTCTATGTCGGGCTAAACAAAATCATTAAGGATGCCGAGTTTAACCTGGTTGCCTGTATCGTAGACAAGAAAGAACACATTAAGCATTACAAAAATGCCCTGGATCCTTATCTGCTTTCCCTGGAAGTTATCTTGGAGAGATTCATTATGTGTTTAAAGACAGAGAATGAAAAGGGCATAGTGGTTGCCGAGAGTAGGGGAACGCAACTTGATAATCAGCTCAACCTGGCCTTTTTAGATCTAAAAATCAGCGGCACCCGATTCCTTAGGCCCACTGATGTGGCAGATAATATAACGGATTTCCGCATAAGGAAGAAAGAGGAGAATATCGCGGGGCTGCAACTGATAGATTCTATTATAACGCCGGTAGGCAGAAGGTATTTAAATAAGAAGAATCACTATTTAGCGTATGACGCGATTAAAGGGAAGTTTCGCAGGCACGAGTGCGGGAAGTATAAAGGGTATGGCTTGATTATCTTGCCTAAGAAATAAATTGGGCGACCCCCGCATCCGCAGTGATCGCCCTAAAACTTACATTATAACTATACAATATTATGACAAAATGTCAAGAAAATTTTGCAAAGAATTTTAGACAATAAACTTTACAATTTTGAGGTAAGAATATGGATAAAAGATTACGTAGAAAGATATTAGCCGCGGGCAATAAAATTAGTTACCAAGAGAAAGATTTACTAGGTGGCTGGGTGATTGAGGTGCGGCAGGGCCTGGTTCATATCGGCAATATTCGCAAGATTCAGATGAGTGGTGAACTTCAATATTACCTGGGTTCTAACAATCAGCTAAACCCTACTTTTAAGGGATTTAATCTGGATGCTTTGAAACAAAGCATTGAAGCATCCGAGGCATAAAAGGATCTTATGACAGATACCGCAGATAAGATACTAAGGCTTTATCAGCAAACGAATATACGAGCAGATGAGTCGTTACTTTATGTGGCCGTAATTAACATGATTAGGGTTGAGCAGTCAGAGATACACAACGCAGTAGCCGAATTAAAAGAATTAGGTTACCTTCAAGAAAGCGACGAAAGGTTATTTCTCACAAAGAAAGGATTTGAGTATATTTGTTCCGAGTTGAAATAGAAGTTTTAGTGCAGGTGAAAGGACGGTGATGCCCTATGCTAAAACTTTTGTTTAAAGGTCCGGGTCTCACTACAACCACATAGTCCACTAGGGACATTCATTAAGCTGGCGCGGCTAGGTAATGGACCTATAAAAAATATCAGACCCCATAAACAGAAGATATGAACTATGGCATATCTTCTAATAAAAGTCCCAGTGTAGATACTGGGACTTTTATTTTATAGCAAGTAATTACTTGCGTTAATTAAGTAGCAGGACAAGAAACTTTTTGCTTGACAAAACATTATTATTATGTTAAACATTAGATAAGAGGAAATCAATATGTTCGACTTTTCTAACTCATTAGAGAAATTAACAATAGCTGAAGCCGTAGAACTTCTCAAGAGAGAGGGGTTTGAGGTAACAGCTAATATGTTGCGTCAATACGAAAGCCAAAAACTCGTCTCACCTGAGAAAGATTCCAAGAGCAAGTATAGACTATATAGCGATTCTGATCTAATGGAAGTAAGAAAAATACTGTCGTTACTTTTGTTAGGCTTTTCTATAAAAGAAATCAAGACTTTCTTTGAGCTCGGCAATAAAGCTATTGAAATTATCAATAGTATGACAGAAGTGGATAAAGACTTAAAAGCATCTTCAAAATTGGAAGATGTGGCTCTTAGGGCTAACCACAAAGAATTTATGAAGTGGACTCAAGAGCACGTAGGTATAATCACTAAGAAATGGAGCACTCTTGAGACTAATAAAAATTGTCTTATTTTATCTAGATTCTCAGATTTTTATAATCGGATAACAGAGCGAATTAAAAATAAAAAACGTATGTTAGAAACCATGAAGAATACTTATTTTGATGAAAATACTAGATCCATAATAGAAAACATTTTTCATGTTTTACATGCCAGAACGACAGAGAAGCCCCCAGTATGATTTTTTTTGTGCAAACATTATGATTATGTTAAACATTATGATAATGATTTAAGGAAGGAGAATAAAAATGCTAACCCAATTAAAAATTTTTAGATTAACCAGAGGATTAAAACTTGGAGAAGTAGCTAAAAAATCTGGGATTAGCGCAGCTTTTTTATCACGTATTGAAACCGGAAAACTTAACGGCACAAAAGAGACTCGGCGCAAAATCGCTAAAGCGCTTGATGTGTCAGAGGAGTTGCTTTTTGGCAATGGATAAAATCCAAGATTTAGTTCCTACAGTTTTGATAGATGCTGCCGACAAATTTGTTCAGGCAGAAAAGGATCTTTCGCGGGACCGGAACGAGCGCTTTAAGAATCGGGTCATTAGGATCGTAAGACGCGCAGTCAATCGTTATACATTCTTCGGGGTATGCGTTGTTGTTGGACTAATTACTGTATTGCTGCTGAACAGGAGCGAAAATGCAAGCTGAAAGCACATACTCAACTGTTGATTTCTGGCTGGCCGCATACCTTCGAGTAAGGGGCCTAAAGTTAGTTGACGTAAAGAAGGAAAATAATCGCTCGGTCTTTATCTTTGAAGATAGAGATAGCAGGGAAGGCTATATCAAGGATTTTTACAATAATGCTCTTATTGAGGTCGGTTCACTTAAAACCGCTGTTCAGGACCTAAAGTCGCTTATCCATAGTTTATGAAAGGAGTCCCGATGCAATTACAAATTACAAATGAGTTAGCCCAGAAATATCATCAAGCCCTGCCTGAGCGCATACGCGCCTACCTTAATCAAAGATGTATACCGGATGAGATAATTGATAAATTTAAACTCGGGTGGAATGGCAGCGCGATAACCATACCTATCTATGATAAGCAAGGGGATTTTCTTTTCTTTAAATACCGCAAGGACCCAGAAGATAAAAGCGATAAGGCGAAGTATTGGTATGATCCCGAGACTTCTGCCGAACTCTATGGATGGGAGAATGTAGAAGAGCATTTTGTAATCTTATGCGAAGGGGAATTAGACCGACTTGTTTTAGAATCAAAAGGAATTCCGGCCATAACAAGCACAGGTGGAGCGGGAACATTTAAAGAAGAATGGGTCACTAATCTGAAAGAAATCCCTAATTTATATATCTGTTACGACCGAGACGATGCCGGGTTTACCAATGCAAAAAAGATCTTAGAGAAATTGCCTCACTCAAGATATATCTCACTATCCAGCTTACCTAAAGACAAAAAAGATATAACCGATTTTTTTGCTGCCGGTAACCAAAAGGAAGATTTTATTAAATTAGTAAAAGAAGCAAAAGCCCTGGACGAGTTAAATTTTTATTATGAATGCCTCGGTTCGCCTGAAATAAGATTCCTTCATCCTTCTCAAGATTTTATCAAAGATACCGCATACTTTACCATCCCCGCTATTGAATATCGTAAAGAAGACAAAAATCCTCTTAAGCATATTTACTATGTCGTATCAAACGGTCAGCCAGCGCTCTTAAAGCTAGAGAATATCCACGATTTCTATGACAAATATAGGTTGCTTATTAATAAGCTTCCGGCCATTAAGAATCCAGATACTCGTTGGCCCAAAGAACTCATAGGGAAATATGTCTTTGAAAATTATAAGCCGGATCCTTTGCAGATCCATAAAACGATAAAAGATGTATATATGAAATATGCTGAAATTAAGGATTTTCAATGGTATTACATCTTGCCCTTATGGGTCATAGGAACCTATTTTTATACTATTTTTGAGACATATCCTTATCTGGCGTTTGAGGGCGTTAAAGGAAGCGGAAAAACAAAAGTAGCGCGTATAACTACGCGAATGTCTTTTAACGGCATTCCGTCAATAAATCTTACAGATGCGAGCTTATTTAGGATTATTGAATCGCTTAGATGCACAGTATGGATTGATGAAGGCGAGTCATTAAAGGATCACGATAAGGCCCAGGCCTTAAGAGCAGTGCTAAATGGTGGATATTCCAAAGGAACGTCTATTATCCGACAGGAGAAGACCGCGAAGGATAATTTTATAGCGCAAAATTACGAAATATATTCTCCTAAACTTATTTCAAATACGCGCGGCTTAGAAGATACCCTACAAAGTAGAACTATCAGGATAATCATGCTAAGGGCAAAGTCAGAACGGGGAATGATCCTGGATACCGAAACATCAGAGCAATGGGATATTATCCGGCATGACTGTTATTGCTTTGCGTTAAATTATTTTACCGAAATCAGGGGGATATATCTTAATGATCCTACCGTAAAAATAGCCAACAACCGGCACAATGATTTATGGTGTCCACTACTTTCCATAGGCAAGTTCATCTTCAAGGATGATGAAGCTGAGTTTAACGCTCTTAAGGAATTCGCTAATAAGCAAATTGACCTATCTCAAGAAGATAGTTTAGATGATTATGTGGATGCCTTATTAAAGTCAATTAGTGCATTATCCGATCAAGACGGCAGGTATTACGAAAGCAAAGACATAAAAGAACAAATGAAGACTTATTTAGATGAGGAGCAGATAGAGCGCATAACACCTGAGTGGATTGGCTATAGGTTGAAAGACTTTGGATTTAAGAAACACAGGCAAAACAAAGGAACCAGGTATTTTCTTAAAGAGTCAGATGTTAAGGACATTCTTGAAAGGTATGTTGGTAATCCGATAAGTCCGGAAAACCCTACACAGCCTACACACCTTACACACCCTACACCTTCCAGTGAAGGGTTAGTGTAGGGTTATGTAGGGTTAGTGTAAGGTTTTAATCTTAAAGTGTAAGGTATGTAGGGTTTTAATACAAAAGGATAAAAATGAAAAAATTAACCCCGGTAAAAGCTATAAGGCACAAATGTCTGGAATGCCAGGCAAACCGCTATTCCCTGGTTAGAAACTGCGAAGAAAAAGGCTGCCCTTTACATCGTTTTCGCTTAGGCCGCAATCCTAATCATTCAGGATGTATGCCAAAAAGTGGCGATTCTAAAAGTGGCAAGATAGCGGGGTAGTTTTGGATAGCGTTCTTCAAAAGTGGCAAGATAGCAAGGCAGTTTTAAACGATGATTAAAAAGACAAGTAATGATATGGCTAAAAGTGGAAAAGCCCAGCATAAGCCAATTTTTCTATGGAAGCTAAACTTTTAAAGGATCCTGGAAATAAATGCGATTACATCCTGGTTTCTGCGGATGAGCAGAGTCTTAGTTATTTAAACTCTGGCAGCCCGCTAAGGGTAGCTTTCTTTACGGATAATAACGAAGGGGCACCATGGTATCAGCGGAAGGCCATGGTAATGATAATAGGCAAAGACCTTGATTTTGAGAAACACAAAGTCCACAGAGAAGGATTCTTTAAAAAGGGCCTGGTAGATAAGTCCTACCTCATTGACTACATCCAGAAAATGAAGAAGAAACTAATCCAGATGGCTATGCAGGAGCTGGATGTCTTGGATATTCCAGAAGAACCCA
>Ga0233423_10001844_pt1 | contig 10462 bp, 6 predicted proteins | sample Watercolumn_Mata_FD_180713 | JGI IMG/M metagenome (GOLD analysis project Ga0233423, IMG submission 180713) | Freshwater microbial communities from Lake Matano, South Sulawesi, Indonesia - Watercolumn_Matano_2014_112_MG | ecosystem: Environmental > Aquatic > Freshwater > Lake | place: Indonesia... | reverse complement strand
AAGTGCAAAAGTATCGAATAGAAAGTACGCTGCGAATGGTTAATGGCCGATGGTTGCTCAAGCAGGACATTTCAGGGGGGCCTGGCTTTCATTCATTTTTTCATCATGTCCCGGCTTCGTATATTTAACGTGATAAAGCCGGATTCCGAAGGATGTTCAGCTTCCATGAATGCCGGATCCCGCAGGTTGAAAATCGGGCTGGATTTCTGATTCGATTGAATTGGAAGTGTAAATAGTAAAGAACGTCCCTGAGTTCTGAATATTCACAACGATAAAAGAGTATTCCACCATGGACATCCCACGGATCTTCAACATCACGGAGAGTGCTCATCGGATCCACAACCCGATCACGCCCGAAAAGCTCGCCACTCTCGGTGCGGCGTTGCGTCTCGAGTCGGGAACCCGAGTGCTTGACCTCGGCAGCGGTTCGGGGGAGATGCTCTGCACTTGGTCACGCGATCACGGCATCATCGGCACTGGCATCGACTTGAGCCAGTTGTTCACGGAGCAAGCGAAACTCCGTGCTGTAGAACTCGGTGTCGCCGATCGAGTCAGGTTCATCCATGGAGATGCTGCCGGTCATGTCTCTGACGAGAAGGTCGGTGTGGCAGCCTGTCTCGGTGCCACTTGGATCGGCGGGGGAGTCGCCGGCACGATTGCGCTTCTGGCGCGGAGCCTGCGCCCCGGTGGAATCATCCTCATCGGCGAGCCATATTGGCGGCAGCTACCGCTGACTGAAGAGATTGCCAGGGGGTGTGAGGGTGGCTCAATCTCCGACTTTCTCCTGCTTCCAGAGCTTCTCGCGTCTTTCGGCCACCTCGACTACGACGTCGTGGAAATGGTTCTGGCTGACCAAGACGGCTGGGACCGATACGAGGCGGCCAAATGGCTCACCATGCGCCGCTGGCTTGAAGCCAATCCCGACGACGAGTTCGCGAAAGAGGTTCGAGCCAAACTAACCTCGGCATCCGCGCGCTACGCCACTTACACGCGTGAATATCTGGGCTGGGGTGTGTTCGCGCTGATGCCGCGGTGAGGCGTCGGCAGACGAAGAGACCGCGGGAAGAAAGGGGGAAGCTCATAACTACGTAAACAAATGGGGAGAGAAGGGGATGTTATGCAGTAAGTGCAAAAGTATCGAATAGAAAGTACGCTGCGAATGGATTAATGGCCGAAGGTTGCTCAAACAAGACATTTCAGGGGGGGCCTGGCTTTCATTCATTTTCTTTTCATCATGTCCCGACTTCGTCTATTTAACGTGATAAAACCGGATTCCTTAGGATGTTCAGCTTCCATGAAAGCCGGATCCTGCAGGTTGAAACTCGAGCTGGATTTCTGATCCGATGGAACTGGAAGTGTAATTAGTCAAGAACGTCCCTGAGTTTTCGCTCTACTTCTCAAATAACCATGCCTTCAGAAAACGACATCTCACTTCCGATTATTCCTTCTGTTGTCATACACGGCGATATCGCTGCAAAAATAAACTTTGCATGCCAGCAGAGTTCATTTGCTTTTCTTCGGGACCTGCGCATAGAGAACAGCGATACCAATTCGGGCATTGACGACCTTCATGTCGTGCTCCGCTCAAGCCCGGCATTCCTGAAACAGAAGTCATGGCGAATCGATCGGATTGCGCCCGGCGAAATCGTCACACTTAAGGATCGTGATATAGAACTTGATGGCGGTTTTCTGTTGAACCTCGCTGAATCGGTTCAGGGAACCGCAACATTTACCGTGGAAGCGGGCAGCAGGGTAATCGCTGAGCAGAGCCGCCCGGTCGAACTATTGGCTTATAATGAATGGGGCGGCATCGGTTACATGCCGGAACTGCTTGCTGCTTTCTCGATGCCGAACGATCCGGCTGTTGACAACGTGTTGCGCGATGCCGTCAAGGTGCTCAGGAAATCGGGCAAACCGGATGCGATCGACGGGTACACGTCCGGCAGCCGGGCGCGGGTATGGGAGCTGGCTTCTGCCATCTATACGGCGATAGCCAACCTCGGTATCGGGTATACCCTTCCCCCATCGAGCTTCAAGCAGAACGGGCAGAAGATCCGTCTGCCGGGGCAGATTCTTGACAACCGAGTGGCGACCTGTCTCGATATGACCATGCTGTTCGCTTCGGTTTTCGAACAGGCAGGTCTCAATCCGATTATCGTATTACCAGAAGGGCATGCTTTCGTCGGCGTCTGGCTGCAGCCCGAAGAGCTTTCAACCATCGTTATCGACGAAGCGGAGACCTTGCGCAAGCGGGTGCAGCTCAAAGAGCTTTTGCTGATCGAGACCACCTGTGTGACCCAACATCCTGCGCTTCCGTTTTCAAAAGCGATCGATGCGGCAGTCGATAGTATCGTGCCCGGGAATGACGAGATGTTTAATGCGGCAGTCGATATTCGAAGAGCGCGTGCTCACCGGATCAATCCGCTTGGCCTGAAGCTCAATCGGCAGTCGGGTGCTGATGATACTGACGACAGCTCTCTTGTTGAGCAGACAATGGAAGAAGCTCCATCGCTTCCCGATTTCACCGGAGAAGTCAATGAGGAACTCCATGACGAGACTCCCGAAGGTCGCCTTGAGCGCTGGCAGCGGAAACTGCTCGATCTTTCGACACGCAACTCGTTGCTCAGCCATAAAACCTCCAAATCAAGCCTGCGATTTATCTGTCCCGATGTGGGTCTGCTTGAAGACAAGCTTTCCGGTGGTTTGAAAATCTCGATTCGGTCAGTTCCGCGCCCAAGCGGACAGGGGCAGGATGAAGAGATGCATCGCCAGAGAACCGGCGAAATTATCACCGATGAATATGCCCGTGAAGCTCTGAATCAAGGCCAGGTACTGGTCGATATGAATGAAGAGGAACTCTTGAAACGAGCCGTTGATATCTACCGGAAAGCCAGGACTGCTCTGGAGGAAGGCGGCGCCAATACGCTGTTTCTTTCGCTTGGTTTTCTACTCTGGAAGCACAGCGACCGGAAGGATGAACGGCGTTTCCGGGCCCCGCTGATTCTGCTGCCGGTTACGCTCGAGCGAAAATCCGTTCGAAGCGGTTTCCGCCTCTCTTTGCATGACGATGAACCACGATTCAATACCACGCTCCTCGAAATGCTGAGGAAGGATTTTCAGCTTGATATCAAAGGACTCGATGGACCCTTGCCTGCCGATGAGAGCGGCATCGATGTGAAGGGAATCTGGGATCGAATCAGAAAAGAGGTTAGAGATGTTCCCGGTTTCGAGGTGGTCGAGGATGTCGTTCTTGGTCATTTTTCCTTCGCCAAGTACCTCATGTGGAAGGATCTTGTAGATCGTACCGATGAACTGCGGAAAAGTCCGGTCGTCCGGCATCTCATCGATTCGCCTCGGGACATCTATCCGGGAAAGGCCGACTTTGTTGAACCGAAGGAACTTGACCGGGATTACAAGCCTTCCGACCTGCTGACGCCGTTGCCGGCAGACGCCTCCCAGATGGCCGCTATCGCAAGTGCCGACAGAGGAAAGGATTTTATCATCATCGGGCCGCCCGGCACCGGTAAAAGCCAGACCATCAGCAACCTGATCGCCCATATGCTGGGCAAAGGAAAATCCGTTCTTTTTGTCTCTGAAAAGACAGCAGCTCTCGATGCAGTCCATCGGCGCCTGGAAAAAGTCGGTCTTGGTCGTTTCTGTCTTCCGCTTCACTCCAATAAAGCAAGAAAGAGCGATGTGCTTGGGCAACTGCACTATACCTGGGAGCAACATCGGAAGATATCCGTCGAAGATTGGGAAAAAGAGGCGGAACGGCTCAGGCAGGTTCGCGACCAGCTCAATCTTGTAGTCAACCGTTTGCATCTCCGCCGTCGTAACGGGTTGACGGCTCACTATGCCATAGGTGTCAAGGTCCGGGATGAAGCGATTGCGTCCAGGGTAACCTTTTTGTGGCCATCAGCCGACCAGCACGACCAAAGCCGACTGGCAGGCATGCGCGAAGCTGTCGAAAAGCTGCGCGTGCAATACGCCTCTATCTGCGATCTTTCCGGAAGTCCATTCAAAATCGTCAGCAATAGCGAATGGTCGCCTCTATGGGAGGGGCAGCTCGCAGAACAGGCCGTCAGGCTTGCTGACGCGGCAGATAAAGCTTATAAGGCATGCACTGCATTGCTCGATGCTACAGGAATCACCCTGCCCGATCTGACCCTTGACCGCCTCGATGCACTCTCGGCGTTCGCTTCGCTCCTTGCCGAATCCTGGCGCAAACAGACCGCCTATGCCTTTGAGCCCGATGGACAGGAGCGAATCGAAATGCTCGAAGAGGCGGTTATCCGACTCAAGGCCTATGCCGAGGCGCAGGCTTCTCTCAGTTGCGCCTACGAGCCCATGGCATGGCGTCGTCTCGATGGCGACGATATTGCCCGGCGCTGGCAGGAAGCTGAGCAGTCCATGTGGCCAAAGAGCGCCCTTGCAAAACGGAAACTGATCAAGGAGTTGAAAGCGGCCGGCGCGCTTGGCGATCCTGACCCGGCTCGCGATGCGGCCACCCTGAAGCGACTGCGGGAGGAAGGTGAAGCCATTGATCGTCTTGATGGTGCGCTTTCCGGGTTCAGGGACTGGAAAGGGCACTCAACTGATGTTAATGCATTGAAAGAGCTTGAAGACATCGGCAAAAGGGCAAGGTCGGTCGCAGGCCGCCTTGTTGAAGAGACGACAGCTCTTCTCGAATTGCGAGGAAAGGTTCGCAAACTGTTATACGAAGGCAACGATCTTCTTGCTCCTGATGCCACTGTGGGCCGAGCAACAGCGCTTTTTCTCGAAGCAAACACTCAGTTGCAGGAAGTATGCAAGAGATTCGAAGCCCTCGCGGGTTGTTCCGTACGCGAGCATTTTGCCAGCCACGGGAAAGCTCTTGAAACCATTCGGGAAACAGCCGAAGAGATTGCCGAACGCCATCCGGAATTGCGTTCATGGACTACGTGGAGGCGATATCGAGACGAGGCCGTTGCGCTGGAGCTTGGCCCGTTCGTCGAAGCACTAGAAGATGGCCGCATTCCTGCCGACGAAATCGACAGGACGTTCGAAGCGGCCTACTCTGCCTGGTGGTCGGCCATGCTTATCGGCGAGGACGAGGTGCTGCGCAACTTTTCTACCCCTCAGCATTCAGCTGCGATCGACAAATTCCGTGAACTTGACGACCGTTTCCAGAATCTGACGGCAGACTATATCGCAGCCCGGCTTTCAGGTAATGTTCCCGATCCGGACGATATAGAACGGACATCTTCATGGGGCCTCTTGCGACGTGAAATACAGAAACGAAGAGGTCATAAACCCGTAAGGCAGCTCATCAGGGAAATTCCCGACGTTCTGACGACCCTGGCGCCATGCCTCATGATGTCGCCGCTCTCCGTTGCACAGTACCTGCCGGCCGATCAGGCATTGTTCGACATCGTGATTTTCGACGAAGCATCGCAGATTACCGTCTGGGACGCAGTAGGTTCCCTTGCACGCGGTAAACAGGTCATCATAGCCGGTGACCCGAAACAGATGCCTCCAACCAACTTTTTTGCGCGTTCCGATGATGATCCAGACGGCGATACCGAAGGCGATCTCGAAAGCATTCTCGATGAAATGCTCGGAGCGAGTATACCCAAATGCCTGCTCAATCTCCATTACCGTTCCCGTCGGGAAAGCCTGATCGCTTTTTCCAACAGCCGATACTATGATAATTCACTTGTCACCTTTCCAGCGCCGGTTCATCCCGACCTGGCGGTGCAGCTTGTACGCCCCGAAGGCTTTTACGCCCGGGGTAAAGCACGCCACAATGAAGGCGAGGCAAAAGCGGTTGTTGCAGAAATTCTCAGGAGGCTGACCCACCCCGATGAGCATGTCCGCAATGAATCCATCGGCGTGGTAACCTTTAACACCGAACAGCAGGGACTTATCGAGGATCTGCTTGACAAGGCTCGTTCCGCCAATCCTCATATCGAACCTGCATTTTCAACCGAGTATACTCTCGAGCCGGTTTTTGTCAAGAACCTCGAAACCGTGCAGGGGGACGAGCGCGATATCATTCTGTTCAGCGTCACCTACGGGCCTGACCAGTCGGGTCACGTTACCATGAATTTCGGCCCGCTCAACCGTGACGGCGGCGAACGGCGGCTGAATGTGGCGCTTACACGGGCTCGATCGGAGATGATCGTCTTTTCAACGCTCAGCCCTGACCGCATTGATCTCTCCCGGACATCGGCAAGAGCCGTTGTCGATCTGAAACATTTTCTAGAATACGCCGAACGAGGTCCATCCGTACTCGGAGCAGCCGTCCATGGTCCAATGGGGGATTTCGATTCTCCATTCGAATCGGCTGTGGCTCTGGCATTGCGCGGCAAAGGGTGGACGGTGCAGCCGCAGATCGGTGTATCGGCCTATCGCATCGATCTTGGCATTGTTCATCCCGATTCCCTCGGCCGCTATCTTGCCGGAATTGAATGCGACGGGGCCATGTACCACAGCTCGGCTTTCGCCCGTGAACGCGACAAAATCCGCCAGAACGTGCTCGAAGACCTCGGCTGGAAAATCCTGCGCCTTTGGTCAACCGACTGGTGGACTCATAAAGTCAAAGCGCTTGATGATCTCCACTGCTCACTCAATCGGTTACTGGAAACCGAAAGACAGGTGTTGGTCGAGGAACCGGCTATGGATTTCATTCCGCCCGAGACCACACTCATCGCGAGCCTGCAAACACCGACAATCGAATTGACGCACAACTTCGGGGCTACACCCGCCGAAGAGCCTGCTGAACAAACAAATAGCTCCTATGAAGTTGCTCTGCTCGATCCGGAACAATTCAGCCCTGAGCCCGATCTCTTCTACACTGACGAGTACGCATCTCGTCTGACCGAAATGATCGATCACGTCATAGAACAGGAAGGCCCGATCCACGAAGAAGTTCTCGTCAGAAGGATTGCCCGCTTCCATGGCTTCAAACGTGCAGGCAATCAAATCCAGGACATCGTGCTCGCCATCGCCAAACGCCGTCAATCCCACAGTAGGGAAAAGGCCGGCCTTTTCTTCTGGCCCAAAGAGGGTTTCGAAGCCCGCCGCGCTCCCGCCCGATGGAAAGACCGTGACGATGAAATGCGCAAGGTCGAATACATCTGCATGGAAGAGATCAGGGCAATTGACAAACTGCTTGGGACCAATGGCGATCCGGTTGAACTGGCAAGAAATCTCGGCATAGCCCGGCTCAGTCAGTTTGCAAAGGAGCGGTTAATTGAGGTGGTGGGGGAGTGAATGATCTATGAAAGGCAATACCGGCTAATACCGATTGTGTTATTAATTCAGACCAGACGCGGTTAATTCAAACGTTAAGCGCCCATTGTCGAGAGGAGGTTTGATATGGTAGAAAAGGTTATTCAGGATAGAATGTGCCGCAGTACCGGTGGCAGAATGGTTGTTGTTTATTCGTTGGATCAGTTGTATGGTCGTCGATTATACTATGTAATGGATTTTGTGAATGATAGATGGTGTAGTGTAATCAGCAAAGAGGGCGCTAATTTATTTTCTACCTATCCGGATGTCTGGAAGAACAATAATTTGCAAATGTCAAGTGGCGTTGGCGTAGATACATGTCCCGTATACTCAATTTTAGAAGATCATTCCAGCTCGAAGATATCTCCGCAGCATCCAGTAAAACTGATTGAGGGCGATGTGCTGTTAATTGAATATTGCGGGGTAGTCTATTCTGTTAGGGCGATGAATGGACAAGTCGATGTGGCAAAGTTGCTCTCAGAGTAGTTTCGCATGTTTATAAGACCATACTGGAATTCCTATTGATAGATGAAGCAGATGCAACGCTCGCAACTACGTAAACTTATGTCAGATCATCAGATTTTGGCCATTTCGGTTGATTGATTTCATACCAGAGATGCGCTTCCGATAAATGAGCTTGCGTTATTGTCTGGCGTCATGCTGCATTGCTTCAGGTTCTGATTCAAGGTCACAACAAAAAAGTAACGTTCAGATCACGGAATATTACTCAGCGGTGCCCTGAATTGTCAGCGTGAGAGATTTTCAAGTTTTGTTACCCAGTTATTGAATAACGGGCATGATTCCCGCATTTTCGGGATGCCTATGGCAGTTGCTATGGCAATGCCGGTTGTGGTTTTTTTGAACCGGCTCGATAGTTTTTCCAGCCTTTTTGAGGGAGCGGTTGTTGAGTGATCGTTGATGTTCTCCGGCTCGCCGCATGCGGCCAGAATCTGCTCGATAGCTTTTTGCGGAACTCCAGACTGTTCGGCAAGACCAGGCGGGTCACTGAAGTAGAGGGCTTCGATCTCATACATGGAGAGATAAGGAATGAAACGCCGGGCGGCATCGAACCCTGAAAACAGGGTATTGATCTCTTCAGCCGTAGCCTGGTTCATGATCTGGGCCTTACGGGTGTGCTGCGCTTGCTTTTTTGATTCCGCGTATCCCGGCCAATCACTGTCAATGCCATAGTAATCGACAAACAGCGTCACAAAGGTGTTGTTTCTTTGTTTCAGATGTTTCCCGATGTCGTTCCGGGCACGTGCAAATTTCACGTCACCACCTTTTTCACCGGGTTTATCAAGAATGACAGGGGTGATATAGATGCCTTGCTGAGCCAGATACGGAGCCAGTAACTGCTTGACGAAGAGCATCTCTGTCGGCCCCTCTGAAAGCACAATCACTTCCGCGTACTCATTCATGACAAGTGCCCCCGGCAATGATATTCCTTGACCAGAGCTCCCCGACAGAATAATTATTCAGCCATTCATCGAAATCGGCACGTTGCAAGCGTTCAAATACCGATTGTCCTTCTTTGCGGTTTACCACCACGATATCTTCGATGGAAAACTGATCGAGCAGCAGGGGGGACTGCGTTGCGACAATGATCTGCGTTCGTTTGGCCGCATCACGAATCAGTTCTCCGAGAATCCTTATGGCCTCCGGATGCAGGCCCAGTTCCGGTTCGTCAATGACAATCACGGATGGTGGAAACGGATTTAGCAGGGCCGTGGTGAGACAGATAAAGCGAATCGAGCCATCGGAAAAATGATAAGGCTGCATCGGAAAATCGGAGCTCTTCTGCTGCCAACTCAGTCTGACCATATCTTTTTCACCCTTATTGATCACATCAAGACGGAAGTCGTCAAAAAAAGGCATGACCAGTCGGATGGAATTGACTATATCCCGATAATATGAAGGGTAAGGATATTTGTTGCCGGTTTTCAATTTCAAGAGAAATGGGGCGATATTGCCGCCGTCGCTTCCGAGCTTTGCATTGTTTTCGATCTCCTGGTAGCGGCGCATAGGAGCCGTGGAACTGGTATCATGAAAGTGGTACACTATCCAGTTTGCGATGGAGTGGTAAACGAAAAAGCCGACACCATGTCCTCCCGTAGCGGATGGTTCTTCCCGCTCGTCTTCCAGTCGGCTTTCATGTGATGGGCCGCCGTAAGACCGCCAATTTGTTGTAACATATTTCCGTTCTTCACTGACAAGAAAGGTATCCTCTACGGTAGGAGTCAATTCTAAACGGTAGAAGTTCGATCCTTGTCTGTATTCACTATGGGATTCGAATTCAAACTCCATCGATATTGCCTGAGTGTTTTTCGGGCCATTGTGGAGAAAATTGTCAGCCCCGCCGTTTTCAAGAGTGAATTTCCGCAAACCTTTGCGTGACATCGCCATCAGCATCTGAAAGACCTGGACAAGGTTGCTCTTGCCGGAGCCATTGGCCCCGATGATGACGTTCAGGTCTCTGAGTTCAAACTCCCTCAGCTCACGAATCGACTTATACCCGTTGATGCTTATTTTTCTGATAGCTCCTTTCATGCCGAATTTGGTTGGAGGCGTAGTTCATTGGAAGAAGTGTCGCTGAGATCATGTGTGCCTACCTGCCGAAGAGGGAAGGGTTTCGGCCGTTTGCTGGCCGACAAGTTCAGGAACATTGGCATCACTTCGTGAATGTGGAAGAAATAGCTGTAAACATTGGGTTCTGGAACGGTAAAATGGCGGCCACGGTGTTTATTTCGGTCGATGAAAGCCGAAAGAGTTGTGATCGACCTGGTGTTCGTTTGCTGACCTGAAAGGAAAAGTAATGAAAAGCTTCGATAATCGTTTGATTTGAGAGATGACGGGAAGCACAAAAGCGCTGGTATCGAACGAGGAAACCAGTTCACTTCTCCCGAAACACAAGTAGGGGACGGCAGTGCAATAGCATAGAAGATTCTGTTAAGCAGCTAAAAATAGTCGGAATGTATGGTAGAACTGAGTCTGTAAGATAAAGTGTGTAAACGGTCATAGTTTCCTATCATATAAAAAGGAGAAAAACTATGGCCAAAAAGAAAGACCCTATACCCGCCGCACAAAAGGCACTGATCGATCAGCTTATTCGTGAAAGTGGCGGCCCGCAAGCATTGTTTGACAAGGGAGGACTGCTTGATCAGCTCAAAAAGCGCTTTATCGAACAGGC
>Ga0233423_10001843_pt1 | contig 10475 bp, 12 predicted proteins | sample Watercolumn_Mata_FD_180713 | JGI IMG/M metagenome (GOLD analysis project Ga0233423, IMG submission 180713) | Freshwater microbial communities from Lake Matano, South Sulawesi, Indonesia - Watercolumn_Matano_2014_112_MG | ecosystem: Environmental > Aquatic > Freshwater > Lake | place: Indonesia... | reverse complement strand
GGGCGGCATCGTTTTACAATTGGGAACCGCTGCGCGATCTTTCGCAACCGGGTTCGTTGAGCGCGTCCTTCTTCTTGAAGAACAATCATGCGCCTGAAGGGGATGGGGAACTGGCGGACCTGGCGACGCGTTGGGTGAGAAGCAATCGCGTTGATTTTATCTTTGTCTACCTGGGATACGTTGACACCGCGGGGCACGATCACGGATGGATGTCGCCGCCGTACCTGTCAGCCATCGCGAACGCGGATCGTTGCATTGGCAAGGTTATGGACGCCATGCCGGCTGATGCGACGATCATCGTTATGAGCGATCACGGCGGGCACGCGCAATCTCACGGGACGGACGGTGATGAAGATACGACGATTCCGTTTATCATCGGCGGACCAAGAATCCCGCGCGCCCACGCCATTCGGCAACAGATCCAGATCACCGATATCGCACCCACCGTGGCGACTTTGCTCGGCTTGAATATTCCTGCCGCGTGGATGGGCACATCAATCAGGGAATTGTTCCCATAGTACGACGAAGCTATTATACCTACGGACAAAAGGATGAAACCGAGCATTTCTGTCTTCTTTCCCTGTTACAACGACGCGGGTACGATTTCCGCCGTCGTGATCCGCGCGCTGCAGACTTTGCGTGAGATCGCCGACAACTATGAAGTGATCGTCGTCAACGACGCGAGCCCCGACGATGCGCTGCAAATCCTCAATGAACTAGCGTGCGTGCTGCCGCCGAGTTTTCGCATCATCAATCACGAGAAAAATCGCGGCTACGGCGGGGCACTGCGGTCCGGTATCGCGGCGGCGACCAAGGAGTGGATTTTCTATACCGACGGCGACGCGCAGTACGACGTGCGCGAATTGAAACTGCTCGCTGAGAAAATCGCGGACGATGTAGATTTCATCAACGGCTGGAAGATCAAGCGGCGCGATCCGTGGTATCGGATCATCATCGGCATCCTGTACCAATATTTCATCAAGTTGGTTTTTGGCTTGAAGATCAAGGATGTGGACTGTGATTTTCGTCTGATGCGCCGCGAGATTTTCGACATCGTTCAATTGGAATCATCCACCGGCACGATCACGTTCGAGTTGGTGAAAAAAGCGCAGGACGCGGGCTATCGTTTTGTCGAAGTTCCGGTGCATCACTTTTTTCGGCTCTACGGCACGTCGCAATTTTTCAACCTGTCGCGCGTCGGCGCGACCTTACTCCGTGTGTTCCGATGGTGGTGGCGGCTCGTCGTCAAGCAAGAAGCGGTCAAAGCGTATCGCGCCAAGCGCGACGCGCAGCTCGCGGCAAAGCGCGCCCAGTGACGATGGAGTTCGCCATCAACTATTCGCGCGCCGCCGAGGAGTTGGTGCGCGCGGGCAAGGTTTGCTCCGATCGTTTCAAGTGCCCGGCGTGGCAAGACCTGGTGACGACGGTTCAACGCGCGCATCCCGTCTACGTTCACTTTCCGCTCCTGGTTGGCGCGGGAATCGGCGGCGCGATAGATGCGGAGACGAACGCGCCCGCCGATTGGAACAAAGTCGAAGTGCTGCTCGCGCAGACCGACACGGCGTTCGTCAATTTGCATCTCGCGCCGACGACCAGGGAATACCCGAACGTACCGTCAAAGACTACCGAACCCACGCACGTCGAAATGATCGTCGAGAATCTGCTGCGCGACGTGCGCGCGGTGACGCAGCGATTCGGCGCGGCGCGCGTGATCGTCGAAAATATCGCGCCTGACTGCGGCGCGACGATGCTGCCCGCACTGATGCCCCATCCCATCAGGCGCATCGTCAACGAAACGGGCTGCGGCTTTTTGCTCGATCTCGCGCACGTTCGGCTCGCCGCAAAGTATCTCGGCATGGACGAGCGCGAGTACGTGGGCGCGCTGCCTGTCGAAGCAATCCGCGAGGTTCACATCACAGGCGTGCAGCGCCTGGCGGGGCATTTTGTCGAATTGTTACATCGCGCCAAAGTGGAGTATAATTTCCTCGAGTCAATGCTCGGGCAGGAGCTTGACCACCTGCCGATGACCGAACCCGATTGGTCTTTCGCCGAGTGGTCGTTGGCGCAAATTCACAGCGGCGCGTGGCGCCAACCCTGGGCGGTCGCGTTCGAGTACGGCGGCGTCGGCGCGCTGTGGGAAGCGGCGACGGACGCGGCGGTCTTGGAGAGGGATGTGCCGCGGTTGGGGGAGATGGTTTCAGGTTGCAGGCTACAAGTTCAAGGTTGAAAGCGCAGGACAGAAGGCACAACAGATGAAGTCAAAGAAACCAGCGCGCAAAAAACGTGATGTGGTCTACGTTGTCGTTTGGGTCCATCGTGGTGTCATTGACACGGTCGAAGCGTACAGTGACGAAAAGACTGCCCAAGCGCGCGCTGAAATTTTCAGGCAGGACAGCAACCCGGAGTGCGACGATGTGGGTGTGGTTGAAGTTGAGATTGGAGTGAAATCCGAGGATTGTTAGCCCGAATGTGGCGCACTAACATCAAGGAAATGTCTTGAAGCGTGCTGGGTTTGAGCTCTTCCCATGAAGAATGTTTGTCCATTCTGTAATACAAAACTCGAGTCTTCGCTTGTTCGCCATATCAAAGCAAAGCATGGCGAGGAAGCCTTGCGTAAGGCCGTTCTCGCAGGAAAACCCAAAAGAGCAGGCGGTCCGCAAAATGGCAATGAGGACCTTCCCTGGATGTTAGTTTTATTCTCCGCGAGTTGAACATCAGTCGTCGGCGTAATTGCAGAATAACGAGCGATCGGCACTCTGATTCAGAAGGGAGGGGACTGTGCAAATCCAAATGGTAGATAATGTTGAACACGATATGGCATCTATGCTTGTGCCCACCATCAAGACGGCAGACGATGTTCGAATTGCTGTGGCATTTGTATCAAATGACGGTCTTTCGGAGATTATGCCTTCTGTGCGAACAGCCCTGAACGCTGGTGCATATGTGGAATTCCTTGTGGGTATGGATGTGCATGCGACCGATCTCTCTGCCATAGAAGACCTATACGCCTTATCCCGTGAAACCCGCAAAGCTTCTCTACTGTGCTTCGCGTCTCGAGGCGCTTCCTCGATATATCATCCCAAGATGTATTTGGTGAGAGAAAACCAAGCAGCAACTGCCGTCATTGGCTCATCAAATCTGACACGGCGGGGATTAAAAACAAACATCGAAGCAAATCTAGTTATCAAGGAGGATGTTCATGCAGAAATTGTATCAGAGATATACAGCACATACAGTAGACTGAAATACCATCCGAACCGAGTCATACCAGATGATGAATTCATTCGTCTATTTTCTGATCTGTGTCGTAACGAGAAGTCACGGAGTCGCAGATTGGCGAAAGACCCTGCGCTCCGAGAACTCGAGGAAGCCTTTATCAAGAAAGCTGACAATCTGCATCGCCCAAAGCCAACAAAGGCGGACTTGATCGGCTGGCTCGAGATGGTGTATGATGTTCTCCCGGAAGGGGAGTTCACCAACCAAGAGGTTTACAAGCACGAGAAAGGATTTGGGCAACGCTACCCGCAGAATCAAAACATCAGGGCGAAGATCAGACAACAACTGCAAGTTCTACACAAACTAGGATTCATCCACCATCGGGGCGCAGGTATCTGGCGAAAGGCAAGTTGAAATGGGCTACAAAGATGAAAGGTGGCTAGAGGCCCCTGGCTACTGCGTTGAGTGTGGAACTCTCAAGCCATTGAACAAATCGGCGGTGTGCCAAGAATGCTGGCATGAACTTGAAATCTTGGGCGAGCGTTGGGAAGAAGATGAGGATCGAAGTCGAGTCTACTATCGGAGGACGGGAAAAGTTCTGTTCAGCGAGCGCGGATAGCTGCTCGTGTGCTACACAATGCTTCTGCTTTGCAGTTTTCTAGATATTTTCGGCTATCCATACGCGCATATTGACGCAATGAGCGCAGCGGCTTGGCGTACAGTTTGGGAGGAATGGAAGACAATAAAACCGCAAACCGCGCCTGTCGCGCCCTGCATGATGGATTTTCTGCTTTGTGGAATCGGGCGTGAATACTGCGAGGATAAACTGGTTGTGTTTGTTTGCGAAAATGGACATCACCTTTTTCATTTTGGCGCGCGGCTCAGATTATGCCGTGAATGTCGCGGCTCACTAACACCCGTCAGAAGATTTCTCCCCTGCCAAGCTCATAGCCGGCAGCTGCCGCGGGACGAAGAAGGCGCGTTGCGCTTGAACGTATCCGACTTACTCCGAATATTCGACGGCATTTGTATTTTTGAGTCGGCATGCCGACCAAAAGCAGATGATTTCAAGAAACTCTCTCCGCCCAGAGCCATCTCGATTGTGGGGCGCACGGGCTGGACAGACTCATACGCCTACAAAGATGAAGGCGGTTGTGGAATGATGTGCTAGGATTTCAAGTGGACAATCAACTATGAACAATCCAACCAACCTAACCAACTCTGACTGCCTCATCACTGGCGGGCTCTGCTTCGTCGGCTCGAATCTCGCGCGGCGGCTCGTCGAACTCGGCGCGCGCGTCACGCTTCTGGATTCTTACAACTTTCGAGAGTAACAAAGTGTTAAAGCGAATCGAGAAAGTGCGCGCACCCAAGAATCGAACAATCCCGCTTCCACCAACCGAAGCAAACTTGTATCGCCAGAATTTGCTCCGTCTGACTGGGGCTGTCGCGCCGCGCGATATTGAGAATCGCACCATCAACCAAGACCTCTTTGAGATTCTCGACTGGCTGCCGAGCGCGTTCGTGGATCTTCTGTTCATAGATCCGCCGTACAATCTGACCAAGTCATTCAACGATATGACGTTCAAAGAACAACCAGGCGCGGAGTACGCCGCCTGGCTTGAATCCTGGTTGCCGAAATTGCTGCGAACGCTGAAGCCGACCGCATCGGCGTACATCTGCGGCGATTGGCGGTCATCTGCCGCGATCCATCTCGTCGCGGAGAAATACCTCGTCGTCCGTAATCGGATCACCTGGGAGCGCGAGAAAGGCAGAGGCGCGTCAGCGAACTGGAAGAATAGTTGCGAAGATGTCTGGTTTTGCACGAATTCGGAGGACTACTACTTCGATGTGAACGCGGTCAAACTCAAGCGGCGCGTTATCGCGCCCTATACCGACGGGAACGGCGATCCGAAAGATTGGGAGCAATCCGAAAACGGCAGCTATCGCTTGACGCATCCATCGAATCTGTGGACTGATCTGACGGTACCATTCTGGTCAATGCCCGAAAACACAGATCATCCGACGCAAAAGCCGGAAAAACTCTTGGCGAAAATCATTCTTGCCAGTTCGCGCCCTGGTGATCTAATTCTCGATCCTTTTCTTGGTTCTGGCACAGCATCGGTCGTCGCAAAAAAGTTGGGCAGACGGTACGTCGGCATCGAATTCGATCAGATGTACTGCTGCTTGGCGGAGAAACGACTCGCACTGGCGGAGCGTGAGCAAACGATTCAAGGCTATGCCGACGGTGTGTTCTGGGAACGCAACTCTGTGCTAGGGCAGAAAATATCGCGCCGAAGCAAAGCGCAGAAGATCTTGCCGCTGTTCGCAGAGCGCGTTGGAAAGCGAGCGCGATGAAAAGCCGAATCTTTTGCACCGCCAAGTTCAAGACGATTGAAAAAGCCATCGTCAAGTTGCTCAACGCGCAACCTGAATTCTTGTCCGTGCAAACCGCCACCAGTCCCAGAGCGACAGGCGACGCGATTCAAGCGATTCTCTCGGAGCACTTTCAAACAATCCTTGGCGACTTATCTACCGAGTACTCGGCGCAGTTCGCGCGCCGGGCAATGGCTGATTTGGCATTTACCGATTCCGATGGTTTCTACTACGTCGTTGACGTCAAAACGCATCGGCTCGAAACGCATTTCAATATGCCCAACCTCACGTCGGTCGAGCGGCTGGCGCGTTTCTACGAGGACGACAAGAACTACTTTGTCATGTTGATCGTTGAGTACACGGTCAAAGACACGCGAGTCAAAGCGACGAAAGCGCATTTCGTCCCGATTGAGTTTCTTGCCTGGAATTGTTTGACGGTCGGCGCGCTGGGATGGGGACAAATTCAAATCGCGAACGCTAACATCATCAACGTCAACGAAAGTCACTCGCGCAAAAAGTGGATGCTTGAACTGTGTGACGTGATGCTGGAATTCTATCCACGCGAAATTGGCAAGATCAGTGAGCGGCTGGAATACTTCAAGCGGATCAGACGTGAATGGAAAAAGAAATCAGAGGATTAACCAACGCCGACTGCCTCATCACCGGCGGGCTCGGCTTCGTCGGCTCGAATCTCGCGCGGCGGCTCGTCGAACTCGGCGCGCGCGTCACGCTCGTGGATTCACTCATTCCCGAGTACGGCGGCAACCTGTTCAACATCGCGGGCATCGAGGACAAGGTGCGCGTCAATATCGCCGACGTGCGCGATGAGTACTCGATGGACTATCTCGTGCGCGGACGCGACTATCTTTTCAATCTTGCGGGGCAAACCTCGCACCTTGATTCGATGCAGAGTCCGTACAAGGATCTCGAAATCAACTGCCGCGCGCAACTCGCGATTCTCGAAGCGTGCCGCAAGCACAACCCGCGCGTCAAGATTGTCTTCACCAGCACGCGCCAGATGTACGGCAAGCCCGATTATCTGCCGGTGGACGAACGCCACCTCGTCCATCCCACCGACGTGAACGGCATCAACAAGATGGCGGGCGAGTGGTACCACATTGTCTACAACAACGTCTACAGCATCCGCGCGGTATCGCTGCGGATGACGAACACGTATGGCCCGCGGATGCGCGTGCGAGACGCGCGCCAGACTTTTCTCGGCGACTGGGTGCGCCGTCTCGTTGACGGCGTGCCGATTGAAGTGTGGGGCGATGGCTTGCAGATTCGTGATTTCAACTACGTGGACGATGCGGTGGACGCGATCTTGCTTGCCGCGACGATGGATGCCGCGAACGGACAAATCTTCAACCTCGGCAGCGACGAGCGGATCAACCTGCGCGATCTCGCCGCGTTGTGTGTCTCGGTGTACGGCGGCGGAAGTTACAAGATCATTCCCTTCCCACACGACCGCAAACCGATTGACATCGGCGACTATTACAGCGATTTTCGCAAGATCCGCGGCGCGCTGGGGTGGCAGCCGCGCGTGAGTTTGCGCGAAGGGTTGGCGCGGACGCTGGAGTTTTATCGCGTGAATAAAGAAAAATATGGGTAGACAAGGAAATAGGTAGACAGGTACACACGTAATGCTCACACCGGTCTAATCGTCTACCTGGTTACCTGTCTACGGGAGTACAATGATTCCCTTCTTCGACCTTACCAAACAGTACGCCTCTATCCAATCTGAGATTGACGACGCGGCGGCGCGCGTGATGAGAAGCGGTTGGTTCATTTTGGGACCCGAAGTCAAGACGTTCGAAAATGAATTCGCCGAATATCACGGCGTCAAGCACGCCGTCGGCGTTGGCTCGGGCACCGAAGCCATCCACATCGCGCTGCTCGCGCTCGGCATCGGCGCGGGCGACGAAGTGATTACCGTGCCGAACACCGCCGTTGCCACCGTCGCGGCAATCGAACTGACCGGCGCGCGCGCGGTGTTGTGCGATGTGCGCCAGGATTCGATGCTGCTGGATGTCGAGCAACTCGAGCGCGCGATCACGCCGCGCGCGAAAGCGATTATCCCCGTGCATCTCTTCGGGCAAAGTTGTGACCTCGATCCGATTTTGCGGATCGCGCGCGCGAACAAGATCTTTGTCCTCGAAGATTGCGCGCAGGCGCACGGCGCGACGTATCGCGGCAAGCGCGTCGGCACTCATGGCGACATCGCCGCGTTCAGTTTCTATCCGACTAAAAATCTTGGCGCGTACGGCGACGGCGGCGCGATCATCACGCACGACGCCGCGCTTGCCGAGCGCGTGAATCTCTTACGGCAGTATGGCTGGCGCGAACGGTACGCCAGCGAGATCAAAGGAATGAACTCTCGCCTCGACGAACTGCAAGCCGCGATCCTGCGCGTCAAACTGCGCCATCTCGATGAGTGGAATGCGGCGCGACGCGAACGCGCGGCGCTGTACACCGAATTGCTGCGCACGGTCACGCCCCCGCGCGAAAGGCCGTACGGGCAATCGGTCTATCACCTGTACGTCGTCCAAACACCCAGGCGCGACGCGCTCATCGCGCACCTGAAAACGCGCAGCATCGGCGCCGCGATTCAGTATCCGCTGGCAATTCACCAACAAGCCGCGTACACCAACCTGGGCTATCGGGATGCCGATTTGCCGGTCGCCTCGCGCCTCGCGCGTGAGATCGTGTCGTTGCCACTGTACCCCGAACTCGCTTTGGATGATGTGCGCGCGGTCGCGCAAGCCGTCAACGAATTCAAGTAACGACGGAAGACGAACGACCGACGACGGACCATCTCCGTTTTCCGTCCTTTGTCCTCTGTCTTTTGGGGAGGGAATCTTGTCCCGCGAGACTATCACCGCACTGCTGTGGCTCGTTCCCGCGATTTTGCTCAGCACGACGGGCGAACTCTTCTTGAAACGCGGGATGAACGAAATCGGTTCGCTCGATTTTGCGTCGGTTGAAACGATCATCCCGACGTTTATCAAGATGATCCAGAATTACAATTTGTGGCTCGGGTTCGCGGGATTTATGGGCGGCTCGATTTTCTGGCTGTCGGTCATCTCGCGCGTGCCGCTCTCGCTGGCGTATCCAATGCTCGGTCTGGGCTACGTCATCATTGCCGTCGAGTCATGGATCCTTCTTGGCGAAGGATTCCATCCGCTGCGCATCGTCGGTTCGATCGTCGTCGGCATCGGCGTGGCATTGGTGGGGTTGAGTGGCGCGGAACAATGACCACCGACCGCTGACTGCCGACCGCCGTCTGTGGTCTGCCGTCGGCGGTCGTTTGTCTGGGCGGGTTATGGCATACGCGACTGTACTAGTCGCGTTCTTTTTGCGCGTCTATCGCCTTGGCGACAAGAATGTTTGGTGGGATGAGGGGTGGAGCATTTGGCTGTCGCGACAGGGCCTGGCGGCGATTGCATTGCGGACGGCTGCCGACGAACACCCGCCCCTGCACTATTGGATGTTGCACTATTGGAATTTCGTCACAGGTACCAACGCGTTCGCAGGACGGTTCGTTTCCGTCGCATTCGGCGTGTTGACGATTGCGCTGATGTATCGGCTCGGCAAACGCGTCGGCGGCGCGCGGCTTGGTATCCTCGCCGCCTTTTTCCTCGCGCTGGCTCGTTTTCACATCTGGTGGTCGCAGGACATCAAGAACTACACCCATTCGATTTTCTTTGCATTCGCCGCGGTGTGGTGTGGACTGGAAATAATAGAACGGGTGGGTATCGAGAATTCGAGATTCAAACCTCAAAATTCGAAACCTCCGCCGCGCAGATTGAATTTTGAATTACGAACTTTGAATTACGAATTGCTGTACGCCCTCTGCGCCGCGCTCGCGCTCTGGACACACTACCTCGCCGCGCTGGTTCTGCTCGCGTTGAACATCTACGCGCTCATCATCCTCGCGCATTCGTCCAGCGTCGTTCGCCGTCCGTCCTCGGTCATCCGGCCTTGGCTCATGGCGAATCTTCTCGCCGCTGCACTCTTTGCTCCTTGGCTCATCCTCTATCTGCAAAATGCCGCCGCGTGGACCGCCGCCCCCGCGTTCGATTTCACGCTCTTCCTCAAACTCGTCGCGACCGTTTTGCCGCTTGGCATCACGACGAATATTGAGCATTACGCCGCGCTGACGATGGTCTTCACCGCGTTAGTTGCACTGGGGTGTGGGTGGTTTTTTGTCCAGTCGCCAGTCGCCGGTCGCCAGTCGCCAGCAAAATCACGCCTCACGCCTCACGTCATACTCTTCATGCTTGTGGTCGTATTGCCCCCCATTCTGATCTACCTGCTTTCCCTCACTCCCGTCTCCTTTTTCGCGCCGAAGGTCCAGGCGCGCTATTTGCTAATTCTACTGCCTGCCTACGTAATGCTGCTGGCGCTCGGCGTCGCATTCCTTTCGCGGTTTTCGCGCTATTTCGCGGCTTTCGTGTCCCTATTCCTTTTGACTGCCAATGTGTTCGCGCTGCAGGATTACTATGCCGACCGTCGTCTGCGCGACGAGTACGCAACACTTGCCAACACCATCAACGTGTTTGCGCGGCAGGGTGATCTCGTATTGCTCGACACGGATCAGGAATGGCCCACGTTTCTGTACTATTTGCGCGCGCCGCTCGATTGGCTCGGCGTGCCGAACGGCAAAACGATGACGACAGGCGACGCAGACGCGCACGCAAGCCGCGCGCTCACGCGCTGTGATGCAGTCTGGCTTGTCGCGATTCCCGACGCGCTGGCAACCGATCCGCAGAAAATGCTGGAAGCGCGGCTTGCGCGCGCATTGCCAAAACAGCTCGAGCGCACGATCGGCGACAAGCGGCTGGCGTTGTACGCGTCCGCGCCGCGCGATTTCGTGCGAGTGG
>Ga0233423_10001842_pt1 | contig 10483 bp, 10 predicted proteins | sample Watercolumn_Mata_FD_180713 | JGI IMG/M metagenome (GOLD analysis project Ga0233423, IMG submission 180713) | Freshwater microbial communities from Lake Matano, South Sulawesi, Indonesia - Watercolumn_Matano_2014_112_MG | ecosystem: Environmental > Aquatic > Freshwater > Lake | place: Indonesia... | reverse complement strand
GGCCCTTGTGCTGGCCATCACGCCCGTGACGGTTTCGACGGAGCGCAACAACACCATTGATGGCCTGCTGGTGTTTGTGCTGTTATTGGCGACGTGGGCGTTTCTGCGGGCCGTGCGCCTGGGCCGTTTCCGCTATCTGCTCCTCGGCGCGTTCCTGGTTGGTCTCGGTTTCAACGTCAAGATGCTGCAAGCCTTCATGCCGCTGCCTGCCCTCTACGCCCTGTACCTGCTCGGTGCGCCTCATCCGTGGTGGAAGCGGATCCTTCACCTGGCCGGCGCAACGGTGCTCCTGTTGGCGGTGTCGCTGTCGTGGGCCATTGCGGTGGACCTGACACCACCAGAGAACAGCCCCTACGTGGGCAGCAGCGAAGACAACACCGTGATGGAACTGATCGTTGGGCACAACGGCCTGAGTCGGTTGATATCCATGCGCAGGTCTGCCCCGAAAGCGAACGTCAGTCCGCCCTCCCAGCTACCCAGTGCAAGGCAACCGGGCCAGCTCCTGCCAAATCAGCCTCCACCACGTCCCGGTTCTGCCAATCCGCCGATTCCACCCCAGCCGGGTGGGGGGCGAAGTCAAGAGGTCGGGGAGGCCGGCGTGTTGCGCCTGTTTACCGAACCGCTGGTCACGGAGGCAGGGTGGCTGCTTCCGCTGGCACTGCTGGGCATTCCGCTCGTTTTGGTCGTGCTGGGCTGGCAGTGGCCGCTGAGTTACAGACACTTGGGATTGGTGCTGTGGGCTGGCTGGCTGCTGCCCGAAGTCGCCTACTTCACCTTCACCACTGGCCTGTTCCACGCCTACTATCTGATCATGCTGGGGCCACCGCTGGCCGCGCTGGTGGGGGCCACGGCCAGGGCGCTGTGGCGGGTATCTGAACGACGCCGCTGGCTCGGCTGGATGCTATTGGCCCTGCTCGTTGGGATTGCCATCGTCTTCCAGATGGTCACGCTTTGGAACTATCCCGATTACGGCCTCTGGATAGCGCCCATCGCCATCGTGTTGTTCATGTTGGGCCTGGGCATCCTGGCCCTGGCAGAATGGCGAACTCGACCCTGGTTGGGCAAGGCTGTGGTAGCGATGACACTTGTGGCAGCGATGGTCGCACCGCTGGCCTGGTCTGGACTAACGGCCCTCAATACCCGCCCAAACGTGGCGTTGCCTCGTTCTGGCCCAGATGCAGGACAGGCAGGGCGACAAAACATGACGAGCATACTATCACCACCACAGCAAAAGATTCTCGACTATCTGCTCGCCAATACCGATCCGGACAGCTATCTCGTAGCTACCCTCAATGCCCGTGAAGCTTCACCCTACATCCTGGCGACGTTGCGCCCCGTCCTGACATTCGGTGGGTTCAGTGGTAGCGATGATGTAGTAGACGTGGACCAACTGGCGCAAATGGTTGCTGACGGCGAACTGCGGTTTGTCCTTGGTGACGAGGGATTGGCGCAGCAAAAGCCGGAGATTGGCACGTGGTTGAGGAATAACTGCACCACCGTGAACATTCCCGGCGCAACGCAACCTAGGCTTGCCAACAATCAGCCATTCCGTCCTGTTGGCCCAGGGCAGACCAACGTCCTGTACGATTGCGGCACAGCCCCAGCAGGGGCTTCGTAGACTAAGCCAGGGGCTTGAGCGAAGCGGAGCCCCTGGCGGACTGGCAGGCACCACTAAGGGGCATCACCATGACCACCATCAAGAGAACCCTACCATACCCGATATGGCTTGAGCAAGCGGCCAAGTTTCTGTCAGTCGGTATCCTCAACACGGCGTTGGATGCCAGCCTCTATTTCGCGCTCACCCGTTGGCTAGCCCTTCGATACGCCTGCGGCTACTCAGGGCAAGGGTTTTCGACGCTCCAAACTCTGGCCAAAGGCTTTTCCTATGGGGCTGGCATCCTCAACAGCTTTTACTGGAACAAATCGTGGACCTTCAAATCGGATGCTGGCACGATGGCGGCCTTTGTGCCCTTCGTCGTCGTCAATCTGGCAGGACTTGCCGTCAACGCCGGCGTCATGCACCTCTGCCTGAGTGTTTTGAGGCTGCATGAGATTCTATCGTATGAACTATCCCTTCTATTGGACCAGCACGACCCATGCGAATTGGAGCAACTCGCCGGGACGGGCGGCGGCCTACGTCGTGTTCGGCGAGGCGTTGGGCTACATGGAACAGCCGCCGAACTCCGGCAACTATGTTCTGCAGGACGTCCATGGTGCGGGGGCGCAGCGCAGCGATCCAAAGAGCGGCGATCCTGCTGATTGGCCCCACGGCCACGGCCCGCAAGGCGACGTCATCCGCATCTACAACTACGTCCGCTTGGTACGCGACGCGGCCCAATCCTCCCTGCCAGGCGATATCAACGGTGATTGCGCAGTGGACATCGTAGACATCATGTTGGTGGCTGCGCGATGGGGGGCGCACATCGGCGACGCCAATTATGACCCATACTACGATTTGGACCACGACGGCGACATTGACATTGTGGACATCATGGAGGTGGCGGCCCACTGGGGAGAGATGTGCGACTGAAACAAAAACGCCCTGGGCCATAATGGCAGTTGCCCAAGGGCGTTTGCGGAAGTTGGGGGAATCAAGCAGGGATCATCTCCTGCTCTAAACGATCCATTTGGCCAGCGCTTCATCCCACAGAGAGCTCTGTCCATCCTGTAGCATCACCACACTCTGATCCCGCGCTTCAGCCTCGGCTTCTAGTGTCGCACTCTTGCCTGCAACTACGGGAATGGCGCGGTAGCCCGCGCGACGCAGCAACTCAGCTCGGCGCCGAGCCCGCGTCACATCCCCCATATCTACGACCACGGACACCTCAACCGCCAGCCACACGTCCTCCCTGTCTTCTCCCAGCCGAGGTCGGCCCCGCACGACCAGGTCTAGTAGGAGTGCTTCATCGAGCTGGTCGGAGGTCAACTGTGCCTCGAGCACGTCCCAGAGGCTGTTCAAAGAAACCACCTGCGGGCGCCGCAGCAGGCGGCCAAAATACGCTACCGCCTTATCGCGGTATGCTTGCTCCAAGGTATGTCCTTCAACCCCGGCGAACTTGTCCACCAGCCGCTGATGTGACGCAGCCAGTCCCGCGAGTTGGATCTCCGTACGCTGTTGCGCCTCGACCAACGCGGCCACAGCCTCTTTCAACGCGGCCACAGCCTCTTCTAGCCGCGTCAGCCGGACCTCGGCGCGCTGATGCGATTCGGCGAGCTCGGCGACGATCTGCCTCAACTCGCTGAAGTCCTCGCGTGTGGGACCGGCGGCACGCACCTGGGCTGCAACTTTGTCCAACACACCCAACAGGGTGTTGGCCGTCTGTGTATCGAAGACCTGCCGCAACTCGGTCAGCAGTATCTCTCGATCTATCAGTACCAGGTCATTCCTCATAAAAAGGCCACCTTTCGTCACTCTATTTCTGCCGATAGTATAACACGTTTCCAGCCGGTAGGCAAGTCGTAAACGTCGCATTGCGGATTGCCTACGCTGAGCCTACCGTCAAGCGTGGGTTGCCACGCTTCCTTTTGACGCCCTCTGTTCTAGGTGGTATAATTTGCCTGGAGTGTAATAACCCAGCCTGTCATTGCGAGGCGGCGCTTTTCCGCCGAAGCAATCCCCAAGTAGCTGCGTGGAGATTGCTTCGCCTGTGGCTCGCAATGACATCAAGGGCGCGGAAAAGAGGGTGTCATGGCTAAGACAATCCTGGTGGTGGATGATAAGAAGAGCTTGCGCGACATGGTGAAGGCGTATTTGACGCAGGAGGGGTTTCGGGTGGTGACGGCCGACAATGGCAGCAGGGCGCTCTTTGTGGCGCGCCACGAAAAGCCCGACCTCATCCTCCTCGACATCATGATGCCCGAAATGGACGGCTACGATTTCATCCGTGTTTATCGCAAAGAGCGGGACACGCCCATCATCCTGCTCACCGCCAAGCTGGAGGAATCCGATAAGGTGGTGGGGCTGGAACTGGGGGCCGATGATTACGTCACCAAACCGTTCGGGATGCGTGAGCTGGTGGCGCGTGTCCGGGCGGTCTTGCGCCGGGCCAGCAAAGAGGCGCCGCCACCCGAAGTACTGCGGGCGGCCGACATCACCCTCGACCAGAGCAGCCACGAAGTGACCATCGCTGGCCGACCTGTCAGCCTCACCCCGTCGGAATTCGATTTGCTTGCTATACTGATGTCGGCGCCCGGACGAGTCTTTTCCCGTTCGGAGCTTCTGATGCAATTGCAAGGCGTGACCTTTGAAAGCGTTGAGCGCACCATTGACGTCCATGTCCGAAATCTACGCACCAAGATCGAACCGGACCCCAGCAACCCGCGGCACATCGAAACAGTGTTCGGGGTAGGGTATCGCTTCTGCGCCGAAGCCGACCTCTGAGGAATGTCCCATGACCCGTTCGGATCGTGGCTGGGGGTGAGGGAGTACTTCCACCGCCTGGCACAAGCACCTGCGCCACAACCCCCACCGGACCAACAACTGCTGCCACCGCTATCGCCGGAGGACAGAAACAGGCCGGTGCAGCCATCGCGAAGCTATGTGTTCGCCCTGGCAGACCAGGACGGCTACATCGTAATGCCAGCCGGGCCGTATCGCCTCGGCCACCGCGTCTCGGCTGATGAGCTGAGCGAGGGCGTGGAAATCGAAGTGGATGGTCAGGTCGTGGGGACCGCGTTGGTCACTGGGGAGCCTCCGCCACTTGCTCCGCGGGAAGTGCGATACCTGGTGCGCACCAATCGAGCCTCGCTGTACGCAGCACTGGCGGCCATCCTGATCGCCCTGTTCCTGGGCATCTTCTTGGCCCGCAGGCTCACGCGCCCCTTGCATGAACTGACCACCGCCACTCGTGCCATGGCCAAAGGCGATCTAGAGCAGCGAGTACCCGTCCGCTCTCAAGATGAATTGGGGGAATTGGCTGCCTCGTTCAATCAGATGAGCGCAGACCTGGCGCGGGCCAGCGAACTGCGTCGCCAAATGACAGCCGACATTGCCCACGACTTGCGAACCCCGCTGAGTGTGATCGCGGGATACACCGAGGGCTTGCAGGATGGGGTGTTGCCCCCCACACCCGAAACCTTTCAGACCATGCACCAAGAAGCGGAGCATCTGAGCCGCCTGGTCGAAGATCTACGCACCCTGTCGCTGGCGGATGCGGGAGAGTTGACGTTAATCCGTCAACTGGTACACCCACGAGAGTTGTTAGAACGAACAGCGGCTGCCCACTTGCCCCGCGCCCAGCAGTTAGAGATCGGCCTCGGCGTCACTGCGGATGCGAACCTGCCGCCCATGAACGTAGACCCGGAACGCATGGCGCAGGTGCTAGGGAACCTGGTCAGCAACGCCCTCCGCCATACGCCCGCAAGGGGACGGATTTCCCTGGCCGCTGCGCAACAGGGAAACAATGTACTCTTGACCGTTCAAGACAATGGAGTCGGTATTGCGCCAGATAGGTTGCCGCGAATCTTTGATCGCTTCTATCGGGGGGATGCGGCCCGGCAGGCACATGAGGGCGAATCGGGGTTGGGACTGGCCATTGCCAAATCGCTTGTCGAATTGCATGGGGGCACGATTTCTGTGGAAAGCACCCTTAGGGAAGGGGCTACGTTCACCATTGCTTTACCGGTTGGCTCGTAGTGTGTTTTGATATCGCGCGGGATGGTCGGCGTTTCCGCAGAAGCTCTACGCGGTCCATCGTCTCGACAGGGAAGTCAGCGGTGTGATCCTTTTTGCCAAGAGTGCGGCTGCGCATAAATACCTGAACGATCAGTTTGGTCAGCGAAACATCAGGAAAACTTACGAAGCCCCAATTCCAGAATCCTTCAAGTCGGTGATGGAGACGGCTTGTAGATCCCGGCAAGGAGAAACTTATGCCCTTCACATTCCGCGTTACCAATCTTCTCGATCTGGAGATCCATGCAGCCAAGCCTAGGCCCACCCCTCGATGGTCATCTTACCCCTCAGGTAGCGATCAATGTCCGCTGCGGCGCGCTTGCCGGCGCCCATGGCGCTGATGACGGTGGCAGCACCGGTGACGACGTCGCCGCCGGCCCACACCCTGGCCTTGGTCGTCCGGCCCGTCTCCTCATTGGCCACTACCGTCCCATGTCTGCTCCGCTCCAACCCCCCGGCCTCGGTGAAGACCAGCGGGTTCGGACTCGTCCCGATGGCTATGACCACTGTGTCCACCTCCGTGTCGAACTCCGCGCCTGGAATGGGGATGGGCCGTCGGCGGCCGCTGGCGTCGGGCTCGCCTAACTCCATGCGAATACACCTCATGCCATGCACCCAGCCGTTGTCATCGCCATAGATCTCCACAGGGTTGGTGAGTAGCTCGAAGATGATGCCCTCTTCCTCGGCGTTCTCCACTTCCTCCAACCGGGCAGGCAGTTCGGTCCTCGAACGGCGGTAGACGATCTTAACCTCCTCGTACCCCAGACGCAGGGCGCAACGAGCCGAGTCCATGGCCACGTTGCCGCCGCCTACCACCACTGCTCGCTCCTTGACCTTGATGGGCGTGTCATACTCAGGGAAGAGATAGGCTTTCATCAAGTTGGTGCGGGTCAGGAACTCGTTGGCCGAATAGACGCCGTTGTAGTTCTCGCCGGGGATGCCCATGAAATTAGGCAAGCCAGCTCCCGTGCCCAGGAACACGGCGTCGTAGCCCTGTTCCCCCAGGAGCTCGTCAATGGTGAAGAGCTTGCCGATGACGGAGTCCAGGCGGATATCTACCCCTAGCTTCCGCACATAGTCTACCTCGGCCTTGACGATGGCTTTGGGCAGGCGGAATTCGGGGATGCCATAGATGAGCACGCCGCCCGCTGCATGTAACGACTCGAAGATGGTCACGGCGTGGCCGTAACGAGCCAAATCGCCAGCGCAGGTCAGGCCAGCCGGTCCCGCCCCGATGATGGCAACCTTCTTGCCCGTCGGCGGAGGGACCTCAGGTATGGCCATCCCCCGGGCCATGTCCCAGTCGGCGACGAAGCGCTCCAGCCGCCCAATGGCCACCGGCTCGTACTTCTTGGCCATGACGCACACTTCCTCGCACTGGGTCTCCTGGGGACAGACCCGCCCACAGATGGCCGGCAGGTTGTTGTCGCTCTTGAGCACCTCCACCGCGCCCGGCATGTCTCCTTCTTTGATCTTGAGGATGAACTCCGGAATCTTGATCCCTACAGGACAGCCCTGGATGCATATCGGCTTCTTGCATTGCAGGCACCGCTCCGCCTCGGCCTGGGCCAATTCCATGTCGAAGCCCAGGGCCACCTCATTGAAATTATGGCGACGCACCTCGGGGTCCTGCCGAGGCATCTTCACTCGGTTGGGTATCACTTTTGGCATCGAAATAGGTCTCCTTTGATTTGACAAATTGGCAAGTTGCTGATATAATTTTTATGAATCGGGTGGCTTGGTGACTGCTATCCTTAACCGGACGCTGTAGCCAGGCATCAGGGTCGCAAAATGAAAGCGCTCCCCCGATTCTTAATTATCGGCAGCTGATTTGACAATTCATACGATTTGTGCTATTCTTAAAACAGACTGGGTGGCCCGGCCTCTCCACGGTAGCCAGTCCGAGGATGAATCCGGGCGGTGTCGCGCAAGCGTCCCCCGGTCATTTTTGTTGCAGTATTTCCAACAGTTCGCTGAGCGTCACCCGATGGTCAGGCGAAATTTCCCCCTTATTCACCCTCCAGGCCAAATAATGGGCCTCTGACTTCTTCCCTACTGAGCCGAAGGCGATTGCATCGGTGTGGACTTGCAAACCAGCTTCCCTTAGCAGTTGCAGCAATCGCCCTCTAATCGTAGCCTCGTGTCCCTCGTACTCCCCATCAATGATGACCAATGTTATTTGTTCAGCTATCTCCTTCAAGAGCAAGAACAGCGCAGCGCTAAACACAAGCAAGACAGAAGACTTACGCGATTTTTCCCGTCCCCGCAGGTAGGCCAATGCCTGACGCTTGACCTGAGCGGGGATCAAGAGAGTACGCTGCTCTCCATCAGAGAACGCCAAGACGGTATTAATGGCCGTTTGCTCGATCTTCCCGCTCTGGTCAACCTTGATACGCATATAGGGGCTCCCGCAATCTAATGAGCCCCTTGCCGCTTGCAAAGCTCCAGTGCCTGTTTCTCCTCGTCTAGATACACACGCTGGCGGGCCAGCAGCAGGTCCCAGTCCACCTGGTGGCCGTCGAACTCCGGGCCGTGGACGCAGGCGAAGCGCGTCTCCCCGCCCACCTCGCAGCGACAGGAGCCGCACATCCCGGTGCCATCCACCATGATGGAGTTGAGGCTGACGGTGGTCGGCACGCTGAAAGGTTTCGTGGCCAGCGCCGTGAACTTCATCATGATGGCCGGCCCGATGACCCAGATGTGGTCAATGCTGCTGCGGGTCTCCAGCAGTTCTTTGAGGGGATGCATGACAAAAGCCTTACGTCCGTAGGAACCATCGTCGGTGCAGACGATGAGCTCATCGGAGACGGAGCGCATCCTGTCTTCCCAAAAGAGGAGTTCCTTATTGCGGGCACCAATGATAGTGATGACGTAATTCCCGGCCTCTCGCAAGGCGCGGGCGATGGGGAACACGAGGGCAATGCACAAGCCGCCGGCCGCACAGATCACGGTGCCGTAGTGCTTGATCTCGGTGGGGTTGCCCAAGGGGCCGGTAAGGCTGGCCAGCTCATCGCCGACTTCCATGGTGCCCAGATGCATTGTGGTCTTGCCCACCTCTTGAAAGACGATGGTGATCGTGCCCTCTTCCCGATCATAATCGGCGATGGTCAAGGGAATGCGCTCGCCTTCCTCCGACGGGCGGACGATGACGAATTGGCCCGCCTTGGCCTTGCGCGCCACGTCGGGCGCAGAGATCACCATCAGCTTGATTACCGGCGCTAAGGTCTCCTTGGCTAATATCTTGTACACGCTTTAGCCTCCTCGTGTTTGTGATGAAATTGTGGTTGAGAAGCCAAACTCGGAGCATTATATACCTAAGCGAGGCTCCTGTTAAAATGCCCTACCTTTTTTCCGTAGTGACGACTTCAGTCGTCTATCACCTAGCCCAGGCGACCAAAGTCGCTACTACGCCCTCCCATTATTCTTTACCTTTTGCGCAGCCTGCCTCGTCTTCGCCCTTCCTCCTCTCGCTCGCCCAGGGTAGTTACCTGGCGCAAGACCTCCATGACGGATAGCCCAAGCCTAACCATCTTGCCCGTTGGGATGTCCTGGGGCGGTGCTGCCTCCTCTTCTCTGGCAGTCCGTATGTAGAGCCAGGCAGCCAGGACCCCTACTGCACTTCCCACCAGCCCACCGATGATGAGAGTTTTGCTTCGCGAGTTCATTTTACCCTCCTATCCGCAATAGAATACGTCTGTGCGTTTTGAGCCATGCCGGTTGCCTTAGAATACTACTCCAAAATGCCATCCTTGTCAACAGCCACAGAAACGCCGTCTGCACCAAGGATGCAGACGGCGTAGGGCAGTCGCGCTAGACGGGTAACAGTGAACCACTGGCGACAATCGCTAGAAGGGCATCTCTTCCTCCTCTATTGCCTCTTCCTCTGGACCCGTCTCCACAGCCTCACCGCGCCCTCCCAGGAACCTGACAGTGAAGGCACGAACTTCATAAGAAGCACCTGCAGTACCATCCTGCCTCGTCCAGATACGCGGCCCACCAGTTGCGGGGTCAGGCTTCAACTGCCCTTCGACCAGCACCGGCCGCCCTTTGGACAGGTACTGGTTGCAGGTCTCGCCCAGTTTACCCCAGGCAGAAACACGGAACCAGATGGTCTCCTCACCTGGTGTGCCATCGGCGTTGGTCCACTTGCGACTGGTCGCCACCGACAGGGTGGTGACTGGCGTTCCCTGGGGAGTGTAGCGCATCTCCGGATCGCGACCCAGGTACCCCGCGACGATGATTGTGTGATACATTTTCTTTCTCCTTTCGCTGATGATGGTGTCCTCATGGTGATTGAGTCTGTGGAAAGTATAGTACAAAATGCTATCTACGTCAAGCGGGGCATATTCATTGGAGACGAGGGCATTGCCGTGGAGCAGGGGTGATGTAATATCGGGACGCGTGTGGCTCAATCTGGGTAAACAAGGCAATGAGCAGGAGGCAAAAACCTGATCTACGTAAGAAAGCTTAAAGCGCCTGCTGGTGAAGTAAGGAGCAGAAAGCCTGATTTACGTAACAAAGATTAAAGAAACGATGTAGAATCGCTAGATCTGTTTAAAATAAAGCTGAAACCAGACGTGTGAATGCATTGCTAAGTGACGATCTGCTTGAGACTGGCAGGACCCTTCGACAAACCGGGAGGGGAAGTTAGCTTTACGTAAGAAAACTTAGAACACCCTCGGATCAATCGAAAAGCAGAGCTTTAATTTACGTAATGAATAGCGCTCAAACATGCTGATAGCAGGAGATTTTGTTGAAAATAGACTAAAATCATCTACATAGACCATTATTTGGACGAAACTGCCATAAATT
>Ga0233423_10001838_pt1 | contig 10498 bp, 10 predicted proteins | sample Watercolumn_Mata_FD_180713 | JGI IMG/M metagenome (GOLD analysis project Ga0233423, IMG submission 180713) | Freshwater microbial communities from Lake Matano, South Sulawesi, Indonesia - Watercolumn_Matano_2014_112_MG | ecosystem: Environmental > Aquatic > Freshwater > Lake | place: Indonesia... | reverse complement strand
CGCCAAATCAAAAAATGCGAAGAAAACTTTTTTGCGGAACAGCGAGCGAAGCGAGCGGCGGCGGAGCGGAGCGAATTAGTCAGGATTTTGTTCAAAATGAGTTCTGACTTTTTCCAACAAACACCACCAAAATTTATTTGCGGAGGAATTAGCCTCGCTCGGCGCTTCGCGCCTCGCTTCGGCGGGCATTTCCGCAAGGAAATGCCACGGGTTTTTGAAATCAATCGCCAATTTCCCCGCCGCAAGGCGGCGGTTCGAGCCGATTGTTTTCTTCCGCCTTCGGCGGAATACAAAATGAGATTTTAAAAAATTGTCGGCGTAAAGCGTTGCCTTTTTATAAAATTAAAAACTTCTAAAAACTATGATTAAATACTTCATCTATTGTAGAAAATCAAGCGAGGACGAGGAAAGACAAGTTTTGTCCATTGAGGCCCAGCTCACGGAGTTGAGAGAGTTTGCGAAACAAAACAATCTTTTCGTGGTTAAAGAATTTTACGAAAGCAAAACCGCCAAAGAGCCGGGCCGAGAAGTTTTTAATTTTATGATGTCGGAAATTGAAAAAGGCAACGCTTCGGGAATTTTAGCGTGGAATCCCGATAGATTAGCGAGAAACAGCATTGACGGCGGCAGGGTTATTTATCTTGTAGATACTGGAAAAATTACCTCGCTAAAATTCCCCACCTTTTGGTTTGAGGCGACGCCGCAAGGAAAATTCATGTTGAGTGTCGCTTTCGGACAAGCCAAATATTACACCGACAATTTAAGAGAAAACATTTTGCGAGGAATTAGGCAAAAAATCAGGCGTGGTGAACTTTCGGCAAAAGCCCCTCTCGGATATTTCAACGAACCTCGTTTAAGAACTATTGAACCAGACAGAAAAACATTTAACAAGGTAAGAGAAATTTTGAGGGCTTTTGCCACAGGAAACTACACGCTTACCGCAATTCAAAGCAAAATGTTTTCTCTGGGCTTGGTTGGCAAAGACAGAAAACCGCCTCATCTTTCTACAATTCAAAAAATCCTCACCAATCCGTTTTACTACGGACATTTTCGCTATCGTGGCGAAATTCATCAGGGATCGCACAAGCCAATGATTTCAAAGAAACTTTTTGACCAAATTCAAGAAGCGTTGATTTTCAACGGCAAGCCCCGCAAAAAGCGAGGGCCGAAAAATTTTTTATTTCTCAATTTTGCGGTTTGTGGAGAGTGTGGCTACGCTATCACCGCAGAAAGGCACATCAAGAAAAGCGGATTAAAGTTTGTTTATTATCGTTGCACCCACAAAAGCAAAACGCAAAATTGTTCCCAAACTCGCTTTTTGCGGGAAGAAGTTTTGACCGAGCAAGTAAAGGAAAATTGTCAAAAAGTTTCTTTGCCCGATGTTTGGCGGGAAAACTATTTATCAAAAGTGAAAGAATGGGAAAACGAAAACCGCCAAACATCAAACCTTTTCGCTCAAAATCTCAAAACCGAACTTTCCGACGTAAAAACAAAAATAGACCGGCTTATGGACGGCTATCTTGAAGGCAGTTTTGAACTTGTGGAATTTCAGGAAAAGAAAAACAAACTAATGGCGGAAAAGAAAGATATTGAGGAAAAATTAAGTGATTTTGAGCGAAAAGGAAATCATTGGCTCGAACTCACCCGAAACTGGATTTTAGAAGCCAACCAAGCCAAAAATCTCATTTTGTCTGAAAATTTTCCGGAGATGAAAAATTTTCTCAAAACCATCGGCTCGAACCGCCGCCTTGCGGCGGGGAAATTGGCGATTGATTTCAAAAACCCGTGGCATTTCCTTGCGGAAATGCCCGCCGAAGCGAGGCGCGAAGCGCCGAGCGAGGCTAATTCCTCCGCAAATAAATTTTGGTGGACCTAGGCAGAATCGAACTGCCATTCCTACATTGCAAATGTAGTGTTCTACCATTAAACTATAGGCCCGGTATAAAAATCTTAGCAAATTTCCCCTTAAAAGGCAAAATAAAGGGCTTGAATGAGTTTCATACTCCTCAAGCCGTGATTTTCCCCACCACCCCACAAAAGGGCCGCGGGTCTTCACAATTCTGCCAGGTTTTCCCGCCATCCAAGCTTTTCTGGAAGACAAGCCGGTACTCAAACTCGCTGGAGGCGAATTTTTTCCGGAAAGACTGAAGCTTCTGGGAGAGTTCATTAATGCTTGAACCCCGCCAAAGCAATTTCATTTGAGAGTCAGAAATCCCGCCAGTAAAAGTGAGTTTTTTGAAGACTCTGTAAATGATCGGGCTGAGACTGTGAGCGATTTGCCTCTCTGCCTGGCCATATTCATCAGCAAAGCCCCAAGGAGCAGCCTTGTCCCAAGAACGTTTGAAAACAAGCACCTCCCCCACTTCCGGCCGCCTCAACAGTCCTTTGCCAGAGAATACGGGTTCTCTTACGCCAGCCGTGATCGAATCGCCCTCTTCAATGGAGAACGGAATTGTTCCTCCTCCTTCGACAGCAATGAATCCTCTTCCGTTGTTAAAGCATCTAACAACGCCTTTTTCAATCCTGTAGTCCAATCTTTTCTACCTCCATCCGTTCAGTAAATCAGTATTATGTCTATATTATACCACCCAAAATAGCAAATTGTCAAGAGAAAACTCTTCTTTAGAAAGAGGGTTTATAAAAAGTGGGCGTGGAAGGAATCGAACCTTCGACCTCGTTCTTATCAGGAACGCGCTCTACCACTGAGCCACACGCCCGAAAGTAGCATCAACACTTCAGATATTAACAGATTTTACTTAAAAAACAAGCTTTGACCATTATGTCTTTTATTGATATTAAAATCGGCACATACACAGTGCAATGGGACGGCTTAGCCGCGCATAGTATCCGAACAACCTGTATAGCTGAAGAACCAGTGCCGGAATACAACAAAAGGAGGGAAAAAATATGTCCGTTGTTGTAAGGAGCGGCAAGGAGACCGAACCAACACCTGGGTCCGGTCCTCCACAAGTCGCTCTTTTCCTGAACATGTCCGATCCGCGAACCGAGGTCCGGCGCCACTGACATTCCTTACCGGCAGCAGTTTGACTGCGATCCTTGGCGCTAAAGACCAAAAGGCTAAAAGTAGCCCATTGAATACTGACCCTAGAACCCTACATCCAGGCTTGGAAGCGGAAATAAGACGCTTGACTCAACCAAGCCCGGGGCACGCTAATTCTTTGGTCAGGCAACATGGACGCAGTAAAAGCTCTGCGTCCTCTTTTAATTTCCAAGTAAAACTCAAGGCCGCCCCTTAAAAGGCGGTTTTGATATTGATTAGTAGCTTGAAGTTGCTCCGAACCGGCCGGCTCACCCGGCCAGAATGTCTCCTCTTTAAAGGCTCGGAGACAAATACCTTTAGGATTGAAAATAGAATTCTCAATCTTCAATCCCAGTCAACACTTTTAAATGTAGTGATCCACCGACAGGTTCCCCTACCGGTGCCTTGTTACGACTTCATTCTTGTCACCGACTTTAGTTTAGGTCCGATAAATCGGAACTTCGACTACTGCCGGCTCCCCTAATGTGACGGGCGAATGTTCTCTGGAAATTCAGAGTTGACGTTCCCACCGTACGGGCGGATTTCCCGCATACGGCGAGCTCAATAAATATTTATTGAGAAAATCCTTCCTAAAACATAAGAATGTTTCAGTACTATGATTTAGCTGACTTCTGATATGGTTTTTATTTCTTTCCCGTATCAGACATCCCCGGGTCAACATACAGACTATTCCCAGCATCCAGAACCGAGCTTTGTGGAATCAACCTTCTTCACGCTCACCACCCCGCCGTGAATCGGTTAGCTCTATATTGGTTCAGGCTGCTGTTTGCCTTCGAATCCTTCACCATCCGCCTCGCGGCGAATGATTATTCTTCGGCTACGCTCTGTCGGATTAACAGAGGAAAAGATTTAAACTTTTTAGTCTATGTGTCTGCCGGGCGCGTTCATTTGTGAGTACAAGATTCAGGAACGTATTCATCGCCACATGGCTGATTGGCGATTACTAGCGATTCCGGCTTCATGGGGTCGGGTTTCAGACCCCAATCCGAACTGGGAGGGTTTTTGATGAGATTAGCTCCCCCTTGCGGGTTGGCTACCCATTGTAACCCCCATTGTACCACGTGTGCAGCCCAGGGCATCAAAGGGCCATGCTGATTTGGCGTCATCCTCACCTTCCTCCTGGTTGTCCCAGGCAGTTTCGTTTGACAAATAAAACAAACGATAAGGGTTGCGCATGTTACCGCATTTAAGCGTGCGTCTCAAGATACATGCTGACGACCATATTCCTCTATAATTACTTACAGTATGGACTATACCATCACCCCTTTTTATCGGGGGACCGGCGTGTAATGATGGTTCGCATCATTAAACTTCTTTGGCTTTGGTAGAAGTTAAGTCTCTACGGGGTCGCCTATTCAGCGACTTCCCACGGTGTTGCCCGTTCTTTTGAAAAGAGTTAGGGTTTCACCGTTATGAGCCGGTTTTTGCAGTCTGGATTACTCCAGAAAGGGTCGTATGCCTTTTGTTAAAGGCATCAACCATGCAGCACCTGGGCTAACGTCCTTGTGAGACGATTCTGATTTCTCAGAATCTTCGTTAGCCTGTCAAGCCCTGGTAAGGTTCCTCGCTTGTTGTCGAATTGAGCCACATGGTCCACCGCTTGTGTGAATCCCCGTCTATTCCTTTGAGTTTTAGCCTTGCGGCCGTACTTCCCAGGCGGAACACTTAATGCGTTAGCTTCGCCACTTGAAGGGTCGACACTTCAAATAGCTAGTGTTCATCGTTTACAGCGTGGACTACAAGGGTTGATTGTTCTTATATTACTATAAGCTCGGACTATATCATTCTCTAAAGCTTTTCCATTTCTTCCTTTTCTCCTCCAGGCATTTTTCAATAACCCGAGAAGAAAATCTGGTTTTATCGCAAACTTCAGAGATCCAGCGTTTTTGAAGGTTTGGATCTTTGTAAAGAATAATTGCCTTATACAGCATACTTGCCGTAGAAAGGTGAGGCAGAATCAACCTTAAGAATTTTTTCAACTCTTCAGTGGAATAAACTCTTAATTGGAAATATTTGCCTCTTTTTCCTATCTGGGTTCTGACTTTCCAGGTATTCTTCAAATACCTGGATAATGTAGATAGGTCCCGGTATTCAAAACCTTCGGTGCAGAAAACCCCTTTGCGGGAATTTGATACCAGAGAACCGTCATCCAGCCACCATACCAATAAGGAAAGCGGCGAAAGCTCTCTTAACCATTTCTCGCTTATGCGGAATTTTCCGTCTGGACGCGTAAGATAGTAAATATCCCTTAGACAAGGACGCGCAAGACTCTGGTAATGGAGTTTTTTCTTTTTACTCCATCCGTCAGCCTTTTGAATATTAAAGCACTTGTCTCCCGAGATTTCCTCTAATTCTGAAACTTTCCAGAAAAAGTAGTCTCTCTGGGAAATAGAATGCCTGAATTCAAACCGCGGCTCCTTGTATCCTTTGGATATCACTAACGAACCGTCCCCTAGCAAAGAACCCAAAATAATTTCTTTGCATCGATCTTTTAGCTTCATTGGAATTATATTAATTCCTAGTCTCTACGGGGTCAATTACGACTTCCCACGGTATTACCCATTTTAACACGGGCTTCACCGTTACAGCTAGATTCGCACCCTGATGTCGCCATCAGGGGGGACACCTTTGACTACCAGTTAAAACTGGCTTTCTGCCTCAACGAGTGAAGGACTTTAACAAACACTCTCCGCAGAAAATTTAAAGTATCTAATCCTTTTTGATCCCCACGCTTTCGTCTCTCAGTGTCAGGGTCGCCCCAGTTGGATGCCTTCGCTTTTAGGATTCCGGTCGATATCAACGGATTTCACCCCTACACCGACCGTTCCACCAACCCCTAACGCCCTCTAGTTTGGAAGTATCTTCAGCATTTCCAAGGTTAAGCCCTGGAGCTTTAACCGAAGACTTTCCAGACCACCTACAGACTCTCTACGCCCAATAAATCCGGATAACGCTTGGGGGCTCTGTATTACCGCTGCTGCTGGCACAGAGTTAGCCCCCCCTTATTCCTCAATTACACTCATCAAAAGATTGCTCATTGAGAAAAGTTCTTTACACTCCGAAGAGCTTCTTCAAACACGCGACGTCGCTGGTTCAGGGTTTCCCCCATTGACCAATATTCTCGACTGCTGCCTCCCGTAGGAGTATGGGCCGTGTCTCAGTCCCATCGTTGGCGGTCATGCTCTCACACCGCCTACCCGTCATAGCCTTGGTGGGCCGTTACCTCACCAACTAGCTGATAGGACGCGGACTCATCCCATTCCGGCTTGCGCCTTTAATCGCCTTGCGGAGATACCATCGGGAATTAGCCAATCTTTCGACTGGTTATGCCCGTGAATGGGGCTGATGATCCACGTGTTACTAACTCGTCTGCCACTGCTCGTCTTGCGACGAACCGTTTGACTTGCATGCCTTATCCACGTCGCCAGCGTTCATCCTGAGCTAGGATCAAACTCTCAAAAAAGAGAAATTTAACCTGTTAGGAATAAATGTCTCAAAACTAAGTTCGGAACAACTTCAAATTACTAATTTCACTTACCATGTATTTTCAAGGTCCTTCCTTCTGCAATGAGATTTAAAAAACCAGGAAGAGAATCCTGATTCGTTAATCTCTTTCTGCGGGCAAAAAACAATCTAGCAACTACAGCCGCAACCGCATTTTTTCTTTTTGCTTTTCTTTTTTGCCATATCCTTTAATTTTTAACCTGTCTTGATTCTACTTGGTTATAAAACCTTGTCAAGCCCCCAAAAGAAAAAGCCTGTAAACAGGATTTTAAGGGATGTTTTGCTTTAATTTATAAAAGCGCTGTTCTTGTATTCCCAATTTTTGATATATTCTGAGTGCTTTCTTTCTAGAAGTAGATAATCATTTTTTAAAATTAACATTAAATTCTCTTTTGGAAAAAGTTTTCTGAATTTAGCGTCCCTTATTTTAGAATATTTCCAAAGAAAATTCTTAACCTCAATATATGTATTATATTCTGGCAAATAAAAGTCTGGAGTGTAAGTTTGCGTCTTCAGATCAAATACTTTCGGCTGATATACCCATTTGACATTTAAAAAATTGAATAAGCGAGCCATATTTGCTTCCCAACGACTATAAAAATATATCTTTTTGCTGATGTCTTTTCTTATCCCAGCTTTACCCCTTGCGGCTTTGGGCGAAGTAGGCTTACCACCTATAATTGCCATAGTACAACTGTTACTGCAATACTTTCTTTTCATCCATCTTTCTATAAGGAATTCCTTTTGGCAATCAGGATTTGCACAGACAATTTTTACCCTGGCTATTTTTATCCTTCCCTTAAGCGGACTTTCTATTCCAGCCAGCCTTCTCTCCCGAAACCGCCTAGATATTCTTAATCTGGTTTTTTCTGACCTCGCTCCCCTTCTTCTATTGTTAACCTTACTAGCGCAACTACGACTGCAATAAATTTTAGTATCGCTAGGAATCACGTTAAAAGATTTCCCACATTCTTTTCTAGCGCAAATTCTTTTCTTCCTCTTAAACTGAAAATAGAAAATTCCCTTCCTCCAGTTTTCTCTTGTTATCTTACTTTGCCTTTCTTTATATTCTTTGGTGCTATAAAAAGACAGGCTCATTGCTCTATTGTAGTATAGAATGAGCCGGGTATACAATTCGAACTTTCTACCTTACATAGCCGCCTGCAGGAATTGAACCCGCGTACATGGTTTACAAAACCATTGCTTTACCACTAAGCTAAGGCGGCAAGCCTATTTCTTGGTCAGTTTTTTGAGTTTCTGCCAGTACTGGTCGTTCTTGAGGAAGTTCTTCTGCTTGGCCCTTTCCCTTAAGGCCTGCATCCAGGCAGCTGTCTTATGGTCTATTTTTAGCACCAAAACCCTGATTTTGGAAAGTATCCTCTGGAGCCAGGCCTCAAAGGAAAAATCCTTGGGAATTGATATCTTTTTAAGCACCGTGGATTCCTTGAGCCTTTTGACAGCCGGAAAATCATGGAACTTTTCAGCCAGTTTCCGGACCCATTTAGAGGTTTTAACCCTGTAGACAAGATTTTTGACAACAGGCAGATTGACCAGCTTCTCAAAGAAATTCTTCAAAGCCGGCAAAAGCCTGGTCCTGGCTTTTTGCCCCAAATCCTTCCAGTTAATTAAAGGCTCCGAGGTTTCCTGAAGCTCCAGAACCTTGGGCATCCTACGGAAGAGAAAAACCCCAATTCCTATGAAACTGGCCAGAAAAACAATCAGTGCTATCAGGTCAAACATGATTGAAATAGGTTAGATATCGTAGCGCACAAACCTTTTGACCGTGATGTTCTCGCCAACTTTGGCAATGCATTCCTCAACCAAGTCCTTGATGGTCAAGGAACTGTCCTTGACCCAAGGCTGTTCCAGCAGAGGAACTTCCTCGCCCATGGCAGCTATCTGCAGACAGATCTCATGGGCCAGGACCTGGAAGTCCTGGGATTTGGCCACGAAATCAGTCTCGCAGTTTATTTCCAGAAGCACGCCCACTTTCTTGTTAGGATGGATGTAGCTATCAATGATTCCCTGCAATGTCTGCCTGCAGGTCTTTTTTCCGGCAATGTCCTTTCCCCTCTTCTTGATAAATTCCTTGGCTTTAGAAAAATCGCCCTGGGCTTCTTCCAAAGCTTTCTTGCAGTCTGCTATTGAAGCAGCTGTTTCTTCCCTTAATTGTTTGATTTGTTCCAGGTTTGCCATATTATTCTTTGACGGCCTTAACCTTGGGTTTTGAGTTCAAAACCGCTTCTTTGACCTTCTCCAGAATGTACTTCAGGGAGCTGACTGCATCGTCATTGGCCGGAATGGGATAGTCAGCCAGGTTGGGGTCAACATTGGTGTCTGCTATGCCTATCACCTTGACCTTCCTGTTTCTGGCTTCCCTGACCGCAAGAATATCCTTTCTCATGTCCAGGACAAAGACTGCCTCGGGCAGCTGGGTTAAATCCTTGATTCCCCCGAATTTGACCTGCAAACCCTTGATTTCCTTGTCAAAATTGGCCCTTTCCTTCTTGGTGTATTTCTCCAGCTCCCCGCTCTTTTTCTTGGCTTCCAGGCCCTTGAAATAATCTATCCTTTTCTTGATGGTCTCGAAGTTTGTGAATGTGCCTCCCAGCCACCTCTCGCTGACATACGGCAAACCGCATTCCTCGGCCACATCTTTGACGAAATCCTTTATCTGGATTTTGGTTCCCACCAGAACCAAAACCTTGCCTTCAGAAACAATACCCTCTATATATGATAAAGCCTCCTTGAGCTTCTGCTGAGTCTTTTCCAGATCAATGATGTGGACCGAGTTCTTGATTCCGGAAAGATAGGGCTTCATCTTGGGATTTATCCTTGATGTGCGGTGCCCGAAATGCAAACCTGCCCGGGTCATTTCCTCGATGCTGATTTCCGTCTTTTTTTCTGATTTTGTTTTCTTTTCAGTCATATTTTTCGGATGTTTTATATGTTATCACATTCTAAAAAAAAGAAAAGGGTGTCCGGCAAAAACATTGCTTTTTAAAAAATTTCTGCTAGTATTAGAAAATATGAAGAAAGACATTCATCCAAAATATTACGCCGAGGCCAGGGTCCAGTGCGCCTGCGGCAACACTTTCACAGTGGGCTCAACAAAAGAATTCATAGAAGTTGAGGTCTGTTCCCAATGCCATCCTTTCTATACGGGTAAAGAGAAAATCGTTGACACCCTGGGCCAGGTCCAAAAATTCAGAAAGAGGCTGGCCAAAAAGGAGGAAATCAGGAAGAAGAAATAACATGGCCGGGACAGAAAGCATCAGAAAGGAATACCAGGAAACACTCAATCAACTCAGCGACCCTGAGTTGGTTTCTCATTGGGACAAATTCGAAGAGCTCAATAAGAGAAAAAACCAGCTGGAAAAAATCATAGAAAAGGACAAGGAGCTCCAGGAACTGAAAAACAAGATAGAGGAAAATGAAGGCATACTCAGCGCCCAGGAAGACAAGGAACTTTCCTCTCTGGCCCAGGAAGAAATAAACCAGATGATAGAAAAGCAAAAAACCCTGGAAAAGGAGCTCAAAAGCATGATGGAATCAAAGCCCGAAGAACAGGTCAAGGCAGTCATAGTGGAAATAAGGGCAGGCACAGGAGGAGACGAAGCAGCCATATTCGTGGCAGACCTGTTCAGGATGTACTCCAAATACGCTGCAGCGCAGAACTGGAAGCTGAAAACCTTAGATTCCAGACAGACTGATATCAATGGTTTTAAAGAAGTGGTCTTTGAACTTAAAGGGAGCAATGTTTTCTCAAAAATGAAGAGCGAAGGGGGCGTTCACAGAGTCCAGAGGATACCGATGACGGAAAAATCAGGCAGGGTCCATACTTCCACTGCTTCAGTGGCAGTGCTGGCAGTGCCCAAGAAATCGGAGATAAGCATCAGGCCCGACGAAATCAAAGTGGACTATTACAGGTCT
>Ga0233423_10001837_pt1 | contig 10500 bp, 10 predicted proteins | sample Watercolumn_Mata_FD_180713 | JGI IMG/M metagenome (GOLD analysis project Ga0233423, IMG submission 180713) | Freshwater microbial communities from Lake Matano, South Sulawesi, Indonesia - Watercolumn_Matano_2014_112_MG | ecosystem: Environmental > Aquatic > Freshwater > Lake | place: Indonesia... | reverse complement strand
CAAAAAGCCGTCCAAGAGCCACAAGACAGCCTCCCTAGCGGCGCAAATGGTGTGTTAAAGTGCAAACTGGAGCATTTTCAACCAAGCAACCTACGCTTGGTCGTTGATTCTTTGTCCAAAGTCCAACGAAGAGACCTCGTCCAGATTTGAGGGAGCATTAACCAGACAACTGGACGAGGCACTCAAGGCGGCAACGGATCGCCAGGCTGCGCTCAAAGACAACGTGCGCTACTCGCTCCTGGCGGGGTCGTTGCTGATCAACGGGGGGTGGAGCTGGCCCCTCTGGCTGGTGCTCTTCCTGCTCAGCGGTTGTGCTGCTCCCCAGGCGCCCATCGCCACCTTTGAGACGCCCAGCTCGCAGGTAGCCATCTATGGGCTGGAGGAGGATACCGACCTCCAGGCGCTGATCAGCACCACCGGTCTCGATCCGGCCGTGCAACAGACGCTGTCCCGGCTGAAGGGACAGCGGATTGCCGTCATTAACCTGCAGACGCAACCACTCCCCACAGGAGTCAGCAGGAGTGGGACGGCCACCGGGCAGACGGGCCTGCACCTGGCCTGGACAACCACCCTGGTGTCCCAATCGGCCAGTGCCACGTACGCCTATCCCCTGGGCACGGGCACGGCCTGGGCGCACCCTATCGAGGTGACGCGCCTCTACGTGACTGCGCCGCCGGGGCTGGACTTTGCCGTGCAGTACCCGAAATTGGGCCAGGAGCTTTCCGGGTATAGCGGCGGTGTGCCGCGCATTCTGCGGGAGACGGCTCAACCGGCCTACGCCGTGGAGAACGCCGTAGGCGCGGGCGTGCTGCCGTATGGCCGGATTTGGCGGGCGACTTACGTGCAGAGCAACTCGGCTGAGGACGTGGTCATCACCCGCTTACCGGCATTGTCGGCAGAGACGCAAGGAGAATTGCGCCTGCTGGAGCGGCTGCAGCAACTGAGATCATTTTCCTGGGTGATCAGCCTCCTGGCGGCGCTGCTGGTGTGGCTCGTCGTCTGGCGATACGGGATGCCGCGGCTGCTAGGGGTGAAGTACCGCTGGCGCGACCTCCGCTTCTGGCACGACGCGTTGCGCTGGGCCGTCGCCTATCCGTTGGCTATTGCCGTCGTCTGTGGCGCTCCGGTAGCGGCAGTGCTGTGGCTAAGCTCGCAGATTTATGGGTCAATGCAAGCAGTGTTGCTAATAGTGGGTGTTATAGTGTTATTTGCCGCGGGCCTCGTGCTCCTGGCCACGTCGCTGGGCGTGCCCAGCCTGATCCTCTTCGCCAGGGAACAGTCCCGCCGACTCGGTATTTCTAAAGGGCAGGCCGTGCGTGCTTACGTCGTTGTCGTCCTGGTGGCCAATGTGGCCTACCTGCTCTTGGCCGCTGTGTGCATGGCGCTGGTAGGGGTGTAGGAATGAAGTCAGCAAAAACAAACCCTTGCGAAGGTTCCGGAACCTTCGCAAGGGTTTTTCGGTTGCCGCTTAGCCTGGGGGCTATCACCCCTGGCTAAAAATGCGCCTCGATGTAGCGCACGGCGTCCCCCACGGTGACGATCTTCTGAGCATCCTCGTCAGAGACCTCGCCGCCGAACTCCTCCTCGATGGCCATGATCAGCTCCACCAGGTCCAGCGAGTCGGCCTTCAGGTCGTCACGGAACTTGGCCTCCATGGTGACCTGGTCGGCTTCCACGCCCAACTGGTCGACGATGATCTTCTTCAGTCGTTCAAAAATGGACACGTTGCTTCACCTCCCTCCTTGCTGAGATTGCAGTTCATGGTCGGTAGAACCTACTCCTACATAACACCGCACCTGCCAATTGGTTACGTTTGCCAGGGGCAGTGCCGTAAGATTGGTTGGGATTGCAGATTGCAGATTTTAGACTTCGTCCTGAGAGCCTGCCCTGAACGCAGTGAAGGGACTCAGTCCGAAGGATTGCAGATTTAGTTATCGGCAATCTCAAACATTGGGGGAGCACCGTTGAGGATGTCTGGCCTCACCAGCCGCCTATGTAGCCTTTCGTTACGACAGGCAGGTAGACACGGTATCGCCAGGCGGTGGCGGTGGGGGTAGGCGTGGCCGTCGCTGTCGCCGTGGGGGTGGGCGTCGCCGTCGCCGTGGGCGTGGGGCCAGGCCTCGTGGGCGTAGGCGTGGGCGTGGCCGTCGCCGTCGCTGTGGGCGTGGGCGTCGCCGTCGCCGTGGGGGTGGCCGTCGCTGTCGTCGTGGGCGTAGGGCCAGGGCTCGTGGCGGTGGGCGTGGGAGTCGCCGTCGCCGTGGGCGTGGCCGTCGCTGTCGTCGTGGGCGTAGCTGTCGCCGTGGGTGTGGGGCCAGGCCTCGTGGGCGTGGCTGTCGCCGTGGGGGTGGGCGTCATCGTGGGCGTCGCTGAAGCTGTGGCCGTGGGCGTGTTGCCGGACGGCAGGGTGAGCTGGCCAATCTTGCCGCCGTTCAGCTCGGTGAACCAGACGACGCCACCGCCCGGCGCCACGATGTTCTCCGGCAGGCTATCGGCGGTGGGCACGGGGTACTCCGTAAAATGCCCCGTGGCCGGGTCGTAGACGCCTATCTGGTTGGCCAGGGCTTCGGTGAACCACACCCGGCCCACATCGTCTACGGCGATGCCGATGGGATAGCTGGCGGCCGTGGGGATGGGGAACTCGCTGAACTGGCCGCTGGCGGGCAGGAAGCGCCCCAGGGCATTGCCGTCACTCTCCGTGAACCAGATGGCGCCGCTGAGTCCATCAATGGCCACGTCGGAAGGGTAGCTGTCGGCGGTGGGAATCGTACGCTCCACGAAGGTGTGCGTCGCTGGCAGGAAGCGCGCCAGCTTGTTGCCCCAACTCTCCACGAACCAGACGCTGCCATCGGCGGCCACGGCGATGCCCGTGGGGTAGCTGTCCGGCGTGGGAATGACGAACTGCTCAAAGGTCTGGGTGGCCGTGATGAAGTGACCCAGGCGATTGAGGTCGCTTTCCGTGAACCAGAGGCCGTCGCTACTAACGGCGATCCCCCAGGGCGAGCCACCAGGGAAGGGAATCGTGTAGGTCACGATCTCGCCCGTGGCCGGTGTGAGCTGGCCGATAGCGCTGGCCCAGTACTCCGTGAACCACACCGTGCCGTCGGCAGCCACGGCAATGCCCTCGGGCCAGGCGTCGGGATCGGTTTGGTATTCCGTGAAGCTGCCGCTGAGCGGCTCCAGACGGCCAATCTGATCGGCGGCAAACTCCGTGAACCAGACGTGGCCCTGGGCGTCCACGGCGATGTCCTGCGGGCCGCTGCCGGCCGTGGGGATGGTATATTCCACGATGGGGTCGTTGTCTGCCCTGGTAGTCACGACGGCGGCCACAGCCAGCAGAGCGACCAGGCCCAGGACCAGCCCGGGAAGAGCGGACGAGGAACGAGACATGGGGACGCCCTCCTTGCGGCGAGTAGGTAGCGAAAATACAAACAGGGGTTAGGGCAAGATCGCTGGCGCGACTGCCCCAACCCCGCAAGATAACGCCCACCAGGGGCTAGGCTCGGTAGATCACAGCTCGGGTTCGTAGTGCGCACTTGTAGTGCGCTTTCCGGCGCTCAAGCCCCGATACATTTCTTACCTGGTGATGTATCGGGGCAAGCGCCCACTACGAACCAGATTCGCTACAGTTGCCTTCACGGCTCAGTTGTTGCCGCAGGCCGGATCAAGCGCAGCATTACCTTCAGGCTCTGCGGCCAGAAACGCTCCCGGACGTTGCCCGGCGTGAGGTCCGGGCCTGACCCCCACACCTGGAGGAGGCCGGTAAGGTTGCCTGGTCGCACCGGCACGGGCGCCGTGGTGGTGACGTGGAGTGTGCAGGAGATGCGTACCGTGTACATGATGCCCGGCGTGATCGTGGAGAACCTGGTGGGCGTGATCTCGCAGAAGAACTTGAGCGGCGGCGTTACCTCCAGGCGCACGTGGGTGATGGTCAGGCACGTGGTGAAGGAGACGTTTTTCTGAAAGGTCACCCCTGGGCTGATGACTCCCGTCACTGCCGGGGGATACCAGGTGATCGGCCCTCGGACGCCGGCACAGGGACAGGGACACGGCACGGCGCAGGGACAGGAACAGGGACAGGGATTGGGGTTTGGATTCGTCAGGTCTGGCTCCGTGAGGTCTGGCGCCGTGGGGTCGGCGCTGGCGCTGGCGGCCAGCAGCAAGCCGACCAGGGCTACGGTGACCAGGGTCATTGCCAGCAACAACAGGCGGCGGCGATTCATAGAATTGGACCTCCTGTGGGTGAATTGGGAGCGTTTAGCGTCCGCGACCGGCATGGCCACAACCCTGCGAAGGTTTGGAACCTTCGCCAGGTTCAAGCTTAGCGGCCGCGACCAGCATGGCCAGGGTTGTGACCCGGCGATGGTGAGGGCGATGGTGCGCTCGTTGCCGTCGCCCCCGGCGTAGGCGATGGTGTAGCCGTGGGCGTGGCTCTGACGGCCGTCGGCGTGGTCTCGACCGCGGCCGGCGTGGGCGGGTCCAAGGAAGCCCCAGAGGGCCGCGCCACCGTCATGTGCACCTTGAGCCCCGGCGCTACCGCCTGCCCGTCCACCTGGAGCAGCACCATGCCCGTCACCAGACCCGGCTTCGTCCCGGCGGGTATAGCGATGCTCACCTGCACGGCGTTGGCCGCCCCGGCGGCCACGCTGGCGAAGCTGGCCGGGCTGACGGTGGCGTAGCGGTCGAGCGGTGACGTGACGATCAGGCTGACGTTACGCAGCGGCGTGACGCTGCTGAAAGAGACGTTGGCCGCGTAGCTGGCCCCCGGGACGACGATGGCACTCACGCCCGGCGAGGACCAGGCGATCTGCACCGGCTGCGGCCCGGCTGCGGTTGGGGTGGCCGTGGGGGGCAGCGTGGGTGTCGGCGACGGCGTGGGCGTCATTGGCGGTCGAGCCACGGTGGCCGGTACGGGCGTGGGCGGAACAGGCGTGGCGCTGGGCAGCGGCGTAGCGGTGGGCAGGGCCACCACGGCTGTGGGCGGGATCGTGGGCGGCGCGGCGGTGGCCGTAGCCGAGGGGGTGGGGGCAGCCGCAGTGACGGGCGACGCTTCGCCGGAGAGAGTCAGCACCTGGGCGTAGCCGCGCTGGTAGACGTTCACCGCCCGCTCAATGTCCGGCTGGCCCGGGCCGGGCAGCCGCTCCCGTGTCGCCTCCAGCAGCACCTGCTGGTGGCGGAGGCGTTCCTCCAGGCGTGCCAGCAGCGAGGACACGTCTTGCCCCTGGGCCTGCGCCTGTTGCGCCAGGGTCAGCCCATTCTGCAGGTCTCGCTCGTACTCACCCACCAGACCGCTGACCAAGTCGGCCCGGCCGGCCTGGGCCATCTGCGCCGTCTCCTGCAGGCGGGTATCGGCCAGGCGAAAGTAGGTGTCGGCCCTGGCTGTATCGCTCAGCGCGGCGGCAAGCTGCACCTGCTCCAGCGCCAGCTTGACGCCGTACAACGGATCGCTGGGCTGGCTCTGCGCCGCCGCCGCCGACAACCCACCACCGGCCAGGACCAGCGCCAGGACGATGGCCAGGGCCACAGCGAGGCGGGCCAGGCGCAGCGGCACCGGCCGCGGCAGCAGACTGCGGCCCAGCCACTCCCCCAGTCCTGTCAGGCCCTGGCGCAGCGTGCCCAGACGGGCAGGAACGGTGGTGCTGGGCGCTGGTCTGGGCGATGGGGCGGGCAGGTCGGCGGGCACGGGGGCCTCGGGGAGGCGATCCAGGGCGGCGAAGAGCTGCGGCAGGTCGCTCAGGGCGCGGCGGCAGGCCGGGCAGGCGGCCAGGTGGGCCTCTAGCCTGGCCTCCTCCTCGACGGTGAGCAGGCCGTCCAGGTATAGATTGTACAGCTCTTCGCACTCAGCGCAGGTGGTCATCGGACCAGAACTCCCGCAGCGCCTCGGCCAGCCAGCGGCGTCCCCGAAAGAGGCGGCTCTTCACGTCGCTCAGGGGGACGCCCAGGACGTCGGCGATCTCCTGGTAGGACAGATCCTGGAAGTGCCGCAGCTCGATCACGACTCGCTGCTCCGGCGGCAGGGCCAGGATCGCCCGGCGCAGGGCGGTGTGGCGTTCCTGTCGCTCCAGGATGGTCTGGGGCTCGCTGCTGTGATCGCCGATTTCCAGGGCCGTGCCCGCCGGATCGTCCGCGCACAGGGCGGCGTCCAGGGACACGGTGGGCAGGCGTCGCTTGGCCAGCCAGTTCAGGCAGAGGTTGCTGGCGATCCGGTACAGCCAGGGAGCAAAGGGTTTGTCGGCCTGGAAGGTGGGCAGGGCCCGGTAGGCCCGCAGGAAGGCCTCCTGGGCCAGGTCTTTGGCCTCCTCGCTGTCCCCCAGGAGGCGGTAGGTCAGGTTGTAGATGGCGCTTTGGTACTTTTGCACCAGGGCGGCGAAGGCCTGGGTATCGCCACTGCGGGCCTGCCTGATCCACGCCTGTTCCGCTGTGCCCTCTTGGGTCATCACGCTCCCTACTCAATAATACCGCAAAGTGGGGCAAAAGTTGCAACCAATTGCAGATTGCAGATTTCAGATTTTAGATTTAAGGGTGACCATAATCGGCAAGCACTTCCAGCCAGTAGAGCGACGCGCCTTCGTCGGAATCCACAATACTCTCCTGATGGATGATAAATCTGCAATCTGCAATCTGAATTCTCAAATCAGTTTCTGGGCCAGGCGCACGGCGCCCACGGCGGGCTCGGCGTCGGGGACGATGCGCCGCGCCCGCGGGGCCACGCCGGTCACCACGCGCCAGAACGGCTGCACGATCAGGTCGCCGGCCTGGAACACCCCGCCTACCGTGACCACGTCGAAAGCCTCGCCCGACATGCCCAGCCGCCGAATAACCGCCGCGGCCACCGCCCCCAGTTCCTCCCCGGCGTAGGTCAGGATGCGTCGGGCCACGGCATCGCCCTGCTGCGCCGCCTGTACCACCAGGGGGGCCAGGGCGGCGATCTGCGGTCGGGGCAGCGTGGGCCCGTACACCCGGCCGATGAGCCCCTCCAGCCGCGCCAATCCCCAGGCCTGCTGAATCAGCGCCCCCAACGTCGTGGGCGCGTCACGACCGTCGTAGGCGCGCAGGGCGGCGATCATGGCCAGGCGGCCGATGTCGTAGGCGGAACCTTCGTCGCCTAGCAGGTGGCCCCAGCCGCCGGCGCGACACTGCTCGCCGCAGGCGTTGACGCCAAAGGCAATGGCCCCGGTGCCGGCGATGACCACCACGCCCCGCCCCGCCGTAGTGCCGCTCCACAGGGCAATCACCGCGTCGTTGACGATGGTGGCCTGCTCAGCCACGCCGAGCTGCGTCACCACACCCCGAATGGCGGCCTCGTCCTCGGGGCGATCCACGCCGGCCAGGCCCAGGCAGATGGCGGCCACGCGCTGGCGCGGCCGGCCCGCCGCCTGGAAGGCCCGTTCGATGGCCCAGTCGATGGCCTCGCTGGCCGCCTCCAGGCCCACCGCCTGGTAGTTGCTGGGCCCCGCCTCGCCGCGGCCCAGGATCGTCCCCCGGTCATCGGCCAGCAGGCACACGGTTTTGGTGCCGCCGCCGTCAATACCCAGAACACAGGTTGTACGCTCAGGCATGGCGCGCCTCCGCACAACAAGTAGGGGCCGACTCTATCGTGCCCCAGCCTCCGCTGCGGAGTATACCGCCTTTGGCTGGTGCTGTCAACGGCGTAAGGTTCAGGCGGAGCATTAACCTTAACCTTGCGAAGGTTTTCGAACCTTCGCAAGGTTGTCCGCAAGGTTGTCCAACAAGTTGTCAGCAAAGTGTCAGCTCTTTGGCAGCTTGCCGTCATGCACTCCAGCAACTGGTGTGCTATGATAGCATCGTGGGGGAGTTGGCCGAGGCGTGTGGCCTTGTCCCCCGGCCATACGGAGCGGCCGTCAGGCTCGAGGGACAGAAGCTGAAGGGGCTTCGTCCCGTTGGACAGACAGAAGGGAGGGATGAGCATGCAGATTGGTGAGAGCATCGGTCTGCGCGGAGCTCTGGCGTTGCTGCTGCTCATCACTGTTACGGCGGCGGGCACTGCGGCAACAGTCCTGGCGATTCTGCAGTCACTGCTGATGCGGTGATCGCCGTCAAAGTTCTTCGCCGGGCTCCATAATAACCTTGCGAAGGTTCCTAACCTTCGCAAGGTTGGAGGAAAAGAACCGCTGGGGTTGGTGGGAGACCTCAGCGGTTCTCTTTGTCCCGGAAGAAGATATGCGGCCAGGGCTGCGGCAGGTCGGGAAACCTGCCCTACATACTTGCTACTTGTCTCCTTGTCTACTTGCCTACTTGTCTACTTGCTCCTTGTCTACTAGCCCACTCCCCTCAGCGTCTCCCGCACCGTCTCGTACAGGTCTTGGGCGCGTAGCTCCTGGAGGGTGTAGCAGGTGCCGCCCAGGGCCGCGGCCAGGCCGCGGGCCAGGCCGCGATCCAGCGATTCGTGCTCGGCGTTGACTACCACGGCGTGCACGCCGCCGTGCCGCAGCAGCCGGGCGATCTCCAGCGCCTCCTCCTGAGGCGGACGATTGGTCATAGAGACGTTGCCCGCCCCGTCGGTGAGCAGGATCAGAAGCGGCATCACCTCGGCATTTTTGCGCCGCTCGCGCAGCAGCACCTGGTAGGCCAGGAACAGCCCCCGCGAGAGCGGCGTTTTGCCCCCCACAGGAATATCCTTGAGCACCTTCTTGGCCCGCTCCACGCTGCCCGTGGGGGGCAGGATCAGGCGCGCCTCTTCTTTCTGGAAGACAATCAGCCCCACCCGATCCCGCTGCTGATAGGCGTCCATGAGCAGGGAAAGGATGGCCCCCTTGGTGGCCACCATGCGCGCCTGTGCCGCCATGCTCCAACTGGCGTCCACCACAAACAGGATGAGGTTCGCCGCCCGGCGCACGCGCACCTTGCGCCGCAGGTCGCCGCTTTCAATAGCCAGGGCCACGCCGCGCTCCTGACGATCCAGCGCCCGGCGCTCCTGGAAGGGCGCGGCCTGGCGCAGGGTGGCGTCCAGGGCGATGTCGTCGGGATGCTCGCCGGCGGCGCGCGAGGTGATGTAGCGGCCACGCTTCTCCGTAGTGCGCGTGAAGCTGCGCTTGCCGCTGGCGGCGTGCCGCACGATCTTGTCCAGGGGGGTAGAGAGGCGCTTGGGCTTGAAGGGGCTGCCGGTGGCCACGGGCACGTCCACCTGCGGGCCGATGGCCGCCGCGGGCGGGGCGAGCTGGCCGCTGCCGCCGAAGAAGGTGCCACGCGGCGTATCGGTCAGTGGGGTTGGGGGCTGCTCAGTGGTTGACGAGTCTTTTTTTTTACGTCGTCTGCTTGCATGGCCACGGGGATTTGCTTCTCTTCGATGGCCCGCAACTTCTCCTGCAGCTTCTCCGCCTGCAGCTCGGTGTCCTGGAAGGGACGCTTGCGCAGGCGATGAGGCAGGGCCAGCTCGGCGGCGAGCAGGATGTCCTGGGCGCTAATCGCCCGCCGCCCGGAGAAGGCGGCGTGGGCCAGAGCCGCTTTGAGGATGACGATGTCGCCCCGATGCCCGTCCACGTTCAGCTCGGCGGTGAGGTAGGCGATGGCGTAGAGGTCACGCTCGCTGTAGCTCACCTGGGGCAACAGCTTGCGGGCCAGGACGATGCGCTGCGAGAGGGCGTCCTCCTCGTCCTGCCACTCCTGGCGGAAGCCTTCGGGGTCCTGCTCGTAACTCAGGCGGCGGGCCACGATCTCCACCCGCTCCTGGGGGTCGAGCAGGGTCTTGATCTCCACGCACAAGCCAAAGCGATCCAGGAGTTGCGGCCGCAGCTCGCCCTCCTCCGGGTTCATCGTGCCTACCAGGATGAACTGGGCGGGGTGCTGGAAGGAGATGCTCTCCCGCTCCACCACGTTCACGCCCATGGCCGCCGAGTCCAGCAGGATGTCCACCACGTGATCGTCCAGGAGGTTGACCTCGTCCACGTAGAGGATGCCGCGATTGGCCGCTGCCAGCACGCCCGGCTCGAAGTGCCGCTCGCCCTGGCGAATGGCCCGCTCGATGTCCAGCGTGCCGACCACGCGATCCTCGGTGGCGCTCACCGGCAGGTCAATGAGGCGGATACGGCGTTGGGCGACGTCGAACGTCTCACCGCGGGCCAGGCGGCCCTGGCAGAACTCGCAGAGGTTCGCCCCGTCCTGCGGATCGCAGCTAAACGGGCAGCCCTGCACGACGGCGATCTCCGGCAGCAGATCGGCCAGGGCGCGCACGGCGGTGGACTTGGCCGTGCCGCGCTCGCCGCGAATGAGCACGCCGCCGATGCGCGGGCTGATGGCGTTCAGGAGCAGCGCCCGCTTCATTTTGTCCTGGCCCACGATGGCCGTGAAGGGGAAGTTGACCGGCATGTCCGTCCTCTCTCATCCTCAGTATACACGATTTTCCCGTGCACGTCAAACGTCCTTAGTCCTTCGTCAGGGCCCTGTCAAAGTCAGCATCGCGTCATTGCGAGCGAAGCGAAGCAATCTCTTTGTTGCGCAACGAGGGAGATTGCTTCGTCGCATCCCTTCGCCGCCCCCTCACTG
>Ga0233423_10001836_pt1 | contig 10507 bp, 10 predicted proteins | sample Watercolumn_Mata_FD_180713 | JGI IMG/M metagenome (GOLD analysis project Ga0233423, IMG submission 180713) | Freshwater microbial communities from Lake Matano, South Sulawesi, Indonesia - Watercolumn_Matano_2014_112_MG | ecosystem: Environmental > Aquatic > Freshwater > Lake | place: Indonesia... | reverse complement strand
ACACCCAGCGGGCGTCCTCCCGGCGTTGAAAGAGATGCTCATCCACCAGGTTCATGCAGGTCAGCACTGCGGTCCGGGTGCTCGAGCCCTGACTGAACTGGCGGTCCATCTCTCTCATCTTCCGGTCAACGATCCCGGCGATTTCCCGAACGTGTTCGCCGTCACTGTCGGCTCTGACGTTGTATTCACTGCCAAAGACGTTAACGACAACTGATTTCATCGGCTCCCATCAGGCTTCACTCTATAGCAGGCTGTCAATCTTGTCAATCAGATCATCGATTCGCTTCGCCGCTTCGGTCCGGGCCCGGGTCGCGTCTTCAAGCCGTGCCTGAAGCTCCTGTTTGTCCTTCTTCAGCCGTGCTATCAGGCTGATGGCCTCATCGACTCTGGCTTCAAACTGCCGGAACTGCTCGACGAGCTCCGGCGAAGGTCCGCCTCGCTCCAGTCCGGCCTCGAGCGGCTTGGGTGCGTCGGGATTCGGTCCGGAATTCGTCATGCGGACTTCGAGCTTTGCCTCAGTGCCTCGTCAACCGCAGCCCAGGAAGAAGCTGGTACCAGGTTTCCAGCAGCACCCTGCGACTCCCGGTATCCACAGATATAACCTTGACCAGAGCGTAGTTACCGTCTGCAGTATGGCAACCGATGGTGAATGGCACCTTCACTATGTCGGTGTAGTTGAAATATGATGCAGGCGACGACGGTGGCAGCAGGACGTCCTCACCTGGCTGCGGGTCCGTGAACGCGCTGACTCGCCAGGAATCAGCCGGCACGGTGCTCCCCGGGTCGCTCGGCCCCATATCGGGGCTGGCGATTGAATAGGGCAACCGGCTCACCTGCGCAACATGGAAATCCGTGACATAGAAGTCAGCAATGCCGGCGCTGCGGTTTTCGGCCATCGAACACGTCCTTCCGTGCCCCGTGTATGGGTCCCAGCCGAAGCCGGAATTGCCGGAGGCGCCGAGTTCGACCAGCGCCACGGTGTCGGTCCAAACGGGGACCGTTCCCGGAGTCGTTCGCGCCGCGTAGCTCTCGTCTCCGTACTTGGCCTCTACCCTATACCAGCCGGTCGCTCCGCCCGGGTTGTGGATCCAAAAGTCTGCCGTGGTCTCGGCAACCAAACTGTAGCTCGTCTCGCCCGCCACTCGAAAGAAAACCACGTACTTGTCCGGTGAGGCATCGACCGGTACAGTCCAGCTGATCTTCACCGTGCTGTCGGTGTCAGGCTCAAGTCTCAGGTTCGAAGGCGCCCGACCGTTCCCTACGCAACCGGTCAGCGCCGACAGGCAGGCGGCCGCGCCCAGGCCGAGCCAGAGGCGTATCAGCCCGTTCTGTGGCTCGCGGCCGTCACCCATCTAGTGGTGCACAAGCCTCAGCCCGGGCACGAGCTGGTACCACGACTTCATCCAGACCTTTCCGGAGGACAGATTGAAGCTGTCGACCTGAATCAAGGCGTAGTGTTTCACCGTGTCGCCGGCCGTGTAGCACCCGACACGACACGGCTGGGTCGCAAGCGTAGTGTAGATGAAGTAGGTGGCACTCGGGGGTGCCTTGTAGCTGGGCACGGTCTCCGCCAGCACCTGGTTGGAGAAGCCGTTCGTTCGCCAGGCAGCGCGGGGCACGATTCCGACCGCACCGGAGTCGATCGAGTCCGCCTTGTTCGGACTCACGATGCTCAGCGGCCCTCCGGTCCCGGCCAGCAGGTCCGAAACATAGAAATCAACCGACGCGCAGCCGGCGCTCTCGGTCATCGCGAAGACACCACCGACTCCCGAGTCACGTCTCCACCCGAACCCGCAGCGACTCGAGTCGGCGTTGATCTCGAACAGAACCGCTTCGCTCTGGACCGGGACCGTAGTCGGCCTGTCCGCGCCGTCGTACGAGTCACCGCCGAACACAGCCGACACCTTGTACTGGCCGGTCATTCCGTGGGGATTGTGGGCGAAAGATATCGCCGTCGTTTCGCCGACCACGGTGTAGCCCGAGTCGGAAGCCGGTCGGAAGTAAACCACGTACTTGTCCGCCGCGCCTTCGGACGGCACTGTCCACGAAACCAGAACAGTGCTGTCAGATTCGTCCGGGCCGGCGCTGACGGCAACGCCGCTCGGAGGCCCGCCCAGCACTCCGCAGCCCTGGATCACGACCACCGCGGCCAGCACCGTCACTCCGGTCAGTACGACCGAGATCAATTTCTTCATTTCGCGCTCCTTGGTCATCTTGCGGTTTCTCAGGGACTGCCCCCGAGAACCTAAGTTAGGCTACTACCAAAACCCTCACTGTCAAGAAACAGGACAGGGACGGTCATGTCCGGGCCAGCCGCAGTTGAACGGAAGTCATGTCGCGGTATCATCTGGTTCGTGCCCGAGAACCCTGCCCCCCCTCAGCACCAACCCGGACCTTTGCCTCCCTTCTTCGGCCGCCCGGTGCCGCCCAAACCGAAAGAGCCGCCGCGCTACGGCCGCTGGGTCGCCGTCGGCGTGACGCTCGGTTTCATTCTCGCCCTTGCCGCGCTGGCCACTTTCGTTCCCCGCGCGCACCGCGCGCGGGAAAACAAGGCGAAAGCAGAAGCCCAAGCGCGAGCCCAGGCCGTAGCGGCAGCTTACGACACTGCGGCCTACGCGGTGAAGCCGAACGAGATCATGGGCACGCTGCTTGTTCGCGCCGGGTTCTCGACTCGGGACATCGGTCGCATCGTCCCGGCCCTGCGTGCCGCGGGCTTCAACTTCCAGGCCATGCGGCCGGGTGACAGCCTCATCGTCCTGTCGCGCGACTCGGCCCCGCGGCGGCTGCTCTACCGGCAGAGCATCGAGGCGGTATACCGCGTTGACCTCGACTCGTCCGGTATCCGCGTCTCCATGCTGCTCAAGCGCATCACCAAGGCAACGGCATTCGTCAAGGGAACGATCACCGGCTCGCTCTACGAGACGATGATGGCGATGGGCGAAACCCCTCAGCTCATAATGGACTACACCGACGTGTTCGGCTGGGAAGTCGATTTCTTTTCCGAAGTCCAGCCGAACGACAGCTTCGCGATACTCTTCGAGCGGAAGTACTGCGACTCGGTCTGCGTCGGATACGGGGTCATACTCGCCGCCAGCTACGCCGGCCAGGTCGGCTCATTCGCGGGATACCGGTTCACCGACCCGGAAGGCTCGACCGACTACTACAACGCCGAGGGTCAGAACCTGCGCAAGACCTTCCAGAAGTCACCGCTCCGTTTCTCGCGCGTGTCGTCGTTCTTCGGCCGCCGCTTCCACCCTATCCGACGGGTAGTCCGCCAGCATTTCGGAGTCGACTACGTGGCGCCCAAGGGCACGCCGGTTGAGGCCGTGTCGGACGGCCGCGTCGTCTCGGCCGGCTGGTCAGGCGGGTACGGCCGTTTGGTCGTGCTCGGCCATGCCGAAGGATATCAGACGCGCTACGGTCACTTGTCCGGGTTCGGGAGAGGCATCAGGTCGGGCGCGCCGGTCCGTCAGGGACAGGTCGTCGGATACGTTGGTTCGACCGGACTGTCAACCGGACCTCACTTGCACTACGAAGTACGGAAGTTCGGTTCGGCCGTCAACCCGCTCAGGTTGAACCCGCCGCGACGCAGCCCGGTCAGAAAGGAGCTCCTGCCTCTGTTTGCGCAGGTACGGGATTCGCTCACGGCAATCATGGCGGACCGCCGGCGTGGGCAGCCGCCACGACCGCTCCCAGCACGCTAGTCGCGCCACCCTTCAGCAGCTCCTGCGCCGCCTGGTCGAGCGTAGCGCCGGTCGTCATCACGTCGTCAACCAGAATGATCCTCTTTCCATCCACACTCACATCGGGCTTCAATCGAAACGCGCCGGCCAGGTTCCTGCGCCGGGCCTCGGGATTCGTCCTCAGCGCCTGGGTCCGCGTGTTCTTCGGCCGCGTCAAGCACTCGACCAGTGGAATGCGGGTGCTCATCGATATGGCCGCGGCCAGCAGCAGGGACTGGTTGAATCCGCGCTCGCGCAGGCGCGCCGGATGCAGCGGGACCGGACAGACCGCATCCGCCGCCGAGAGCACCTCATCCTGCTGAACCAGGGCAGCCAGGGCGCGGCCGAGCAACTCGCCCACCCTGGTCTTGCCCGAGTACTTGAAGGCATGGACCAGCTTGTCAAAAGGCGGGACGTACAGCCCCACTGCCCGCACGCGGCTCAGGCCGAAAGCACTCCCGCACTGGCCGCAGGTTTCCACGGTCCTGGTACGGGGCCGGCCACACCTGGGGCAGACCGCGAGTTCGTGCGTGAAAAGCGCGAGGCGACAACCCTCGCAGATCAGGCCCTCCTCGACCTCCGCTTCGCAGCCGTAGCATATCGGCGGATAGACGAAGTCGGCGAGGGATCTGAGAAGGAAACGGACGCTACTGGAAAAGCCCAAGCTCAAGCAAGGAAGCTCAAGCCCGGACTCACCGACGTGAGCCACTGCTCGAGCTTGCGCCTTTGCTCGGCCAGCGAAGGAACAAGACAAGCAGGACGACCCCGAGCGCGGTCAGTCCCAGCGCGACGATCTGGTTACCCCAGAGGTTCGCGTTGTTTTCGTAATAGCGCACGAAGTCGATCCCGAATCGGAAAAGCGAGTAGATGATGAGCAGGATCGCGGCGAGTACTCCCGACGCCGGCCGTCGCCTCTCGATCCAGAGAGCCAGGAGGAACAGACCGAACCCGGCCGCCGATGAGTAGAGCTGGGTCGGGTGGATCGGCTGGCCGTGGAAAGTGGCGCCGGCCGGCGACTCGGGCGGGAATACCAAACCGAAGTGACCGGAGGTGGGCCCGCCGAAACAGCAGCCGTTGAGGAAACAACCGACTCGCGTGAAACCCTCTCCCAGCATGATCGCCGGCGCGACGGCATCCATCAGCTTCCGGACCGGGAGCTTGTTGAGCCAGACGAACACTACACCCGCAATGATACCGCCGAGGAATCCGCCATAGAACATCAGCCCGGCCAGCCCGCCCCGCCAGAAGGCAATGATCCCGATCAGGTCGTTGCTGAACTCGCTCCAGTGGAACGCCACATAGAAGAGTCTCGAGCCGACCACGACCGCGAGCAACACCCAGAGCGCGAGGTCGGTCACCTTCTTAGGGTCGACGCCGAACTTCTTTGCCCGGTGCTCAACGATCGCGATGCCGAAGACGAACGAGATGAAGAGCATCACGCCGTACGAGTAGATGTGCAGGTTGCCGAGTTTCAGTACTGTGGGGAACATCTGACTCTATCCTAGGCAGAAGGCCATGTTAGTCAAGAAAGAGAGATAGCGGAGACAAACGAAGTCAGAGTTCAGAAGCTAGAATGCAGAATGCAGAGGTTGAGGCATTCTGAACTCCGGTTTCTGATCTCTGGTTTCTGAATTCTGGATTATCCGGTCTAGCGTCAGAATCTGACCGAGCCGAAAGGCGCGGGCGTTAGCGTCAGGACGATGATGATCACTGCGACCGCGACGAGCCGCCAGTCGACGCTGTTCAGCGGAGTGATGTCGTCGAGCGGCGGCGGGTGCCTCAATCCGAGCATGACTGCCAGCACCGCCCAGAACGGCCAGCCCGCCCAGAAGAAGCCCATCAGGACGAGCGCGGCGATGACGATCCAGCTCAACTTCTGCCACCGCTTGCCGAATACCGCATAGGCGACGTGCCCTCCGTCGAGCTGCCCGATGGGTAGCAGGTTCATCGCGGTCACGAACAACCCGAGCCAGCCGGCGAATGCTGCGGGGTGCAGCAACAGGTCCTTGCCCGGCCCGAGGTTGGGGTGGAGAAGTTCCGATATCCCCCAGAAGACAAGCGGGGAGCCGAGTTGTATGCCCTTTGACGCGACGACATCAACCGGCTTCGAAAGCAGCAGCCCGACAAAACAGACGGGCAGGGCAACAAGGAACCCGACCAGCGGCCCGGAAACCCCGACCCGCACCAGCGCGCTCTTGGTCGGGACCGGCGAGTCGATACGGATGAACGCGCCCATAGTTCCGGTCATCGGGTGCGGAACCGGCAGGAAGTAGGGCGGCGTGGCGGCAACGCCCAGGCGCCGGGCCGTGAAGAAGTGCGCCAGTTCGTGGCTACCGAGCACAAGGATGATGCTCAGGGAAAACGGCCATCCGAGCAACAGCAGGTCGAGCGGACGCTTGAACGGATCCCCGCCATTGTTGAGCGAACCGACAAGCAGGGTTGTGCCGACGGTGAGCAGGAAAAGCACGACGTTGATCCAGAGCCTGCGTCTGCGCCTTGGTGGAGCGTAGCCATAGGTGATGGCGTGACCGTCCGGCGTCCGCTCAAAGTAGGCGATATGCCCGGCCGTTCGGAACACCTGCTTGAGCGCGGCCAGATTGTCAGTAACCGGTTCGTGTATGCGCCCGTCTATGCGATTGCCCCTGATCCCCACAATCTGCATGTGCCGACTCAGTTGGTCGAGGGTAAATCCCTGACCAACAGTCGGGGATTCTGTTTCACTCAGCATGGCTATTGGACTGCTGACTCGCCCGGTGGGAATCAGACAGCTTCATGGAAGCAGTCACTTGATCCCTCGATCCCTGGGTCCCTTGATCCCTTGTCTCGCTAGCAGATTCTCGGCAGCTGCTCACCCTCGAGCATTATCAGGGGCCGGAGTGAGCCCAGCCGGGTCTTGAGCCAGACACCTGCTGGCTTCTTCGCAACTTCACCGACGCGGACAGACTGCTTGCCCAGCCGGTCTTGCCGCATCCCGGCCAGCAGTCTCGCCTCCGCTCCGGGGTCGGCGATCACCAAAACCTTGCCCTCATTTGCCATGTAGAACGGGCTCAGGCCCAGCAGTTCCGCGACCCCGAGTACATGCGCGGAAACGGGCAGGGCAGCTTCGTCCACTATGAATCCAAGCCCCGTCGCCTCGGAGAACTCATTCAGGGTCGTAGCGATCCCGCCGCGCGTCGGGTCACGCATCAGCCTGACGCCCGGCTTTCGCAGCAGTGGCAGCAGCAGGCGGTCTAGCGCCGCGCAGTCGCTCTCCGCCCTGCCTTTGAAACGATAGGCGCCGCGTGCGACCGCAATCGCGGCCTCGTGCTCGCCAATCGAACCGTTGATGAGTATCGAGTCTCCCGGCTTCACCTGCTCAGGCCCCAACTGCGCGCCGGGCAGCAGCGTGCCGATGCCGGTGGTGTTGACGTAGATCTCGTCTGTTTCTCCCCGCTCGACGACCTTCGTATCACCGGTCACAACCTGCACACCCGCCTTCCGGCACTCGGCCGCAATCGAACGGCAGATGGCTTCGAGCTTCGTGACCTCGATTCCCTCACGGATCACGAACGCGAGGGAAATGTACCGGGGCCTGGCACCCATCACTACCAGGTCGTTGACCGTGCCACAGACCGCTAACTTGCCGATGTCCCCGCCGGGGAAGAAGAGCGGCTGCACCACGTACGAGTCGGTTGTCATCACGATCTTCTCGAAAATGGGGACTGTACCGCGCGTCCTCGCGCTCCGGGGGACTGTCCCCATTTTCGCATTGAAAGCGGGCAGCACCGCCCCGTCCGCGAGCTTCTTCAGTACCGGGCTGGCAAGCTGCTTCACGAATACGCTCTTGATGAGGCGGTGCATCTTCCGGCCGCCCGCGCCGTGTCCCATGACGATGCGCGGGTCAATCATGTCCCCGACTATCACCGGCGGATTCCACTCCGGCTCTGGTCCTTTAGTCCTTCGTCCTTTGTCCTTTGTCATTGCGTCCTACGCCCAGTCTTGTCCGAAGCTGCCGCCTCATTTGTCATTCGGACTTCGTCATTCGGAATTGGCGTTCTACGCCCGCTCATACTTGTAGTACGCCGCGCACGCGCCCTCGGTCGACACCATGCACGGCCCGACCGGCGATTCCGGCGAGCACGTCTTAGCAAAGAGCTTGCACTCCGGCGGTACTATCGTGCCGAGCATCACATCCCCGCACCGGCACGGCGACTTGCGATTGGCGATTGACGATTGACGATTGCGGATGCGGAAACGGCGGCGGGCGTCGAACTCGCGGAATCCCTGCCGGAACCCGAGCCCGCTGCCTGGTATCGTACCGAGCCCACGCCACTCCGCGTCACAGGGCTCGAACACCGTTTCCATTACCTGCCGCGCAGTCCGGTTGCCTTCCGGCTTCACGCTCCGGGTGTACTGAATCTCCACTCTCGGTCCGGACTTCACCTGCTCGAGCAGCATGTGAATCCCCTGCAGCACGTCCAGCGCCTCGAATCCAACCACGCAACTCGGCAGGTGATGCTTGTCACGCAGGAATTCGTATGGCCCGGTGCCGATGATAGTCGAGACGTGGCCGGGCAGGATGAACCCGTCCACGTTCACGCGGTCAGAAGATGCAATGGCCTCCAGCGCGCGCGGAATGGTCTTGAACATGGGCAGTACGTAGAAGTTCGCGACCTTCGACTCCTGCGCCGCTATCACGGTCGCGGCCACGGTCGGCGCTGTCGTTTCGAACCCGACTCCCAGGAACACGAAATCATGGTCCCGCTCTGCCTGCGCCAGCTTGAGCGCATCGAGCGGCGAATACACAACGCGGACGTCGGCTCCTCTCGCCTTCTGCTGCTCCAGCGAGGTCCGAGTGCCCGGCACCCGAATCATATCTCCGAATGTGACAACTGCCACGCCCGGTTCGCCGGCGATGCCGATCGCCGCATCAATCTCCGCCTGCGCGGTCACGCAGACCGGACACCCCGGCCCGGAAAGCAGGCGCAGGCGAGGGTCCACCGCCCGCCGGATACCGAAACCGGAGATAGCCATAGTGTGGGTACCGCAGACTTCCATCAGGTTGATTGTCTTTCGGGCCTGGCATAGCTCGGCGACGAGTCCGTTCACCCGGCTGAGCAGAGCCCGCTCCAGCAGGCCTTCGTCAGGCTGCTTCTGGTTCTCGCCTTTCACAGGCTGATTGTAGCTGTGCTTGTTCTGCAGTCAACGCGGCCTCCTCGCCCTCGCTTCACTCTGGTCTCCTCCCGGAGAAGAAGGATGGGAAGAGTAGCACGCGTGCCGGTGACGCCCTGCCTGATACTGATGGCCGAGACGGGTCAGAGTCGGACGAAGGTACTGAGCAGGCAGCGCCTACGCGCCGTCCGGAATCCTGAACTCGGGAATGCGACCCTCGAACTGCCCGGCTTCCGGTACTGCCCTCAAATGCGAGAGATCCGGCTTGGGGCTCGTGACGCTGACAGACAACGCCGGCTCGGGTGCGTTGAGTCCCAACGGTCCGAGCTTCCTGATTCGATCGGTGAACGCGGTGACGGCCTCGGCGAACCGCTGCCCCTCGGAAGCCGACACCCAGTTGAGCTCCAGCCGTTCCGGCTCGATGCCTAGCCCGGCCAGCAGGTTCTTGAGCAGGAAGATCCTCTTCTCGGTCTTGTAGTTGCCTGATACGTAGTGGCAGTCACCCGGGTGGCAGCCGCCGATGAACACGCCGTCCGCACCGTCTTTGAATGCCTTGAGCAGGAACTGCGGGTCAATCCTGCCCGAGCACATCACGCGGATGATACGCAGGTTGGCCGGGTACTTCATGCGCGATGTCCCGGCCAGGTCAGCGCCCGCATAGCAGCACCAGTTACAGGCGAAACCAATGATCGTAGGGTTAAACTCCGCCATCTACGCCTCCACCTTCTGGCCCTCTACCCCGGCACCTCGCCCCTCGCCTCTATTCTCCAGCAGTGCGTCGAGCTGCGCGTCAATCTGCACGCTGGTGTAGTGCTTCAGGGTGATGGCCGCGGACGGGCAGGCCGCCGGGCAGACCCCGCAGCCCTTGCAGAGAATCTGGTTCACCGTCATTACGTGCTTCTGCTCGTCGTAGACAAGAGCCTGGTAGGGACAAAGCGCCTCGCAGATATGGCAGGACGAACAGGCCTCTTCCTTGATCTCAGCTACGATCGGATCCACCTTCACCTTGCCCTTGTTAAGCAGGCCGATGGCTGACGACGCCGCGCCCTTGGCCTGGGCCACCGTATCGGGGATGTCTTTGGGCCCCTGGGCGCACCCGGCGAGGTAGACTCCGTCGATGTTGGTATCCACGGGCCGGAGCTTGGGATGGGCCTCGAGATAGAACCGGTCGGACGAGAGCGAGAGCTTCAGCGCCTGGGCAAGCTCCCGGTAGCCCTCGGCCGGGACCAGCCCGACCCCGAGCACGACCATGTCGGTCTCGTGCTCGATGACCTTTCCGAGCAGGGTGTCATCCACGCGCACCACCAGCTTGCCCTTGCGCCGGAAGATCTCGGACGGCTTGCCACGCTTGAACCGGACGCCCTCGTCGCGCACCCGGTCGTAGAACTCCTCGAATCCCTTGCCGTAGGCGCGAATGTCCATGTAGTAGCTGGTAACGTTGCAGCCGGGCATCTTGTCCTTGAGCAGGTGGGCCTGCTTGATGATGAACATGCAGCAGACGCGCGAGCAGTACTCGTTGCCTACCGCCTTGTCGCGCGATCCGACGCAGTGGATGAATACCACGTCCTTGGGCTCTTCGCCGTCACTGATCTTGGTAATGTGGCCGCCGGTCGGCCCGCCCGCCGAGCAGAGCA
>Ga0233423_10001835_pt1 | contig 10513 bp, 13 predicted proteins | sample Watercolumn_Mata_FD_180713 | JGI IMG/M metagenome (GOLD analysis project Ga0233423, IMG submission 180713) | Freshwater microbial communities from Lake Matano, South Sulawesi, Indonesia - Watercolumn_Matano_2014_112_MG | ecosystem: Environmental > Aquatic > Freshwater > Lake | place: Indonesia... | reverse complement strand
CTTGGTGGACGCCTCCTTAAGAGGAATGCCGTGCTTGTCCGCATACTTGCGTAAGGTAATATTGATGCAGGTGGCCAAGGCTGCTTCCAGCAGGTGATGGGGCCAGAAGCCGCTGCCGCTGCCGCCTTTCTCCCGGGTGGTGTCCGCCACGCCGTGATGCTCGTTATCGGTAAACGGGGGCCGATAAGCCGGGGCTGCGCTGCCGGCGATGATCATGGGCGTTTATCCTTTAATTTTGAAGTCAGCTTTAATTATAAAAAAAACTCGGGGGAATAAACAATAATCCTGGCCCGAGGAGGCGATAGACTCATGATTCCCCCGAGGCGACTTGCATACCCGGCCTAGAAAGCATAAACTGGGGCCATGCCTGCCGCCGCGGCCGCGCCAGATTATACCGAGTCGCAATCAAACGGCACTGAGATGTAGGGGCGAACCTTGTGTTCGCCCTGGACGCCCGGGGCGAACACAAGGTTCGCCCCTACGAAAAAATTTTCGTTTGATTGCGAATTGTCATTATAGGGCCGACGGACGCGGAATTACAGACTTTGCCAAAAGTTCCCGCCTTTAATCCCCTCTCCCCCCAGGGGGGGAGAGGGTGAGGGTGAGGGGGGGGTGGGAAAAACCTTTTGGCAACGAGAATATCTTTGATTGCCGGGAGGTTAGAACCTTGCACGAATATTCCCTGATGCAGGAAGTGGTCAAGAACCTGCTGGCCAAGCTGGAGGAGCCGGGGGTGGAGACGGCAGGCGGTAAGATGGAGGTGGTCCTCAAAGTCGGGGCCTTGGCGATCCATTCCGCGGCCGCCACCCGCCAGGCCTATGAAGTCCTGGTGAAGGGCACCAAACTGGAGCAATCCCGGCTCAACCTCATCGTCGAACCCCTGATTCTCACCTGCCCCAAATGCGGCTTTTCCGGGCCTCTGCCCGAAGGTGCGGTGGACCCCCACGAACAACTGCCCCTGGCCCCCTGCCCCAAGTGCGGCGCCATCTCCCCGGTGGCCGGCAGCCGGGGCGTGGAGTCGATTGAGCTGGTGCTGGAATAAAAAAAGATTCACCACAGAGACACAGAGAGCACAGAGTTACACAGAGTAAAAGAACTTTTTGCCCTGGTTTCACCAGGGCAAAAATTTTCTATTCTCTGTGAATCTCTGTGTCCTCTGTGCCTCTGTGGTGAATCTGTTTAAGATTGCAAGGCATCGCTCACAGCCTTGGGATTGCGGGCAATTACCGTGAGATAGGCTCGCGCCGCCGCATCAGGTTCCTTGCGGCTCTGCTCCCAATCGCGCAACGTGCCCAGGGGAATGTGAAACGCGGCTGCAAACTCTTCCTGGCTGAGGCCCAGCGCCCGGCGGATGATCTTCACCTGTGGGGTCCGCTTCATCTGTCCTTCATTCTCGGGAGTTATTGGTTGCGCATCGGGGTCACTCAAGGCCGCGGCATGACACTCTTCTTCAGTCATGGCATCAAAGCGGGACCAATCATACTTGTCTCGAGTTTTCTTCGTGGTATCTGCGTCTTTCATGCGGTTCGGCTCTCCTGGCTGAGATAATGCGGATAACATCCCCTCTCATGGTATAGGCTACATGCAGCAGGCGCCCCTCCGCCATGCCGATGATGACAAAGCGGTCTTCACCGTATGCCTCACGCTTATCAAGCCATTCAATGGCAAAAGGGTCTTTGAAGACCTCCCGGGCCGCTTCAAAACTGACGCCATGAGCGGCGTAATTTTTCGCGGCCTTGCTTTCATCCCATTCGAAAGCAGCATCGTTCATAAAGTATACGGCTTAGCCGTAGTTCTGTCAATGGCACAGCCTAACCCATCACAATAAGGTTCCTCTGATTCCACTCTCTGCGGCGAATATTATTTCTCCCCCTTCTGCTGCATCTTCGCCCAAGGGTCTTTTAAAGTCACGGTGCGGTTAAAAACCGGCGCGCCCGCCGCGGCGTCTTTATCCACGCAGAAATAGCCCATGCGCTCGAACTGGAAGAAGTCCCCGGGTCGGGCCGCGGCCAAAGACGGCTCCAGGCGGCAACCTTTAAGGACTTCCAGGGAATTGGGGTTCAGGTCCGCTTTGAAATCGCCCTCATGCTCCTCTCCAGGCGCGGGCTGGGTGAAGAGGCGGTCGTAGAGGCGCACTTCCGCGGTGACGGCCTGGTTTGCCGAGACCCAGTGCAGGGTGGCCTTCACCTGGCGGCCGTCCGGCGCATAGCCGCCCTTGGTCTCCGGGTCGTAGGTGCAGCGCAGTTCCGTCACTTTCCCGGCCGCGTCCTTCACCACCCCCACGCACTTGATAAAGTAAGCGTAGCGCAGCCGCACCTCCCGGCCCGGGGCCAGGCGGAAGAACTTTTTCGGCGGCTCTTCCATAAAGTCTTCCTGCTCGAGGTACAACTCCCGGGAAAAGGGCACCTTGCGAGTGCCCATGGCCGCGTCCTCGGGGTTGTTCACCGCTTCCAGCTCCTCCACCTGCCCTTCCGGGTAGTTCTCGATGACCACTTTGAGCGGCCTCAGCACCGCCATCACCCGGGGAGCGCGGCGGTTCAAGTCCTCCCGGACGCAGTATTCCAGCAGGGCCAGGTCCACGATATTTTCCCGGCGGCCCACGCCGATCTTCTCGCAGAAGTTGCGCACGGCTTCCGGGGTGCAGCCCCGGCGGCGCAGGCCCGAGATGGTGGGCATGCGGGGATCGTCCCAGCTCTTCACATGCCCTTCATTCACCAGTTGCAGGAGTTTGCGCTTGCTCATCACCGTGTAGCTCAAATTCAGGCGGGCGAACTCGTACTGGTAGGGCCGGTAGGGCACCGGCAGGTGGTCCAGGGTCCAGTCGTACAGCGGCCGGTGGTCCTCAAATTCCAGGGTGCAGATGGAATGGGTGATGCCCTCGATGGCATCGGATAAAGGGTGGGCATAGTCGTACATGGGGTAGATGCACCACTGGTCCCCGGTGCGGTGGTGCTCGGCGTGGAGGATGCGGTAGAGCACCGGGTCCCGCAGGTTCAAGTTCGGCGAGGCCATGTCGATCTTGGCCCGGAGCACCCGGGCGCCGTTGGGGAATTCCCCGGAGCGCATGCGCTGGAAGAGGTCCAGGTTTTCCGCTACGGACCGCGTCCGGTAGGGGCTTTCTTTGCCCGGGGCAATCAGGGTGCCCCGGTATTCCCGGATTTCGTCCGCGGTCAGGTCGTCCACGTAGGCCTTGCCGTCTTTAATTAAATGCACGGCGTATTGGTACAACTGCTCGAAGTAATCGGACGCGAAATAGAGCCGGTCCTCCCAGTCGAACCCCAGCCAGCGCACGTCCTCCTGGATGGACTCCACGTATTCCACCTCTTCCTTGGTGGGGTTGGTGTCGTCGAAACGCAGGTTGCAGAGGCCGCCGAATTCCTGGGCCACGCCGAAATTGAGGCAAATCGACTTGGCATGGCCGATGTGCAGGTAGCCGTTAGGCTCCGGGGGAAAGCGGGTCATCAGGCGGCCCTCGTTCTTCCCGGCCTTCAGGTCGTCAGCAATGATCTGGCGGATGAAATCCAAGGGGGGAGCGGGTTCAGTGGTGGTCATTTACTCATCTCCGATAGACAAAGACAAACGCCTCATCGTTAATATCAATAATCAAGTCCCCGCCCCGGCTCAAGGCGTAAACCAGCCAAGTGGGCAGGTCCTCCCGACAGCAGACGATGTTGGGGGAGGCGCGGCCTGCGGCCCGGTCGTACCAGGCCAGCAACAGAGGGTCGGCAGAGAGCTCCCGGGCCCGGTGATCCGCGGCCTGCTTGGCCCGGGGAAAATCCAGGCTGTCGCACTCCAGGCGGAGATCCACCGGATCAGGAAGCATCTCCCGGGTCAGGGCGGGGCAGGTGGTCATTGAAAACTGACTTCCCCCTCCGATGCTTCCATCTCCCCGGGCAATTCCGAAAAGGGAAAGGGGCGGCGGTTTTCGTTCAGGCTGATAAAGCGCCAGACGTGGTAGCCGTAGCCGATGACCTTATTGGCGAAGGCCCTGACCGGCTCGCTGTGCTGCAAAGTGACGAAGAGATACACATACTGGAACAGGGTGGTCAGCACGATGGTGGCGTTGATGATGCCGTTGATGGGCAGAAACAGGATGGTGATGAGCAGGCGCAGGGCGATCTGCTGACGGCTGACGGCGGGTTTGGGCTGGTCGTTCATGGTTCCTCCCGGGCCGGAGGCGGCCCCCTGGCAAATTAAAATCATCAACAGGCAAACCTAACCAAATATAAAGTGGAACAAGGGGTTTTGCAAGGCAATGGGGGGTGGCGGCAACCGGGCAAGGCCAGGAAAATGTTTTTGGGGAAAAATTTTTCTTGACAGCCAAAGGGGGGCGGGTTATTCAATAGCAACTGAGACTCATTCTCGATAATATGAAGCCCGAGATCGATGTTTTCCGTGAGTTCCTGGCCCACAAGGGGATGCGCGCCACCCCGGAGCGGGAGGCGATCCTGGTGGAGGTCTTTGCCAATCATGACCATTTCGACGTGGAGGAACTCATCATGCGCCTCAGGCACAACGGCCAGCGCATCTCCCGGGCTTCGGTGTACCGCACCATGGCGCTGTTGGTGGAAAGCGGCCTGGTGCAGGAGGTTTACGTTGAGGACGGACATATGCACTATGAGCACGTTTATGGGCATGAGCACCACTGCCACCTGCGATGCCTGGGCTGCCGGAAGATCATCGAGTTCCGGAACGGGGCCATGGAGGAGGTGGAACAACGCATCGGCCAGGCTCACCACTTTGCGATCACCGGCCACAAACTGGAGATCTACGGGTATTGCGCGGAGTGTCAGGAGCAGAAAAAGTAACTAGGGTCTAAATTTTTTTTGGTAATTAATTGAGACTAAGTCTCTATCTCAATAATTTGGGAGGACTTAATGATTCCGTTAGGACTGCTGGCAGCCGGAGAAAAGGCTGAAGTGGCGGAAACCAGGATGGAGGAGCTGGTTTCTCCCTGCTCCAAATGCAAGTGCGACCGGTCCGGGTGCGTCGCCAGGATTGAAGACATGGGGCTCAGGGTGGGCAAGACCGTGGAAATTCTGAACAACCACCGGGGCCAGGGGGTTCTCCTGGTCAAGGTGGATGAATCCCGGATCGCCATGAACCGGGGCATGGCCATGAAGATCATGGTGCGGAGGAAGGACGGATGAACCTGGCAAAACTACAACCCGGGGAACGGGGCAAAATTACCAAAATCGGGGCCATCGGTTCCATGAAGCGCCGGCTCATGGACATGGGGGTCCTGGTGGGGGAGACGGTCAAGGTGGAAAAAATCGCGCCCCTGGGGGACCCCATTGAAATCACGGTTAAGGCCTACAAGCTGTCTCTCCGTAAAAGCGAGGCCGAAGGCATTGCCGTGGAGGTAATGAAATGAGAACCGCGGCGGCCTTAAAACAGGTGTTGAATCCCCAAAAGGTGCTCACCGTGGCGGTGGCGGGCAATCCCAATTCCGGGAAATCCACCCTGATCAACGCCCTGGCCGGGACGCGGCTCCAGGTGGGCAACTGGCCCGGGGTGACGGTGGAAAAGAAAGAGGCGGCCCTGGAATACCAGGGCCACAAGATCCGCCTGGTGGACCTGCCCGGCACTTACAGCCTCAGCCCCTATTCCCAGGAGGAGATCATCGCCCGGGATTACCTGGTCCATGAGCATCCGGACGTCATCATCGACGTCATCGACGCCACCAACCTGGAGCGAAATCTCTACCTGACCATGCAACTGCTGGAGCTGGGCATCCCGGTGGTGGCCGCCTTGAATATCTATGACGAAGCGGAGAACAAGGGCTACCGCATCCGGACCAAGGCCATGGAAGAGATGTTGGGGGCCCAAGTCATTCCCACCGTGGCCACCAAGAAACGGGGTCTGGACGAACTGCTGGACGCGGTGTTGGCCGCGGGGGAAGACGCCCCGGCCCGGGAACCCAAGAAGGTGCCTTACGGCGAAGACATCGAGGCCGCGGTTACGGAAGTGGAGAACTCCATCAAAAAGCTGCATCCCCGCCTGGCGGACCGCTATCCCTCCCGGTGGCTGGCCCTCAAGGTCATGGAAAGCGACCGCCAGGTCTTGCGGGAAATCAACCTGGGCGGCAACCAGGCCCTGGTGGGGGAAGCCTTCCGGCATCTTAAACAGGCTCATGGGGAAGATATCGAGGCCCTGATGGCCGATGCCCGCTACGGCCAGGCCGCGGGCCTGACCCAGGAGGTGCTCAAAAAACCCGAAGCCGACCGGGTGGAATTGACCGAAAAGATCGACCGGGTCATCTTAAACCGCTTTTTCGGCATTCCCATCTTCCTGGCCGCCATGTGGGTGGTTTTCAAACTGACCTTTGACGTCTCCTCGCCCTTCGCGGACTGGATGGACAAGACCATCAACGGCCCCGGCAAACGCTGGATCGGTGCCCTCATGGGTCTGCTCCATGCCCCGGAGTGGCTGGTTTCGCTCGCCACCGAAGGGGTCATGGCCGGCACCGGTTTCGTCCTGGTCTTCGTGCCCGTGATCTTTGCCATGATGTTCTTCATCACCTTTCTGGAGGCCAGCGGCTACATGGCCCGGGCCGCATTCGTCATGGACCGGGCCATGCACGCCATGGGGCTGCACGGCAAATCCTTCATCCCCATGCTCCTGGGCTTCGGCTGCAACGTGCCGGCCATCTACGCCACCCGCACCCTGGAAAACCCCCGGGACAAGGTGCTCACCGCGCTGCTGGTGCCGCTGATGTCCTGCGGGGCCCGGCTGCCGGTGTATGTGCTGTTTACCGGCGTCTTTTTTGCGGCCAGCTCGGGCACGGTTATCTGGTCTTTGTATGTCTTAGGTATAGTCCTGGCCGTGCTGGTGGGGATCGTCTTCAAGCGGACCCTGTTTAAGGGTGAATACCCCTTATTCATCATGGAGCTTCCCCCCTACCGGCTGCCCGGGATGCGCAGCCTGCTGATCCACACCTGGGAAAAAGGCAAGCACTTCCTCATCAAAGCCGGAACCTACATCTTTGCGGTTTCAGTCCTCACCTGGTTTCTTTTAAACCTGCCCTGGGGGGTGGAAAACAAGCAGGACTCCTATCTGGGCCAGGCGGGCGCGGTCATCGCTCCGGTGCTTCAGCCCCTGGGCTTCGGCAACTGGGAGGCCGCGGCTTCCCTCATCACCGGGGTGATCGCCAAGGAGATCGTGGTGGGCACCATGGGGGAAATTTATATTCCCAAGAAGGATGAAGAGAAAAAGGAAGAGATTCCTTCTTTGGGCGAGGATTTAAAAGAAATCGGCGTCTCTTTCCTGGAGGCAGGCAAAGAAGCCTTCGTGAACGTCTTTTCTTCCTTCGGGGTCGCCAAGCTGGCCGCGGAGGAAAAGGAAAAAGCCAAGCCCTTGAAATCGGTGATCCAGGATAAGTTCACGCCCTTGAGCGCCTATGTCTTCATGGCCTTTGTGCTGCTCTACATGCCCTGCATGGTGGTGGCCGTGGCCTTCCGCCACGAGTTCGGCACCTGGAAGTGGTTCGGTGTGGCCTTTGCTTATGGCACGGCCCTGGCCTGGGTGGTGTCTTTCGCCATCTTCCAGGGGGGGACCCTGCTGGGATTGGGAGGCTGAGATGAGTTGGACTGATCTGTTATTGGCCGGGGGCCTGATCATCGGCTCCATCTATCTTCTTTACCGCTCCGTGTGGAAAAGGAAGGGGTTTTGCCCGGGGTGCGATTCGCGCGCCTGCTCCATTAAAGCTGACAATAAAAAACTCTTGGGATAATCTTTTCCTCAGCGCCGATTTTTTCTTGACGGATTGCATCCGCGTCATATATGTTGTATCCAATAAACATTCTGGTGCCCAGATAGGGTATAATAGGGAAGCCGGTGCAAAACCGGCGCGGTCCCGCCGCTGTAACCGGGGACGAAACCTGCACACCAGCCACTGTCTCGCTGAAGCGAAATGGGAAGGCGCAGGAACTAGGTGGATCCGGAAGTCAGAAGACCTGCCCGAATCAGGCTTTAAGCCCTACGCGGAAACTAGGGCCTGAGCCGCATTAAGGATCAAGAAGCCGGGTGCAATCCTTAAGTCTCAGTGACTTAAGGATTTTTTTTTGGAGAAAAAATCAGCCAAGGGAGAACCACATGTTTAAGCGGATGAGATTCGGCATGGTATTTTTGGCGCTGGTTGTCGCACTTTTCAGCGCCCCCTGGACCCTGAACGCGGCGGACACCGCCAAACCGGTGATCGTGCTCACTGCCTTCGGCACCAGCACCGCGGCCTTTGATACGTACCAACACTTTGAGGAGCAGGTGAAACAGCGTTTTCCGGGCCATGAAATCCGTTGGGCCTTCACTTCCCATAAAGTCCGGGGCAAGGTGGCCCAGGAAAAGGGGCAAAAACTGAATGACCTGCCCGCGACGTTGCAGGAATTGAAAGCCGCCGGCCATACCCGGGTGGCCGTCCAGTCGCTGCATATCGTGCCCGGGGAGGAGTGGGAAAAGAAGATTGTGGCGGAAACCGGAAAAGTTCCCGGTCTGCAAGTCGCCCTGGGGAAGCCGCTGCTGAGCGGCAAGGATGATCAGGAACGGACCCTCCAGACCCTGGCAAAAACCTTCCCCAAGGACTTGAAGAACACCGCGGTGGTCCTGGTGGCCCACGGCAGCCCCATCCCCCAGGGGGAGGAAGCCTATCTGGCCTTTGAGAAGCTGCTGCGGTCCCGCTACCGGAACGTTTTCCTGGGGACGGTGTCCGGCAAACCTACCCGGCAGGAGGCCATGGAGGCGGTGAAAAAATCCGGGGCCTCCACCGTGGTGCTGATGCCCTTCATGTTTGTGGCCGGGGAACATGTGGCCAAGGATATGCTGGGGGACGACCCGGAGAGCTGGAAATCCGAGCTTATGAAGCAAAAGGCTTACCGTTTGGAAGGGATCACCAGGGGTTTGGGGTATCAGGAAGGGATCGTCCGGATCTATCTGGACCATCTGGCCGCGGCCCTGAAAACCTTTCAGGGATTCTGAGATTAAGCGCTCAAGTAGAAAAAGGTTTGACAAATGAACTGTGGTCATCACATAATCCACTTAGAATCGAAGGCGCTTGAAGCCCTTCGGCCGTGGTTTTTACTAAAAGCGAAAAATCTAGCAGCCATGAAGGCCCACAGCCCAGAAGGGCAGGGAGTTCGTGGCTTTTTTATTTCTGGTGCGGCACCGGGTTGCGGTTAACCTAAAATTAGGTTGCCATTCCGAGCGGAGCGAAGCGGCGTTCAGAATGACCATGGCGCGCATTGACCGCAACACGGTGGGAGATGGACCAGACCCGCATTAACTAAAGAGTCGAAAGGAGAAGTTTGATGTTGCGGATATGCGGCAGGCTGACGGTCTTTTTGGCAGCCCTGGTAATCATCTTGGGACTGAACGCGGCGGCGGCCCGGGCGGACCTCGGCCCCGGCGAAGCTCAAAAAGCGGCCCCCCCGAAAGAGAGGGGGCAAATCCAACCTGCGGAGGGAGCCAAAGAGGAAGGCAAAAAAGAGGAAACCGGGGAACAGAAAGAGGAGCCCAAGGGGGATGAATGCCCCTCCACCTTCGGGCCCATCATCACCGACACCGCCGTCCCCATCGAGAAAGGGAAGTTCGCGGTCCAGCCCACCTGGGGCTTGAGCTTTACTACCCATAACTTCTCTCCCAGTTGGCGGCGGGTCTCGGCCCGGGGGGATTTTCAGTCCTTCGGCATGAGCTGGAAGTTCACCTACGGGCTGTGGGACAACCTGGAAGTCTACACCGTGATTCCCTTCATCTACAATTGGGCCGGCGACGTCAACGACCCCGGTCCGAACCGGGAGCGCTCCGCCAACTTTGCCGGCATCGGCGATATTAATCTGACCCTGAAGTATCGCCTGGTGGAGGAAGGCCCCATCGCGCCTACGGTGAGCGCCATCTTTGCCCCCACCTTCCCCACCGGCCATTTCCGGCACCTCAATCCCGGGCGGCTGGGGACCGACGCCATCGGCGGCGGCAGCTACGCCTTCACCACCGGCTTTAATGTGTCCAAGTACGTGAAGCCTTTCATTTTTTACGGCAATTTTTATTATACCCCGCAAACCAGCTTCACCACTGATGAAGTGGATGACAACGGCAACCCCATCCAGCGGCGGAACCACCCCCGGGACTTCATTACCGTGAACCTGGCCGCGGAATACCCCATTACCAAAAAATGGGTGGCTCTCCTGGAGCTGACCAGCTTCTGGGACGCCGGGCGGATCGTGGGCCCCAAGGCCACCGCCCAGCCCGCGGCGCTGGTTTCGCTGCTGCCGGGGATCGAATACATGGCCACGGACAAATTTTCCCTGGCCCTGGGAGTGAGCATCGACCTGGCCGGGAAGAACACCAGCGGCAATATTACGCCGCTGTTGTCCATGGTGTATGCTTTTTAAGGCAACAATAGTAAATTCACTAAGACGATTAAGGGGACATAAAAGCCTTCCCCCTCACCCTAACCCTCTCCCCCATCGGGGGAGAGGGAATAAAAAATGCCTTTAATACTCCCTTATAAGGCTGAGGACAAACT
>Ga0233423_10001833_pt1 | contig 10518 bp, 7 predicted proteins | sample Watercolumn_Mata_FD_180713 | JGI IMG/M metagenome (GOLD analysis project Ga0233423, IMG submission 180713) | Freshwater microbial communities from Lake Matano, South Sulawesi, Indonesia - Watercolumn_Matano_2014_112_MG | ecosystem: Environmental > Aquatic > Freshwater > Lake | place: Indonesia... | reverse complement strand
ATGCAATTCCTCCATTTATTCATTAGCTTTTTCCAAAGCCCATTTTGGCATTTCAAATAATCCTTCGACTGTTTCTTGAGACTCGATTATCACCCATGGATAAAACTTTATGATTTCCTCCAAAATCTCTCTTGAATATGGGTAATCCCCGTAAAGAAGATATAATTTGACAACTATGTTCGGACATAATTTGGCGGCTTTTAACAGATATTCACTTACATAATCTTCCTCTTTAAGACGTACAATTAAAGTTTTGATTCCATCTTCTATGTCTGCGATATTCATATCGGCAAAAGCTTCATCCAGATTTTTCTTTAAAAAGTCATTAAATATTTTCCTATATCTTCCAATATATATCGAAAATGTCGACAGATCCGATTTACGCAAAGCGTTGATTATTCGAATGTTATCTGCTTCCGACAGCTCCTCCCCGCGGTCGTTATAGTAGAGCAATACGGTGTCAGGATCTGTTTCTCCCGCTTTGTCTAATGCTCGTTGTATATAATCTGGCTCTTTTGTAAAGAAGTAATCATGATCGATAATATACGAAGGATTCGTCCTAATACATTCTTCCACGGCTCGTTTGTAGATTTCTTCGAAATATGGCTGATCTTTGTATAAATAGGCATATGTAATTGGAAGATCCGGTGATGTTTCGATCATTTTTAATAATCCATATTTTAATAATTCTTCGTAAAACGAGCTTCCTTTGAATCTATCTATGAAAAGAATTGTATTTTGTGGTGCTTTATCTATTGTTGTCATTAAGATTTCTTTGGCGAACCGGGAGTTTTGATGTTTTTCCATGGTTAAGAATGTTGCGTAGAAGAAATGCTCAGCTGCCTGAAGTAATAATTCTTTGCCGTAAGAAAGCGCCATGAAAGCGTCAAAATTCTTGTCAACTAATATAAAAAAAGCATATATATTCTTGCTGTTCGCTTTAAGTAAAAATTGAAGTAATAATTCTTTGGCGTAAGGAAGCGTCGTGAAAGCGTTAAAATTCAGGTTAATAAAGGCAAAAAAAGCATCCACATTCTTCTCCATCGCTATTGACAGAGCCTCTTTCAGGTATGGTTTATCTTTGTACTTGTAAAAATTTGCCAACGTCATTCTTACGTCACTTTCTATTCCCGTAAAAACCGCATTTCTAAGTAACTCCTCGTAATTTCCATAGTTTTTGTATGCATCTACTTCTTCGAGAGAAACTGAACCGTTGAAAGACTCTTCAGTTAAAACTTGCATAATTTCGTCGCTCACGTCGCTCCTATCTCTGATGAAATTATTTTCATTTCTTTTATCCCGCTCAGGAATTTGATCTCGTGATTTCGCTGGATTTTCTCGCATAAAATTGTTTTTTTATTCGTTCCGACAATAAGTCATTATGTTATTATACAATGTTTTTCGTGTTTTTTCAAGTCTATATAATCTCGAATTTGACTCAATAATGGCGATTGTGTTATTTGTTTATACCTTGTTTTATTCAATGAATAAATTAGTTACAAATTTAGATAGAGTCGAGGGGCACGTTCCCGAATTAATCGCTCAATTTGGAGATTGCGAATGTTTTGAAGCGCCAGATGGATCGGCGATTGCGCGCTTACCAACCGCGAGTTTACCTCTTTCACATCTTGTTGAAATGAATTGGGACAGAAGAAGTTCTGTGGAATGTGGCCATTCAAGAAGCGTTGTGGAAGTCATGAAATTAACTGATGGAACTCCCGCTCAAATATTCGTGAAAGGCCCCGAACGTATATTTAGTTTTTCGCGTCCGCAATTTTTATGGTGGGGCGGACCGAAAAGCGGAGAACAGCCACTTTTTTTACAGGATCCATTGGTTGAAGATAAAGTTGATTACGAAGCGGCTATTCTTATGGGCCTAGTCAGAAGCGGGATTAGAGCCGAAGTCCCGCAGGCTATTGTAAAAAATGGAGGTAAAAAACGATTGGTTGTCAGAACTATTCCGGCTTTGAAGAGTTCCAAAATAAAAGGTCCTGATCAGATGAGCGTACAAGAGAAAATAAGAGAAGCCGGATTTCTGGATGTAGACTTTGTCTACAGTTCGAACGTGCTTGTTGGAGATGACGGGTTAATTCATGTTATTGATGTTAACAGGTGGAATTGGCCGGGGAAAATAGACAATTTTAGAAGGGCTCTTCACGACAGACTTAGGCAAGCTGTGGCATCTCGCTCGAGATTTACCGACTGAAATTCGTCGAAACGTTTGACTTTTATCTAGTCTATGCTTATAATCCGTCCGCTTTTTGGTTATTGAGGTAATTTTATTAGCAAGACACCTTGATTCGATCAAAAAGCTGATATTTTTAAGACGTCTTGCTATAAAGGGTTTATGAAAACTAAGGTAGTCAGCTCTATTATGGATGAGCTGCTGAAAAGTGCCGCTGAGGCGGTTATTCCAACTCCCGGATCTCTAATTGAAGGGACTGTTGTTGCGATTTTAAAGAACAAAGTTCTTGTTGATCTTGGAGGAGGATACACCGGCGTGATTTCAGGACATGAGGCTCATGACAGTTTCAATACGTTAAAGCAACTTCAAGAAGGAGATTCCGTTTCTTCTTATATTCTTGAGGAAGAAAATGAAGACGGACTAGTTGTTCTTTCGCTTAGAAAAGCTAGTCAAAAGAAAACCTGGAATAAATTCGTTACGGCATTTGAATCCGGTGAAACGATTACGGTTATTTCAACTGAGGCCAATAAAGGCGGCTTACTTTTAAATGTGGACGGGATCAAAGGATTTATTCCGGTTTCACAATTGGCTCCCCTACACTATCCGCGTGTTGATGGGGCTGATTCGAGCCAAATTTTGGCAAGACTTACAAAGCTTATCGGAGTTCCTCTAAGAGTGAAAGTTATCAATCTTGACCGTGATGGCGGGAAATTAATCTTCTCGGAAAAAGCTGCCGAGCAGGAAAAAAGAGGCGAAGCTTTGGATAAACTTGAAGTCGGACAAAAGGTTAAGGGTAAAATAAGCGGTATCGTTAAGTTCGGGATATTTGTAACTTTTGACGGACTTGAAGGGCTTGTTCACATCTCTGAAATTGCCTGGGGACACGTTAAAGATCCTCATGATTACGGCAAACTTGGAGATGAAGTGGAAGTTTTGATTATTGGCAAAGAAGGCGACAAAATCAGTTTATCAATGAAAAAACTGATTCCTGATCCATGGATTGAGGCAAGCAAGAAATACAAGGTCGGAACCGTTATTGAAGGTGAAATTAACAGAATTACTCCGTTTGGAGCTTTTGTTAAGCTGGATTCCGAAATAAATGGTTTGATTCATGTGAGTGAAATTTCCGAGGAAGAAGTAACCGATGCGACGACTGTTCTAAAAGTCGGTGATAAAATAAAATTTAAAATTATCTCCATCGATCCTGAAGAACACCGAGTCGCTCTTTCTGTAAAAGCAATGGGTGAAAAACCTGAGAAGAAAAAGAAGGACGATGAAGAAAATAAAGATGAAAAAGAAGAAGACGGTGAAAAGAAAGAGAAAAAAGCCAAGAAAACAAAGAAATCCGAAGAGAAGGAAGAATAAATTACAGTTAATAACAAACAATTGAAAGAGACCTGTATCAAGGTCTCTTTTTGTTATAAAATATCGCCGTAATGTTTAATAAATGGATTTAAATAAAGAACAAAATCAAGCGGTAAAACATAAAAATGGTCCTGTTTTGATTATTTCCGGAGCAGGAACCGGGAAAACGAGGGTTATTACTTCAAGAATTATTAATTTGATAAATAACGAAGGAGTAAAGCCTGAAGAGATTTTGGCGTTAACTTTTACCGAGAAAGCCGCCAACGAAATGGTTGAAAGAGTGGATTTGGAAATGCCTCTCGGATACCGCGAACTCTGCATAAAGACTTTTCATTCTTTTTCCGACCAGATTTTACGGGAGAAAGGGCATGAAATAGGGATAGATACTGGATACAAGATTTTGGATCAGGTGGATCAGTGGTTTTTCTTTAAAAAAAATCTTTTTAATTTTGGGCTTAGTTATTATAGGCCGCTTGGGAATCCAAATAAGTTTATTTATGATCTGCTTTGGCATTTCAGCAAATTAAAGGATGAGTTGATTACGCCTGAAATGTATTTGGAATATGCAAAAAGTCTTTCGGATGAAGATGGCGTAAAAATGCTTGAGATTGCGAATGTTTACAAGGAATATCAGGATTTTTTAGTAAAAAACAATCATTTTGATTTTGCCGATTTAACTTATTATGCGCTCAAACTTCTGAGCGAGAGAGCCTCTGTCTTGAAGGAGTATCAAGAACGTTTTAAGTACGTGATGATCGATGAATTTCAAGATACGAATTATGCGCAGTTTAAGCTGGCGATGATGATTGCCGAAAAGAACAGAAACATTTTTGTGGTTGGAGATGATGATCAAAGTATTTATAAGTGGCGCGGCGCGAGCTTGAGCAACATGTTGCAATTCGAAAAAAACTTTCCCGAGGTGCAAAAGGTCGTTTTGATTGAAAATTACAGGAGCGCCGCGCCCATCTTGGACAGCGCATACGCTCTTATTCAAAACAATAATCCCGATAGACTGGAAATTAAAGCCGGTGTAAATAAAAAATTAAAATGCAACGTAGAAGACTCGAAACAATCGGTGGAAATAAATCATTTCCCCGTTTTTGTGCAGGAATCCGCTTTCGTGGCAGAGAAAATCAAGGCGATTCACGATAAAACCGGTACTGATTATAAAGATTTCGCCATTCTCGTAAGGGCCAATAATCACACCCATCCATTCATTGACGAGCTCAAATATCTGGATATCCCCTATCAGGTTCGCAATCCAAAAGGGCTTCTTTCACTTGAAGAAATCAAAGATCTTGTTTCGGTAATAAAATTTCTTGCCAATCCTTATGATGATATTGCTCTCTTGCGCGTGCTTAAAATGGAAGTTTTTGATATTCCCATGGCTAAAATCCTTGAATTGCTGAACAAACCAAAAAAAGAGCACCTTATTTCAGCCTTGGAAATCGAAAATCTTACAATCCCCGGCATGGAAAAAGGTGAAGAAAAGGTGTCGGAAATATTAAAAGAATTGATCGATTTTTCCAAAAAAGAGAATGTTGGACTTGTTATCAATGAATTCATGAACAAATCCGGTTATTTAAAGCGTCTCATTGAAAATAACAAATATGAAGAAATTGATAATATAAACGCTTTTGCAAAACATGTAATGAAATTTGAAAAAGATCACAATGGAAGTTCGGTGATAGATTTTGCGAATTATATTGAATTGCTTGAAGAAGCAAATGTCCCCCTCGCAAATGACGATATTAGCGACCGTGATTCCGTACAAGTTTTAACTGCGCATGGAGCCAAAGGCCTCGAATTCGACTATGTTTTCGTGGTGAATGCGGTAAATCAAAGATTTCCTTCCTCCAATCGGGGCGAAACTTTCGAATTGCCCCAAGAATTAACCAAAGAAATCTACCCCGAAGGAGATTTTCGCATCCAGGAAGAAAGAAGACTTTTTTATGTGGCCATGACCCGCGCGAAAAAACAGTTATTTATCACTTACAGCGACCAATACGAGGGCGCAAAAAAATGGAAAGTTTCGCCCTTTGTAACCGAAGTCCTGCAAAGCAAATCCGCGAAAGTCATCGATCATGATGAAACAGCCGATGCCATTAAAAAACTAAAAGAGTTCAAGTCATACAAACCTTCCATTTTCAAACTTCCTCCTTTTAAGAAAAAAGTTCTGAGTTACAGTCAATTTGACACTTTTGGGACCTGCCCTTTGAAATACAATTACAGATATATGCTTGGAGTTCCCGTTCCTATGTCCCATGCCGCCAATTTCGGCTCAAGCGTCCACGAAACTTTAAATGAGTTTTACAAACTATTAAAAGCTGAAAACGGTAAAGTGTCTTTATCCGATCTGCTTAATTTATATGAAGAAAAATGGATTCCTTACGGATATGAAAGCGTTGAACATGAAGAACTTCGCAAAAAACAAGGACTTGAAATATTAAAAGCCTTTTACGAGAAAAACAGTAATCCATGGGTCATTCCCGCTTTTCTTGAACATAATTTCAATATAAAAGTGGATGATTTCATGATTAGCGGACGTATAGATAGAATCGATAAATTAAGCGACGGCACTTTTGAGGTTATAGATTACAAAACGGGACAATCGAAGGACGCTTCTTATTTGAAAAAAGACTTACAGCTTTCCATTTACGCTTTGGCATGCAGAGATGTTTTCCGCATTCCAGTTTCAAAATTAAGCCTGTATTTTCTTGAAAACAATGAGAAACAGTCCACTTCAAGAGGCGATCCACAAATAAACGAAGTCAAAGACGAAATCAGATCATTTATTCTTGATATGCAAACTTCAAAATTCAATCCGACTCCCGGATTTCATTGCCAATTTTGCGATTATCGAATAATTTGTCCCGCGGTTTAATCTCTCAAAATAAATTCTGACCAAAAAGGAATAGAGAATTATGTCTCCGTGTTTGGTTTGTCTATAAGAAGGAGCTCTGCGTCTCCACCTGAGACTCCATCGGTAATTTTATAAATATCCTTGTCTATCTTGCCAAACTCTTTGTAGGCTGAATTGTACATGTTTACGGTTGTGCCGAGATTACTTCCCAATTTTTGCATATAAACTTCATATGTTGTCATATGTTTTCCCAACTCCCCCACTTTTTTAATAATTTCCTGCACGGATTCTTCCATTTTCAAAGCTTTCAATCCTTGCAAAACGGTTTCCAGATAAGCGAAAAATGATGTTGGAGAAACGATTATAACGTGTTTTTTGAAGGCGTATTCTATTAAATCCGACGTATTCACGTTTACTGTTCCCACCTTGTAAATCAACAAATTATAATAAATTCCTTCAGCCGGAATGAACATAAACGCGAAATCCGTCGTATTTTCTTTCTGACGGATATATTTGGAAGTTTCATCAATGCGATTTTTAATATCTATCTTGAATTCTTTTTCGAGCTGCTCTCTCTTTGTTTCATGGGTTTCTTCGGCTATTTTGTTGTATTTTTCGAGCGAAAATTTCGCATCGATCGGGATAATTTTATCATTAAAGAAAATCACGGCATCCACAAGATCCCCGTTGGCAAATTTGTACTGCATTTTGTACTGACTCGGAGCTAAAACATTGTTTAAAAGCGATTCCAGGAAATATTCGCCAAGAATACCTCTTTGTTTAGGGTTTTTAAGAATATTTTCCAAACTCTGCATTTGCGCGGTAAAATCCAGAACCTGTTTATTTGTCCCCTTCAGTTGAGTAAGTTCTTCAGTGACTTCCTTAATCATTTTCGCGCTCTGCGTAAACTGTTTCTGTAAAGTTTCCGCGGAATGCTGAATCCCCTTACTCAAACGATCGTCCATTCTATCAAGCAAAAGCTTGGTTTCCTGACGATTTTCGGTATGACTTTCGCGCAGATCTTTCCTCAAAGCTTCAATATAGTCCAGAATAAGCTTGTTTTCGCCATCATATTTTTCCGGTTTTCTAAATCCCGTGAGCCAAATCACCAGAATTGCCGTAGCGATGACACTCACTATAATTGCCAATATTGTTTCCATAAAATTTCCTTAAGTTGTGTGCTTAAATGTACACTTTTTTAAAAAACGAGTAAACCTTTACTTTGAAGCGATTTTTCCGTAGACTACATCTGCTTTTTCACGAAACCAAAATCCATGTCTACAAAAATAACAGATTTAGCCGACAAATTGGGGCTTGATTCGAAAGTTTTAAGAGAGAACCTAAAAGAGCTTGGGTTTGACGTTGCTCCCAAGGCAAGAACCATTGAGGACGATGTTGCCCAATTGGTTTATGATGAATTGACTAAAGAAACTTCTGAGGTCACCGAAGAAGCGGCTGAAACTCATGACCAAACGAATGATGTAGCCGAAATTTATGATGAAATGATCGCCCAGGAACGAGAAAGAGAAATCGTTAAAAGTCAGAGAAAAAAGACCGCCGGCAAGATTAAGGAGGAGAAATCGAAGGAAGATGCTCAGAGAAAACAATTTGGACAGGATCCCATTTCTCAAAAGGAATTTGTTGAAATACATGACTTTATTACCGTTAAAGAATTTTCAGAAAAAACCGGCATTAATCCGGCGAAAATCATCGGAGAATTAATGAAAAACGGGATTTTAGCGAATGTTAATCAACAAATTGATTTTGATACCGCTCAAATTATTGCCGACGACCTCGGCATAAAATTAAAAAGGAAAAGAACTGTGGCTGATACCGCCGATCTTATGTCCGGAGATATTTCAAATATGATCAAAGAAGATGACGCTTCCATGCTAAAAGAGCGCCCTCCTGTTGTGTGCGTAATGGGCCATGTGGATCACGGGAAAACAAAACTGCTTGATGCGATCCGGAGTACAAATGTTGTTGATGGAGAGGCCGGAGGGATCACTCAACATATCGCCGCTTATCAGGTGGTAAAAAAAGGGAAACTCATCACGTTTTTGGACACTCCCGGGCACGAAGCTTTTACCGAAATGAGAGCCAGAGGAGCAAAGGTAACCGATATTGCAATATTGGTCGTGGCGGCGGATGAAGGGGTAAAACCTCAGACAATAGAAGCCTTAAATCATGCGAAAGAGGCCGGAGTTCCGATCATTGTTGCCGTTAATAAAATGGATAAACCCGGAGCCAATATCGATAAAGTGAGAGCTGAGCTTGCCGAGCATGGAATCCTCTCCGAAGAATGGGGCGGCACAAACGTGTTTGTCCCGGTTTCGGCACTGAAAAAAGAAGGGATCGACGCTTTGCTCGACATGATTTTGCTCACAGCTTAAATGCAGAATTTAAAAGCAAATCCCGATAGAGAAGCTGTTGGAACCGTGATTGAGGCACATTTGGACCAAAATCTGGGGCCTGTAGCTACAATTATCGTGAATACCGGAACTTTAAAGGTAATGAATAATGTTGTTGTGGGAAAAGCTTTTGGGCGCATTAAATTAATGAAGGATTATATTGGGAAATCCGTGGCCTCCGCCGGTCCTTCCACTCCGGTTCTGATAGCCGGATTAAGCATTACTCCACGAAGCGGAGATATTTTGCAGGTGGTAAAAGACGACAAAACGGCTAAAGAAAAATCTACGGAAATAAGTCAAATCATGAAAAAACAGGAGGAGGAAAAAATGTCCGGTATAAATCAATTGATTTCAAATGTAAAGTCGGAGAAAGTTTTGAGAATAGTCCTGAAGGCTGACACGAAGGGGTCTCTCGAAGCCATAAAAAATTCCATTTCGAAGATAAAAGATGAGGATGTTGCAATAAAAATCATCCATAGCGGAGTCGGGAACGTAAATAAATCTGACGTAATGATGGCTTCGGCGAGCCATGGAGTTGTGATCGCATTCCAAACCGATTTCGACTCCCCGATTGTAAGTAAAATCGCTTCCCATGAAAATGTCGAAGTAAAAATGTATAAAATAATTTATGATTTACTTGAAGATATTAAGAAGATTCTGAGCGGACTGCTTGAGCCCGAAGTAACCGAAGTTGTACTTGGCCGCGCCCAAGTGAAACAAATTTTCTTCAGCAAAAAGAGTGACATGATTATCGGGTGTAGAATTTTGAGCGGAAAGCTGCAAAATAAAGCTAAATTGCGAGTTATCAGAAATACTTCGAAAGATGCCGAAGATCAAATTATCGGCAAGGGAGTTATCGATTCTTTAAGAAAAGTCGATGAAGTTGTAAAAGAAATCGGGGAAGGAAATGAATGCGGTATCAAATATAAAGGCGACGTGGCTTTGGCTGAGGGAGATATTTTGGAAGCTTATATTGAAGAGAAAAAACAAAGAAGCATTTCATAATTTAATAAAATGCGTTACTCAAAACTTCTTGGCAAAACACGCCATAATCCTCCATGTGATGCTGACAGCAGAAATGCTGTTTTATTAACTCAGGCCGGATTCATCGAAAAGGTCGCCGCTGGAATTTATAACATTCTTCCTTTGGGACACAGGGTTCTTACAAAAATAAACCGGATTATTCGCGAAGAGATGGATGCTGTCGGTGGGCAAGAATTGCTTATGCCGGCGCTTCACCCAATAGAGCTCTGGCAAGTCACCGGACGCGATAAAACAATGACAGATATCCTCTACAGAACCAAAGGCGCCGGCAACAAAGATTTTGTTATGGGTCCAAGTCATGAGGAAACAGTCACTCCCCTAGTCGCAAAGTACGTTCAATCGTATAAAGACCTGCCTTTAAGCGTCTATCAAATTCAAACAAAGTTTAGAAACGAGCCTAGAGCAAAATCAGGATTGCTTCGAGGACGTGAATTTGGGATGAAAGATATGTATAGTTTTCATACTTCCGATGAAGATTTGGACAAGTATTATGAAATTGTGAAAAAAGCTTATTTGAGAGTCTATGAACGCTGTGGGCTTAAAGCTTATGTGATTGAGGCTTCCGGAGGACCTTTTTCCGACAAATATTCTCATGAATTTTCGGTGATCACTTCTGCCGGAGAAGACACGATTGTTATTTTCGAAAAGTG
>Ga0233423_10001830_pt1 | contig 10526 bp, 9 predicted proteins | sample Watercolumn_Mata_FD_180713 | JGI IMG/M metagenome (GOLD analysis project Ga0233423, IMG submission 180713) | Freshwater microbial communities from Lake Matano, South Sulawesi, Indonesia - Watercolumn_Matano_2014_112_MG | ecosystem: Environmental > Aquatic > Freshwater > Lake | place: Indonesia... | reverse complement strand
AATTCGGCAAAAACCTCAAGAATCTAACCTTGCGGCAATCCGCGCAATTAGACAAGGCCTTTGCGGACTCATTATTTAAATCCAGGGTGAATATATTCCTGCCCTTTAAATATTCAAAAGACTCGCCAGAGCCCCTCACAAGGACCTGTTTAACCGCAAAGAAATCAGAGGTAGTTAAGACTTTCCAAATATATCCTAATAATAAAGAGATGGCAAGTAAAATTATTGCCGTAATAATCATCGCCGTCAGGGGTAATTTAAACCTTTGCTTTCTCATATGCCAATTCCAATAGCTTGATACAAAGTTGATTAAAACTGAAACCTAAAACCTTGGCAGCTTTAGGCAAAAGGCTGGTAGAGGTCATCCCGGGTATAGTATTGGTCTCCAAAACGAAAGGAAGATTATCCTGACTTAAAATAATATCTGTCCGCGAGCAGCCAAAACAACCCAAAAGCTTATGCGCTTTTAAACCTGCCTGCTGCACCTTTTGCTCTATCTGTTTATCCAAAATCGCCGGAACAATATAATCGGTCAGACCTGCTTGATATTTAGCCTCAAAATCAAAGAACTTATGCTTAGGGACAATTTCAATCACCGCAAGAGGTTTCTCATCCAAGACCCCAACCGTAAGCTCCCTGCCAGAGATATACTTCTCAATAACTATGCGCTGATCAAACTGAAAAGCCAGCTGTATCGCCTGCGGCAACTCCTGCTCAAACTCGACTATTGAAAGCCCTATACTAGAACCATGGTTAGCCGGTTTTATTACAAGAGGAAAATCCAGTTCATTCTTAAAACTGCCTTCTTTATCGTAAACTGACCTTTCTAAAAACTGTGATCGCGGGACATAGAGCCCTCCTGCTTTAAAAGCTATTAATGCTCCGATCTTATCCATCGCCAGGCGGCTGGCTGCTACCCCTGAACCGGTATAAGGCAGATCTACCTGCTCTAAAATCTCCTGAATAGTGCCGTCTTCTCCAAAGCGTCCGTGCAGGGCAATAAAAACACAATCCAGATCGTTATTATTTAACAGGCGGATATTCTCTTCTTTATTATCGGTTGTAATATCAATACCCACTGCCTCAACCCCGGAATCTTTCAACGCAGACAAAACTGCCTTACCGCTTTTTAAGGATATCTCTCTCTCCGAAGAAGGCCCTCCCATTAAAACACCTACCCTGCCAAAATCTTTTACATCCATATTTTTATCTCAGGCTCTAATTCAACCTTAAAACGTTTCCTTACTTTTCTTTGCATTAAATCCATAAGTGACAATATATCCTTACTGCTAGCCTTGTCTTTGTTTAAAATAAAGTTGGCGTGGCTTTTTGAGATAATTGCCCCACCCTTAATTTTACCTTTTAATCCGCAGGCATCAACAAGTTTTCCGGCAGTATTCCCAGCAGGATTCTTAAAAATACATCCTGCGTTAGGCAGGGCATCTTTTTGAGTTTTACTGCGGAGCAAAAGATACTCCCTTATCCTTAAACCAACCGCATGCTTATTTGCCTTGCGCAATTTAATTCTAGCAGAGAGAATAATATATTTATTTAAATTAGATTTTCGATATGCAAATTTTAACTGCTTAGCCAAAAAGCGTCTGGGTTTTCCGCCGTAATCCAAAACGCACACATCCTTAACTAAAGCCCCTAGAGACCTTTCCCGGGCTCCGGCATTTCCCGCCAATGCCCCGCCAAGCGTCCCGGGAATTCCCGCAAGAAACTCTAATCCGCATAAACCGCTGTTTCTTGCATAAAGCATAAGTTGATTCAACTTAACTCCTGCGCCTGCCTCAAGAAAATTGCCCTTTCGCTTTATCCGCTTAAAAAGTCTTCCGCTTAGCTTAATTACTAAGCCGTCTAAACCAGCATCGCTAACCAGGATATTACTGCCAGCTCCCAGTATAAAAACCGGGATATCCGCGCGCCTGGCTAAAATCAATACCTCCTGCAACTCCTGAACGCTCTTGGCCTCAAAGAAAAACCTTGCTGCGCCTCCCACCTTAAAACTCGTTAGCTCAGCCAGTTTAAAATTAGCTTTTATTCTCTTATTTAAGTTTTTCGGCCAAAGCATCCGCCACCCTCACAATATCTCCGGCTCCCAGGGTAATAATTAAATCTCCGGCACGCACGAAACTCAGAAGAAAATCATCTATCTTTTCTTTAGCCAGATATACCGCTTCTTGATCCGGCCGGGCTTCTTTTATCTTTTCTAGAAGCAGCCGGGCATCTATGCCATCAAGCGCCTGCTCCGCAGCTGCGTAAATATCTGTAATAATCAAATAATCCGCTTGGTCAAAAGATGCGGCAAACTCATTTAAAAGCAGCTTGGTACGGCTATAACGGTGCGGCTGAAAGATGACAATTTTACGCCCTGCCTTCAAATTTGCTATCGCTGCCAAAGTGGCCCTGATCTCCGAAGGATGGTGAGCGTAATCATCCAAAACCAGGTATTTATCGTTTTTGAATTTAATCTCTAGCCTGCGGCCAGCGCCTTTATATCCCTCCAGGGTCCTGCGCATATGCCCTAAGTCAATGCCCAACTCCAGCCCCAGAGCGATAACTGACAAGGCATTAGATATGTTATGTCTTCCGCCCAATGCCAGATGAAAACGACTGACAAATTTATTGCCAAAAAAACAATCAAAGTCTGAAGTCAGGCCATTAAGTTCGATATTCTTAGCGTATACATCGGCAGGAGAATCTAAGCCAAAGAAAACCACTCTCTTCTTATAACCCGAAAATAGTTTTCTGAGATTTAAATCATCGCAGCAGGCAAAGACGCATCCATCTTCCTGCGTACGTTCTATAAAATCCTTAAAGGCATTTAATTCATTCTCAAAATTATGATAATAATCCAAATGTTCGCGGTCTATATTAGTAATAACAGAATACTTTGGCTGATAATATAGAAATGAACCGTCTGATTCATCGGCCTCTGCCACAAAGAATTCTCCGCTGCCCAGGCAGGCATTCGTATCAATATTTTTTAGTATCCCGCCAATAGCAACCGTTGGGCAAAGCCCTGCCTCAAGCAACATATAAGAAATCAGCGAAGTAGTAGTGGTCTTACCATGACTGCCGGCAATAGTTATCGCCGTCTTCTTGCGCATCAGCAGGGCTAAAGCTTGCGCCCGCTTAAGCAAAGAGATACCCATGGTTTTAGCCTGACGCACCTCAGGATTGTCCTCCTTTATTGCCGAAGAGTAAATTACCGCGCTTTGATTAGAGATATTCTTGGCATCATGGCCGATATATATCTTGGCCCCCAGCCTCTTAAGCTCTTCAGTAATGCGGTTTTCCTTTAGATCCGATCCGCTAACCAGGGCGCCTGACTTAAGCAATAGATGCGCTACCCCGCTCATTCCAATCCCGCCGATTCCGATAAAGTGATAATATTCTCTCATTTAAGAAGATAATTTTTCCAGGAGCTCTCGAAATCCGTCAAATCCTTAAAAGAATAGGTGAGCACTAAGGCCCGAGTCAGATTTCTTTTGTCCCGCAGATTCTGACAGAAGTGCACAAACCTGTCCTTGCCGTACGTTGCGATGAGGTATTTTACCAGGCTGAATGATTCTGCATAAAATAGCTCAACCTTGCTGCTTGCCTTTAAACTCCCAACTTCAAAGTTATTCAGGCTATCAAGATTTATAAAATCGCCGCGTTTTATTCTGTTGGCTAGATCTGTTTTGTTGAATGAGCGACTTTTTTCATGGAAAGAGGAAACCCCCTCCTCAAGCCAAAGGGGGATGCCGGGGTTATTAAACCCCACCATCTCCCTAAAAATAATATGCGCCATTTCATGAGGGAGTATATTATCCAAAAAGCCTTTTGCGGTAATGAATGTCTGAATAAGTTTACTGCCTATTTGCGCCTGCCCTGCAGACCAGGCGGGGTCTCCGGTAGATTTCATATACTCCGCTTGGCTGTCAAACAAATATATCTTTGCCCGGTTATCCCAGGTCCAAAAGTTAAAACGGTTAAAACCCAGATCATCTGTAATTGTATTGTAACATTCCTCGGCTTTTTGCGCTAATGCATTAAGCTGGGATTCGCTGGCGCCTCTATAGAAAATAAAGAAATGCGTGCTTTTAAAAATCTGCCAAGGCGCGTTATCTGCAAAGACCACCAGCGGTAGAAACAAGAATATAACCAATAACTTTAATCTTTTCATTAATTTAGGCTTAATACCTCATGAGCAAGCAAGTCAGTGGCGTTTAATAAATTAATCCCGGAATATCCCTGGCGCATAATCTTTAATTCTTGCGGGTTTTTCATAAAATTGCGTATTTTTTCCCTTAGCCCCTCAACGCACAACTCCTCCTCTTGGATAATCAAGGCTGAGCCGCACCCCTGTAGCAAGCGGGCATTGCTTAACTGATGCGCGTAGGCAAACGGATAAGGGATTAACAAGGCAGGCAGGCTGAATTTTTGTAATTCGGCAATGGTCGTCGCACCTGCCCGACAGATTACCAGGTCCGCAAAACTATAAGCATATTGCATATGGGGCAAAAAATCAAAAACTTCATGCCTGAGTCCGGATTGAGCATAAGACTGTTTAAGCGATACAAAATCCTGTATTCCCGAGATATGCACTAACTGCAAACTATCCTTCTCATCGCAACCAGACAATGCAGCAGAGCAAACGGTATTTAACTTATGCGCACCCTGGCTGCCGCCGGTAATTAAGATATTGAATTTTCCTTCTTGAAAGTTAAAGAAATCCAGGGCCTCTCTGCGGTTTAATCTAACTAAATCCTTGCGTATAGGATTTCCGGTCAAGACAATCTTTTCCCGTGATATGTTTAAATGCGCGCTTGTTTGAGCAAAAGATACTGCCACCTTATCCACAAATCTGGCTAATAACCGGTTTGCCCTGCCGGGTAAAACATTCTGTTCATGAATCACAGTCTTTATGCGGAACAGCCATGCCCAAAAGAGCAAGGAAACTGTATGCAGGCTGCCAAAACCAATAACAACATCAGGTTTGAATTTAGTGATCAGGCGCAAGCCTTCCCAGGCTCCGATTAAAAAAAAGTAGGCAGCGCTGATACTTTTGCCGCTGAGATTAAAGGATAAGTTTGCCGTATGGATGTAGCTTACTTTGCCGCATTCAGCTAAAATCTTATGCTCATTGCTCTTTTTCGGCAATACAATAAGCAGATCAGCGCCTGCAACCTTAAGGCGCTGCATTAAAGCTAACGCGGGAAAAATATGCCCTCCGCTTGATCCGGTAACAAGTAAAATGCGCATATTATATTAAGGATACTCTCCCCAACGGGCGATATTAACCAATATGCCCAAGCTAACCATATCAAATATCAAAGATGAGCCTCCATAACTGATAAATGGCAGAGGCAGCCCCTTGGTCGGGAACACCCCGCAGGAAACCCCAATATTTACAATCGCCTTTAGGGAAATCATGAGGATCAGGCCCAGGGCAAGAAAATAGCCGAATTTATCCTGCGAGTTCTTTATAATCTTAAGGCCTTGGCGGATAAAAATCATAAACAATAGAATTACCACCAGGGTTCCCAGCAGGCCAAGCTCTTCTCCGATAATTGAAAAGATAAAGTCAGTGTGCGCCGCCGGCAGATAAAAAAGCTTTTGTTGAGAATGCCCCAACCCTACTCCAAATAACCCGCCTGAGCCAATAGCGATCTGCGATTGGATAATCTGAAAACCGCTGCCTTTAGGATCAAGCCAGGGATTTAAAAACGCCAGGATCCTCGCCCGGCGGTAAGGCACGCTGAAAACCAGGAGATAAACCATGGGTAGGCTACAGAGCACAAGACTTAAAATATACCTTGGCCGCACGCCCGCGATATAGAGCATAATCAAAACCACGCTTCCCAAAGCAATGGTCGTACCTAAATCCGGCTGTAAAAGTATGAGCAAGGAGGTCGCCCCCAGAGCGCATATCGGCGGGATAAAACCTTTAAGCAAACTCTTGATCTGCTCTCCTTTGCGACAGATGAAATCAGCGATATAAATAATCAGGGCCAGGTTAGCAAACTCCGAAGGCTGAAAACTGATAAATTTAAATCTGAACCAACGCTTAGCGCCTGAAACCTCCCTGCCTAATCCAGGGATAAGCACTAATATCAGTAATATAAAAGCAACCCAGAACAAAAAATGCGCGTATTTACGTAACAGGCGGTAATCAACAATCATCGCTAAAAAAGTAAATAACATCCCGACTATTAAAAAAACCAAATGCCGTTTCAGGAAATAAAAACTATCCCCATACCTCTCCCAGGCATAGATACTTGAAGAGCTGTAGATCATTATAATCCCGATGCATATAAGCACGATTGAGACAGTAAGTAAATTAATACGCGTTTTTCTAACCATGCGGGATAGCCCCTTTAGCTAAATCCAAAACGATCCTTTTAAAAGCCTCCCCGCGCTGCTCATAATCTTTAAACATATCAAAACTTGAACACATGGGAGAGAATAACACATATTCGCCTGGCTGAGCCTGCTCATAAGATCGGGTTATTGCCTCTTTAAGGGTGGCCATTTTCTCTATCGGAAATGCCCCCTCAAGATCAACAGCAATTATATCCTTGGCCTCACCAATTAAAAACGCCTGCTTAACCTTATTTTTTGCCGCATCAAGAATCACCCGGTAATTAATTCCTTTGTGCCGGCCGCCGGCAATAAGAATTATGGGCGCAGAAATATTATTAATCGCCCAGATGGCTGAATCCGCAGTAGTCGCCTTAGAATCATTAATAAACTTTACCCCGTTAATTTGCGCTACCTCCTCCATGCGATGCTCAATACCCTTAAATCCGCGCAGGAGATTAAGCATGTTTTCCAATTTAACCCCCAGGATTTTACCTACTGCAATTACCGCGCTTTGGTTGGGATTCAGGCCGGCCTCCCTATCAAAGAAAAGAACCTTCGGCTTAACACCCGAGGCAATATTCTTCAAAAGAGGATCCTGCGCATTTAAAACCAGATAGTCACCCTTGTCTTGATTCATAAAAATACGCTTCTTTGCATCCAGATACTCCTGCATATTATTATAGCGATCAAGATGGTTGGGAGTTAAATTCAGGATCAGCGCAATCCTGGGCTTAAAATTCTTAATTGTCTCAAGCTGAAACGAGCTCACCTCCAGCACAACAAAATCCCCTCTTTTTAACTTATCCACCTCTGCGCAAAAAGGATTGCCAATATTGCCGCAGACAAAAACCCTTTTTCCGGACTCTGCCAGGACCTTGCCGATTAAAGTAGTGACCGTAGTTTTTCCGTTTGAACCGGTCACAGCAACAATCTCTGCCGGGCAAAGCATGCTTGCTAATTCAATCTCCCCTATTGCGGGCTTGGCAAATTCCCTCGCCCAGATTATCGGCTGCGCATTAAGCGGCACTCCCGGTGAAATCACCACAAGCTCAGCCTGTCTGATAAAACCTTCGCTATGCACGCCCAGCTCAACCTGGATATCTTTAGAAGAAAGCCTTACCGCAAAACCTCTGGTTTGCGTATTATCGTTGATATCCGTAACGCAAACACTTGCCCCCAGGCTATGCAACAGGTTAGCGCAGGCAAGCCCTGAACGGGCCAAGCCTACGATAGTAATGTTTTTATTCTTGAAATATTTTGTATTAAGCATGGCTAGAAAATCGTGGACAAATTATCTGATCTTTAAGGTAACCAGAGCAAATAAAGCAAGCAGGCCGGCGATAATCCAGAACCTGACAATAACCTTGTTTTCTGGCCAGTCCAGAAACTGGAAATGATGATGTAAAGGCGCAATTTTAAAAATACGTTTCTTGGTCAGCTTAAAAAAACCTACCTGCAATATAACGGAAAAGGCCTCTAAAACAAATATCCCGCCGACAATTATAAGCAGCATTTCTTTTTTTATTAATAGCGCCACTGTTCCGATGGCTCCGCCTAAAGCCAGCGAACCAACGTCCCCCATAAAGATTGAGGCAGGATAACAGTTAAACCACAAAAACCCTAAACCCGCCCCGATAATACTGGCGCAGAAAATGGTCAGCTCCCCTGCGCCCTTGACATAAGAAACCAAGAGATAGTTGCTTAAATTAACATTTCCGGATATATAACAAAGCACGCTAAAGGCAATCCCCACCATTACTACGATGCCAATGGCCAGGCCATCTAAACCATCGGTAAGGTTTACGGCATTAGAGGAACCGGCAATCACCAATATAACAAACAGTATATATAAACCATCTAAGTCCAGATTAACATCTTTTAGAAAAGGTATCTCCAGTTTAAGATTATACTGGCTATCCAGGATGAGAATTGCTCCCAGTATCAAACCCAGAACAATTTGGCTGCTTAGCTTTATTGCGGGAGATAATCCCCTGGCCTTTTTCTTTATCTGTTTCAGATAATCGTCAATAAAACCCGTCAGCCCAAGCCAGACAGTGCTGAATAATACAATCCACACGCAATGGTTAGAGATATCAGCCCAGAGAAGGGTAGAGATGATCACCGCCCCCAATATCAGGAGGCCCCCCATGGTTGGCGTATTTTGCTTATGCCGGTGTAAATCATCAAGCTTAACACTATCCGCCTTATTAATCTTCTCGCCTAGCTTAAGGGCTTGTAATTTCTTGATAAGCATGGGCCCGAAAATAAGGCTGAGGATAAAAGCAGTTAAAGCGGCCATTGCCGCCCGGAAGGTAATGTAGCGAAAAACATTAAAAGCAAAGATAAAATCTCTAAGCGGATAAAACAGATGATAAAACATCAGACCTCAAATACCTCTTCCATTTTCATCGAACGGGAGCCCTTCACTAGTATTACATCCTTAGCTGCTGGAGACACCTTATTAAAAAGCAGCTCCCGGGCTTCTTGAGAAGAAGCGCAACAGAATATATTATTGTTTTTAAATCCATGCGCTTTAGCTGCCTGGGCTGTAAGAGTAGCTAAATTACCCACCGCAATCAGCACATCGCACACATTAGTTATACTACCAGCAACCTGCCTATGCAATAATTCTTTTTGCTCACCTAACTCAAGCATATCCCCCATAATCAGTATCTTTCTGCCCTTGCATTTTATGCTCTCCAAGGCAATCAAGGCATTGTTTAAAGAAAGCGGGTTAGAGTTATAAGTGTCATCAATAAATTTAAGCCCCCTAAGTTTAATAAACTTAAGCCGGCCCTTGGGAAAATCAAAGTTCGCCAATCTAAAAGCAATCTCGCTAAGACTTAAACCTAAAATGCGGCCGATGGCAACAGCTGCCAGGGCATTATAAACATTGTGTTTGCCCAAGGTAGATAATGTAAAGATAAGCCTGCGGTTAACCTTAAACTTAAGCTTTCCGTCTTCTAATTTAATACCCGTAGCAGAAAAATCGCTTTTCTCATTAATACCGTAACTAAACAGGCGCACTCCTCTTTTTCCCTGCCTAATTAAACTACGCAGATATTGATCATCAGCATTAAGCAAAGCTATTGCCGGATGAACCAAATTATTTAACAAGCTGGACTTTTCTTTTAACACCCCCCTGAGATTCTTTAAGAATTCTAAATGCGATGGGCCGATGTTGGTAAGCACGCCGATATTCGGCCGGGCAATTGCCGATAGATAACCTACCTCACCAAAATGATTAGTGCCAATTTCAACTACTGCAAAATCATGCTTATCTTCAAGCTGTATTAATGTCTGCGGCAGGCCGATCTGATTATTCTTCGTGCCATCATTTTTTAGTACCCGGGAATTTTGCGATAAAACCCAGGCGATCATATCCTTCACAGTAGTTTTTCCGTTTGAACCGGTAACCGCAATTACCGGCTTAGCAAACCCCATGCGCTTGAAACGGGCCAGGGCACCTAAGGCCAAGGTTGTATCCTTTACTTTAATTAAAGTTACGTTCTGGGGAAGCTTCGGGAAAATTGCTTTATCCGCAATAATACAAACTGCCCCGGATTTTAAAGCTGCGGGTATAAAGTTATGGCCGTCAAAATTATTTCCCCTTAAGGCCAGGAATGCCTCATGAGGCATTAATCCCCTTGAGTCAGTAGAGATCCCTATCGGTTTATCAAGCCTGCTGCCCTGGATGAACAAACCTCCAGTGGCTTTAACTATCTCATCTAGCGTAAACACTGCTGCACTACCTTTCTGTCGCTAAAGTGTAAAACCCTCTTTTTTAATACCTGGTACTGTTCATGTCCTTTGCCAGCAATAACCAAACAATCATCACCCTTAGTTAACCGCAAGGCCTCCTTAATAGCTTTAAACCTGTCCGGTATTACGCAATAATTATCTTTGCAAATACCCCTGCGTATATCTTTAATTATGCGCAAGGGGTTCTCAGAGCGCGGATTATCGCTGGAAATAATTGCATAATCTGCCAGCTGTGTAACAATTTTACCCATTATTGGGCGCTTAAGTTTATCGCGTTCTCCGCCACAACCAAAAACTACAATAATCCTTCCTGCAACTAATGGCCTTAATGCATTAATTACGTTAAAAAGCGCATCCGGGGTATGCGCATAATCCACAAATACATTAAGTCTTTTATTACAGTTTAACCG
>Ga0233423_10001829_pt1 | contig 10533 bp, 13 predicted proteins | sample Watercolumn_Mata_FD_180713 | JGI IMG/M metagenome (GOLD analysis project Ga0233423, IMG submission 180713) | Freshwater microbial communities from Lake Matano, South Sulawesi, Indonesia - Watercolumn_Matano_2014_112_MG | ecosystem: Environmental > Aquatic > Freshwater > Lake | place: Indonesia... | reverse complement strand
GATGATGCAGAAATTACGGATATGGTCCATTAAGGATGGTAAAATAAAATGCAAAGATAATATAATTCGGAAAGCAGCTGGGAAAATGCGGATATCCATCTGAAAAGAGTGAAATCGATTTTACCTCCTAAAGGAGAAATCATACTGTTTGCTTTAATTGACAAGCAGTTTGGAATGATGGAATTCTTCAGGGGAATATTCGAACAGGAACGGCCTGAAACGCCTCAGCAACTGGAATTATTTTAACCTGCCTTATTCTCAGTCAGGAAGAAAAGCATAAATCTCAAATATCTCCTGTTCAATATCTTTTAAGCATGCTTTTATTTCATGCTCCATATAATAAAGACTTTGAACGGTTAATATTTTCCAGGATGTAAGGATTCCTTAAAGCTTTGCTTTCCAACAGATCAATCGATCTCCTGAATAGCTCCTGTAAAGCGAATTTCAGGGCGAAGTAATTATCCGCATAATCCAACGGATCATTGGAGTCGATATCTACCAATAAATCAATATCGCTTTTTTCAGTGAATTTATCAGTCAAAACCGATCCAAAGACATGCAGGGATCTTACCTTGTGTTCCTGGCAAAGCTTCCTTATGTCTTCTTTATACTTATCAAGATACATAACCTGATTTTACATCAAAATTACAAAAACCGGACAAACTTTAATTACGGTTGGTTTTCAGAATCAATCCGGCCTGTAATAAAACAAATAGATAAACGCCGGATTCAGAAAAGAAAAACCGTACGGCTCAATGAATTCGTACGGTTTTACACAGCTTTTTCACATCCTGTCACCCGATCTAAAACACAACAAATCAGTATGTTTTAGCCTGGATGCTGTGTCAAATATCCGGAAATCACAATTTGAAAGCAAATCAAAAAAAGGTAAATAGGCTGTAGGGGTTTAGGCTGTAGTCTTTTAGGTTAATTCTTAAAACCTTCCATATTGCTCAAATAAGCCGCCTATAAAAACAGGCTATTAGGGATTTAGGTTATTAGGCTTTTAGGAAAAAAGTTCAAAGTTTTTAATTCATTTATACCTTTTCCTCTCTTAAACCTTTCTGATATTGATCGGAAAAGGCGCCGGGATTTGTTTTTTGCGGAGCAAAAAATGAAGCGCCGATCCGATCAATATGAAAAAATATTCAGTACCGTTTTGATCAATATAAAAACTCTTCAATTAAATCTCTTTTTATGATTCATTGTAAAAAAGAGAGGCTGTCCTTTTGAGACAGCCTCTCTTTTATTGATCATCATTTCTTACATCATCCCTCCCATGCCCGGGTGGCCACCGCCAGCCGGCATCGGATGTTCTTTTTCAGGTTCTTCTGCAAGCACGCATTCAGTGGTAAGCAGCATTCCTGCTATTGAAGCAGCATTCTCCAGCGCTATCCTTGCAACCTTGGTGGGATCGATAACACCGGCCTTCTTAAGGTTCTCATATTTGTCGGTACGGGCATTGAATCCGAAATCACCCTTTCCTTCCTTAACTTTCTGAACAGCTACTGATCCTTCCACTCCTGCATTTGCTGCAATGATCCTCAGCGGTTCTTCGAGGGCCCTCTTAATGATGGCAATCCCTGTGGTTTCATCTGCATTGTCACCTTTCAGATCCTTCAGTGCGTCAACTGCACTGAGATAAGCCACGCCACCACCGGGAATGATACCTTCCTCAACAGCAGCTCTGGTGGCATTCAATGCATCATTCATACGGTCTTTCTTCTCCTTCATCTCCACTTCGGAAGCTGCGCCAACATACAGAACTGCAACACCGCCTGCCAGTTTGGCCAGTCTTTCCTGAAGCTTTTCCCTGTCATAATCTGAGGTGGTATTATCAATCTGTACTTTAATCTGGCCAACACGTGCATCAATGCTTTTCTTGTCACCTGCCCCGTTGACAATGGTTGTATTGTCCTTGTCAATGGTAACTTTTTCACTCATTCCCAGCATATCGAGAGTAGTATGCTCGAGCTTAAGCCCTTTCTCTTCAGAGATAACAGTTCCGCCGGAGAGAATGGCAATGTCTTCAAGCATTTCCTTACGGCGGTCACCAAATCCTGGAGCTTTGACGGCACAAACCTTCAGGGATCCCCTGAGCTTGTTAACTATTAATGTAGCCAGTGCCTCACCATCAACATCTTCAGCAATCAGTAACAGTGGCCTTCCTGACTGTGCTGTTGTCTCGAGGATGGGCAGAAGGTCCTTCATCACAGATATCTTCTTGTCATGCAGGAGGATATAGGGATTATCAAGGATAACTTCCATCTTCTCAGCGTTGGTAACAAAATAAGGAGAGATGTACCCACGGTCAAACTGCATACCTTCAACAACTTCAACATAAGTATCGGAAACTTTGGCTTCTTCGACAGTGATGACTCCTTCTTTTTTTACTTTTTCCATTGCTTCGGCAATGAGCTTACCTATTTCGGGGTCATTATTGGCAGATACTGAAGCAACCTGCTCAATTTTGGTAATATCTTCACCAATATCTTCTGACAGCTTTCTTAGATGCTCAATCACTTTTGCAACAGCCTTGTCGATACCTCTCTTAAGATCCATCGGGTTGGCTCCTGCCGTTACGTTCTGCAATCCCACAGTTACAATTGACTGTGCAAGCACCGTTGCAGTGGTGGTTCCATCACCTGCATCATCATTGGTCTTGGATGCCACTTCCTTCACCATCTGTGCACCCAGGTTTTCAAATTCTTCCTTAAGTTCAATCTCTTTTGCTACAGTAACACCATCTTTAGATATCAGCGGGGCACCAAATTTTTTGTCAATAACGACATTCCTTCCTTTTGGCCCCAGGGTCACCTTGACAGCATTTGCAAGTGCATCTACTCCTTTTTTCAGCAGATCCCTTGCTTCGATGTTATACTTAATCTGTTTTGCCATTTTCTTATAATTGATTAAATGATTATTAATGATTCTTATACAATTGCCAGGATATCTGACTGTCTCATAATGATGTAGTCTTTTTTGTCAATGGTCAGTTCTGTACCGGCATATTTGCCATAAAGCACAACATCCCCGACTTTAACGGCTATGGTCACATCTTTCGTGCCGGGGCCTACTGCTTTAACTGTTCCTTTCTGAGGTTTCTCCTTTGCTGTATCAGGAATAATAATGCCGCTGGCGGTTTTTTCTTCTGCTGCCATCGGTTCAATCAAAACTCTGTCCTCAAGTGGTTTGATTTTAATGTTTGCCATGGTAGTAATTATTTACGGTTAAACAAATTTTCAAATTCGACTAGCACTAATCATATTTTATGCCAAAGGGAAATATGCCATTTATTTCTGTCAGTTAAATTATTTTCGGAATACTCATCCTGAAAGAACTTTATCCTATAAAACAGATTATCAATCATTTGGTTTAATATGCCAGGACAGGCTACTGAAAACAAGAAGTGTCAGTTTTTATGACATACTGACACTTTTTCTGTTACCCGGGGTATTAATTGTTCTGATCTGTTGGTGCGGGATTCTCATTCTGGGGCACTGAAGTGGGGAATGTCGGGATAGCATTCGGGTCAACGACATTATCTATCTGGTCTTCAATGACAGAGCGCTGTTCGGTCTGTGCCCTTGGAATGGTTACGCTGCCTACGACACAGAACAGCATGATTGCAACGGCCAGTGTCCAGGTTGCCTTCTCCAGGAAATCCGTTGTACGACGCACACCCATGAACTGGTTTGATGACTGGAAATTAGCGGCCAGTCCTCCTCCCTTGGAATTCTGGACCAGAACTATCAATACCATTAAAATACAGACGATCACAACAAATACAGAAATCAGGACATACATAACTATTGTGTTTTAGTTTTATTAATCTCAACTTTTATTTCTTCAATTCGAGCTGCAAAGTAAGCACTTTTTTCAGGATATTTCAAACTCAATTTTTCGTAAGTATTTATGGCTTTCTCATAATATCCCTGTTTGACATAGATCCTGGCTAGTGTCTCTGTCAGCAGGTGGTCATCAGTTTGTACACTTTTCTCGGAAATATCCTTGTGCCCATCTGTCGGTTCTTCCCTGGCTTTAATTTTTGGTTGCTTACGGATAAACTCGCCGATGAGCCAGTCCTGGCTGCGTTCAGGTTCCCGGCTACTGTGCATCTGTGCCTCCTCATGTCCGGGGCCAATGTGTTCAAACCAGCCTAAGAAACTGTGGTACTGATCTTCCTGGGTCTGTTCCTTTCCATGTTCAACGGACCCGGTTCCGATATCAGCTGTCGTTGTTTCAGGTATTGGTAAGTCTGCGCCTGTAATGGAAATGGTATCTCTGGAAGCAGCCTGCTTTTCATCAGGGATGAGCTTATATACCGGTACCTGGTCCCCGACTGTTATGGTAAGAGCATCACTCATACTTTCCTCTTTCCTGTGAACCACCCTGAAAGGAAGGTTTATTAATTGGTACAACAGGCTGCGGTCAGAAATAAAAGCCGCTGACAGCCTGAGGTGGTCATTAAAATCAAGGCTTTTTATATTGTGCTGGTTCTTCAGGAACAGCAGATGTGCAGTCTGGAAGTAAGGATAGGTATCCCTGAGATGAACGAGGTCAGTCAGTGTGGTTTCATCCAGCAGCTCGGGATGTTCAAGGTATTGTATCATTGACTCGCTGCGCATATCCCTTTTAACAGAAATTTACCAGTTAACAAAAGCTTTGTTAAAAATATCTTCTATTATCCGTTCGACAATCACTTCAGACAATTCACCTTCTACCTGGTCGAGTGATCGTGAACTGTCGTAATCCTCGTATTGGGTGAAGGTCTCTTCAAAATTTGCATCAGGATCAAGAGTATTGGTATACTTGACCTTTACACTTATCGAGAACCGGTTAAGTGAAGCGGTCTCATTGCCGGATATGGCAATAGGCCTTGTGGTATAAGCTGTTATCTCGCCTTCAAAGTTTGCTTCCCCAAAGTCATTCACCAGTGCAAGGCTGGTCTGCCTCTGGCACTTGTCCCTTAATTCGTCAGTAATGTACTGGCTCAGCGTTGGTTTAATGATCGATGCCCTGTTTGGGAAATACTGAACTGAAACAGTTTTCAGCTGCCCTGTATTTGCCCCTGACAGGGAATAGGATATCTTGCACGAATTATTGCAGATCAGTACGAGCATCGGTAATATTATCCATTTGAAATTTCTCACAGGACAGTTATCTTTTCCATTTTACTTTTCGCTCTGCCCCCGGGCAGTGTCAGTTAAACCTTTCCGTTTATCCGTCAGTTGGCAGACGAGTTAAATGACAGGTTTTGTCATTCAATATTATATTCTTTGATCTTTCTGTACAACGTTCTTTCTGATATACCCAGCTCTTCAGCGGCATACTTTCTCTTTCCCCTGTGTTTCTCCAGCGCTTTCCTGATAAGCTCTATCTCCTTGTTTTCCAGTGACAGGGATTCTTCAATGATCTCTTCCGTATCCTGTATCACTTCCCTTTCGGAAGAATGCACATTAAAAGTTTTTGCCGGATCCTGTTGCAGACCATTGACACTCTGGTAAAGCTTCCGGATGATCTGTGCATTATTTTCCTGCACTTCTGAACTTGTACCGCCTTTCTGCATGATCTCCAGCACCAGCTGCTTCAGATCCTGTACATCGTTTTTCATATCAAACAGGATCTTGTACAGGATCTCGCGTTCATTATTGAATGTTTTTTCGTCAATATGCCGGTCATAGATAGCAGGCAGCTTGGTATGCAGGTAATCCGGCAGGTATTTCTGCAAGGTTTCCTCATCTATTTCCCGCAAGGATTCAATAACGGAAATTTGTTCAGCAATATTTTTCAGTTGCCTGATATTGCCCGGCCACCTGTAGTTCTCAAGCATGTTTCTTGCTCTGTCGGTGAGGGTGATGGCAGGCATCCTGTTCTTTTCGGCAATATCTGAAGCGAATTTCCTGAACAACAGGAAAATATCTTCTTTTCTCTCCCGTAAGGATGGAATATTTATTGGAACAGTGTTAAGCCTGTAATAAAGATCCTCACGGAATTTATTGTTTTGTGTTGCACTGATGATATCAATATTTGTGGCAGCTATCACCCTTACATTGGTTTTCTGGACCTTTGAGGATCCGACCCTGATATATTCACCCGTTTCCAGCACCCTGAGCAACCTTACCTGTGTAGCCAGGGGCAGCTCTGCCACTTCATCGAGAAAGATCGTGCCGCCGTTGGCAACTTCAAAATATCCTTTCCTTGCTTCATGGGCCCCCGTGAATGATCCCTTTTCGTGACCAAACAGTTCAGAGTCAATGGTTCCTTCAGGGATAGCACCGCAGTTGACCGGTATATAGGATCCGTGCTTCCTGGAACTATACTGGTGGATGATCTTCGGGAAAAATTCCTTCCCGGTACCGCTCTCCCCGGAAATAAGGACTGTCAGGTCGGTAGGGGCTACCTGCAGCGCAATATCCAGGGCACGTGCCAGTGCCGGGTGATTTCCGATGATCCCAAAACGTTGTTTGACCGACTGTATTTCCATTGTTTCCTGCCCGACTTACAAAAAAACTGACATATTTACGTAAAAAGTATGACAAAATTACAATTTTCTTACTTTTTTATTAAATTGGATGAATTCATTTAACCTTCTTCATGCGATATACAGTTATTATCCCGGCCAGGTATGGTTCTGAAAGGTTTCCAGGCAAACCACTTGCCGATCTGAACGGCAAACCCCTTATACAGCATGTATATGAACAGGCAAAAAAGGTGCTTGATGCCGTATATGTTGCCACTGATGACAACAGAATTATGGATGCTGTAAAGGCTTTTGGCGGAGAGGCTGTCCTCACAGCTGCCATCCACCAGAGCGGCACAGACAGATGTGCAGAAGCTGCCAGGATCCTGGTCGCCGCCGGAGCGGGCGTGGACATAATCATAAACCTGCAGGGGGATGAGCCGTTTATCCGGCCGGAGCAGATCAGGCTGTTATTGAGCTGTTTCGGGGATGAGGGCACTCAGATTGCCACGCTTGCCACTCCTGCCAGAAGCAATAAGGAGGTACATGATCCCAATAGTGTCAAGGTGGTTACAGCAGCCGATGATCATGCCCTTTATTTCAGCCGTTCACCAATTCCCAATATAAGGAAAGCTCTGGATGGAGATTTTTTGAGTCATTATCCTTTCCTGAAGCATGTGGGCATATATGCTTACAGGTATGAAGTGCTGCAGGAGATCACCCTCCTGCCGGCCTCAGCCCTGGAGAAAGCAGAATCCCTCGAGCAACTCCGGTGGCTGGAGAACGGCTACCGCATCCTGGTAAAAGTGACCGATTCCGGGAACATTGGCATTGACACCCCCGAAGACCTGGAGCAGGCAAAAGCAAAGTTGAAAGGTTGGTGATTTTATAATGTTGATCGACTTAGAGTTCGTAATGTTAAAAAACTATTATCAGTATAGCTACAGTTTTCTGTCACAGCTGCATCAGGGGTATTATTCGCTTTCTTCCAGAAATTCAAATTCCATTCCAGCTGCTTCCGAAAGGTATTCACCATCCTCCCTCATCTGTTCATCCCCTTCTTCATAATGCCATTGTACAGATAGCTCTGTCCCGGCTTCTCTCAGGTTGCTGAGCTCCCTGGTGATCTTATGGATAAATTTTGAAGAGGCTGTGTTAAAATAATCCAGTTTGTAAATGAGCACTATTTTCTTCAGGTCACTGCTGCCATCTTTATTTGCCATCACGTTTATCGTCAGCTTTTCCAGCCAGTCCATCACCGGCCTGTAATAATCCATTACATCTTCAGGTCTTGAAACACCCGACAGCTTAAAGATCCCTGTTTTCAGATCAAAATTGACAAACGGGGTGCTGATTGTTGGATTTATGATCAAGTTATCCATTGGAAGTAACCTTTACCTTAAACGAATATGCAACTTAAAGTTACAATATTTTTCAGAGATCTGGTCAAATTGGTAGGATAAAGGTTTGCTGGCAGTTTTTGCCATTTCAATGAATCCAAGTCCGGCTCCTCCTTTTTCAGTAAATTTGCCATTCCTTATCGTACTCCTGTAAAACTCCCGCAAGGCGGGTTCATCCATTCCGTTAATCTTGTCTATCTTTTTTTTGATCCTGCTTATATCAGATTTTCTGACAGGATTAACAGACACAAGCAGGTAGTTTTCACCATTGCGCGAAATTTTGAATTCCGGTGCAAACTCCGGGTGCACGCTGGTAAATTCAACGAAGTTATCGGAATACTTCATGACATTTTCAAGAACCTCAATTATAAGGGTTATAAGCTTCTTATAGACCACTATATCTATATTATATTATAAGGGTTATAAGCTTCTTATAGACCACTATATCTATATTATATTGAGATCTTAAATCAACCAGCTGTGCGATAAGCTGGCTGAACTGTTTAAAGTTCATAAGGCCCCGGTGAGACAGGATAGTAGTGAGCATATAATTAACAGATTTTTATCAGCAATTAAGGTGTTTCAGAATTATATCCATCATCTGTGACCAGCTTACCTGATCTGTAAGCTTCAACAGCAAGCCTGTCACATCGTTCATTTTCTGTAACATTCCCATGGCCTTTTACCCAGATGATCCTGACCTCATGTTTCCGGTAAACGGTAAGGAATCTTTTCCACAGATCCGGATTTTTCTTTTTTTTGAAATCCTTTCTTTCCCATCCAAAGAGCCATCCCTGGTTTACAGCCTCACTGACATACCGGGAATCAGTATATACGGTAACCTGGCATCCCTCCTTTTTAAGCTGTTCCAGGGCAACAATGACGGCAAGCAGTTCCATCCTGTTGTTGGTTGTCAGCACATATCCCTGCGATAACTCTTTCCTGTGATCCTTATATTTCAACACTATCCCGAAACCTCCCCGTCCGGGATTACCGCTGGCAGCACCATCAGTATATACCTGTACCTCCTTGCCCGGCAAATTATTGCGTGTCATTTCTGGCTGGAATATAATAAAAAAGCCTTAACCGGATGAGAAATTTTGATTAACGAAAAGTATTATTCCACAATCTGCATTTCTTTGATCAGATGTCCGGCATTTGCGAATTTATCAATTATAAAAAGCACATACCTTATATCTAAACATATACACCTTTGCAGCTCAGGTTCATAAACAATATTCCCGCTCATAGCCTCCCAGTTACCATCAAAAGCAACGCCAACCAGTTCCCCGGTTGAGTTAATAACAGGACTGCCGGAATTCCCTCCTGTAATATCATTATTGGTGATAAAACAGACAGGCATTTCATCACCAACGCCATATCTGCCGTAATCCTTTTTGGTATAAAGCTGTTTAAGCTTTCCAGGCACCCTGAATTCAGGATTAAGTGAATCTTCTTTCTCCATGACACCAGCAAGGGTGGTGAAATAATCGTACCGGACGGCATCCCGCGGCCAGTAATCACCTACCGTACCGTAACTCAGCCGCAGGGTTGAGTTACCATCAGGATAGAAATTTCTGTCACTGTTCATCTCCATAATTCCTTCTATATAAAGACGCCTGTTTTGTTCAAAATCCACAGTGTATTCGCTATATGAATCATACGCGCTCCAATACTGTATTAAAAGTAGATTGGCAGCTTCAAATACAGGATCTTTTTCATATAATTTCAGGTTCGGCCTGGTCAGGAATTTCATGAACTTTGCGCTGTTGGTAAATATTGACTTGTTGAAGATATAATCTGTATATGCCTGATAATTACCCTTCCATTTCGTTTGAATGTCATTGATGAAACCGGGCTGGAAGGAAGGTTCAATATTCTGTGCACATTGCTCCAGGAGGGCAGCTGCAATCTTTTTATCCGTACCGGCATTATAATCCCTGAAATATTTTTCAGCTTTGTTTCTGAGGTCCGTCAGCAAACTATCCTTGCTACGTTCAAATTCTTCCTCACCTGCCAGGGAAAGGTAGAAAGGAAACGATGCTGTTGCAAACTCAAGATACTCGACAGGTTTATATAAAAGGAAAACTTCCTCAAGGTATGCTTTGGGCCAGGCATACCGGCTCCGGTTTTCAATGGCAGTTCTTATCTGCCTGAGCACTTTCCCATATTTTTCTGTGCGCGCCGAATCCTGGTTAATCCATTCCGTGAACTGTCTTTCGAAGCGTTCCTGCCGCTGTAACACACCAAGCTTGTTGATGCTCATGCTTTCTCCCCGGGCAAATTTCCAGTAATTACTGTAGGCAGCATATTTATCTGAATACTGTATCCTGATCCTGCCATCTGACAGCATATCTTCTTTCATAAGGGCCAGGGAAAGATCACCGACCTGCATCCTGATCCTGTTGGTGATGGTATCCTGTTCAATGATTTCCGGGGCTGTCAGGTACCGGTAGGTGCTCCCGGGGAAACCCATCACCATGGTAAAATCTCCTTCTTTTATTCCTTCCAGCGAAACAGGCAGATACTTGTTGGATTGGTATGGAATATTATCAGGATGATAATCCGCAGGTTGCCCGTCAGGTCCGGCATAAATCCTGAAAAGACTGAAATCAACGGTATGGCGTGGCCATACCCAGTTGTCGGTATCATCCCCGAATTTACCTATTG
>Ga0233423_10001828_pt1 | contig 10534 bp, 7 predicted proteins | sample Watercolumn_Mata_FD_180713 | JGI IMG/M metagenome (GOLD analysis project Ga0233423, IMG submission 180713) | Freshwater microbial communities from Lake Matano, South Sulawesi, Indonesia - Watercolumn_Matano_2014_112_MG | ecosystem: Environmental > Aquatic > Freshwater > Lake | place: Indonesia... | reverse complement strand
GGACGTATTGGATTACCTGACCGAGGCGTGTGCAGCGGCTATTCGGGGTGGTCAGCCCTCGTCGCTGTTGCCCAACGCCTTGGCCACCAATGCTGCTCCGTAGATCCTAGACCATCTGAACGGTTACGCTGAAACAATGTAGAAGCTGAATTATACCCGCCAGCCGCGCCAACTTGCCAGTTGGCGCGTTTTAGGGTATACTAGGCGTGAACGTACCCATGGCATTCCCTTACAGCCTGCCGTCAGCAGTCAGGCGAAAGCTGACCGCTGATGGCCGGACACTTACCAGATGCGGAGGCATGAAGTGGGAGGAAAAGAAATAACGCTGGAATTACCTGCTGACCTGGAGTTGGCTGTACAAACAACGCCTGAGGAATTGCTGGCGCAGATTCGCCTGATGGCCGCGCTGAAGATGTTTGAACTGGGCAAGCTATCTTCAGGCAAGGCTGCAGAACTGGCCGGCCTGTCGCGCGTCGATTTTTTCACGATGTGTGGCCGCTATCAAGTGCCTATCGTCAACTATCCACCAGAAGAGCTAGAAGCGGAGCTACAGGCTGATCTGGAAGCAGCTAAGAAGGCAAACTGACAATGAACACACGCATCGTTGGCCAGGCGCTACCGCGCCTGGATGCGCAGGACAAGGTCACTGGCCAGGCCCGCTATCCCGCCGACTTCTCTCTGCCGGGGATGCTGCACGCCAAGGTGGTCTGGAGCGAGCACCCCCACGCCCGCGTGCGGCGCATTGACACGTCCCCAGCCGCGGCCGTTCCCGGCGTGGTGCGCCTCCTCACCTATCGCGACGTGCCGGTCAACGAGTATGGCATCAACATCCTCGACCAGCCCGTGCTGGTGACCGAGGGCGGCCAGGTGCGCTGGCTGGGCGATCGTATCGCCATTGTGGTGGCCGAGAGCGAGCAGGCAGCCGAGGAGGCTCGCCGGCTGGTGCAGGTGGACTACGAGCCCCTGCCCGTGGTTAGCGACCCCCGGGAGGCGATGCAGCCGGGTGCTCCAGGCGTCCATCCGGAGCGCGGCGAGAGCAATATACTACATAGCATCCGGATTCGTAAGGGCGACGTGGCCCAGGGCTTCGCTGCGGCCGACGTGGTCATCGAAGGCACCTACTTCACCCCCTACGTGGAGCACGCCTACCTGCAGCCGGAGGCCGGCCTGGGCTACATAGACGAGCAGGGCCGGATCACGGTCGTCGCCGCCGCCCAATGGCCCCACGACGACGTGCACCAGATCGCCCATCTCCTGAACCTGCCGCCGGAGCAAATCCACGAGATCGTGCCGGCCATTGGCGGGGCTTTTGGCGGGCGCGAGGATATGTACATCCAGCACCTGCTGGCCCTCTGCGCCTTCGTGCTGCGCCCCGATACTGCCAGTTCCTGCAATGTATCGGGGCTGCGCCGACCGGTGAAGATGGTCTTCAGCCGCCAAGAGTCCCTGCGCTGCACGGGCAAGCGCCATCCTTTCTACATGCGCTACAAGACCGGGGCCAGGCGCGACGGCCACCTCACGGCCATGGAGATCGAGATCGTCACCGACGCCGGGGCCTACGCCTCCACCAGCATCCCGGTGTTGTCCAACGCCACCAGCTTCGCCGCCGGGCCCTACGTGGTGCCGCACGCCAAAATAGACACCTACACCGTGTACACCAACAACCCGGTGACCATGGCCATGCGCGGCTTCGGCTCCACCCAACCGCCGGTGGCCTACGAACAGCAGATGGATCGGCTGGCCGCGGCGCTGGGGATGGACCCGGTGGAGATTCGCCTGCTGAATCTCTTAGAAGACGGGGCCATAGCCGTGACCGGCAACCGCATGCCGCCGGGCGTGGGCCTCAAGGAGACCTTGCGCCAGGCCGCCCTGGCTGCAGGCTGGCGAAAGGAGGGCGGCCATTGGCACAAGCCTGCCCTGGCCCAGCCTGCGGCGCCGCACAAGCGGCGCGGCCTGGGCGTGGCCTGCGCCTACAAGAACGTGGGCTACAGCTTCGGCTTTGACGATCAGACCAGGGCGATGGTGCGCCTGGAGCTGGACGGGTCGGGCGAGATCGCTACAGCCACGGTGGGGCTGGCCACCTGCGACGTCGGCGAAGGGGTGCAAACGGCGATGGCCCAAATCGCCGCCGAGACCCTGGGCGTGCCGCTGGAGCGGGTGCGCCTCGTCCCCATAGACACGGCACAGGTGCCCAACGCCGGTTCGTCATCTGCTTCCCGGCATACCTACATCTCCGGCAATGCCGTGCTGCGCGCCTGCCAGGCGGCGCGGCAGAAGCGAGAGGAGGCCCTGCTGCTGGAGACCGGGCAGACGCACATTGAGGCGGAAGCCCTGTATCAGGCAAGGGAAGCCCGTCCTACCACCGCCTACGACCCGCAGACCGGCCTGTGCGATCCGCACATCAGCTATGGCTACGGCACGCAGATCGCCGAGGTGGAGGTGGACACAGAGACCGGCGAGGTGGACGTGCTGCGCCTGTGGGCCGCCCACGACGTGGGCAAGGCGGTCAATCCCGCCATGGTCGTGGGGCAGATTGAGGGCGGCGTACACATGGGTGTGGGCTACGCCCTGATGGAGGACTATCCCCTGACCGACGGTCGTCCGCAGGCCCATACCCTGGCCGATTACCTCATCCCCACCGTGCTGGACATGCCCAGGGAGATCGTGCCTATCATCGTAGAAGTGCCCGATCCCAACGGGCCCTACGGGGCCAAGGGCGCAGGGGAGATGACCATGCTGCCCACCGCCCCGGCCATTGCCAACGCCATCGCCGACGCCGTGGGCGTGCGCCCCGGCGTGCTGCCCCTGACGGCAGAGCGGGTGTATCAAGGGATGAGGCGCGAGTTATGAGGGACGAGGTACGAGGGATGAGGTTTCCCTCGTCCCTCGTCCCTCATAACTCATCCCACGTTCCCCCTAGAAAGCATCATTGATGAACCAAATCTACGTAGCCCTGGATCTGGAGACTACGGGCCTGCGCCCGGAGACGGACGCCATCATTGAAGTGGGCGCCGTGCGCTTCAGCGCCGATGGCCAGGTGCGGGACTCCTGGTCGAGCCTGGTCAATCCCCTGGTGCCCATCCCGCGTAAGATCCAGGTGCTCACCGGCATCACCACCCAGGACGTCGCCCGCGCCCCGTCGCTGCACGAGGTCTTGCCCGCCCTGGGCAGCTTCGTGCGGGACTATCCCATCGTCGGGCATAACGTCAGCTTCGACAGCAAATTCCTCTCCCAGAAGGGCCTGCCGCTGGCCAACACCCCCATTGACACCTTCGAGCTGGCCAGCATCCTCCTGCCCAAGATGCCCAGCTACAACCTGGAGATGCTGACCAAGTCCCTGAATATCCAGTCGCCGGCCTACCATCGCGCCCTGGAGGACGCCCGGCTGGCCAAGGACCTCTTCCTGGCTCTCCTCGAGCGCGCCCTCGACCTGGACCTGGAGACCGTGCAGGAGATCAATCGCGCCGCGGCCCGGACCGAGTGGCCGCTGCGCCGCCTCTTCCAGGACATCGAGCGGGAGAAGGTACGCTACGGCTTCGCCAATTCAATTCGCGAGCAACTGCGGGCCAAGGGCGGTCTCGATCAGGAGACCCTGGGCCTGGCGGCGGCCGGCACGCCGCGGGAAGCACCGCTCACCCCCTCGCCGGCCCGCCGGCCGATCAGCACCGCCGCTTTGGCCGCCATGCTGGAGGAGGGCGGCCTGCTGGCGCGCGCCTTCCCCGGCTACGAGCACCGGCCAGAACAGATCGCCATGCTGCGCGCCGTGGCCGAGGCTTTCAATAACGATGCGCACCTGATCGTGGAAGCGGGCACGGGCGTCGGTAAAACCGTAGCCTATTTGCTGCCCGCCATCTTCTTCGCCGTAGCCAACGGGCGACACGTGGTCATCTCCACCAACACTATCAATCTGCAAGACCAGATCTACAACAAGGACATACCGGACTTGCAGAGAATGTTCCAAGTTCCAGGTTCCACGTTTCAAGTTCCGGGTTCTAACGTGAAACCTGAAACTTGGAACGTGGAACGCTTTCGCTCTGCTCTGGTGAAAGGCCGCGCCAACTACCTCTGCCTGCGGCACTGGGGCACCTTCCGCCACAACCCTAATCTCACCGTGGACGAGATTCGCCTGCTGGCCAAGATCCTGGTCTGGCTGCCCACCACCCTCACCGGCGACCGCGCCGAGCTGACGATCACTTCCCCCGCCGAGCAGGCCGCCTGGGGTCGTCTGGCTGCCAACGCCGAGACCTGCACGCCGGACACCTGCAACTTCCGCCAGCGGGACGCCTGCTTCCTCTATCGCGCCCGCCAGGCCGCCGAGGCCGCCCACCTCATCGTGGTGAACCATGCCCTGCTCTTCTCCGACATCGTCACGGAGAATCGGGTGCTGCCGGAGCACAGCCACCTCATCGTAGACGAGGCGCATCACCTGGAGGACGTGGCCACTACCCAGTTGGGCTACGACGTGGATCAGCGCGGCATCCTGGCCTTCCTGGATAGCCTGAACCAGCCGGTCGGTGGCGAGCGCACGCTGGGTCTTCTGAGCGAGCTGCCGGCCCACTTCCGGGGCAGCACCGTGGCTGCGGGTAGGCAGAAGGAGATCGCCGCCCAGACCGCCGGCGTGGTGAACGACGTCGAGCGGGCGCGTCAAGGGGTGTACCGCTTCTTCAACGTCCTGACCACGTTCCTGACCGGCCACGTGACCGATGAAGCGCCAGCGCGCCAATCGTCCGGCTACGATCAGCCGGTGCGTCTCACCGGCGGCCTGCGCGCCCAGCCCGCCTGGGGCGAGGTGGAGATTGCCTGGGAGGATTGCTCGCTGCTCCTGGGGCGCGTCCAGGACGGGCTGGGACGCCTGCACGCTGCTTTCAGCGATTTGAACGGCCAATCGGTGCTGGATCTGGAAGAGCTTCTGTCCGACCTCGCCACTAACGCCAGCTTCCTGGGGCGATTGCGCGCCCGGGTGCGGGCGCTGATCAGCGAACCATCGCCGCAGGAAATCTACTGGCTGACCGTGGGGGCGCAGGATCAGGAGATCACCCTGCACACCGCCCCGCTGCACGTGGGCGAGTTGCTGGAGGGTCTGCTCTGGTCGCAAAAGGACTGCCTGGTCCTCACCTCGGCGACGCTGGCCACGGAAGGTACTTTTGACTACGTGCAGGAGCGCCTGGGGCTGCAGGACGCCCAGGAGCTGCTGGTGGGCTCACCCTTTGACTACCAGAGCTCCACCCTGATCTACATTCCCAACGACATCCCGGAGCCGGGGCGGCCAGGCTATCAGAAGGCTGTGGAGCAGGCTCTGCTCGCCCTGGGCAAGGCCACCCAGGGGCGGGCGCTGGTGCTCTTCACCTCACACAATGCCGTGCGCTCCACCTACCAGAGCATTGTCTCGCCGCTGGAGGAGGAGGGCATCACTGTGCTGGGGCACGGTATTGATGGCACGCCACGGCAGCTCATCGAGCGCTTCAAGGTTAATCCTAAGGCGATGGTGCTGGGCACGTCCAGTCTGTGGGAGGGCGTGGACGTGGTGGGCGAGGCGCTGTCCGTGCTGGTCATTGGCAAGCTGCCCTTTGCCGTGCCCACCGACCCCATCTTCGCCGCCCGCTCGGAGGCCTTTGACGATGCCTTCGCCCAGTACGCTGTGCCCCAGACGGTGCTCAAGTTCAAGCAAGGCTTCGGGCGGCTCATCCGCAGCAAGACCGACCGCGGCGTGGTGGTCATTCTGGATCGCCGGCTGAGCACCAAGGCCTACGGTCGCGCCTTTCTGGACTCCCTGCCGCGCTGCTCGGTGCTGCACGGCCCCCTCAGCCAGCTCCCCCGCGAGGCCGCCGCCTGGCTGGACATGCCCCTGCCCGTGCAACGGCGGCTGCTGAGCTGACCACGCTGCTACCGCTTGTGCTGCCTTTTAATGGGACGCAGATTAACGCGGATAGACGCTGATGTGAATCCTTGCGAAGGTTTCCGAACCTTCGCAAGGATTCCGGTTCTTCTGCGGCCATCTGCGTCCTCTTTTTTGCAAGTTGACTTCTCTGGTCTTTTAGTGTAAACTTGGGATGATTGCCGATTTTTGATTTTCGACTGCCGAATTACCAATCTAAAATCTGCAATCTGCAATTTCAAATCCCCTCAGGAGTTATCATGGAACTTGAGTCCAAAGAGGTTGAAGAAGGAGCAGTGACGGCGTCGTCGCCGCCGGAGCTGGCTGGTGTAGCGGAAGCGCCCCCGCTTGTTCCATCGGTAGGCAAGCCGTCGCCCACCGATCTGTCCAGCCGCATCGTCGTTTACCGGCGATGGTGCAAGGCCTGCGGCATCTGCGTGACCTTCTGCCCGGCCAAGGCCCTGGAGAGTGCGCCCGACGGCTATCCCCGCCTGGCGCGCCCGGAGGCCTGCACCGATTGCGGCCTCTGCGAGATCCGCTGCCCGGATTTCGCCATCACCAACCGGCCATTGCGGGAAAAGAAAAGCAAGGGATGAGGGTGAGTTACGAGGTACGAGGTATGAGGGATGGGGGAAAATCTCATACCTCATACCTCGTCACTCATCCCTCATTCCCTCTCCACTGGGAGGCTCACGTGACACCTGAAACTCAGAGAATACGCTTCATGCAGGGCAATGAGGCCTGCGCCCTGGGGGCTCTGGCTGCCGGGGTGCGCTTTTATGCCGGCTATCCCATCACGCCCTCCACGGAAATCGCCGAGATCCTGTCCATCGAGCTACCCAAGGTGGGCGGCGTGTTTATTCAGATGGAGGACGAGATCGCCAGCCTTTCGGCGGTCATCGGCGCTTCCCTGGGGGGCCTCAAGGCCATGACGGCCACCAGCGGCCCGGGGTTCTCGCTGATGCAGGAGTCCATCGGCTACGCTGCCATTGCCGAGGTGCCCTGCGTCATCGTGAACGTGCAGCGGCTGGGCCCCAGCACCGGCCAGCCTACCAGCCCGGCGCAGGGCGACGTGATGCAGGCGCGCTGGGGCACGCACGGCGATCATCCCATTATCGCCCTGTGCCCCTCGTCCGTGCGGGAGAGCTACGAGCTGACGATTCTGGCCTTCAACTTCTCGGAGAAGTACCGCACCCCCGTCATCCTGCTCCTGGACGAGGTGGTGGGCCACCTGCGGGAGCGGGTGGAGCTACCTGCGCCCGGTAGCATGGAGGTCATGGAGCGGCTGCGGCCGGTGGTGCCGCCGGAGTGGTATTTCCCCTACGAGGAGGGGGCCATGGACGTGCCGCCGCTGGCGCCCTTCGGCGAGGGTTATCGCTACCACGTTACCGGGCTGCTACACGATCGCGCCGGCTTCCCCACGCAACGCCTGGACGAGATCGGCCCCTGGCTGCAGCGGGTCAATCGCAAGATCGAACTGGGCCTGGACGACATTGGGCGCACGGTGGAGGAGAATACGGAGGATGCCCGCGCCGTCATCGTAGCCTACGGGGCGACGGCGCGCTCGGCCCGGGAGGCCATGCACCTGGCGCGGCAGAAGCGGCGCAAGGTGGGGCTGCTCAAGCTCCTGACCATCTGGCCCTTCCCGGAGATGGCCATTGACCGTCTGGTCCAAGATACGAATGTGGAAACGATCATCGTCCCGGAGATGAACCTGGGCCAACTGCGCCTGGAGGTGGAGCGGGTGGTGCGTGGCCGGGCCACGGTGTGCGGCGTTAATCGCGCCGACGGGGAGATGATCCCCCCGCAGCAGATTCTGGAGGCCCTGGGGTGCGGGAAGTAGTGAGAGCGTGTTTCGTGTTGCGTGTTCCGTGCTGAGTGTTGGGAAAACGGAACACGCACCACGCAACACGTCAACGGAGGTTTACTATGGCGGAGACAAACAACAATCACGTAATTTACAAATACCTGCGGTCCAAGAAGAAGTTCCCCAGCGTGTGGTGCGCTGGCTGCGGCATCGGCACGATCATGGGGGCGCTCATCCGGGCCATTGATCGCCTGGGCCTGGAGAAGGACGACGTGGCGCTCGTCTCCGGCATTGGCTGTTCTGGCCGGCTGCCGGTGTACGTGGACTTCAACACCCTGCACACCACGCACGGCCGCGCTCTGGCCTTCGCCACGGGGCTAAAGCTGGCGCGGCCAAAGATGGAGGTCATCGTCATCATGGGCGATGGCGATGCCCTGGCCATTGGCGGGAATCACTTCATCCACGCCGCCCGGCGCAACATTGACATGACGGCCATCGTCATCAATAACTCCATCTACGGCATGACCGGCGGGCAGGTCTCGCCGGCCACGCCCACGGGCGACTTCGCCACCACGGCCCCCTACGGCAACATCGAGCAGCCCTTCGACATCGCCCGCCTGGCTGAGGCGGCGGGGGCGGTGTTCGTCGCCCGCAGCACGGCCTATCACGCCATGGAGCTGGACAAGCTCTTCGAGCAGGCCATCGTCAAGAAGGGCTTTGCTGTGGTGGAGGCCGTCAGCCAGTGCCCGGTGAGCTACGGCAAGATGAACCGTTCCGGCTCGGCCGTGGACATGCTGCGCTGGCAGAAGGACAACACCATGCGTGTGGAGGCCTGGGGCAAGCTGCCGCCGGAGGAGCGCGCCCACAAGATCAGTCGCGGCGTTCTGGTGAACCGTGAAGGCGTGCCGGAGTACGTGGAGGAGTATTACCAGATTATTGAGCGGGCGAAGATGGCGTAATCCGTGGTGCGTGTTCCGTTGTCCGCAGTCCTTGTGTACTTGGTCCTTGTCTACTCGTCCCTTGGCTACTTTCTGGAGGTGCAACCATGCCTCGGCACATTACTGCCCCGCGCGGCACGCAGCTTTCCTGCAAGGGCTGGCTGCAGGAGGCCGCCCTGCGCCTGCTCATGAACAACCTGGAGGTGGGCGAGAAGCCCGAAGAGCTGATCATCTACGGTGGTCGCGGCAAGGCCGCCCGCAACTGGGCGTGCTACGAGGCCATCGTGGAGTCCCTGCGGCAACTGGAGGACGACGAGACCCTGCTCGTCCAATCGGGCAAGCCGGTGGGCGTCTTCCAGACCTACCCCGACGCTCCTCGGGTGCTCATCGCCAACGCCAACCTGGTGCCCGCCTGGGCCACGCAGGAGAACTTTGATCGCTGGGAGGCGGCGGGCCTGACCATGTACGGCCAGATGACCGCCGGCAGTTGGATCTACATCGGCACGCAGGGCATCCTCCAGGGCACCTACGAGACCCTGGGCAGTCTGGCAGCGCGGCACTTCGGCGGCTCGCTGCAGGGCAGGCTGGTGCTCACCGCCGGCCTGGGCGGCATGGGCGGGGCGCAGCCTCTGGCCGTGACCATGAACGAGGGCGTGGCCGTCATCGTGGAGGTGGATCAAGGGCGCATGCAGCGCCGCCTGGACACCGGCTACCTGGACGTGGCCACGGACAACCTGGAGGAGGCCATGACCTGGGCCGAGGAAGCCCTGGCGCGCCAGGAACCCAGGTCGATCGGCGTGCTGGGCAACGCCGCTGAGGTCCTTCCCGAGTTGGTATTACGCGGCGTTCGGCCCGACGTCGTCACGGACCAGACCCCCGCCCACGACCCGCTGAGCTACGTCCCGGCAGGGCTCTCTATCGAGCAGGCAACGGCCCTGCGCCAGAGCGATCCCGCCGCCTACAATCGCCGGGCGATGGAAGCCATGGCCGCCCACGTGCGGGCGATGCTGGACTTCCAGCGGCAGGGGGCGGTGGTCTTTGATTACGGCAACAACCTGCGCCAGCAGGCTTTCAACGCCGGTATCGAGGACGCCTTCAGCTACCCCGGCTTCGTCCCGGCCTACATCCGGCCGCTGTTCTGCGAGGGCAAAGGCCCCTTCCGCTGGGTGGCGCTGTCGGGCGATCCCCAGGACATTTACGTTACTGACGAGGTCATCCTGCGGGAGTTTCCCCAGGACGAGCACCTGACGCGCTGGATTCGCCTGGCGCAGAAGAAGGTGCAGTTCCAGGGGCTGCCCGCCCGCATCTGCTGGCTGGGCTACGGCGAGCGGGCCCGTGCCGGCCTGGCCTTCAATGAGCTGGTGCGCCTGGGCCAGGTGCAGGCCCCCATCGTCATCGGCCGCGACCACCTGGACGGCGGCAGCGTGGCCTCGCCCAATCGCGAGACCGAAGGCATGCGCGACGGCTCGGACGCCATCGCCGACTGGCCGCTGCTCAACGCCCTGATCAACGCCGTAGGCGGCGCCACCTGGGTGAGCATCCACCACGGGGGCGGCGTAGGCATCGGCTACAGCATCCACGCCGGGCAGGTCATCGTCGCCGACGGCACGCCCGAGGCGGCGCGGCGCATCGAGCGCGTGCTCACCTACGACCCCGGCACGGCCATCCTGCGCCACGCCGACGCCGGCTATCCGGAGGCCATCGCCGCGGCGAAGCGGCATGGGGTGAAGGTGCCAGCACTGAAGCACTGAAGCACTGAAACACTGAGGAACACTGAGGAACACTGAAGGTAACCGTTCAGATGGTATCAGGCTCAAGTTGTCAATCCTCGATCTTGGAACCTGTCAGTAGAACGAAAGGGGGGATTGCCAAGTCCCCGAAACTGTGGCATAATAGGTGCATGAACACAGAGCA